>Ga0302229_10000898_pt1 | contig 23086 bp, 19 predicted proteins | sample II_Palsa_N1_3_FD_193518 | JGI IMG/M metagenome (GOLD analysis project Ga0302229, IMG submission 193518) | Peat permafrost microbial communities from Stordalen Mire near Abisko, Sweden - II_Palsa_N1_3 | ecosystem: Environmental > Terrestrial > Soil > Palsa > Peat permafrost | place: Sweden... | reverse complement strand
CGGCGCGATCGAGCGGCCCGACTCCGGCATTATCATCAGCAACGGCCAGAACGTGACGGCGCTGCGGGGCGGTGCCCTGGCTCGCTACCGGCGGACTGTTGGATTCGTGTTCCAGGGCTACCACCTGCTCCCCGCGCTCACTGCCCTGGATAACGTCATCGCGCCCGTGCTGCCGTATCGGACATCCTTTAATAAACGGGAACGTGGCCGCGAACTGCTGGCATCGGTCGGGCTGGCCGGCCGCGAGCACTCGATACCAGCGAAGATGTCCGGCGGGGAGCAGCAGCGCGTCGCCATCGCACGAGCACTGGTCAACACCCCGGCCCTGCTGCTGGCTGACGAGCCGACCGGCAACCTCGACTCTGCGAACGCGACCGAGATCTTGCAGCTGCTGACGGGCCTGCGCAATGACCGTGAGATGACGATCATTCTGGCCACGCACGACCCTCAGATCGCTGCCCATGCGGAGCGGCTAATCAGGCTCCGCGACGGGGCTGTCGTCGACGACATCGCGCTGACGCCGGGTTACGCCGTCGAAGACGTCATCCGGCGCGTCGGCCAGCTCGGCTGAGGACGGCCGATGGGACGGCTGGCCTGGTCACAACTGCGGTTCCGGACCGTCCGGCTGGTCGCGCTGCTGGCCGGGATGCTGCTGGCGACCACTGCGTTCACGGTGCTGACCGCCGCATCGCGGACCGCACAGCTGCGCACCGTCGGCACCGTCTCCGCGCACTTCGTGCCCGCCTACGACATCCTGGTCCGGCCCAAGGGGGCCAGGACGGCGCTGGAAACCCAGACCGGCACCGTCCAGCCCAACTTCCTGTCCGGCATCTACGGCGGCATCACCATGGCGCAGTACCATCAGATCGCCAGCATTCCCGGCGTCCAGGTCGCCGCCCCCATCGCCATGGTCGGCTACACCCTGCTGGTCTCGCAGCTGTCTTCCCCGCTGCCCGCGGCTGACCTGAGCCGGCCCGGCCGGCAGCTGTACCGGGTCACCACCACGTGGATCTCGCAGGGCGGCGCGAGCCGCGCTGCTGAGCCGCCGTCCTTCGTCTACGTCACTCCGCAACGGCTCGGCGTGGATGCCCATACCGTCTACCTGGCCAGTGAACGGCTTCCGGACGGCACCAGCGTCACCGTTTGCCCGGCAGACGCCACCCTTGAACCTGGCGTCGATCCGTTCGGCGTGGCCGCGCAGTCAGACTGCACGGCATGGTCCAAAGCCAATGGCTACGGCCCGGCCGGCCCCCTCGTGCCAGGCGTCAGTCCAGCTAACCCCGGGTACGACGTCGACTGGGTCATCCCGGTGCTGATCGCGGCGGTGGATCCGGTGGCCGAGGCGAAGCTGGACGGGCTTGACCGGGCGGTGATCTCGGGACACTACCTGGCAGGGCCCGTCGGCGGGGCGAACAGCGGCACCTTTCCCGTCCTGGCGTCCTCGGTCAGCGGACTTGACGAGTCTGCCGTCACCCAGCTGGCGACGCTGAGCGCACCGGTGTCCGCACCGTCCATGACTGCCTCCTGGATGAGTCAGCACGCCACCGCGCCAGGTCGGGTGATTTCCACCGTCACCACCACGGCACATCAGGCTTACCAGCAGCTGCTGGCAGCGCTGGCGGTCAAACCCGGGCCTGCGGCCCCCAGCGTGAGCGGCGGCAGCACGGTCATGTACGCCGGCAAGATGCAGCCGTCGTACGGGGGGCAGGTCGGCATCCACGCCTACTGGAGCGTCGGGCCAACCTCCTACCGTCACTCGCGCTCCGGCACGCTGGTCGCCCAGCTGACAAACAACCCGCCGTCGACCTGGTATACCGGCGGCGCCCAGACCGCCAGCATGGACGACGAGGACAACCAGTACCGCAAGGTCTCGGTGCACGCCCCGGCTGGCACCACCTTCGCCAGCATCCCGGCCAGCCCGCAGCTCGTCGGCATCTTCAACCCGGCGAAGATCAACGAGTTCGACCCGTTGTCGCGGGTACCGCTCGGTGCGTATGAGCCTGTCGTCGCCGCCCCGGCGAACCCGGCAGCAAACCGGGCGCTGCACGGCAGCGATCTGCTGCCGAATCAGAATCTGGGCGGATACGTAAGCCAGCCGGTCGACCTCGTCACGACGCTGTCCGCGCTGCCCGCGCTGCAGAACCAGGGTTACTACGGCACGAGGCTGCCGCTGGCCGATCCGATCAGCGTGGTGCGGGTTCGGGTGGCGGGGGTGACCGGGCCGGATCCGGTGTCGCTGGAGCGGATCCGGGAGGCGGCGCAGCAGATCGAGGTGCGCACCGGCCTGGACGTGGACATCGTCGCGGGGTCGTCGCCGTCGCCGACCACGATCGACCTGCCCGCCGGGAAGTTCGGACAGCCGCCGCTCACGCTGTCGGAGGACTGGGTGAAGAAGGGCGTCGCGGTCGCGATCCTGTCCGCGATCGACAAGAACAGCCTGGTGCTGTTCGCGCTGATCCTGATCGTGTGCGTGCTGTTCGTGGCCAACTCGGCGGCGGCGGCGATCCGCGGCCGGCGGCGCGAGCTGGGGGTGCTGGCCTGCCTGGGCTGGACCCGGCCCCGGATCTTCACCGCGGTGCTGGGCGAGCTCGCCGCGATCGGCCTGGCCGCCGGGCTGCTCGGGCTGGCCGCGGCGCTGCCGCTGTCATCGGCGGTCGGCCTGCACGCCTCACTCGGGCGGGCGGCGCTGGCCGTTCCGATCGCGGTCGCGGTCGCGGTGATCGCCGGGCTGATCCCGGCCTGGCTGGCCGCCCGGGCCGAGCCGGTCGCCTCGGTCCGCCCGCCGGTGCTCGGCGTCCGCCGGGCCCGCCAGCCCGGCGGCATCACCGCCCTGGCCGCGGTGAACGTGCTGCGCACCCCCGGCCGGGCGCTGGTCGGCGCGGTCAGCCTGGCCGTCGGTGTCACCGCGCTGACCATCCTGGCCGCGGTTACCATCGCCTTCCGCGGCGTCGTCGTCGGCTCCCTGCTCGGCAACGCCGTCGCCGTCCAGGTCCGCGGCGTCGACTACGTCGCCGTCACCGCCACTGTCGCCCTCGGCGTCCTCGCCGTCGCCGACGTGGTCTTCCTCAACATCCGCGAACGCGCCCCCGAACTCGCCGTCATCCGCACCTTCGGCTGGCCAGAATCCGCGCTCAGCCGCCTGGTCATCACCGAAGGCGCCATCATCGGCCTGGCCGGCTCGCTGGCCGGAGCCGCGCTCGGCCTGGCCGCCGCCGCCCAGTTCGCCGGCCAGCTCCCCGCCACCCTCTACCTCATCGCCGCCGCCGCCGGCGCCGGCGGCCTGCTCGTCACCACCACCGCCGCGCTGCTCCCCGCCCAGGCCCTGCGCCGCCTCCCCGCCGCCCAGCTACTCGCCGAAGAATAAGCACCGAAGAATAAACACCGCCGAGGGGAGCTGACTTGGGCCAGCCGTGCGGTCAGGAACCGGCGCTCGGGGCCGGTGCCGGCCAGGGCTGCGGCCTCGGTGTAGGCGCGGGCGGCTTCGGCGTTCCGGCCAAGGCGGCGCAGGAAGTCGGCCCGGGTCGCGGGCAGCAGGTAGTACCCGGCCAGGGCGCCGCCGGCCTGCAGGGGCTGCAGCAGCGCCAGCCCGGCCGCGGGGCCGTCCGCCATGGCCACCGCGACCGCGCGGTTCAGTTCGACGACGGGCGAGCCGGTCAGGTCCGCCAGGTGCTGGTAGAGCCGGGCGATCCGCGGCCAGTCGGTGGCCTGCGCCGTCGGGGCGGCGGCGTGGCAGCCGGCGATGGCCGCCTGGAGCTGGTACTGCCCAGGCCGCCGGCCGGCCAGGGCCTGTTCGAGGTGCCGGCGGGCGAGGCCGATCTGGGCCTGGTCCCAGCGGGTGCGGTCCTGGTCTTCCAGGGTCACCAGGTCCCCGCGGTCGTCCACCCGCGTCGCCTGCCTCGCGCGGTGGAACAGCATGAGGGCGAGCAGCCCCTCGGCTTCTGGTTCTCCGGGCAGCAGTTCGGCCAGCACGCCGGTCAGGGCGACGGCCCGGTCGCACAGGTCCCGCCGGATGAGGTCGTCCCCGGCGCTGGCCGAGTAGCCCTCGTTGAATACCAGGTAGAGCACGGTCAGAACGCCCGGTACCCGCTGCGGCAGGGCACCGGCCGACGGTACCCGGTAGGGGATGCGCGCGTGGGCGATCTTGTGTTTGGCCCGGACGAGCCGCTTGGCCATCGTAGCCTCCGGCACCAGGAAGGCACGGGCGATCTCGGCGGTGCTCAGCCCGGTCAGGGTGCGGAGCGTCAGGGCGACCCGCGCCTCCATCGCCAGCGCGGGGTGACAGCAGGTGAAGATCAGCCGGAGCCGTTCGTCCGGGACGCTGCTGTCGTCAGCGTGGGGTTCAGGAGGGTCCGTTCCGGTCTGTCTGGTTGCCATCACGGCCAGTTCCTGGACCTTGGCCCGGTAGGTGCTGCTGCGCCGCAGCCGGTCGATGGCCGCGTTGCGGGCCACCGTCATCAGCCACGCCCCCGGACGGTCCGGCACGCCGTCGCGTGGCCAGCGCCGCAGCGCCTGGGTAAAGGCCTCCTGGGCGCAGTCCTCGGCCAGGTCCCAGTCACCCGTCTGGTGGATCAGGGCCGCATTGATGCGGCCCCACTCCTGGCGGAAGGCATCGGCCGCGACCGTCCCCGCTAGTTCTCCCCGAACGGCCAGAACGGTCTCACCTCCAAGATGCCGAGGCGGGCCATCGGGTGCCTGCCCGCGGCCTCGATGGCTTCGTCGAGGTCGGCGCACTCGAGCACGTCGAAGCCGGCGATCTGCTCCTTCGTCTCGGCGAACGGGCCGTCTGTCACGATGGCTCGGGAGTCTCTCACCCGTACCGTGCGGGCGCTGCCGGGCGGCTCCAGTTCGCTGCCGTACAGGCGGACGCCCCGGCCGTCCAGCTCGGCTACCCAGGGATCCACCGGTTCGATGTGCTCGAACTCCCGGGCGGCGACGGCCGGGTCGGTGCAGACGAGCATCAGGTACCGGATCTTGCCTTGGCCCGGCTCGGGCAGCGGCACGGCGGGGGCGCTGTCCGGCAGGGCGCGCACCTCGACCGACCCCAGCCAGGAGTGCGGGTGCCGGCTGGCCCACCGCACCGCCTCGTCCAGGCTGGCGCACTCGAGCACGTCGTAGCCGGCCACCTGCTCCCTGGTCTCCGCGTACGGCCCGTCGGTGATGATGAGCTCACCGTCCCGGATCTTGATCGTGGTGGCATCCGTCGTCGGCCGCAGGCGGGCCCCCTGCAGGTTGACCCCGGAACGGACCACATCCTCGAGCCAGGCCGAAAACGCGGCCCAGTTCTCGTTCTCGTCCCACTGCGCGGCCACGTCCGGGTCGGCCGTGTGGATCAGCATGTAACGCATTGCCCCTCCCCTACCGAACCCTAGCCGGAACCCGCACCGACCCGGTCACCGCGCCGGTACGGGTTGCGAGGGCCGTCGACAGCGAGTACACCATCGCTCCTCCATCCGGTGGAAGGTCTGTCGAGCCGGTCTTTCGGCTCGTCCACTCGGACGACGAACGGAACCTCCCCAGATGGACACCGCCGCGCCGTCCGCTACGTGTCCGTGTGCCTGGGGTTCCAGGGGCGTACTGCGCAATCATCTGCCACACACGCCACCCCGAAACGGAGGTGGTGGCAGCTGCTGAAGACATGACCTTCGGTCACGATTCGACTACGGCAGTGGTTGCATTTTACCCTGTTGGAGGACACTCGGGTCATAGCGCGGCTGGCCGGCGGAACATCCTGTTGACGTCGAACCTACAGGCAGGCGATTTGTGCAGGGAGGGCGATGAGTGATCTAGAGAACGCTTCTGAAACTCAGCAAGAGAGCGAATGCTTTGCCCGCGCCCTTACCAGAGCGCTTGAGTCGGAAGAGGTGACGGCTGCCCTCGACCGGTTCCCCCAGCACAGCCGCCCGGATCTGCGCAGTGCGGTCGAAAGCGAGCGGGCGTATATCTGGGCCCGTGTCGCCGGGGCACGCCGCCGGGTTCGAGAACTAGAGGCACATCGCACCGCGATCCAGCGCCGCATTACCGAGATCGATCCTGGGGTGGCAGCAGCATCGGCCAACGTCGAAAAGGAATACCTCCGCCTAGCCAATGTTTGGCGTACCCTCGCCCCTGAAGCCAATCGACTGGGCCTGGAACCCGAAGAATTCGATCCGGTGACCGCCCTCGCCGACATCAGGCGCGGGCTCGACCAGGCGAAGAGTGCCACACCGGCTGCTTCAAGTGAACCCCCATCGGCGGATCGCGGTCAGCCGAGATCTCAGAACGCGGGTGGTGTCCCGAAACCCGCCTCTAGGAGGCGTCGCTTGCAAGAACGCCTCACGTGGCTTCAGATAGCTTCCAGCGCCCTGCTGGTGCCCGCGGCGCTTCTCGCGGTGTTTTTCGCGCCATCGGCTCTTCTGCTTCGCCTACTCGGTGGCGGCAGGGACCAAAAGGAACGAGTCCGCCGCGCAGTGTCCGGCCTGCAACGAGATCTCGTCAGCTTGCAAGCCAGCCTGCGGGACCAAGAAGTTTTCATCTCGGCGGCTTCCACACTGGCGGCGACCGGAACTGCTGAATATGGAAGCCTCCGTACAGAGCTTGAAGAAGCCTGGCAGCGACTTACCGAGAAGCTGCTCAACGACGGCATCCTAGACACTCTGCGTCGCGCTCTCAATACCCGTCTGGAAGATCTCTACACGGCCCACATGCCGGACATCGACGCGCCTGCGCTGAGCGAACCGCTGGCATCGGACAAGCCAGTCACCACGCCCGCTATCCAGGCAATGCGCGACCTGCTCAATCGGATGCATGGGGCAAGTATCGGTGTGGCAGGCCCGCGGGGGGCGGGCAAATCCACCCTCATTGATGTTTTCTGCACCTCTACCACGCAGCAGGGCCCGACGCCGGGGGCGCAACAACCGAAACCTTGGCTTGGCCTGCGCGTAAGTGCGCCTGTTGATTACGAGCCACGTGACTTTATCCTTTACCTGTTCGCAGAGTTGTGCCGCCGGGTGGCGGGTCCATGGGCCGAGTCGGAGATCCAACCACCTCAGATAGCCGCAGGTAGCGACCCTAGGCCGGTCCTGCGCATGTGTGCGGCGGCAACAGCGCTCGCGGGCGGCATCGGCGTTGGCTGGGGCGTGCTGCTCATCACGGCTTCGCTGCGAGTGCACCCGTCACTCGTAAGGCCGGTCAGCGTATTCCTCGGCGGTATCCTGGTGCTCCTAGCCGTCGCTACCCTTAATCTTCGGACAGCGATAGCGAGAATGGCGCCAAGCACGGACCCCAAAAGCTACCCTTGGTGGTATTCGAGATTTGATCAGATCACTCTCCGTGATAGACAAGCTTATAGCGAGAAGCTAATCTATATGCGTCGTAGCCAGCTGCGGAATCGCTCATTTGGTTTGAGCACGCTCTTCATGGGCGGAGCACTCGCCTTGCTCACGGACTGGGTGTCGCCGGTGCATCTATCGAGCTACATCGTTGGCGCGGCAGCGATCGCGGTCAGCGGACCGATCGGGTTTACCGCCATATCATTCCAAACCGTACCTGAGATGACCCTGGAAAGAGATCCGCCAACGATAATCGCCGAACACTATCGCTCAGGTCGTGATTTGCGCCGCATGATGGGCGTGCTAATCACTGAGGTTGCTGTCGCTTCTTTCGCTTTCGGTATCATCGCCATAAGTTTTTCGTTCGTCCCGTCAACGTGGAGCCTGTCATTGATGGGCAGCCTTCTCGTCGTCCTTGTCGGAGGCTTGATGCTCTGCGCGCCGCTGGCTCTTGTCGGCAGCCGCCTGTATTCAGCATGGCCATCGAGTGTCGATTACCGGGCATGGGAGGATCAAGGAAGCAGGGAACGGCTCGTGGAGCTCGCGATGGACTCCCTCATCGCTATCCGCTTCCAGCAGACAATCAGCTCCGACTGGTCCGGAACCATCAGCCTGGGCGGCGGCAACATACCTGTCGGTTTGCAGTCCCAATGGACCCAGGGCGCGTCGTGGGCACGCCAGCCACAGACATATCCCGAACTCGTGGGACGGTTCCGCGAATTCGCCACGTCAATCACTCAGCGCTACCGCGTCGTGATTGGTATCGATGAGCTTGACAAGCTGGAGTCAGGCGTCAAAGCAGAGCGGTTCCTTAACGACATCAAGGGGATCTTCGGCATACGCGAGTGTTACTTCCTCGTCTCGGTATCGGAAGATGCGGCGGCGAGTTTCGACCGGCGTGGTCTGCCATTCCGTGACGTCTTCGACACCTGCTTCGATAGTGTGATCACGGTCAGCTACCTCAATCATGCCGCGGCCAAGCAGTTGCTCTACGGCCGGGTGATCGGCTGGCCGATGCCATTCATCGCCCTGTGCCATGTGCTGTCGGGAGGCCTCGCGCGCGACCTCGTGCGCATCGCGCGTACGGTGATCCGCGGGCCACAGCCGGAAGTCCTCCTCGCCGAGACGGCACAGCGGCTTTGCATGGAGGAGGCAAGAGCCAGAACGCACGGCCTGCAGCACCAGCTCATCCGGTCAGTCGGCGACGGGCCGAGCGATGAGCTGCTCGGGTTGCTCGCGGAGATGCCAAACGAGCCGAACGACACTGCCGACGCCCTTACCTTTATGAACAGGAGTAAGCGGCTTGAATCCTGGGCGGCAGACCCGCCCGCCGCCAAAGCCGTGCACGATGCCGGGCAGAGCACCGCCGCCGAGCCCATCGCGTGCCGGTGGGCTCGTGATCTTTCTGCGCTGTATTTCTTCCTCGCCACGGTCTTGGAGTTCTTCACCGATGACCTTCCACGCAGCCACTTGGAAACGGCGGAGAACCCTACCCAGGGCAAGCGAAGCCTGGACCATCTGGCGGCCGCCCGCCAGCAGATGTCGGTGAACGTACGCGTTGCGGTCAGGTACATAGAAGACTTCCGCATCGCTTGGAACCTCGGCCCAGATTCCGCCGAAATCCCTCCGCAACCGGGACCAGAAAAGGCGACCACCACTAAAAGAGTAAAGGCAACAGGCCAGCAGGGAGGTGCCGAAGGGCTAGGCACGGCCGAGCCGCACGTACCGGCCGGGCTCACACGTGATCGTGACGGATAACACCACCAAGGTGCCGCCTGGGAATATCGGTGGTCACGACGATCTTCAGGGCGCGCCGCCCTGACACGCGGCCGGGCTGGTCCGAAGGGAGCCGATGAACGGCGCAAGATGGCGTACCACGCCGAGCCGGGATTCTCTCACGCCATCCAGGGCCCAGTCGCACACGACAGCCGCCGCGCTGGAACCGCTAGATTTAGCCGCTCTTGCCGGTTGGTTCTGGCCGGAAACTGTCGATGACAAGGTCGAGCAGCCGGGCGGCCTGGGCCCTCCCCTCCTCGCTCGGCCCGGCGCGCCAGAGAAACCCCATCAGGAGCAGGACGTCGCCGGGGTCGAGGCCGGGGCGGACGCTGCCCGCGTCTTCGCCGGCCTTCAGCAGTTCGCCGATGGCTCCGGTGACGGGCCCATAGGTGTCGCTCACGATGTCTTGCGCGGCGGCGGCGTGGAGGGCGTCGCCGAGGCCGTGCTTGATATTCACGTACTCGGCGAGGCGCTCGAACCACAGCCGCAGGGCGAGCAACGGCGGGTATTCGGCGAGCAGTGCGGGGACGGATTCCACGAGCTGCTGCACGTCGTGCCGGTAAACGGCGAGTATCAGCGTCTCACGGGTGGGGAAGTGGCGGTACAGGGTTCCTGCGCCCACGCCGGCCCTCTTCGCGATCGAGTTCAGCGAGGCGTCGCCCGACTCGGCGAAGGCCTCGTGCGCGGCCTGCAGGATGCGCTCGCGGTTGTGCTGGGCGTCCGCCCGCAGGGGCTCATGCTGGCTCCGGGCCATGTTCTCCTCCCGCCGGAATGGCCGGCTCCTGCCGCGGGAACCGGCTGCCGGTATTGCTAACCGGAGAATTCTCCGCGGCCACCCGGTCTGGTCGCTGGGCGAGGAGGATAGCCGCCCGCTCATCAAGCGCGCGCTCGAAGCGGGCATCAACTTTTTCGACACCGCGAACATGTACTCCCAGGGTTCCAGCGAGGAGATCCTCGGCCGGGCCCTGAACGATTTCGCCGACCGGGACCGGGTTGTCATCGCCACCAAGGTCCGGCATCCCATGCGCCCTGGTCCCAACGGCGCGGGCCTGTCGCGGCAGGCGGTCTTGGCCGAGATCGACCACAGCCTGCGCCGCCTCGGCACCGACTACGTCGACCTGTACCAGATCCACCGGATGGACAACTCGACCCCCCTCGAAGAGACCCTCGAAGCGCTGCACGACGTGGTGAAAGCCGGCAAGGCACGCTATCTCGGCGCCTCGTCCATGCCCGCGTGGCAGTTCAGCAAGGCGCTGCATGCGCAAAAGCAGCACGGGTGGGCCCGGTTCGCCTCGATGCAGGACCACTACAACCTCCTGGCCCGCGAGGAGGAACGCGAGATGCTGCCGCTGTGCGCCGACCAGGGGGTCGGCACGATCGTGTGGAGCCCGCTCGCCCGCGGCCGCCTGACCCGCGACCCGGACCAGGCGACCAGGCGGTCACAAAGCGACCCGTTCGCCGGCCTGCTGTACCCGCAGGAGGCCAGCGATCTGGCGATCATCAACGCGGTCGCGTCGGTCGCCAACGGCCGCGGGGTCAGCCGTGCCCAGATAGCACTCGCCTGGCTGCGCCGAAACCCGGTCGTGGTCGCCCCGCTCGTCGGCGCGAGCAAGACCTCGCACATCGACGACGCCGTCGCCTCGCTCGAGATCGACCTGACCGAGGCGGAGGTGGCGCAACTCCAGCGCCCCTACCCGCCACGCTACGACTACCAGGGCATCTCCGACGACGCCGAGATCGCCCGCATCTCCGCCCGGATCGGCATCGAGCCAGCCGCCACATGACCAGCTCCGCAGGCGGCCCCGACGGGGCCGGAATCGCTGGCTCTCGGCGAGGCTGCCCAGATCATCTCCGCGGCGGCCGGCCGGACCATGGCATGAAGGCACCCATCGCCGGCCTGGCGGACTTCGCCGCGCTCGACCCGTTCTTCCGGATCATCGAACAGGGCCTGGCCGGGCTAGTCGAGCCCGGCCACTTTTTCGACATCCTCGCGGAGGACATCACCGTCGACTACGTGGTGACGGTTCCCGGGTACCCCCGGCATATCCAGGGCCGAGCCGCAGTCGCTGAGCTGTACCGCCCCTACGGCACCATGATCATTCTTGACCGGTGCTTTGACCTGGCCGTTCACCACGACGCGACCAACGGCGTCGTGGTGCTCGAGTACGCCTCCGAGGGTCACGTTGTGGCTACCGGGCGCCGGTACTCCAACCGGTATATCTCCGTGCTCACGCTCCGGGAGGGCAAGGTGGCGCACTGGCGGGACTACCTCGACCCGGTCGCTGTATTCGATGCGGTTGGCTGGCCGCCACGCTGACGTCCCGCCGGGGGCGCCCACTCGCGCATCACCGGAAGCAAGGGGACGCAGCCGGGCTGTTATACCGTCCCAGCGCCGGGCGGTGGCGCTTAATTTCCCAAAGGGGGCGCGTCTGGGGGCCGCCGCGAACAGATCTGGCCGGCATCGCACAGTAGCGAGCCGACGGTGAACAGCGCGACGCCGTGGGAGCGGTGCTCGGGCCGGGACCAGGGTTGCGAGGAGGTGGGTGGCGCCGGTGTCGTGCAGGGCGCGGTGCCCGGCGGCCAGGTCGGCCAGTGGCCGGTCCTGGCGGGGTGCGAATATCGGTGGCGCGGAGCGGCGCTGGGCACCGCCGCGGTCGTCGCTTTCTTCATTGACCTCGCCACCGCACGGCAGCTTGCTGAACAGGCGGTCCAGGCCGCCCGCCAGCTGGGCGACGAGCGGCTGCTCAGCAGGGCCCTTGGGGCGCTGTGCGCCACGCATTTCTTCGCCGGCGAGCCGGAGACAGGGCGTCCGTTCGGGCAGGAATCGGTCGAGCGGGCCCGGCGGGTCGGCGACGACGTGGAGCTGGCCTGGAGCCTGAACAGGTATCTCATGACGATCGACCCGGCTCGGTCCGGGCGGCTGTTCGCCGAGGCGATCGCCTGTACCGAACGAACCGGCGACCATCTCACCAACTCCGTCTTGCACAGCAACGCCAGCATTGCTGCACTAGAAGCGGGGGACATCCCCGCCGCCCGGGCTCACCTGGAAGCCGCGGCACAAGCCGCGCAGCAGATCGGATACGAGCAGGCCAGCGTGCAGGCCAACCTGGGTGACGTGCTGCGCGCGGACAGAGACCTCGACGGCGCCCGGTCCGCCTTCGAGGCCGCCCTGCGGATCGGCCGCCGGAACGGCAGCAACTGGCACATGGCCCCGCCGTCCTCGGCCTGGCCTGCCTGGCCGGCGATGCGGGCGACTGGGACCGGGCAGCTGCGCTGCACGGCGTCGCGCAAGCCTTTCAGGACCGGACCGGCAGTTCGTGGCAGGAATTCGCCACGCGTGACCGCCGGGACAGCCTGGACCAAGCGCGTACGCACCTCGGCGATGAGCAGCTGGAGCGAGCCTACGCCACGGGCCTGGCGCTCAGCCTGGAGAAGGCCCTCGACCTGGCTCTCGGAAAGGCGGGTCCGGCCTGACCGCTAACGCCGTGAAACCCGGGTCGTCATTGACCGGCCAGGCCAGGGCCGCAAATACCGCGGTCGCGTGCGCGTCAGATACCGCGGCCATGCCAGACTGCTACATCCCACGCCGTAGCGAGACGCTGCGGCCGGGACAGCGATGAATTCCCGGCGGACCGGGCGTCTGAGCTGGCAGACGATAAGGCAGGCGCCCGGGGGCGTCTCCGACGAAGGAGCCATCCATGGCACGAGTCAGCACATACCTCAACTTCCAGGGCCAGACCGAGGAGGCGTTCGCCTTCTACGCCAAGACCTTCGGCACTGAGGTCACCATGCTCAGCCGCTACTCCGACATGCCCGCCGTCGGGCCCGGCCAGCTGCCCGCCGAGGAGCGGAACCTCGTGCTGCACGCCGAGCTCCCGATCATCAGCGGCCACCTGCTGATGGCGACGGACATGCTCCAGTCGATGGGTCAGGAGACCCGGATCGGCAATAACACCACCCTCTGCCTCGACCTAGACAACAGGGAAGAGGCCGACCGCCTGTACGGCGCCCTATCCGAGGACGGCTCGGAAGGATCCCCGATGGCCGACATGCCGTGGGGCGCCTACTGGGGCGTCACCCTCGACCGCTACGGCATCCGCTGGATGCTCAACTACACCCCGGCATCCTGAACGGCTCGTCGCGGCCAGACTGCAGATGAGCTGGCGGCGGCTCTGCTGGCGGCGCAGCTGCCCAAGGCGCCGCGTCGCCGGCTAGCTTTCGCCGCCGCAGGTGCTTCGACTTCCGGGCCTCCAGCTGGCCGAGGTGGAAGTGCTGGCCTAGCCGGGAGGCACGCGGCAGTGCCGTTCAGTCAATGATCTTGATTCTTAGTTCCGCGTGCTGCCGGCGGGGAGGGCTCCGGTGGTCCCCGCCATGGCGCCCGGCGCGGACGATCACGGCCTGATGGAGTCCCGGCCGGGCTCGCGCCACCAGTGGCGCCCGGTGATGAGTTCCTCGAGTCCGCGCCGTACCCGCACGCCGCGATCGGCGAAGTGCTGCGCCTTCGCGACGTCGCGCACGCTCACGCCGATCTGGTCCGCGGGGAGGCGGTTGAGCAGGTGCTCGACGGTGGCGCCGTTCAGGGCGCCGGTGGCGCCGGTGATGACGATCATGTTGGCACCTCGGTTCCTTAGCCGGTGCCGTCACCGGGCGGTACCCTCGTGGTGTGCCGAGGGTCATCTACAAGACGGCGACCTCGTTTACAGGGTTCATCGCCGACCCGGCGAACTCGTTGTCGTGGCTGTTTGAGGTGCCGCATGACGGCGCTCCGGATCATGCCGGGTTCATGCGTGGCGTCGGGGTGCTGGTGTCCGGTTCAACGACCTACGAATGGGTTCTGCGCGAGGAGGATCTGCTGCATGAGCCGGCGAAGTGGAAGGGCTTCTACGGGGACCGGCCGATGTTCGTGTTCACCAGCAGGGCCCTGCCCCGCCCGGAAGGCGCAGACGTGCGCTTCGTCTCGGGCAAGATCGCTGAGCACTTCCCGGCGATCTCGGCGGCAGCGGGAGAGCAGGCGATCTGGGTCGTCGGTGGCGGCGACCTGGCGGGGCAGTTCTACGATGCCGGTTTGCTGGAGGAGATCGTGCTGACCGTGGCCCCTGTTGCCTTGGCCGGCGGTGCCCCGCTGCTGCCCCGCACGATCGGCGCGCAGCATCTCACGCTGACCGGGGCGGAGCAGGCCGGGGCGTTCGCTGAACTGACCTTCGCCGTCAGACGCTGATCGTCACCCGCCTCAGGCCTGTTCCGTGAGCTTCGAGCGCGGATGGCTGGTCATAGCGGAGCTCGAGGGCTGGTCGTTCGGATGGCGTCGCTTCAGCAGGCGCCGAAACCAGCGGGAGGGAGGGGACCAATCGGGACACTCGCAGAGTGCGCACTCCTTTCCCGCGCGGTAGTGCTGGTGGGTGGCATGGTCATGGCCGCACCTGCACAGCACCTGCCTCACAGGGCACCGGCACCGGCATCGGCTCGGCTACGTCGCACGAGTGTCAGCATCCCAGGATGATCTTGTCATCCCTCAGGTGGGGGCAGCCGTCCCTCGCCATGGGGCCACCCACTGCTCATCGAGCAGGTCTGGGCGGCGCTGATACTCGATCATCAGCCGAACCCCTTCGGATGGGTCGCCTATCCCCGCAGCCATGGCACCTCGTCCGGGGCGTACCGATACGCGCGGAAGATCGCGTTAGTCACGTCGGGGAAGAACTTGGCCGCCTCCTCGTCGTGATAGGCCGAGAAATAGGGGACCACGTACTCCCAGCACACCTGCCCGTTCCGGTCCACCTCGAAGATGCGCCCGAACATGGATTCGGTGATGAGGGTGTTGCCATTCGGCAGTCGCTGGGCGCTGCCCATCAGCGCCGTGAAGAAGTTCTCCGGCGGGGAATCGCGGTACTCCCACGTGATCGCGCGGGTACGGCGGTCCACCTCGATGACACGTGAGTAGGGGACGTTCTGGCCGGCCCGGAACGTGCCGTTGTCGAACAGCAGCAGCGAGCCGTCCGGCAGTTCGCTGGGGCAGTGCTGCTGGGCGACCGTGTCCGGGCCGAGCCGCCAGATGATCTCGCCGGTGGCCCGGTCGATGACGATCACGGCGGAGACGCTGCGCAGGCTGGCGGCCACGGTCCCGTCCCCCAGCGGGTAGACGCCGTTGATGTGCGGCCAGTTCTCGCGGCGGTAGTGCGGCTGCAGCGGGTACAGCGCGGGGTCGAGGTGCTCCGCCGCCCGCCAGGACCAGGTGACGGTGCCGCTCGCGTCGATCTCCTTGATGACGTCCGCGTAGACGATGCCGTCCGCTTCGCTGCCCGCGAGGCCGCCGGGCACGGCGCGGGCCGCGGCGCCAGTCAGCGGTTCCACGGTTATATAGAGGACGCGGCCGTCACCGTAGTGGTAGGCGTCGTGGTGCTGCAGTTCGTCATGGTACTCGCGCACGATGATGCCGGACGGGTCGGCTTCGCACAGCGCGCCGCCGTGGTACGTGAGCCACTCCGGGAACAGCACGGGCGTGTCCGGCAGAACTCCGTTGTAGGCGAGGTTGCCGTTCGGCAGCAGGCGCGCGTGACATCCCGGGCGGTACGGCAGGTCCCACTGGTGCGCCACGGTCCCGTCGAGCCCGACCAGGTAAACCTGGCCGGTCCCGGTCAGCGGGGCGAACAGGGTGTAGCCGGGGCTGGCCGCGGCCGGGTTGGAAGCGATGAGCCCGGTACCCCGGCGGCGAAGTGTGTTCTGGTCGACCATAAACCTAGTATTACGCTAGGGATTATATATTTTCCGGCGGGCCCCAGGTTTGGGGCGGGCCGCTTCGGAGGATCACCTCGCGCTTGATGTCAGGCCAGAAGGTTCCCGCCGAGATAGGGGGCCGCGAGTTCGGTGAGCTCGGCGTTGCGATCGGCGAGGCTGCCCGGCCGGCGCCCCGAGCCCCAGCCGATCCAGCGGCGGTACTCTCCGAACCGGCCGTCGGCGGCCAGCCGCGCCTCATCGGTGAAGATCGTCCCCGGCGGGGCGGGGCCGCTAGTCGGGGCCACGAACAGCGCGTCGACCGGGCAGTACGCCTCGCACATGAAGCACGTCTGGCAGTCAGCCTGACGGGCGATAACCGGATGCCCGCCGGGCACCGCGTCGAAGACATTGGTCGGGCAGACCTCGACGCACTTGTCGCAGTCGATGCAGTTCGCCGCCGAGATGATCTCGATCATTAGCCCGCCTCGGCGGCCACCCACACGTCGTCCAGCCCGCCGACGCGGAGCCGGCGGGCCAGGGCGGGGTCGGTACCTGGGCAGTCGTCGCGCCGGTGGAGTCCGCGTGACTCCTGCCTGTCCAGGGCCGCGGCGTACATCCACCGGGCGTGCGCGGTCATCGCGGCCGCTTCTCTGGCCCGCTGCCGCCCTGAGCGCGGGCCCAGCCGCGGCACCTGGTCGGTCCACACCTGGTCCAGCCTCCGCACCGAGTCGCGGAGCCCGGCCGCCGTCCGGAACATGTTCCTGGCCGGCGGCAGCACCTCCGCCTGCACATTCCTGATCACCTCGTCCGGCGGAACGGGGTCAGCGGGAGCGGGCTCCGCGTCTGGACCAGGCAGACCCGCCCGGCCAACGGCACGGAGCTGACCGTGCCCCGGTACCGGCCGCCGCGCGAACAGCGCCGCTGACCGGCCTGCCAGAGTGCCCGAACTCATCGCCCAGGCGCCGTTGTGACTGCCACCGCCCGACCTGCTCCCGGTCACCAGTTCGCGGGTGGCGGCGTCCCCGGCGGCGTACAGGCCAGGCACCGTGGTCTCGCAGCCGTCGCCGGCCAGCGCGATGCCACCGGTACCGCGTACGGTGCCCTCGAGCACGAGCCGTATCTCGAACAGGTCGGTGAACGGGTCGACGCCGGCTTTGTCGAGGGGGAGGAAGAAGTTGGGCTGCGCCCACCGCATCGCCTCGCGTATCTGCGGTGGGGCGAGATCGAGTCGGGCATAGACGGGGCCGTGCAGCGTGGCACGGCAGACCTCCAACCTGGCCGACAGGCCGGCTGGCAGGTCAAGCAGGGTGCCGTCGGCATGGTAGTAACGCGCGAACTGGTACATCCGGCCCTTCGTCTGTGCTCCGAATGCCGGGGCGATGCCGTATGCGGCGGAGAACTCCATTCCCGACATCTCGGCACCCAGCTCGGCGGCCATGAGGTGGCCATCCCCCGTGTTGGGATTGCAGCCAAGCGCACCGGACAAGAACGCGCAGCCTCCCGTCGCGAGCACCACGGCCCCGGCGCGCACGGCCCATCCAGCGTCGGTTCGCTGCCGGTGCACGCCTCGGGCACCGCTGACGACGCCGTCGGCGTCGGCGAGCAGTTCGAGGGCGGGACTTTGGTCGAGAATCCGCACGCCTGCCCGCCTGACCTGCCGCCGCATCAGCCGCATGTACTCGGGACCCTGCAACGAGCTGCGCCGGACGCAGCCGTCCGCGTCGGTGGGAAACGGGTATCCCCAGTGATCCAGCTGGGCGACCTGAGCCCAGGTCAACTCGAGCGTACGGGCCATCCACGCGCGGTCGGTGAGCAGGCCGCCGGCCTGCTCGAACCGCTGGATGGACTCCTCGCGCGCGGCTGCGTCCGGCGGCACGTACCACAGGTTGTTTCCTCCGGATGCGGTGGCGCCGCTGGTGCCGCAGTAGCCCTTGTCGGCCAGAGTCACCTGCGCTCCCGCCCGGGCCGCGGCGATCGCCGCCCACGTTGCGGCGGGGCCGCCGCCGAGCACCAGCACGTCCGCGTCACCCTCGGCCACGAGCGCCGTACCGTCTCGCCTCATGTGCTAGTCGGGGAACTCGGGTCCGATGGCCGTCCGGGCGCCGAGCGCGCGTCCGTGACCCCAGCCCAGCTCCCGCCGGTACCCGCCGAGCAGGCCTGTCGTCGTCAGTTCGTCGATGTCGCGGAAACGGGAGTCGCCGGGCACCGCCGCCACCAGCGGAGCAACGAAGAGCGCGTCGGTCGGGCAGTAGGCTTCGCACTGGAAACATGTCTGGCAGCTGTCCGGCCGCGCGATCACCGGTATGCCGTCAGCGCCCCGGTCGAACACCCGGGTCGGGCACACCTGGATGCAGATGTCACATGAGATGCACCGCGAGCGCTCGACGACTTCGATCATGCGGCTTGGCCTGCCGTTCCTGCCGTTCCTGCCGTGACGGCGAACGCCGGCGAGCTGGCCTGCGGGCGAGTCCAGATCTCCTCTAGACCTCCGGTGAGCAGGCGGAATTGCTGCGCCGGGTCATGGCGCGGGTAATCGAGCCGCTTGTGCATGCCGCGCGTCTCGGTGCGCTGCAGGGCTGCGTGGAACATCCACCGGCCGTGCGCCGTCATCGCGGCGGCTTCACGGGCACGGAACAGATCCTCACCGGCCCCGGTCAGGCCGTCGCGGACGGCGGACCAGGTCTGGTGCAGTGCCTCGAGCGCGGGCGTGAGCTTGTCGGCGTGCCGCACGTAGTTGTGGTCGTAGGGCAGCACGGCGCGCTGAACCTCGGCCACGACCTCGCGGTAGCCATGCGTCGGAGCGCCGGCGGGCCGGATGCCCGCCGAACCGACCGGCCGCAGCTGATCCGGGCCGCGGCCCCGCCGGGATGCCCGTGATGCGAAGACGGCAGCGGCGTGACCTGCCCAGCTGCCGGAGGACGCGGCCCAGGCAGCGTTGTGGCTGCCTCCCCCGGTGAAGCCGCCGCAGATCAGCTCGCGGGTCGCGGTGTCGCCGGCGGCGTACAGCCCGGGGACGCTGGTCGAGCAGTCGTCACCGGTAATCCGGACACCGCCGGTGCCCCGCACGGTACCCTCCGCGAGCAGGGTGATCTGGAACATGTCCGTGAACGGATCGATGCCGAGGCGGTCGAAGACCAGGAAGAAGTTGGGCTGGCCTTTGCGCATGGCCCGCTGGACGTCTGGTGTCGCGCGGTCAAGTCGCGCGTACACCCGCTCGGTGAGCAGCGTCCGGGCGATGACAGACCGGCCGCGGGTGCTGCCGGCGCCCTCCAGCACCGAGCCGTCCGCGCGGTAGAACGTCGCCCACGAGTAGTAGGCCGTCTTGGTCAGCGAGGTGCCCAGTGGTGCGATGGCGTAGGCGCTGGAGAACTCCATCCCGGACAGCTCGGCGCCGGCCTCGACGGCGAGCAGGGCACCGTCCCCGGTGTTAACGTCGCAGCCGAGTGTCTTGGACTGGAAGGCACATCCGCCGGCCGCGAGGACGACAGCGCCCGCCGTGATGCTCAGCACCTGGCCGGTCGGGCGGTCGAGCACCCGCGCGCCGCAGACCACGCCGTCGGCGTCGGCCAGCAGCTCCAGGGCGGGGGTATGGTCCAGAATCCGGACGCCCAGTCGCTGCACGCAGGTGCGCTGGCGCCGCATGTACTCGGGGCCCTGGAGATCGTCGCGGATCTGGCGGCCATCCGCGCCGACGGGGAACGGGTACCGCTGCACCCGGGCGAGCTCGTCCATCCTGGCGTAGGTCTCGTCCAGGACCCGGGCCATCCAGTCGCGGTCGGCGAGGTGGCCGCCGAGCGCCTCCCGGCTGGCCATCGCCGCTTCGCGCAGCTCGGGCTGGTCCTCGACATACCAGATGCCGGTGCCGACCGAGGCGGTGGCGCCGCTCGATCCGCACCGCCCCTTGTCGACGAGAACGACATCGGCTCCCGCCTGCGCGGCCTTGATCGCGGCCCAGGTACCAGCCGGGCCGCCGCCCACGACCAGCACGTCAGCCGACAGCGAGGCGTAGTTGCGATCGATATCAGACATGGGCGAACGCGACCCCTTCAGATACGTGGAACTGGTTCGGCGGCACGTCGAGCCCGTAGTGCTCGCGCAGTGTGGCGCCTTCGTACTCCTCGCGGAACAGCCCTGCTCGCCGCAGGATGGGCAGCACCTGATCGATGAACGTCTGCAGGCCTGCGGGCAGCTCCGGAGCCATGATGTTGAACCCGTCGGCCGCACCGCCGCTGAACCACTCGACGATGGTGTCCGCGACCTGCTCGGGCGTGCCGGCGAACTCGAAGTGGCCACGACCGCCACCGAGCCGCGAGAGGATCTGCCGGACCGTGAGGTTCTCCCGCACGGCCAGCTCGATGATCAGGTCGGACCGGCTTTGCGATCCTTCCAGCCGGGGCCGGGCCAGCACCGAGTCGGGCAGCGGGGCATCGAGTTCGAAGTCGCCGGGCTCGCGCTCGAAGACCTTGGCCAGCGCCCGCAGGCCGTACTCTGGCACCCGCAGATCGTCGAACTGCTTGGCCAGGGCCCGTGCTTCTTCCTCGGTCGACCCGATATAGGGCACGATGCCTGGCAGCACGATCACGCCGTCCGGGTTACGGCCGGCCGCGCGAGCGCGCTGCTTGATGTCGGCATAGAACTCCGAGGCGCGCTCGTAGGTCTGGTGCGCGGTGAAGATCGCCTCGGCGTGCCGCGCGGCGAAATCCTTGCCGTCGTCGGAGGAGCCGGCCTGCACGAGCAGGGGGTAGCCCTGCGGGGGCCGCTCGACATTGAGCGGCCCCGCGACCGTGAAGTGCGGGCCCCGGTGGCCGATCTGGTGAATCCGGGCCGGGTCGGCATACCGTCCGGTCGCCTTGTCGGCCACGACGGCTTCGGTCTCCCAGCTGTCCCACAGCGCCTTCGTGACGAGAAGGAACTCCTCCGCCCGCGCGTAGCGGGCGGCGTGGCCGGGCCGGTCGTCGAGCCCGAAGTTCGCCGCCTCGTTCGCCCCGGCCGAGGTGACGATGTTCCAGCCGGACCGGCCGCGACTGACATGATCGACCGACGCCAGCCGCCGGGCCAGGTTGTACGGGTCGTTGTACGTGGTCGAGACGGTCGCGATGAGCCCGATGCGGCGGGTCGCCTGTGACAGGGCCGTCAGCAGCGTCAGCGGCTCGAGCTGGCCCGGCGGCCGGAACTCGCCCGTGCCCGTGGTCGCGGGCCCGTCCGCCAGGAACAGCGAGTCGAACTTCGCGCTCTCGGCGAGCCGGGCGAGGCCGATCCAGTGCTCCAGATCGAAGTCGGCCCGCGGGTTACTGTCCGGCCGCCGCCATGAGGCTTCATGGTGGCCGGCCTCCATCAGGAACGCGTTGAGATGCAGTTCCCGTCGCTTGTCAGTCACCGAAATTTGTCGAATCCCTCTCCCGCCCGGCACACATCAGCGATTCAGGTGCCGGGCGTTTTCATGCTGTCGTAGCCAGCCGGGAGAACGTTCGTCGAGATCGACGAGATGTTGACCGCCTTCTTGATCTGGCCGGCCTGCAGGAACGCGTCAGCGAGGGTCTGCTCGGCCTGGACGTCCGAGGCAGCCACCGGAGCGATCCAGAACTCAGAGGAGGGCACCACGGCCTTGGCACTCGCCAGCGGGATGCCGTCCTCCTGGGCGAGCGCCTGCGCGTACTCGTCCGGATGCTTGTTGGCCCAGGCGAACTCGCCGGACAGCCGCTCGAACAGATCCGTGAACGCCGCCCGCCTCGCGCCGGTCAGGTCCTTGTTCGGCGCCACGTAGTAGTTGCTGATCTGATCGTTGGGCGGAAGACCCTTGACCAGAATCCGGGCGCCCTGCTGGAGCGCGAGCGATACCTCCGGGTTCCAGATCGCCCAGGCGTCCACCTTGCCGCTGGCGAAGGCCGTGGCGCCCGCCGCCGGGGAGAGGAAGTCCAGGTGCACCTCGCTGGGCGTCAGCCCGACGTTCTTCAGCGCGAGCAGCACCAGCCCGTGCGCCGAACTGCCCTGCGGGACCGCGATCGTCTTGCCCTTGAGCTCCGCGGCGGTCTGGATCGGCGAGCCCTTCGGCACGATGATGTCTTCGTCGGGGACCGTCGTGTTGATGTAGTGGGCCACTCCCACGACGCTGAAGCCGTACTCCTGGGCCGCGCCGGTGATGGGCGGCACGTCACCCACGGAGCCCAGGTCGATGTCGCCGGACGCGGCGGCCTGGATCAGCGGCGGGCCGTAGATGAACCGGGCGTACGTCACCTTGTACGGCGCGCTGGCGAAGGCGCCGGTGATCTTGGCGAGGGCCTCACTGCCGTCGCCGCCGTTGTCGCCGATGACGAAGGTGTACTGGCTCCACTGCGGGTGGCTGACGGTGCTCGATCCGCCAAACCCGGTCAGCTTGGCGGACGAGGACGAGGAAGAACTTGAGCTGCACGCGGCCAGGGCGCTCGCGCCGGCGAGCAGCGTAACGGCAGCGGTCAGCCGGGCGGGTCTGAGTCGCATGATTCCTGCGCTTTCTTTTGTGGTTGGGGCGTGGTCAGTGCTGGTTGGCGAGTCCGAGATCGGCCAGCAGCGCGGCGCGGAGGTCCTCCCGGCTCACGCTCGCCTCCCGGTCAGCGGCCGACAGGGTCACCGGGTGGGACCTGTCGATGCGTCCCTGGCTCATCACGACAATGCGGTCAGCCAGCGCGATCGCCTCATCAACGTCGTGCGTGACCAGCAGCATGGCCGCCCGGTACTGGCGCCGCAGCGCGCGGACCAGGCCGTGCATGCGACGGCGGGTGATGGCATCGAGCGCCGCGAACGGCTCGTCGAGGAGGACGAGCTCGGGCCGGGAGACCAGGGCCCGCGCCAGGGCCACCCGCTGCGCCTCGCCGCCGGACAATTCCTTCGGCCACGCCCGCTCGCGGCCGGCCAGCCCGACCGCGGCCAGCGCGTCCCGGGCCCGCTGCCCGGCGTCCGGGCCGTGCAGGCCCAGGGTCACGTTGGGCAGGGCGCGCTGCCAGGGCAGCAGCCGGTCCCCCTGGAACACGACGGCCCGCCGGGCCGGCACTTCCACCGTGCCGCCGTCCGGCCGGTCCAGCCCGGCCAGCAGCCGCAGCAGCGTGGTCTTGCCGCACCCCGAGGGGCCGAGCAGCACGACCAGCTCCTCGCCGGCGATGGTCAGGTCGAGGTGATCGAGGACGACGCGGTCGCCGAACCGGCGAACGGCACCTTCGGCCAGCGCGCCCGCCTGCTGCCTGGCCGGCGTCACGCTCGCCGTGCTCATGACGCCTCGTAACTGGGCCGCCACTGCAGCAGCACCCGCTGCAGCAAGC
>Ga0302229_10000896_pt1 | contig 23094 bp, 17 predicted proteins | sample II_Palsa_N1_3_FD_193518 | JGI IMG/M metagenome (GOLD analysis project Ga0302229, IMG submission 193518) | Peat permafrost microbial communities from Stordalen Mire near Abisko, Sweden - II_Palsa_N1_3 | ecosystem: Environmental > Terrestrial > Soil > Palsa > Peat permafrost | place: Sweden... | reverse complement strand
CCTTGCGTATCCGTCGCGGTGGGGCAGCTTGCCAGGGGGTTGGCGGTGGAGTTGCCCGCGGCCGTCAGGCAGGCGCCGTTGGTCCCGGCCTCCGCGGCGGGCAGCGATACCGAGCCCGCCGGACCGTTCACGGTATTGTCGTTGAATGGCTGGCTGAACAGCTGCGTCCCGGACGCCAAAGCGTCCGGCGCGTACAGCGTCAGCGCGACACAGGTCCCGCTGATGACAAGCACCGCGGCCGTAGCGCACGACACCATCCGCCGGGACGGCCAGGGAAAAGCCATTCTGCACCTCATCGTTCAGGTTGGCCGGCTCCAGCGATCCGGTTATTCAGGCAGGCCGACTACAGGGATCCGATGCCGCCAGCGCCGCCCAACGCGTCGTCCGGTGCCGATGTCCCGCCCAGCGTGAGTTCGCGCAGCGTGCCCAGGTACGCGATGGTCGGCGCTTCATAGCCGTCATCAGGACAGGCGCCCGCATCCTCATCCGCCGGGCCCAGGAATATCTGAGAAGTCACCCCTGTAGACCTTCCTGTCAATCCGCCGGGACGCACGGTGAAGAGCCATTTCCTGATCCGCTGCTTTGGGCCAGCCGTCTCGACGCCCGCCTGCGGCGCGGCCGTCCGCCGGACGTTCCTCTTGCCTGACGGCATCAGCTGGGGAAGTCGGCTGGCTGTTACGGAAGTGATCTGGCAGGCCCCGCCACACTTCGGCCATTGGCCCCGTATGGCTGCTTTGGTGACTGTACGAATTTAACGTATCACCCTAAGTAGCAAGACGCTAGTATCTTAGCCATGAAGTCCCACCTCGGGCTGGCCGCGCGCACCCTGGCCCTGGATCTGGCGGCGGGCGAGCTGATCAGGGCCCTGCAGACGGCGGGCATCGACTGCCTGCTGCTGAAGGGCCCGGCCATGGCGCACCGCCTCTACCTGAACGCACCGGGCTGCCGTAACTACGGCGACATCGACCTGCTCGTGGCGCCCTGGCAGTTCGACGCCGCCGGCCAGGTGCTGGCCTCGCTTGGCTTCGAGGATCACCTGGCCGGAGTGCGGGCCAGCGAGGCGGCCCGGCTCCAGGAGCGCCTGTGGCTCCGGGACGGCGCCGCGTACCTCGCGGTCGACCTGCACCGGGGATTCCACCACGTTGCCGACCAGGCAGCCTGGTGGGAACTGCTCCGCCGTCACCGCGAGGTGCTCATGGTGGAGGGCCAGCCGGTGGCGATACCGGACAGAGTCGGCTGCGCCCTGATCGCCGGCCTGCACGCGTCGGAGGCGACCTCGCTTGGCAAGGCGCTGGAGGACCTGCGCCGGGCCTTGCTGCTCTTCGATGACGGCGTGTGGCGCCAGGCGGCGGATCTGGCCCGGTCGGTAGGCGCCGGCAGCGCGTTCGCCGCCGCCCTGCACCGCGACGGCGCCGGGGCTGATCTGGCCGCCCGCCTCGGCCTGACCATCACCGATCCCGTCACGTGGTTCTGCGCCACGTCTCTCGCGCACGGCGCCGGCTCGCTGAGCTGCGTGCTGGCCCAGGGTGACTGGGCGGACCGCGCGCGGCGGCTGCGGGACGCCGCGTTCCCGTCGAGGCCGCTGCTCGCCGGGAGCTGGCCAATCGCCAGGCGGGGCCGGGGCGGGCTAGCCGCCGCTCACCTCGGCCGGCTCTGCGTTGCCGTCACCCGTCTCCCCCTGCTCCTGCTTGCCTGGCACCGGACCTGCCGCACGCTGCGGCGCGGGGGGCAGCGTACCGCCCCGCGGCCGCCCGGCGACCCGAACCGGTCACCGTCTCCGCCGCGCCCCGCGGGTCACCGGCGTCACAAGGGGTGAGCCGGCCTGTAGGCCGGGTTCTGTGCCCCCGCTTACGCGGGGCGGCGGTCATCCATCTGGGACTGCCGTTGCCGGCAGCCTCGTGCGGCCTACCCGCGAGCATCGGACGGGCCGTCCTCAATCGCTCGCGCAGGGAACCTCTGGTTCCCCTCTTGACCTTGCTCCGGGTGGGGTTTACCAAGCCGCCGCAGTCACCTGCGGCGCTGGTGGTCTCTTACACCACCTTTTCACCCTTACCCCCGCGCTGGCGCGGGGGCGGTCTGTTTTCTGTGGCACTGTCCCGCGGGTCACCCCGGGTCGGCGTTACCGACCACCCTGCCCTGTGGAGCCCGGACCTTCCTCACCGGACCGAACGGCCCGGCGCGACCGCCCGGCCGACTCACCCACGGTCAGGATACGCTGACGGCCGCCTCGGCGCAGAGGTCACGACGGGGTGCTGCCCTGAGCGGTGAGCCGATCCGCCGGCAGGCCGGCACCGGGTTCCTGAGCGGCCCCGGCCCGAGCCGGGGCGAAGGCCAGGGCGGCGGCCAGGCAGGCGAACGGGAGGACGGGAAGCAGATACCGGTAGTCGAAGTCGGCGACCGCGACCGGGAACACGAGCAGCACGATGGCGGTCACCCAGGGCAGCATGCTGCCGACACCCGGAGCCCAGGCCAGACGGGGGGCACGGCCGGGGGGACGGCGGATCCGCAGCACGCCGCCGAGTCCGGTGAGCAGGATCAGCCCGAACAGCGGGCCGTAGGTGTAGAACACCCGCTCGTACCCGTCGATCAAGGTGGCGAACGGCTCGACGACGCGGCTCGGGGTCGCGTGACCGTACTGGACGGCGTCGGAGTAGGCGGTGCCGCCGGGAACCCAGGAGTGGTCGGCCGGGATCGGCTTCGGCTTCAGGTGGAAGTAGTAGTAGTACACCGTCCCGGCGTCCGGGTACGGCCGTCGCGGCCACTCCAGCGACAGGGCCAGGCCGCTCAGCACCGAGTGCAGGTAGCCGAGCGGCTGGGCCTCGACCGCGTGGATGGCGAAGTCGCGGAGCAGCCGGTCGTTGGCCACGCTGACCGGCCCGCCCGCGATGTCGCGCACCTGCGGCGCGTGCCAGATGTAATCGCCGGGCGGGGTGCGGCTGGACGGTGACCCGGCCGGGCATACCCTGAGCTCGTCGGCGGGCGGCTTGATGACCGAGCACTCGGCGAAGGAGGACACCCGGCCCCATAGGTAGAACCCCTCGGACCGGGTCAGGGCGTAGTCGCCGCGCCAGGAGTGGAACCAGGCCGCATAGGCGGCCACGGGCAGCACGCAGCCCACGGCCATCACCCCCGCGGTCAGCCATCCGCCCCACTTCCGCCATCCCCCGGACCGCAGGCCGCGCAGCAGCAGGAAGGCGGGGAAAAGGACGAGCACGGGGAGCCCTTCGCTGCGCACGTCGACGGCGTAGCCGGTCAGCAGGCCTGCCAGCAGCGCGACGGGCCAGGCCGGCCGCCCGCCAGAATGGTCGCGCCACACGATGAGCAGCATGGCCAGCATCACCAGGAAGGTGAACAGGGCCTCGGCCATCACCATGTGCTCGTCTTCGATCTCGAAGCCGTCGAGCAGCACCGGCAGCGTCGCCACTGTGGCCCAGCGCGGCGGCACGCCGCTGCGCCGCGCCAGCAGGTAGATGATGACCGCGACGCCCAGCCCCATCAGGTGCTGCACCCCGGCGACCAGGGTCAGGCTGTGCAGGGGTTCGAGGGCGCGCAGGAACAGCGAGTAGCCCGTCGTCTTGGACAGGTTGGGCTGCAGCCGGAGCGCGGAGCCGAGGTAGACGTAGGAGTCACCGGCGAACCACAGCGCGCCGGGGTAGCCGAGCATGGCCAGCAGTCGCAGGCCCGCGCCGGCCGACAGGGCGGCCGCGAATAGGGGATCGCGCGCGATAAACGCGCGTCCGCGCCCGGCCAGCGCCCCGCCTATCCGCACTTGGATCCTTTCTTATTAGCTATCAACCGCCCGTTTCAAATGACCAGAAGGTGAACGGCGGTTAATCGAAAAGTGACCCGGGGGTGGTTTTTCCCTGGCCCAGGATTCCAGCTGGGCGACAAATGCCCGCGCATCAGAAGGCCAGCCCAAAGAAGAATATGCCGCCTCATGCCCGCGTCGTCCCATCTTCGCGCGCAAGGAGGAATCCCGGTCGAGTTCGAGCACCGCTTCCGCCGCCGCGCCGGGATCACGGAATGGCACCACGAATCCGCATTCGTGACCGCAGGCGAGCTCGGCGGCGGCCGGCAGCGGCGTGGTGACCACCGGCACGCCGCGGGCCATGTACTCCACCACCTTGGTGGGCAGGGAGTGCCGGAAGTTCGGCTCGTCTTGCAGCAGGGACAGGCCGGCCAGCGCGCCGTCCACCATCGGCATCGCCCGGTCGTTGGGCACGAAGCCGTGCCAGCGGATCAGGCCGTCCGCCTGGGCGGGCGCGAGCTGCGCCCGCGCCCGGCCGTCCGCCGGGCCGATCAGCTCAACCGTGATGCCGTGCGGGCGCAGCAGCGCGGCCAGCTCGATCATCTCCCCGGTGCCGCGGTCCGGCGACAGGTGGCCGACGTACACCACCCGCCGCCTGTCGTCCGGCGGAGCCGGGGTATCCGGCACGTACGTCGTGTTCGGCACCACCGGGTGCGGCCGGCGGAACCTGGCCACGTACCCGTGCTCGGCCAGGATCAGGTGCAGGTACCGCTCGGCCATCCGTTCGGCGGTCCGCACCGTCGCGGCGGTCACGGGCCGGAGCGGACCCGGCAGCCAGGGTTTGGTGCTGAGCGCGGCGGCGGTGTCTTCGTGCACGTCCCAGACGACTGCGGGCCGCCTGCGCCGGGAGGGCAGGGCGAGCAGCAGCTCGGGGTCGTGGATCAGCAGCAGGTCGGCGTCCGCGCTGTGCCGGGCGAGCTGCTGGCGGGCCGCGCGCAGGGCGCCGAGCCTGCGCCGGCCCACCGCCCGCGGTACCGGGGTGACGTGCGCTCCGGCCCATGATCGTTCGGGAAAATCCGCTGTATCGACCGGGGCGATGTACCTGACCTCGTGGCCGGCCGCCAGCAGCGCCGCGATCTGCCGGTGGAAGATGCGCGCGTCCGCCGGATGGTGCACGATCGTGCACACCAGCACCCGCATCGCGCTGTTCCCTTCCCTGCTCAGAGGGGCTCGACGTGCGGTCCGGCCGGGGTCACGCCGCGGGTGTCGAGCATCAGCCGGGCGGTGCGGGCGACCTGGGCGAGGTCGTAGACCTGGTGCGCCTGCAACAGGATCACCAGGTCCGCGGTGGCCACCTCGGCGTCGAGGTCCTCCGCGCGGGGCACGGCCTGCTCGTCTACCTGCCAGTCGGGCACGTACGGATCGTGATAAGCGACCGCGGCGCCGCGGGCGCGCAGCTTGCGGGCGATCGGCCGGGCCGGCGACTCCCGCTGGTCCGCGATATCCCGCTTGTAGGTCACGCCGAGCAGCAGCACCCGCGCCCCGTTGAGCGGCTGGGCATTGCGGTTGAGCAGCTCGGCGGCGCGGTCGGTGACGTAGCCCGGCATCCGGCCGTTGATCTCCTGGGCCAGCTCGACGAAGCGGAACGGGTAGCCGAGCGTGCGGACCTTGTAGCTGAGGTAGTTGGGGTCGATGGGGATACAGTGGCCGCCGACGCCCGGACCCGGGTAGAACGGCTGGAAGCCGAACGGCTTGGTGGCGGCGCACCTGATCGCGTCCCATAGGTCCACCTCCAGCTCCCGGCAGAAGATCGCCATCTCGTTGACCAGGGCGATGTTCACGTGCCTGTAGGTGTTCTCGAGCAGCTTGGCCATCTCGGCCTCACGGGCCGACTTGGCCCGCACCACCTGATCGCAGATCCGCTCGTAGAACGACGTCGCGGCGTCCGCGCAGGCCGGAGTGACCCCGCCGACGATCTTGGGCGTGTTCGCGAAGCCGTAGTCGGGGTTGCCCGGATCGATCCGCTCCGGGGAGAACGCGAGCGAGAAACCGAGCCCCGCGCTGAGCCCGGACGCCTTCTCAAGCAGCGGGCGGACCACCTCCTCGGTGGTGCCCGGATAGGTGGTCGACTCCAGCGAGACCAGCGTGCCCGGCCGCAGCAGCCGGCCCGCCGTGGCCGTCGCGGCCCGGACCGCGCTCAGGTCGGGGCCGTCCGCCACCGACAACGGCGTCGGCACGCAGATGACGATGACATCGTGCGGACCGAGCTGGGTTTCGTCGGCGACGGCGCGGAACCCCTGCGCCACCATCCCGGCCACCTCGGCGTCGCTGACGTCGTCCACGTGCGACCAGCCGGCCATCAGGCCGGAGGCGATCTCGGCCCCGGTGTCGTAGCCGGTCACCCGGAACCCCGCGCGCGCCGCCTGGACGGCCAGCGGCAGGCCGACGTAACCGAGTCCGATCACCAGCACGTCCTGCCCCGGCATATCCGCTCAACCCCTACCTAGGTTGCCCCCAGGCGCGCGTACGCGTCCCGGTACCGTGCCGCGTTCCGGGCCCAGGTGCGGTCCCCGGCCACCCATTCACGGGCATTGTCACCGAGTTTTCTTCGGATATCCGGACTGTAAAGCAGGTGTTCCAGGCAATTGGCGAGCAGCACCGGATCTTGCGGAACTGTTAGCGCCCCCGTCACTTCGTGTTTGATGATTTCGGTGAGTGCTTTCACTTCACTAGTGACCACGCACAATCCGCTCGCCATCGCTTCCACCGGCTTCAACGGGGTAACGAGCTGACAGACCCGGTCCGGTGTGCGCGGGACGACGAAAATATCGAGGAGAGCGTGGAATTCACGTACCTTTGCCGCGGGCACGCGGCCGGTGAAGATGGCCGCTCGGCTCAGGCCGCGGGCGGTGGCCTGGCGCTGCAACGCGGCCCGTTCCGGTCCGTCGCCGACGATCAGCGCCCGGACCGGAACGCCACGGTCCCTGAGCTGTCCGGTCGCCTCGAGCAGGGTGCCGATGCCTTCGTACCGGGTCAGGGTCGACACCACGCCGACCACGTACTCGCCGGGATCGATGCCGAGTTCCTGGCGCAGCGCGCCGGCGTCAGGCAGCGGCCGCAGGAATTCCGGCGCGACCGCGTTCGGCACGACGAGGACCTTGGCGGCCGGGACGCCGCGGGCCAGGATCTCCTCGCGCATGGCCTCGCCGAGCGTCACCACCAGGTCGGCGGCCAGCATGCACCGGGTCTCCAGGGCACGGTACTTGAGGTACAGCTCGCTGAGCGCGAGCTGGCCGGCGTCCGGGTGCCGGGAGAGCCAGGTGTCTTCCCAGAACCCGCGCACCTCGTACACCACCGGCAGGCCGTACCGCTCGCGCAGCGCCAGCGCGATCCTGGCGTTGGCGAAGTTGCTCGCGGCGTGCAGCACGGCCGGCCTGATCCGGTCGGTCAGCCCGGCGGCCAGGGCCAGCCCGCGGTCGGCGTTCCTGGGGTCGGCGGGGCCGGGCGGGCCGGGCATCCGGGCCGGCAGCAGCCGGTGATGCGGGATGCCGTCGACCATCACCAGCCGCCTGCCGTCGATCCGGCCCTGGGTCACCGGGTACCCGATCCTGGTCACCACGTGCGGATCGAGCCCGGCGGCGTGCTGGGCCAGGACCATCTCGTGCGTCCGGATCGTGTAGCCGGCGCTGGTGACGGGCAGCGCGTCGGTGACCAGGTGCAATATGCGCCCGGGTACGGCGCGGGCTTTCCTGGTGCCGCCGGATGGCGGGCGGGGGCTGGTGCCGTCGAAGACGGCCCGCTCGGCGGCCAGCGTGTCGCGCAGCCGGCGGGCCCGGGCGCCGCGCGCTCCGCTGAGGGCGTCGATGGCCTCGGTCAGGCGCCCTTCGCGCCGGGCCAGCCGCGCCGTCAGGACCGGGCGGGCCCGGTCGTCTCGGGCGAGATCCGCGATGGCGGACGCCGCGACGGCCGGGGCGTCCACCGCCAGGCTGAAGGCGGCGAGACGCCGGGGCGAGGGACCCGCCGCGGCCAGGGCCGCGTCCCGCTCGCCCGCACCCCACAGCGCGGCCGCCCGCCCGTACGGTCCGGCGAACCTGAGCCAGGGCCCAGCCGGGCCGGGCAGCATCCGCCCGGCGAGCAGCAGGGCCCGGACCGGATCACCGGTCACGTGCCGCCAGGCGATCGAGGCCGCGAGCCAGAGAGCGCGGGGCGAGGGGCAGGGCTTGGACGTCGTCACGGCGGCGGATGCTAGCGGGTTCAAGTGAACAGGAAGGACGCGATGCGCGGACCCATCACGCACGTACTCGGGGCGAGGCCGAACTTCATGAAGGCCGCGCCGGTGATCGGCGCCCTGACGGCGCTCGGTCACGAGCAGCGGATCGTGCACACCGGACAGCACTACGACGAACGGATGTCCGAGGTTTTCTTCGTCCAGCTCGGCCTGCCCCGGCCCGACGTGAACCTGGAGGTCGGCTCGGGCAGCCACGCACGGCAGACCGCTGAGGTCATGACCGGCATGGAACGTGAGTTCACCGAGAATTCACCCGCGCTGGCCGTGGTGTACGGCGACGTCAACTCCACCCTCGGCGCGGCGCTGGCCGGCGCCAAGCTCGGCGTCCCGCTGGCCCACGTGGAGGCCGGGCTGCGCAGCTTCGATGACTCCATGCCGGAAGAGATCAACCGGCGGCTGACCGATCAGCTGTGCGCCCTGCTGTTCGTGACTTCGCCGGAATCGACCGGGCACCTAGCCCGGGAAGGCCGTCCGGTCGATTCGGTGCACCTGGTCGGCAACCCGATGATCGACACGCTGCTGGCCAGCATGGCCAGGTTCGACACGGCGGCGGCGCGAGCCGCCCTCGGCCTGGCCGGCTCCTACGTCGTCGCCACCTTGCACCGGCCCTCGAACGTGGACGATCCGGTGGCCGCGGCCGCCCTGGTGCTGGCCCTGCACGAGGTGGCGGCCGAGGTGGAGGTGGTGATCCCGGTGCACCCCCGGGGCCGGGCCGCCCTCGAGGCGGCCGGGCTCGCCGCGCATCGGGGGATTCACGTCGCTCCCCCGCTCGGCTACCTGGAGTTCATCGCCCTGGTCAAGGACGCGAGCGCGGTGGTGACCGACTCCGGCGGCGTACAGGAGGAAACCACCCTGCTCCGGGTGCCGTGCCTGACCTTGCGGCCGAACACCGAACGGCCGATCACGGTGACCAGCGGCAGCAACCGGCTGGTCACCCGGGCCGAACTGGCCGCGGCCGTGCTGAAGGCCTGCCACGACGGGCCGTATCCCGGTGAACTGCCCCCGCTGTGGGACGGTAAAGCCGGCCCGCGCATCGCCAGGATCATCACGGCCTGGCTTGAGCCAGAGGAGCGCGGATGAGCCAGGTCGACGATGTGACCGATTCCTTCGATAGGACGGAGGAGCCGACGGCGCCCGGTGATCCCGGCGTGGCCGCGGAACGTGACCGGCTGGCCCGGAGCTTGCGCGACACCCGGCTGCAGCTGGCGATGACGCAGGCGCGGCTGAGCGCGCTGGAGCAGTCGGCGACGATGGAACTCGGCCGCACCATAGTCCGCGCGGCGCGGCGGCCCTGGCCCCGGGGCGTCCAGCTGCCGCTGGATCTGGTCCGGCTGTGGCGCGAACGCGGCGGCCTGACCGGGCCAGGGGCGGCGACGCTGGCGCTGGCCTCGGCGCAGCTCGGTGATCTGGCCGGCGGCGGAGACCGCTTCCTGTCCGCGCTGACCGCCCCCGCACTAACCGCTCCCGGGCCGGACGCGGCGGGGCTGGGCGCGGCCGGGGAGCCGGGGATGGTTATCACCGGCGTACTGACCGCCCGCAGCTGGGCCACGCTCGCGCCGGATGCCGCGGTGCACCCGCTGCTGCCCCACGATGCGGACGTGATGCTTGAGAGCGTCGGCGCCGACCTGGTCCTGATCGAAGCCGCGGCCATGCTGGCGGGCTCGGCCTGGGCCTACGCGGGCGATCCGGCGGCCGCCGACCGCGGACGCCGGCTCGGCCGCCTGATCGCGGCCGCCCGCGTGCAGGGCAAGCCGGTGATCTTCGTCCGGAATATCCCTGCGCACCTGGCCCCGGGCCTGGACTGGGTCGCCGCCAGCTGCGACGCCGTGGCCGACGACGGCTTCGGCGTGCAGCTGGCCCGGTTCAACCCCATCGGGCTGGACGGCTCCCGGCCGCGTGATCCCGTCTACGCCGGCCCCCGGGATCCGCGCGAGCCGCCGGCCGTCCGGGTCCTGCTCGACGCGATCGCCGAGTCGGTCGCGTGGGCCGGCCGGGTGCCCTGGAGCCGGGAGCCCGCGCTGTACCGCGAGCACGCCGCGTTCGTCACGGCGTCCGCCGGCCAGGCGCACGAGCTGCTCGCCTGCGGCGCCCGCGCCATCATGATCGGCGGTGAGCAGGTCGCGGGCGCCATCACGCCCGGCGCCGGCGATACCTGGAGCCCGGCAGCGCTGCGGGCGTTTCGGGGCGAGGTCGCCGCGGTCCGCGCGGAGCGGCCGCTGGCGCAGGCCGGGGTCGTCCCGGCGCTGCGGGAGATCTTCGCCGCGCACGCGACACCGGTCAGGCTGATGGCCCTGGCCGGGCTCGCCGGGCTTCCCGGCGGGCTGGTGGCCGGACGGCAGATCGCGGTCCTGGCCCGGGCGGACGACGCCGCCGCGGCCGCCCTGCTCGGCGCCAGCCTGGCCCGCCAGCGGGTCACTCCCGCGGAGCTTGTCGTCAGCGTCGGGGCGCCGGACGCGGACGCGGCCGAGCGATCTGGCCGCGCGGTCACCGCCGCGCTTGGTGAACTCGCCGACCGGGGCACGGCGATCCGGGTGGTCCCCTGGGTGACCGGTGCGGCGGCCGGTGGTGATGACCGGCCCGGCTGGCTGTCGCGCGGAGCGAACCTGGCGCGCTCGCCATGGGCCGCGCCGTGGCCGGCCGACTCGGACTGTCCCGCGTCTTATCTCCTCGACCTGGCCTGCGCGCGGGAATGCTCGCAGGCGGACGCGGTCGGGTATGCGGGAGCCGCGTACGAATTCGTCCCATCGCTCGAGCCCGCGCTGGCCCGCCGCGAGTTCTTCACCCTCGGCGACACCGCCCGCCACGGGCTACGGCTCTTTTCCGTCAGCTAGGCCGATCAACCAGCGAAGGAGTTATCCCAGTTGACCACTCGGGCGCTTGTCTACGGTGATATCGACCTGAACCTGATCGACGGCTCCGCCATCTGGCTGCAGTCCGTGACGCAGGCGCTGGCGCGGGCCGGGTGCGCGGTGACGCTGGTGCTCAAGGCGCCGGTCCGGACCAGTCGCCTGATCGCCCCGCTGCTGGCCGAGCCCGGCGTCACGGTGCGCAGGCCGTCCGAGGAAGATCTGCTCGATGGCCACGGTCGGGTCCCGGCGGCGGCGGTGCCCGAGCTGCTGGCCCGGCTCGACGCGGGGCAGCGCTATGACCTGGTCGTCCTGCGGGGCCGGGCGGTGACCTCGGCGGCCGCCAAGTGCGAGGCGTTCGCCGGGCGGCTGTGGCCGTACCTCACCGATGTCCCGCAGTCCGTGCCCGGCCTCACCCCCGAGGCGGCCGACGAGCTCACGATGATCGCGTCGGCCGCGCGGTACCTGCTCTGCCAGACCGAGGAGCTGCGCTGCTTTCTCGAGGGCAGCATCGCCGCGGCCTGCGGTAAGTGCGTGCTGCTGCCGCCGATGCTGGCGGACATTCCCGGCGCGCGCGGCGCGGCCGCGGCGGGAACCCCGCTGCGGCTCGTGTACACGGGCAAGTTCGCGCCGCGGTGGAACACCCTGGAGATGACCGAACTGCCCGGGCTGCTCTCCGCCCGGGGCATCGCCGCGGAACTGCACATGGCGGGGGACAAGATTCACGACGGCCCGGACGGTTACCGGGAGCGAATGCGCGCGGCCCTCGACAAGCAGGGCGTGACCTGGCACGGCGGGCGCTCCCGCGAGGAGGCGATGCGGCTCGCGGCGTCCTGCGACATCGGGCTGGGCTGGCGTCACCCGGATCTGGACGCGAGCCTGGAGCTGTCCACCAAGGTCCTGGAGTTCGGCGCCCTGGGGCTGCCGGTGATCCTCAACCGGACCCCGATGCATGAGGCGCTTCTCGGCGCCGACTACCCGCTGTTCGCGGCCAGCCTGGCCGATGTCGCCGCCGCGGCGACCGCGGCCGCCGGCGATCCCGGTCTCTACCGGCGGGCGGCCGGCCGGACCGGCGGTGCGGCCAGGGAGTTCACCCTGGACCGCGCCACGGAACGGCTACGCGGCTACCTGACCCGGGCGCTTCCCAAACGGATTCCCACCGCCTCCCTCCGCGTGGTGGTGGCCGGGCACGACCTCAAGTTCTTCACACCGCTGCTCGAGGACCTGCGGCTGCAGCCGGGCCTGGAGGTCAGGTGCGACCGGTGGGCCGCGCTCGGCAAGCACGACCCGGCCGCCAGCCAGGAGCTCGCGGCCTGGGCGGACGTGGTGATCTGCGAATGGTGCGGGCCCAACGCGGTCTGGTACAGCAGGCACAAGCGGCGCGGTTCACGGCTGCTGGTCCGGCTGCACCGGTTCGAGCTGGCGTCGCCTTACCCCGGCCAGGTGAAGGTCGGGGCCGTGGACCAGGTGATCTGCGTGAGCAAGCATTACGCCCGGCTGTGCCGCGAGCGTACCGGCTGGCCCGCGGAGAAGGTCGCGGTCATCCCCAACGCGCTCGACGTCGCTCAGCTGGACCGGCCGAAGCTGGACGGCGCCAGGTTCCATCTCGGCATGATCGGCATCGTGCCCTCCCGCAAGCGCCTGGACCTGGCTCTTGACGTGCTGGAAGAGCTGCGGCGCGAAGATGACAGGTTCATGCTGTTCATCAAGTCGGGGATGCCGTGGGAGCACTGGTGGGTGTGGCAGAACCCGGCTGAACGCGAGCATTACGCCGCAGCCCTGCGCCGGGTGCAGCGCACCCCGTTGCTGCGCGGGGCGGTGGTGTTCGACGACGCCGGGCCGGACGTCGCCGCGTGGCTGCGCCGCATCGGCTTCGTGCTCTCCACCAGCGACGACGAGAGCTTCCACGTCGCTCTCGCCGAAGGCATGGCGTCCCGGGCGGTCCCCGTGCTGCGGCACTGGCCCGGCGCCGAGACCATCTACGACATGCGCTGGATCCACCGCGGGCCGGCGCAGATGGCCGCCGCGATCATGGCGTACGAAGGCGAGGACGACTGGCGCGTGGCCGGGAACGAGGCGCATGCGCAGACGGCGGCGTTCGGCCTGGGACGGGTGTGCGGGGCCTGGCGCGGCCTGCTCACCACCGACCTCGACCCGGCGGTGCCAGGACCGATTCTCGAGCTGCTCGGCTCCCGCTGACCGGCATGTACTTCACGCTCGCGATCAGCGCGGCCACCCGGCAGAGGTGCGCCGCACTGGTCAGCGCGGCGCAGGACACCGATCCGCGGGTCATGCCGATCCCCGGTCCGGCGCGGGTCGCCTGGCGGGCGCCCGACGGGCGCACCGCCGTGCTCCACTGGGGATCTGCGGGCTCGTCCGATCGGGCCGGCGCATCGCACGCCGGAACGATCTGGATCAGCCCGGCCCCGGCGGTCCTGCGGGCCCGCACCGGCCTGGCCCGCGTCGACCCGGTGTACCTGGCCGAGACGCCGGGCGCGGTGGTGGTCAGTGACCGCGCCTGCTGGACCGCGGCCGTCACCGGGCACCTCGGCGACCATGACCCGGTCATGGCCGGCGCCTTCCTCAGCCTGGGCTACCCGACAGGCGCCGCGACGCCGTTCCGCGGCGTCCGGGCGCTGGCCCGTGACCATTGTCTGCGGGCAGCAGGCGGGCGTGTGGTCATCACGCGGGCCGCCGGCGGCCACGCCGGGAACGGCGGCCGCCGCGCCGGGGCCGGTGACCTCACCAGCGCCCGCCGGGTCGCTGATGCCCTGGTCGCGGCGGTCCGGCCGCTCGCTGAACAGACCGTCCCCGTCGAGCTGTCCCTGACCGGCGGCAAGGACAGCAGGCTGATCGCCGCCGCGCTGGCAGCCGCGGGAGTGCCGTTCCGCGCCCGCACGCACGGTTTCGCCAGCCACCCCGACGTCATAATCGCGGCCATGATCGCCGGACGGCTCGGCCTCGAGCACACGGTTACCGAGCCGCGGGCCGCAGCGGCCGGGCCGGACCGGCCGCCCCCGGATCAGGCCGAGGTGGTCGGCAGGCTCCGCTCCGCTGTGCTCGTCTCCGACGGGATGCTGTCCGCGTTCGAGAACATCGGTTCTTGGCTTCAGGCAGATCCTGAGACTGCCATGGAGCCAGTGCAGGCGGGCGGGCATGGCGGCGAGCTGCTGCGCGGCGGGTACGCGCAGGCAGCCTGGCGCTCCCCCTCGCCGTGGCGCCCGGCCCGGGCCGCCCAGGCCTGGAGCAGCGCGGCTGCGGCTGAGCTGTTCCGCCGCCTGACCACGCGCCGCCTGGGGCTGCTCGGCCCGGCCGCGGCCGCGGCGTACCTGGCCAGCCTGGCGCCGTGGGGCGCCGCGATCGGCGCCGGGCCGCTCCGCGCGCTTGACGACTTCTACCTGGTGAACCGGGCTGGGCGGTGGTCCGCAGCCGCCCGCCAGGCCTACCTGATCCGCTCGCCGCTGGTCCAGCCCTTCTTCAGCGACCGCGTGATCCGGGCCGCGCGCGCTGTTCCGCTCCGGCAGCGGATGGCCGATCAACTGCACCGTGACGTGCTCGCGTCGCTCGCCCCTGAGCTGCTCGCACTGCCGCTCGCGGGCCACCCGTGGCAGGGTGAACGGCCGACGGCGGACAGCGTGCTGCCGGCGGCGTCCGCCCCGCCGGATTGGCGACGGAGCCAGGCGACAACCGGGTTCTTGCGGGAGTACGTCCTTGACCTCGGCGGTGCGGGCCAGCTGTTCGCCATCGTGAGCCGACGCGCCGCCGAGCGCGTGCTGCAGCCTCCGCAGGCCGATCCGCATGCGGCCTGGTCACTGGCCACCTTGGCCGCGCTGCTGTCCGGCGACTGGCTCAACGCCCGCATGCCCGCGCGGATCGCGTCGCAGGCCCACCGCGGGTAGCGGGTCAGCCGCGGCCGTACTGCGCCTCGGCCTGCCAGAAGTACAGGACGCCCACCACCAGCACCACGACCGCCCAGCCGACTCCGGCCAGCCACAGGTCACTGGTCACGATGATCGGGTGACAATAGGCCTGCAGCGCGGGGATCTTCTTGGCGTTGAAGATGGCGCACTCCGCCGCGTTATAGGGCTTCGCGCCCGGTGCGTCGGCGCGGCTCGTGGCCATGATCGCGTACCGGGTGAGCGAGATGTAGACCGCCGCCGGGTTCACCGAGAGCACGTCTTCGGCCCATCCCGGCAGGTGGCCGGGCAGTGAGGCGATGCTGTACATGACACCGCAGAAATAGCGCCAGACCCGGAGCAGGAACGGGATCAGCTGGCTGACGTCCTGTGCGCCTGCGCCGACCCGGGCCAGGATCAGTGCGGCCCCCATGTTGAACGTGGCCTGTATCAGCAGCGCGGGTGCCAGCAGCAGCCAGTACCAGGTGAGCGGTTCCCCGGTCCCGAGCACGATCGCGAACAGCACCAGCATCGAGAGCAGCAACTGCTGGAACTCCACCAGCACGTAGGCCAGCGGCAGGCAGGCGCGCGGGAAATGCAGCGCGCGTATCAGCGTGATATTCGCCCGCATCACGTTGGAGCCGACTACTATCGACCGCTCGGTGAAGGAAAAGATGAAAACGCCGGAGACCAGGTACGCGGTGTAGTGGCTGATACCGCGATTGGCCTGGAAGATGATCCCGAATATCAGGTAGTAAACGCAGGAGTTGAGCAGGGGCGTCAGCACCTGCCAGAGCTGGCCCAGCCGCGCCTCGGTGTACATCGACACGTTGCGCGCCGTGGCGTAGGCGACGATAAAGTGCCGCCGCTGCCACACCAGGCGCAGGTAGGAGACCAGGCTGGGGCGCGCAGAACTTGGCCGCAGGCCGTACTTCGCGGCCAGCTCAGCCAGCCCCTGGTCTCCCGGAAGCCGAGCAAGGGAGTTATCGTCGGGTGTGAGGGCCGACCCGTTTAGCAACTCGCCAGGAGCGGTGAGCCGCCCGCGGTCTCTCATGGACGTGGATTTTATGAGAACGGCGCGGGCCAGCACGGATATCCGGGGCCAGGAGAAAATCATTTCCCCGGATTTCCGTTTGGGTAAGCGAAATCTATCTGCGGAATTAACCGGCCATTCATCCGGTCAGATGGCCGGTGTCGTTGAACGAGCGGAGCACCGCGGGCCCGTCGGCGTACCAGTCGATCTCGCACAGCGCCGCCACGTCCAGGTGCATCCGGTACAGCGCGGCCGGCGGGGCGAGCAAAGCCGCGGCGACCAGCGTCTTGATCGGCGTGACGTGGCTGACGATCAAGATGGTCTGCCGTTCCCGGCCTGCCAGGGTCCGGTGCAGGGCCTCGGTCACCCTGACGCTGACTTCGGCCAGGCTCTCGCCGCCCGGCGGCGCGACCGTCGAATCGGCCAGCCACGCCGTCATCTCGGCCGGCCACCGCTGTCTGACCTCGGCGAAGGTCAGGCCCTCCCAGGTGCCGAAGTCAGTCTCCCGGAAACCATCATCGGTCACGACCGCAGCACCAGTGACCTCGGCCACCTCCTGCGCCGTCCGGGTCGCCCGCAGCAGCGGGGACGTCACGATCACCCCGATACCGGCCGACGCCAGTCGTTTGGCGGCCGCGGCGGCCTGGAGCACGCCGGTCTCGGTGAGCGGGACATCGGACCGGCCGGCGTACCGCTTCTGAACGGACAGCGGCGTTTGCCCGTGCCGAAGCAGCAAGGTAACGGTGGGCTCGCCCTGAGCGGGCATCCAGTTGGTCCTGGGGCGCACCTAAAGGCCAGACTCAGGTGTGCGAACCAGGATCCGCCGGCACTCCTCGCACCTGATTACCTCATCGGGAGCGGCAGTCCTGATCTCGTTCAGGTCCACCGTGTTCAGGCTCAGGTGACATCCCTCGCACCGTCCGGCCCGCAGCATTGCCGCACCGACGTCGCGCGTGCTGCGGATCTGGTCGTAGAGCTTGAGCAGGTCGGCGGGCATCTCGACGGCCACGTCGGCGCGCTTGTCGGATGCCTTGGCCTCCTGCTCGTCAATCTCGGCGAAGGCGGCGTCGCGCCGGGCGGCCACCTCGGCTATCCGGCTGCCCAGGCTCTCGCGTTCGGCGGTCAGCTCGTCGCGACGGCTGACAAGCGCCTCCCGGCGCTCCATCAGCTCGAGCACGATCTCCTCGAGGTCGCCCTGCCTGCGGTGCAGCGACTCGATTTCCGACTGCAGGCCCGCGAGCTCGCGGGCCGCGGATACCTGGCCGGCGTCCAGCCGGGCGCGATCCTTGTCGATCCTGGTCCGGACCTGGTCCACGTCACGCTCGGCCCGCCCCTGCTCCCTGGACAGGTCGCTGAGCTCGGTCTCAGTCATGACCGTGGCGTCCTTCAGCTCGCTGGCCCTGGCTTCCATCTCAGCCAGTTCGGCGACTTCCGGGAGTCCCTGCCTGCGTCGGGCCAGCCGGACAAGCTCGGCGTCTAGGTCGGCCAATTCAAGCAGCCGGAGCTGGTTCTGCGGTGATGCCTTCACGAGTCCCCACGTTAGCCCAAACGCAGACCCAATAGAGTCTTGCGCCATGGAGATCCCTCGGGTTAGCCGGCCTCATATGCCGGGTTACGGCATCGCCGGGCCAGCGGAGGGAAGCGGGCTCCTGCACTGGTCCTGGGCGGCCGAGCGGCTGACAGCCGCCCGGAATTACTGGGTAGCGACGGTCTGGCCGGACGGACGCCCGCATGTCATGCCGGTCTGGGGCATGTGGGACGACAGCACGCTCTGGTTCACGAGCGCCGCAGGTTCCCGCAAGGTCCATAACCTGGCCGCCGACCCCCGCTGCTGCGTCACCACTGAGGACGCCTCGGATCCTGTCGTCATCGAGGGCACCGCGCACATCTCGACCCAGGCAGCCGTGCTGCGGCGGGTGGTCGACTTGATGAACGCCAAATACCGGACGGACTTCGGGGTGGAATTCCTCGATCCCGCGCAGAACGCGACCATCGGGGTCCGTCCGAACCGCGTATTCAGCATGCGGGCCGGGGACTTCACCGGATCCCCTACCCGCTGGGTCTTCGAGGAAGATCAGTAACCTTCGCGTAACCATCTAAGGGCGGCCTGGCAGGTAGCGTGTGTAGAGACTTCCCGCCATGACACCACCCTCCGAGATCGCCGCCGACCCGCCTCGGCGCCTGCGCGCCCTCACCGGGGCTCTGGCCGGCCTGCTCGCGGCGGCCGTCGCGATGGGCGCCGCTCAGTTCGCCGCCGGCCTCGGCATCCCGCAGAGCTCACCCGTGCTCGCGGTGGGCCAGGCCGCCATCGACCTGACTCCGCCGCCGGTCAAGGACTTCGCCATCTCCGCGTTCGGCGCCAACGACAAGACGGTGCTGCTCGGCGGCATTCTGGTGGTCATCGCCCTGTACGCCGCGGTGGTCGGGATGCTCGCGGTATGCCGGCTGGCCTTCGGTATGTGGGGGCTCGCGATTTTCGCCTGTATCGGCCTGGCCGCGGCCCTGACCAGGCCGACGGCCACAGCGGGATACGTGGTTCCCACTCTGGTGGGGGCCGCGGCCGGCGCGTTCGCGCTGGCCTGGCTGGCCCGCGCGGCAGCCGGGCTCGGCTCTTCCATGACGGACGTGCTGGTTCCTCCAGACCTGCCCGACCTGCCCGCCCCCCCCGGCCTGCGCGCTCCCCCCGACCTCCTGGTTCCCCCTGACCTCCCCCCTCCCCCTGCCTTGGCCCCCGAGCCGGCCGAGCGTAAACGGCCGACCGACTCGGACGAGGTCACCAGGCCTGCGTTCCGTGCGGGCCCGGCCTACTCCTTTACCTACCTGCCTCATCCGGACGATCGGGCTCCATCTCCCTGGCCCGCGCGACGGCGGTTTCTGCTCTCCAGCGGCGCCGCCGTGGCCGCGGCGGCGTTCGGGACGGTAGCTGGAAGAAACCTGACCGACGAGCACAACGTCGCCGCGGCGCGAGCCGCGATACGGTTTCCCCGGCCCGCGGTTCCCGCCCCGCCGCTTCCCGCGGGCAGCAACCTGAACATCCCTGGTCTCAGTTCCTTCATTACTCCGGATAGCAGCTTCTACCGCGTCGACACCGCCCTGCTCGTGCCCCAGGTGGCTCCGGCGAGCTGGCAGCTGCGGATCCACGGGATGGTGCAACGCGAGGTAACCATCACCTTCGCCGAACTGCTGCGGCGTCCGCTCATCGAGAGCTACGTCACGCTCACCTGCGTCTCGGACCCGGTCGAAGGGCCCTATGTGGGTAACGCCAAATGGCTGGGCGCGAGCCTGGTGGACCTGGTCCGGCAGGCTCGCCCCTTGGCGGGCGCCAATCAGCTGCTGTGCACCTCGATCGACGGGTTCACTTCCGGCACCCCGCTGCAGGTTGTGCTCGACGGCAGGAATGCCCTGCTCGCCGTCGCGATGAACGGCACGGCGCTGCCGGTCGTGCACGGTTTCCCCGCGCGCATGGTGGTACCCGGGCTGTACGGCTACGTGTCCGCGACCAAGTGGGTCACCGACATCGAGGTCACCACCTTCGCCTCCGCCGTGGCCTACTGGGCTCAGCGCGGCTGGTCCCAGCAGGCCCCGATCAAGACCGAGTCCAGGATCGACGTACCCGCGGCCGGCGCGTCGCTCGCCCCGGGCCGGATACCTGTGGCCGGAGTCGCCTGGGCACAGCACAAGGGTGTCGCCGCCGTCGAGGTGCGAGTCAACGGCGGACCGTGGCACGAAGCACGGCTGGCCGCGGTGCCCGATATCGACACCTGGCGGCAGTGGGTCTGGGAATGGCCGGCCACGCCGGGCAACTACATGCTCGAAGCTCGGGCCACCGATGCGACCGGCTACACCCAGACGGCCGTCCAGGCCGGGCCGCCACCCAACGGCGCCTCCGGCTACCCCTCGTCGCAGGTCTCTGTCAGCAACTCGGCATAACCCTTGGCCGAACTCACGAGAAAGACTCACGAGAAAGAAGGCAAGGTCCCGGCTGCGGATAGCCGTTAGGGAGCAACCGCGCTAGGCTGTTTCGCGTGCTCGCGGGGAGGCGCCGATGACGACAGGATCAGGCGACGAGAAGGCAATGGGCGCGACAGGTCACGGCCATCTCAGGGCGTCCCACGCTGACCGCGACCATGTGATTGACGCGCTCAAGGCCGCATTCGTGCATGGCCGGCTATCCAAGGACGAATTCGACGTGCGGGTGGGCCAGACGTTCGCCTCACGGACCTGCGGCGAACTGGCTGCGCTCACCGCCGACCTCCCCGCCGGGCCGGTCGAAGCCCAGCCGCTAGCCAAGCCCATCCGGGCTCAGGTCAGGCCGCCGGCGAACAAGAAGGCCGTCAAGTGGAGCCTTGGCGTGTGTGCCAACATCCCGCTCGCCATGATCGTGATCGCGATCCTCACCAAGGACAGGGCCCTGGCCGCCGTCTTCACGCCGATGATGTTCGGCTATCTCTTGGTCTTGCTCATGGTCGTGATGGTGGCCGGCGCCAAGAAGCTTGAAGCAAGGAATCAGAGGCGCTCCCGCGGGCAGCTATCGCCGCGGCCGGGGCAGGGCGGCCATGCGCTCGAAGGCGAGCGGCACGGCGGGACCGGCCATGATCCGGCTCCTCCAGGCGTCCGTTCCGACGAGACCCGCGCCGACCTGCGAACTCTCAGGTCACCGCGGGACCGGTCGCGTCCTTCCCAGCGAGGTGTCCGGGCGCCGCGCGGCATGAGGCCAGCGCCGGGCGCGGTATAAGGCCTGCGGACGTGGGCGTATGCCAAGGCTGGCGACCTGAACGCCGCCAGAGTTAGGTGGCCGGAAACGCGCAGGCCGGATCGTTCGGCCCCAGGTCTTTAAGATCTTTGAGAACCGGATCGCAGCAGATCACAGAACCGGCGGCCGAACAGGTAGGCGTCGCCGGGCCAGCGGGCGGACACGTAGTTCCGGTCCTGCACGGTGAAGGCGGGGGTGTCGTCGGTGCCGGTCCCGCGCGCGGACAGCGTGCGCGGCCCGCGCTGGAACTGCTCCTCCGGATGGTCCAGGGCCGCTCGCACCTCATCCTCGACGTAAGCCGGATAGGTGCGGTAGTAGCGGCCGAGCCGCCAGGCCGTGGCCAGGTACGCGGAGCGTTCCATGTACTTCGGCAGGCAGGTGGTCAGGCGATCGGCCAGGACGCTGCGGCCGGTGGCCGGGTCACGGACGCGGGCCAGCACGAGCACGCCGTGACAGATCGCGCCGACCGGCCTGTTCAGCTGCCAGAACCGGCTGACCTGCTCGCTGAGCACCGGCGAGGCCAGGTACTGCCGCATGCCCGGAGCGTGCCCGCCCGGCAGGATCAGGCCGTCGAAGGCGGCCGGGTCCAGCCCGGCCCACCCCACCGTCGCGCTGAACTCAGGCGCCGCGACGAGCTCGTAGTACCACGTCCTGGCCTCGGGCGCGGCGCCGAGCTGGCCGAACAGGACGCCGGTCAGCAGCCGGGGATCGGCAGCCGGAACGGTACCGGCCCGTTCGGTGGCGAACACTACCTCATGACCCTCCTCACGCAGGATCCGCCACGGCACCGCGACCTCGGTGACGTCGAAGTCCCGGTCGGGAATCGGCAGCAACACGCGCACCGGGCCATCATCCCATTCGCTACGGTAAGGCGGGAAGAGAACTGGAGGCCAGATGAGCGGCGACGCCGATCGCGAGTTCACGAAGCTGGCGCAGGATTATCTCGACGACCGGGCGGAACGGCACCCGTCTGCCGCCACCGATCTCGGCGATCACAGGTTCGACGCCCGTCTGGGCGACCCGTCCGAGCAAGCCCGGGCCGACGAGCGCCGCGCCCTGGACCGCTGGGCCGGCCGGCTGGAGGCGATCGACGACAGCGCCCTGTCGGCCGAGCACCGGGTCGACGCCGCGATGATGGCGGACGGCGTGGCGCGGCGGGTGTTCGAGCTCGACGAGCTGCGCGAGCACACCTGGAATCCGCTGCACGCCAACCCGGGCAAGGCCATCTACCAGCTACTCGCCAGGGACTTCTCCCCGCTGCCCGAACGGCTCGCCGCGGTGGCCGGGAGGCTGGCGGAGGTCCCGGCCGTGCTGGCCGAGGCGCGCCGGCAGCTGGGGCCCATGCCCAAGGTGCACCTGGAAACCGCCATCGGGCAGTTCGCCGGGACGATCGCGCTGGTCAGCGGGCAGATCGACGACGCGCTCAAGGCCGCGCCGCAGTGCGAGCTGCAGCTCGCCCAGGTACGCCCGGCCTCGCTGAAGGCTCTGACCGAGCACCGCGCCTGGCTGTTGGAGCGGCTCGGCGAGGCCGCGGCCAGCGGATCCGGCGGCTTCGCGGACCCGAGGATCGGGCCCGGACGATTCGCCCGCAAGCTGTCGCTCACGCTGAACGCCGCGGCGGACGCGGACGCGATCCTGGCCCGGGCGCACGCCGACCTGGACCGGGTGAGCGAGGAAATCGCCGAGCTGGCCGCCCAGATCGCGGGCTCGGCTCAGCCCGGCCAGGTCCGGCAGGTACTCGACCGGCTGGCGCAGGACGTGCCCGATGACACGAACATCCTGGAGTTCTGCCGGGACGCCCTCACCGCGCAGACCGCCTTCGTGACCGATCGCCAGCTGCTTTCTGTCTATGACGATCCGGTCGAGCTGATCGTGATGCCGGAAATCGACCGCGGAGTAGCGGTCGCGTACTGCGACTCGCCCGGCCCGCTCGAGCCCACGCCGCAGCCCACGTTCATCGCGGTCTCGCCGACCCCGGCCGACTGGCCGCCAGAGCGAGTCGCCTCGTTCTACCGCGAGTACAACCGGCACATGGTGCACAACCTGATGGTGCACGAGGCGATGCCCGGCCATTACCTGCAGCTCCAGCACTCCCGCCGGTTCTCCGGCTCCGGCACCGCGATCCGGGCCGCGCTGCGCTCCGGCTCGTTCACCGAGGGCTGGGCGGTCTACACCGAGGAGCTCATGGCCGCCCACGGCTACCCGGGCGAGGGAGATCCCCGCGCGGTCCGGATGCAGCAGCTGAAGATGCAGCTGCGGACGACCATCAACGCCATCCTCGACGCCCGGGTCCACGCGCACGGCATGACCGAGGCCGAAGCCATGGCGCTGATGACCGGCCGCGGTTACCAGGAGGAGGGCGAGGCGGCGGGCAAGTGGCGGCGGGCGCTGATCACCTCGGCCCAGCTGTCCACCTACTACGTCGGGTACTCCGAGATCTCCGACCTAGCCCGCGAGCTCAGGGCGGCGGACCCGGGTCAGCCCGAGCAGGAGATCCACGACCGCATGCTGGCCCACGGCTCACCGCCGG
>Ga0302229_10000893_pt1 | contig 23132 bp, 25 predicted proteins | sample II_Palsa_N1_3_FD_193518 | JGI IMG/M metagenome (GOLD analysis project Ga0302229, IMG submission 193518) | Peat permafrost microbial communities from Stordalen Mire near Abisko, Sweden - II_Palsa_N1_3 | ecosystem: Environmental > Terrestrial > Soil > Palsa > Peat permafrost | place: Sweden... | reverse complement strand
CGCTCATCGCTCAGGACGCCTCGGTCGCGGTGGTGATCGTGCTCGCCAACTCCCGTGGCGGCAGCGGCGCGCTGGTGCTCTACAGCTTCGCCTGGGCGGTGTTCTTCGTGCCCTACGCCGTGCTGGCCGTGCCCATCGCGACCAGCGCGTTCCCCGAGCTGTCCGCCCGTGATGACCGCTTCGACGCCACCAGCGCCACCTCCACCCGGGCCGTGATCGTGGCATCCTGGCTGGGTGTGGCGGGGATGGCGGGCAGCTGCGTCCCGCTGGCCCGCGTCTTCCAATCCCACGTCGGCCAGTCGGCGGACGCCCGCCAGCTGGCCATCGCGCTGGCCGCGTTCGCGCCAGGCCTGGTCGGGTACGGCCTGACCGCCAATCTGTCCCGGGTGCTGTACGCCTACGGGCGGAGCCGGGCCGCCGCCGTGGCAGTCAGCGGCGGGTGGCTGCTGGTGATCGCCGCGGACCTGCTGATCGTGCCGTTCGTGGCCCGGAACTCGGTCGTACCCTGGCTCGGCGCCGGCACGACCATCGGGCTTACCGTGTCCGGGGTCGCGTTGCTCATCCTGGTCCGCCGGGCGCGAGGGAAGGACGCGCTGCGCGGGTGCGCGCGCGCCGCTCTGGCTGGCCTGGCGGGCGCGGTGGCCGGAACGGCGGCTGGCCTCGGGGTGGCGCTCGGCTTCCCGGCCACGGGCTTCCTGCCGAATGTGGCCCTCACGCTGCTCGCCAGCGCCGCCGCGGGAGTCGCCTTCTTCGCGGTGCTGGCGGTGGCCGACGGGGGAGACCTGCGCGCGGTGGTGCGCCGCGTGGTCCGGACATGAAGGTCGCCTTCGTGCTGGGCACCAGCACGGGCGGCACCGGACGGCACGTGCGCATGCTCGCGGCCGGCTGCGCGGCGCGGGGCATGCCGGCCGAGGTGTTCGGCCCCGCGCAGACCGATCGTGACTTCGGCTTCAGCGCCGTCACCCGCGTCGGGTTCACCGCGGTCGACATCGCGGACCGCCCGCGCGCGGGTCGGGACGTGGCCGCGATCCGGCGGCTGCGCCGTCTGCTCCGGGCCTGGCGGCCCGACGTGGTGCACGCGCACGGCCTGCGGGCCGGGGCGCTCACCGCGATCGCGGCGGCGTTCGTCCGGCCCAGCGCGTACGAAGCCGGGCCCGCGCTGATCGTCACCGTGCACAACGCACCCGCCGCGGGCGGCGTCACCGGCGCGATCTACCGGGTGCTCGAGCTGATCGTCGCGCGCCGCGCCGACTCCGTGCTGTGCGTCTCGGCGGACCTGGAGCAGCGGATGCGCGCCGCCGGCGCCCGCCGGGTCACCCACGCCCCGGTCCCCGCCTACCCGCTCCCGGCGCTGGCCGGCGTTTCCGCGCCTGAGCCAGCCCGGGGGACGACCCCCGGACCCCCGCGCAAGCCGGCCGTGCTGGACGTCGGCCCGGACCGTGCCCTGGTCCTGGCCGTCGGCCGCCTCGCCGCTCAGAAGGGCTTCGGCACCCTGCTCGAGGCCGCATCTAGATGGCGGGACATCAAGCCTGAGCCCGTGCTTGTCATCGTCGGCCAAGGACCTCTGGAGGCCGAGCTGAAGAAACAGGCGGCCGCGCTGCACCTCGACGCCCGTTTCCCCGGTCACCGCGACGACGTGCCCGCACTGCTGGCCGCCGCCGCCGTTTTCGTGCTACCCAGCGTGTGGGAAGGCCAGCCGCTCATCCTGCAGGAGGCGCTCCGCGCCGGGGTGCCGGTGGTGGCTACCCGTGTCGGTGGTACACCGGAACTCACCGGCGAGGACGCCGCCCTCCTCGTCCCTGCCGGTGACCCGGATCGGCTCGCCGACGCGGTGCGCGCGGTGCTCGCCGATCCCGCGCTGGCCACCCGGATGCGCCAGGCCGCGCTTGACCGTGCTCGCGCCCTGCCGTCGTCCGACGACGCCGTCGCCTCGGCCCTGGCCGAATACGCGCGGGCCGCAAAGAGCCGCGCCGCGCGGACGCGATAATCTGGAGGGAACTCACCTGCGCTACCGCCCGGCTTTCGCGGCTACGGGTGTGCGGAACAGGAGCCGGCCGATGGATGATCAGCACCATGCAGCCTGGGGCGGCGCCGCGCTGCGGCGTCCGGCCGTCGACCCTGGCATCCCCCGCTCCGATCGCGCGCTGCTGATCGCCCCCGGCACGCTCCTGACCCCCGCGCACTGGAACCGGCCCGTCCGGCACCGCGACTACCTGCCGACCGACCCCAGCCAGCGGGGAGCCACGATCGACGGGGCGGTCACCGGCATGACCGCCGCCGGCCTTGTCGCGGTCTTCGGCGCGATCCCGCTGGCTATCGGAGTGTTGATCTTCCAGGCGCCGGCCGGATGGGAATCCGCCACGGGCCGATATGCCCTGTTTCTCGCGGAGATCATCGCCATCGTCACCTCGGTGGTTCTCGGCACCCGGATCGTCCGCTTCGGGCAGCCCGGCGGCAAGGTACCGGCCGAGATGGCGGCACGCACCTACCACGGCCGTTACCTGACCGGCGCCGACTTCGACGCCCGGTCCAGGGTGCTGCTGCGGCGCGCGCAAGATGCGGTCGACGCGGTGACCTCTTCGGAGGTCTACCGGGCCGGCCTGCTGGATGAGGCCGCCGCGGGCGCGGCCCTCGCCGGTCAGGAATGGGACATCGCCCTCGCGCTGCGCGAGCAGGACCGGCTCCGTGCCCGGCGGGCTGAACTGTCTGCGGCCAACGCGGGCGCGGTGACCACCGCGCTTCTTGACCGCCAGTTCCAGGCCGCGGAGCTCGCCGACGCTAGCGTCGCGGCCCGGGTCGCGGCGCTGGAACGCTACGCGGCCGAGGTCCGCGAGGCAGACGCCGCTTACCAGGACTGGGAGCAGGCCGCGGCGCTGGCCGAGCTCAGCGACCAGCACCTGGATATGCTCGCCCGCACCGCCGCTGACGAGCACGGCATCGCCGAGCTCCAGGCCATGTCGCAGCAGGCCCGCGCGGTCCGCCTCGCCCTCCGCGAACTGCTCGATTAGCCACGCGGTCAGCCGCCACGGTCTTGCCGTAACTCTTGTGCAGATGCTGCACCTCGATCACTGCTGCCATGCGCTCGTCCTTCCGGCTTCGATGCCTTCAGCCTCGCAGCGGCGAGCCCAGGCGCGCATCGCCCGATCAGCCGAGTCGCCGGCTGAAAACCCGGACTAGCCAGACGGCTGAGCCGATCCACCGATCGGCTGACCGGGGAGTCGGTCGCGGCGGTCGCGGTCCTGCTAGGGCGAGGCCGGGCCAGAGCCCGACAGGGTCGACGACACCAGTGGGGACGGCGACGCGGTCGCAGAGGCGCTCGGGCTCGGCGTCTTGGTCACGTGCGGCGTCTTGGTCGCGTGCGGCGTGCTGGTGGTGGGGGTCGGTGTCGTGGTCGGCGTGGAGGTGGGCGTGACCGTGTACGAAGAGCCGGTCCCTGATGGCGAAGGGTTTGACGTCGAGGGAGGCTTGAGGTCCGCCCAGGCCGCCAAGGCGACCAGGAAGATGGCGGCGAGTATCCAGGTGGAGGTGCGTATCCGTCGTATCAGTCTTATCAGTCGCATCAGTCGCTCCCGGCCAGCCCGGTCGGTTCCCCGGTTTCCGGCCCGGTCGGTTCCCCGGTTTCCGGCCCGGTCAGTTCCCCGGTTTCCAGCCCGGTCGGCACGTTGATGCCCTCGCGCAGCAGTTCCGCCGCGATCCGGATCCGCAGCGCTGCCCCGACGTCGAACTGCTTACCGGGCAGGGTTCTGGCCACCATGCGAAGCTGGAACCGGTCCACGTCGAGGCTCTGCATTCCCAGGACGGCTGGGGCACGAAGCAGCAGGCTGCGCAGGTTCGGATCCTTGTACGCTTCCTCGCCGATCTGCCGTAGCAGGTCACTGACCCGGTTGACGTCCGCGGTGGCGGGCACGGGCACGTCCACTACGGCCTGGGCCCAGTCGCGGGACAGGTTGGTCACCTGGGTGATCTGTCCGTTGGGGGTGATGACCACCTCGCCGTCGTCGGTGCGCACCGTGGTTATCCGCAGGGTGACGTCCTCCACGGTGCCGATGGCGGGGGCAGTTTCGTTCGGTACCGAGAGGCGGATGAGGTCCCCGAAGCCGTACTGGCGCTCGGCGATGATGAAGAAGCCGGCCAGCAGGTCCTGGACGATGCGCTGGGCCCCGAATCCCAGGGCCACCCCGACGACGGCGGCCGGGGCAACCAGGTTCGTCAGCGGGACCTCCAGGCAGCGCAGGACCTCCACGCCGGTCGCGCAGTAGATGACGACCAGAGTGACCCAGGTGATCACCGACGTTAGCGCGTGCCGATGCTTGGACGCCTCGGAGCGGACCAGCGCGTCCGTCTCCCGGGCGTTGGCATCGATCCGGGCCGTAATCCTTCCGCCGAGCCAGGTGGCGACACGGGTCAGCAAGACCGCGCCGGCCAGCAGCCATACGATCTCCAGCCCGTAGCCGCGGGCCCACAGGCCGACGCCGGGCAGAACTGCCGACGAACTCAAAAACATAGTCCTCCATCATGGCCGAACCAGCGCCTGCCAGCACAATCCGGGGTCACACCAAGATCCAGTCGCGGGCCAGTATGGCGGCCAGTTCTTCGAGCAGAGGTCCGGCCTGCTCCAGGCAGCGGGTCAGGTCAGGCTCGATGTCGGCCAGCGCGTAGGCTGCGGCGATGTCCGCGGAGCGGAGCTGCTCAGCGGTCAGCGAGCAGATCCCGGCCACCGCCACCACCGGCACGCCCGGTGCCGCCGCGGCGGTCGCGCGAGCCACCCCGGCCGGGGCCTTGCCGTGCAGGGTCTGGGTGTCGAGCGCGCCTTCTCCGGTGATGACCAGCCGGGCGCCGGGCAGGTGACCGGCGAACGAGAGCAGCTCGAGCAGCAGCTCGATGCCGGGCCGCATCCTCGCGCCGAGGTACGCCAGCGCGGCGAAGCCGAGTCCGCCCGCCGCGCCTGCCCCCGGATCGTCCCGTATGCGGCGGCCCAGCGCCTGCTCGGTCACGTCCGCCCAGCGGGCCAGGCCGTCCTCCAGGATCGTCACCTCCTCCGCCGAGGCGCCCTTCTGCGGTGCGTAGACCGCCGCGGCGCCCCGCTCGCCGAGCAGCCGGTTGTCCACATCCGTGGCCGCGATCACCTCGGTGCCGGACAGGTCCGTCAGCCCGGAGACGTCGATCCGGTGCAGCCGGGCCAGCGCCGCGCCACCTGGCGGGAGCTCGGCTCCCGACTCGTCAAGCAGCCGGGCGCCGAGCGCCGTGACGAGGCCCGCGCCGCCGTCGGTGCAGGCCACGCCGCCCAGGCCGAGCACGATCCGCTTCGCCCCCATCCTGACCGCCGCACCGATGAGCTCCCCGGCACCGCGGCTGGAGGCGGTCAGCGGCGCCGGCACGCCGTCGGGCAGCCTGCTCAACCCGCTGGCCTGGGCGGACTCGATGATGGCAGTTCCCTCATGGAAGGCGACGGCAGCCGTGGTAGGCCGGCCCGTCGGCCCGCGCACCCCCAGCTCGACGCGGCGGTACCCGGCGGCCTCCGCCGCGTCGACGGTGCCGTCTCCGCCGTCCGCCACCGGCACCTGGACGTTCCTCAACCCAGGGCAAGCCCGGTCGAGCCCGGCCGCCACGTGCGCGGCCACCTGGGCGGCGCTGAGCGTTCCCTTGAACTTGTCCGGTGCGATCACTACATGGCTCATTCGGCCATGAGATCATGCGGCGGCGTTCTCGTGCGCCTCTACCAGTTCCACGACTCGGTCCAGCAGCGCGTCGAAAGCCTCGCTGGGCAGGCCGTGGAGCTGGACCAGGGCGTAGGCCTCGAACCGGACGCGATAGGTCACCGCCGGTTCATGCGGGCGGGCCAGTCCGGGACGATCTCCTCGATCGCCACCGCCCCTTCCAGGCTGCCGGCCAGCACGGCAGCACGCGCAGGATCTCCACCGGGTCGTCCGGATCATGCTCCTGCACAGGCTGAGCGCTCATGACACCTAGGCTATCGTTCCGACCTGCCGGTTCGGGGCTGGCGACGCGTCGAGCCTGCGTTGGCTTCCTCTCCCGCCTGAAGCTGACGGCAGGGGATTCCGACCGCTACGCCGACGGGAGCAGCAGGTTGGGCCATTCAGGCCACAGGCCTGCCGATCCGGCTCTTGACCTCAACATTAGTTGAGGTCCTAGCCTCGCTACCAGCGAGCTGCACGAGGCGGCCGCCTGGGCATGGAGGAGTCAAAATGATCGTCGTGGTGGGCGGGACCGGCCGCGTTGGCCGCCAGGTTGTCACGCAGCTCACCGGGAGCGGGTGGCCGGTCCGTTCGGTGAGCCGGGGCGTGAACCCAGGCAGCCTGCCGTCGGGCGCCGAGGCCGCCCGCGCGGACCTGGCTGACCCCGGGTCGCTGGAAGCGCACCTGCAGGACGCGCAGTCGCTGTTCCTGGTGTGGCCGTTCACCTCGGCTGAGCTGACCGCCGGGCTGGCGCCCAAGGTCGCCGAGATCGCAGCCAGGCACGTCGCCCGTATCGTGTACCTGTCCGCGCAGCCCGCCGCCGACCAGCCGGACTCGTTCTGGGCGCTGGTCGAGCGGGCCGTCGAGGAATCCGGCGCCGAATGGACGTTCCTGCGCCCAACCGGGTTCGCCGCCAACACGCTGATGTGGGCCGACCAGATCCGCTCCGGCGACGTCGTCCGGTGGCCGTTCGGCGCCGCCGGCCGGGCGCTGATCGATGAGCGGGATATCGCCTCCGTCGCGGTGCGAGCGCTGACTGAGGACGGCCACGCCAGGGCCAGGTATGGGCTGAGCGGGCCGGAAGTGCTCACCCAGGCCGAGCAGCTGGCCGTGATCGGAGAGGCCATCGGTCGGGATCTGACCTGGGAGGAGCTGCCGAAGCAGGCCGCGGTGGCGGCGCTGACCGCGGCTTGGGGCGACGCGGGCTTCGCCGAGACAGCGGTGACCGCGTGGGGGTGGTTCGTGGACCATCCAGAGACCGTCACGTCGACGGTCAGTGACATCACCGGAGCCCCCGCGCGCAGGTTCGCGGACTGGGCCGCCGCCAACGCCGCGGCCTTCACCTGAACCCTCCGGCCACTGCTACGGCAACCTCTCTGTGTCGAGCAAGCCTCGGTACCTCTTTACCGCGGGCGCGATGAGTTCCGACCCCACCGTCGGTATGTATTGACGAGTTCGCCGGAATACCCCGGGCGAACCGATCACAAGGGAGAATCAGATGTCAGATAGTCGTGCGGAAGACGAGGCTGCCATCCAGGCCGTACTGGGTGACTCCTACAAGGCGTGGGAGGCTGGCGACGCCGACGGCATGGTCGCCAACTACACCGCGGACGCGACCGCCATCATGACCGGCTCGCGCCGCGACAGCCGTGACGTGATCCGCGAGAACATGGCCCTAGCCTTCGAGGGGCCACTTAAGGGCAGCTCCACCTACAACAGGCAGCTCAGCCTCCGCTTCGTCGGCCGGGACGCCGCGATCGTCGTCAGCGAATCCGGCATCCTGTTCGCCGGCCAGACCGAGGTTCCGGCCACGGGTAAGGTGAACGCGACCTGGGTGTTCGAGAAGCGGGACGGCCAGTGGCTGATCGCCGCCTACCACAACAGCCCGGTGCTGACGCCTGAGCAGTGAACCCTTTTCTGTGACCGGCAGTGACCGCGTGTAGTGGCGCAGGGGTCCGGCGTCGCTGCACGCGGACGCCTTCGTGACATACACCGCCGTGCTCGACGGCCGGAAGGGCACGGTGTTCTTCCTGGCCCGGCTGTTGTGGTCTTCATCGGAGCAGAAGGGGCATGGGCGTGACGACGAAGGTAGAAGGCTTCGATCGCCTGGTCGAGCCGTTCCGGACGGAGCTGCTGGCGTACTGCTACCGGATGCTCGGCTCGGCTCACGACGCAGAGGACCTGGTCCAGGACACCTACCTGAGGGCGTGGCGGGCGCGGGAGCAGTACGACGAGACTCGCAGCTCGCTGCGCACCTGGCTCTACCGGATCGCGACGAACGCCTGCCTGACCGCCTTGGAGGTCCGCGGCCGCCGGCCGCTGCCGTCGGGGCTGGTGGCCGCGTCGGACCCGCTCGGGCCGCTCGTCCCGGGAGAGAACGTCGCCTGGCTCCAGCCCTTGCCGGACTCGTTGCTGGACCCGGGCGATCCGGCGGGAGCCTTGATCGACCGCAGCAGCCTGCGCTTGGCGTTCGCCGCCGCCCTGCAGCACCTGTCGGCGCGTCAGCGTGGTGCGCTGATCCTGCGTGACGTGCTCAGCTTCTCCGCGGCCGAGGCAGCGGAAATCCTCGGCACTACCGTCGTGTCGGTGAACAGTTCCCTGCAGCGGGCGCGTACCCGTGTGAAGGAAGCCGGTGTCCGGCCGGAACGCCTCAGCGAGCCGTCCGCAGCCGAGCAGCGCGCCTGGGTCGATCGCTACATGAAGGCGTTCGAGCGCGCCGACGTCGAGGGTCTCAAGCGGCTGCTCACGCAGGACGTGCTCATGGAGATGCCGCCGATGCTCAACTGGTTCGTCGGCCCAGGCAACTACGGCCTGTTCATGGAGTGGGTCTTCGAGCACGCCGGAACGGATTGGTGCCTGAAGGCGGTCGCGGCCAACGGCCAGCCCGGGTTCGCGGCCTATCGGCGCGTCGGTGACGGATACGAGCTGCACACGCTCCAGATCTTCACCGTCACCGCCGAGGGCATCAGCCGGAATTCGGTGTTCCAGGATTCCGAGGTCTTCGCGTCTTTCGGTCTGGCGTCCGGACTCGACGCCGGAGGTCGTCGGGTTGATGGCCGGTGACGGTTAGGGTGCGGTTGTCCTCGTGAGGTCACGCGGTCTCGTCCCACCGGCGCCGCATGGCCGCCAGGCCTTCCTCGGTCAGCGACCCGTACAGCCGCAGCCGGGCCACGCCGCCATCGGGGAAGATCTTCAGCCGCACGTGCGTAGCGGGCGCTCCGTAGACGCGGTACCGGTGCGGGGTGTCCGGCAGCAACTTGACGGGCGGCAGCAGATCATGCCACGCGTTCTCGTCGGTCAGCGCGGCGCCGGTACTGGCGTCCAGCGTCTGCAGCGAGGCGGTGTCGGGCTGATTGCCCCGGAACCATGACGTGTCGATCTCCGCGAGGTTGATCTCGCCGTGCCCGGCCAGCCGGATGACCAGCCATTCATACCCCGGCTTCCGGCGCCGGCGAGTTTCCCACCCCTCGCCCATGACCCGCGAGAGTCCCGGAGATATCGCATTGCGCGGCGAGGAGTAGAACTGGTCGCTGCGGGCCGCCACGTCGGCGCCGTGCTCCAGGGCCGCGAGGTCGAAAGTCAGGCCCTTCAGCATGACCGGATCCGGCACCACGTCGCCGTGCACATGCAGCCGGGCGACGCCGCCGTCGGGGAAGATGTTCAGCCGGACATGGGTGAACCTGCGCCGGGAGCTCACGCTGAACGCGTGCCGGTGGTCGCCGGTCAGCAGGCCGCGCGGCACGATCTCCTGCCAGATTCCTTCCGGGCCACCGGAAGCGGGATCGGTCGCAAGCTCGCTGAAAGACGGGTACCCGCTCACCGAGCACGCGTCCGCCGAACAGGCCTGCGGGAAGTTCCCGGTGAAGTGCGCGGTGTCGACCACGATGGAGCGCACCACCCCGGGGACCCCGAGCCGGACGATGACCCAGTCGCGGGCCGTGCGGTCCGGCAGCGTTCCGCCGGGCCCGCGCTTGCGCCGGGTTTCCCAGCCGTCGTAGACCTGTCCCTTGGCGCCGTACGTGTCCGGCACGAAGACGGGCGCTTCCGGCTTGATTAGGTTCTCTTTGGCGGCGAAGAACTCATCGCTCGCGGCCACCACCGACCCGCGCAGCCGGAGCAAGTCAGGCAGAAGTTGCTCATCCATACACAAGTCCTTCCCCGTTAGTCCCGGTTCAGCAGTCGGCCCACTGGTTCACCATCCGGCACGCCGCTTTCGGCATCGAGCAGCGAGGTTCCGCGCAGCCACGTCTGCCGCACGCGTCCGGTCAGCGTACGCCCCGCATAGGGCGTGACCTGGTGCTGGTGCTGCAGCCGGGCCGTGTCCACGACGTAGCTCTCCGCCGGGTCGAACGCCACCAGATCAGCGTCGCACCCGGCGGCCAGGCGGCCCTTGGCCGGCAGGCCCGCGAGCGCGGCCGGGGCCGCGGCCATCCAACGCGCCACGTCGTCCAGGGCCCGTCCGCGCCGCCGTGCCACCGTCCAGACCGCCGACAGGCCAAGCTGGAGCGAGGCGATACCGCCCCAGGCCTCGCCGAAGTCTCCCGAGCCGGGGGACTTGAGCTCTGGCGGACACGGCGAGTGGTCGGAGACCACGCAGTCGATCACGCCGGCCTCCAGGCCCCGCCACAGCGCCTCCCGGTTGACCGAGTCCCGGATCGGCGGGCAGCACTTGAACTCGGTCGCCCCGTCCGGCACCTGCTCGGAGGCGAAGTACAGGTAGTGCGGGCAGGTCTCGGCGGTGAGCCGGATGCCCGCCGCCCTGGCCCCGGCGATCATGGCGACGCACTCCGCCGCGGACAGGTGCACGATATGGGCCCGCGCCCCGGTGCGCGCCGCGGCTGAGATCACCTTCTCGATGGCGCGGCGCTCCGCCACCGGCGGCCGGGACGCTACGAACGAGCCGAAGTCACGGCCGGCCGCCGGCTTGATCTCCGCCGCGTCTTCGGCGTGCACGATCAGCAGCGCGTCCAGCTCGGCCAGCTCGCTGAGGACGGACCGCAGGCCTGCCACGTCGAGCGGCGGGAACTCAGGCACCCCGGAGTCGAGCAGGAAGCATTTGAACCCGAGCACCCCGGCGTCGTGCAGCGGCCGCAGCGACGCCTGCCCGCCCGGCACCGCACCGCCCCAGAACGCCACGTCCACCCAGCATTTCCCGGCCGCCGCCGCGCGCTTTTCCGTCAGCGCCGCCACCGAGGTGGTGGGCGGCAGCGAGTTCAGCGGCATGTCGCAGATCGTGGTGACCCCGCCTGCCGCGGCGGCGCGGGTGGCGGTCGCGAACCCCTCCCACTCGGTCCGGCCGGGCTCGTTGACGTGCACGTGGGTGTCGACCAGGCCGGGCAGCAGCGCGAGGTCACCGAGGTCGACGTCGCGATCCGCGTGATGGCGCGCGTCGTACTCGCCGACGGCGGCGATGACCGGCCCGTTGACCGCGACCGACGCGGGCCGCGTGCCGTCCGGCAGCACCGCCCGCCGGGACCGGACGACCAGGTCATACCTCATGCGCGCCCGACAGGTTCTCAATGACCTTCAGCAGCGCCGAGTGGTCCAGCGAGCCGTAGCCCTGCGCGCGCGCCGCTGCGACGAGCTGCGCGACCAGGCCGGTCATGGGCGCTGCCACGTCGGCGTCGCGAGCGGCGGCGATCGCGATACCCATGTCCTTGTTCGCGGCCATCGGGCTGCCCATGATGCCCAGGCCGATGAATCCGATACGGGACATCCGCGGTTACCTCCAGCCGAAGCTCGTCGAGCTGTCCGCCGGATCCGACGGCTTGTACTCGCAGCCGATCCAGCCGGTGTAACCCTGCTCGGCGATCTGCCGGAACAGGGCCGGGAAGTCGAGCTCGCCCGTGCCCGGGGCGCCGCGGTCAGGCACGTCGGCGACCTGGATGTGCGCGATGTCGGCGGCGTCGCGGGCCAGCATCTCCGGCAGGTCCTCGCCCATCTTGCCGAGGTGATACAGGTCGGCAAGGAACGCGATGTTGGAGACGCCGTCCCGGGCTCGCACCTCGTTGATCACCGCGAGCGCGCTCTGGCTGGAGACCAGCTGAGCGCGCGGGCTGTCGTAGGAGTTCAGCGCCTCCACGACCACGGTCGCCCCGCCGGGCGCGGCGGCCCGGGCGGCCAGTGCGAGATTCCCCAGGGCCAGCTCATGCTGCAGCCCTTCGGGCACGTCGTCCACACGGTTCCCGTACAGCGCGTTGAGCACGGTGCAGCCGGTCCGGACGGCGATGCCGACGCAGACGTCGATGTTGTCCTGGAACGCGGGGGCGCCGTCCGGCAGGGACAGCAGTCCCCGGTCCCCGGCCGCCATGTCGCCCCCGGCGAAGTTCAGGGCGGCGAGATGCACGCCGGCGTCGTCAAGGGCCCGGATGAACGCGTCCACCTCGTGGTCCGCGGGCACCGGATCGGCGAACGGCCACCAGAATTCCACCGCGTCGAACCCGGCGGCTCGCGCGGCCGCGGGCCGCTTCAGCAGCGGCAGCTCGGTGAACAGGATCGAGCAGTTGACTTCGAATCGCAGGCCGTAAGTGCGCACAGCCGCCAGTCTCTCACCACGGCCGGGCGCCCTGCTTTGCGGCACACCGAGCGAACCGCCAGGCAGCTTGCAGGGTTAATTCGCTATCCGTTCATCTGGGTGCCGTGTTCCAGTCGGCTACCAGCTCGAGCTACCCGCTACAAGTAGACAGTCTTCGACGCGAGTGGACATGCTCCGGCAAGAAGGGTCAAAGGGTATGCAGGTGATCGGTAGACGCGCCCGCACCAGGCGGGCCACCAAAACGATAACGGTTGCCGGCGCAGTAGCAGCGACCCTGCTGGCCGTGGTGGCCACCACGTTGCCCGCCAGCGCCGAGGTGAGCCGGCATAGTCAGCCCAGCTACTACGTGCACCAGGTCTTGTCCGGCAAGAGCCTGGGCCACTGGTACACCAAGGCCGGATCCAGTAAGCGGCACTGGGAACGTCTGAGCTCGCCCGATGACATCACCATCTTCGACGGCCACCTGTTCACCACGTTCCAGAACGGGGTCGGCCCGCAGGGGCAGGCCAGCCCCGACGGCAACCGTGACAGCACCATCGTGGAGTTCACTCAGGGTGGTCAGGAGCTCCACCAGTGGGACCTCCGCGGCAAGTGCGACGGCCTGACCGCCAACCCGGCCACCGGGCAGGTCATCGCCACCATCAACGAGGACGCGAACTCCAGCCTCGACAGCATTGACTCCTGGAACGGCCAGGTGACGGACTACCGGTACAGCAAAAAGCCGCTGCCGCACAACGGCGGGACCGACGCCATCTCCTTCTACCACGGCCTGATGCTGATCAGCGCCTCGGCGCCCGGCACCGCCGGCGTGGCGGCGCCGAACCCCGCCTACCCGGGCGTGTACTGGGTGAACCTCGACCCGTATAACCGGGTGGCGTACGTGCACGCGCTCTTCTACGACGAGGCCGACGCGACCGCGGCCGACGGCCCGCACGCGGGCAAGACGGTCAAGCTGGGCCTCACCGACCCCGATTCGAACGAGGACGTACCCTATTCCGCGCCCAGGTTCGCCGGGGACTTCATGCTGACCAGCCAGGGCGACAAAGAGCAGATCTTCGTGCACGGCGCCCGCACCCGGCATCAGCACCTGTCGGTGCTCAGCCTGTCGCAGTCGGTCGATGACACCGCCTGGGCGACAGCCTGGCACGGGACGTTCTTCGCCGCCAGTACCGGCACCGACGCCATCGAGGCCGTATCCGGCACGTTCCGGCCGGGCACCGTATTCGTCGCGGTGACCCCCTGCGACGCGAACGGCGCGCCCGCCACCTGCCCGGCACCCGGTTACCCGCCGAACTACCTAGGCCAGCTGAACCCGTACACCGGGAAGATCACGCCCGTCTCGCTCCATGGCCCGAGCCTCGAGCCCCAGGGCATGATCTTCGTCGCCAGCTGACCGATCGCTCCGCCGGGCGCGCCTACCTTTAGCTCCTGTGACGGCTGAGGTAGGCGCGCCAGCCGCTGTAGGCGGTGATGTGGGTCAGGTCGTCGAGGGCGGGCACGCCCGGCGCAAGATCATGCCGAGGGCCGGGCTCCCGTCGGGGAGTTCGATCACGTCGAGTTCGAGTTCGGGAGGCTCGGCGCTCTGACTCACCGGGACGGCGGTGCGGAAGGCGCGCCCAACGCGGGGATCAAGGTGCGGCATCCGCAGGTTCGCCGCTCATCACAACCTCGGCTGAGGGTGTCGTCATGTGCTAGCGGTTCCCCCCGCCAAGCCAGCCGCGTCGCCTGCTGTGGCGGGGGCTCCCGGAGTCGATGACCTGACCTGGCTGGCCTACCGGGCCGCCGACGCGCTTGGTGAGGCGTTCAACAAAGTGTCGCGGGAGGCTGGCCTGGCCGACGTGCGGGACTGGCTGGTGCTCGCGCGGCCTCATCGTCCGGACCACCTCCGAGCGCGACCGGCGGGTGCGTATCCCGCAGGCCACCCCCGCTGGCGTCAAGATCGTCAGGCAGGTCGCCATCGCCCGCGACGCAGCCGTCAACGATCGCCTCGCCGCCATCCCCCCATCCGAGCGGGCCAGCTTCCACGCCACGCTGTGGCGGATCGTGGCAGGCAAGGCAACGCAGGAATGAGCCGCAGGCTTCGCGGCACACCCAGCGAACCGCCAGGCAGCGCCATCCTCCCGCCGCAGCCCTGGTCCCGGCCGGCGGGTCAGCGGGCGTCTATGGCTCGGCGGGGCACCGAGCCCGCCAGCGGAGTGGTGTCGAGGTATCTGATCTCGTAGACGCGTTCGGTGAACTTCCAGCCGTCGCCGGTGCGCTGGTAGCGGTCGTGGTAAATGGCGTAATTCAGGTGCGAGCTGCCGTCGTGGAGGCGGATTAGCTCGCAGATGTAGGCACGGCCGGACGCGGTGTCGCCGTCGAGCTGGATCGTGCCCGGGTGCGTGTTCTGCACGAGGTAGTCCACGACAGCCGGAACCCGCTCGCCCCAGGCGCGGATCTCCTTCTGGCCGGCGAGATCGACGTTGGCGTCCGGAATCCGCAGCACGCCGTCGGGTGTGAACAGCGACGCGGCCCGGTCGTAGTCGCGCATCATCGCCGCGTCGGTGAACTCGCCGCGCAGCGCCTCGATCTCGACCCGGTCAGCGATGGCCTCAAGGTCGCGCATCGGTTCCCTGCCTTTCGTCTGTGTTGTGCATGTGCGGTGTTGGTGGTTATCCGAACTGGCCGGGCTGGTAGTCGCCGGCGGGCCGCCGGATGATGACGTTCATGCGGTTCCAGGCGTTGATGAGGGCGATGACCGCCACCAGCGCGGCGAGCTGGTCATCGTCGTAGTGCTTGGCCGCGTTCGCCCAGGCCTCATCGGTGACGCCGCCGGCGGCGTCGGCGATGCGGGTGCCCTGCTCGGCGAGCTCCAACGCGGCCCGCTCGGCCTCGGTGAAGACCTCCGCCTCCCGCCACACCGCGACCAGGTTCAGCCGTTGCTGGCTCTCCCCCGCGTGCAGGGCATCCTTGATATGCATGTCGGTGCAGAAGCCGCAGCCGTTGATCTGGCTGGCCCGGAGCTTCACCAGCTCCTGCATCGCCGCCGGGAGGGCCGAATTATGCAGAACGGCCCCCGCCGAGTTGATGTACTTAACGAACTTCAGCGCCAGGGGGCTGTCGAAATCCAAACGGGCGTCCATCGTCATCTCCTTGCCGTTCCTGCGGTCCCAGCCTGAGCCGGCGGTCCGCTGGATGGTGTGGTCTTCTGAGCAGTACGACGACGCAACCCGCCGGGATGTCAGGCGACGCGCCAGGCTCACATTCCGGTGCGCTGTCTCGTCGAACTGGTGAGGGCAGATCCGACCGACGAAGGGCGGCGCCATCATGACCACCCGATCGGGGCCAGACCCTGCTGATTCAGGGCGGGACCGGCCCGACCTGAGCCTGGACGCGATCATGAGCGAACGGCGCCGGCTGATCAATCTGGCCTACCGGCTGCTGGGCTCGCTGGCCGAGGCCGAGGATGCCGTCCAGGAGACCTACACCCGCTGGTACGCCATGTCCCGGTCCCAGCAGGAAGCCATCGAAATCCCCGGCGCCTGGCTGACGACCGTCGCCAGCCGTATCTGCCTGGACCTGCTCGGCTCGGCCCGGGCCCGGCGAGAGCGCTACGTGGGCGAGTGGATCCCCGAGCCGCTCCCCAGCCGTGCGGAGTGGACCAGCGTGCAGCCGGGCGGGACCCCAGCCGACCCGGCCGACCGGGTCACCCTGGATGAGTCGGTCAGCATGGCCTTCCTGGTCGTGCTCGAATCGATGACACCGGCCGAGCGCGTCGCGCTCATCCTGCACGACGTCTTCCGGTACTCCTTCACCGAAGTGGCCCAGATCGCCGGCCGCACCCCCGCGGCATGCCGCCAGCTGGCCTCCTCAGCCCGCCGCCGCATCCGCGCTTCGCAGCCTCCCGTGACCCCCACGGCCCGGCAGGCCGGCCTCGTCAGGGACTTCAAAGAGGCCTGGGAAGCCAGGGACATCAACGCCCTCGTCAGCCTCCTGGACCCCGGCGCCATGGCGATCGCCGACGGCGGCGGCCTCGCCACCGCCGCGCTGCGCCCGATCGAAGGCGGCGAACAGGTCGCGCGCTATATCGTCGATCTCGCCGCCCGGGCACCCGGCAACGTGACGATCCTGGAGCGCACAGTCAACGGCCAGCCCGGCCTGGTGGCTCAGCAAGACGGCGTCACCGTGACGGTGTTCGCGTTCGACGTCGCAGCCGGGCGCATCAAGCACATCTGGGCGATACGCAATCCCGACAAGCTCCGGCCCTGGACGACCCGCTGACCCGCATCTGCCTGCTATCGGCTCCGCTGACGCTGCCGATGCCCGCCGCCGGGGCGCTTACCTCAGCTCCTGACGGCTGATGTAAGCGTGCCAGCCGCCGAAGGCGGTGATATCGGTGAGGTCGTCCAGAGCGGGACACGGCCGGCGCAGCAGCATGCCCAGGGCGGAGCTGCCGTCGGCCAGCTCGATCACGCCCAGCTCGAGTTCGGGCGGCTCAGCCGGCAGCAGAGCATCGCGCAGCAGGCCGAGCGGCAGGTCGTACACCTCGCCGGCGACGGCACCCCCCGGGGAACCCTCGGCGCCTTTCGGGCAAGGCTGCAGGGCGGGATACCGGTCGCCGACCGAGTAGAGCAGGTAGTGCGGCGCGGTCCAGGTCTCGGCGACCAGGGGTGCCCCGGCCAGCAGGTGATGCAGCGGCCCGCCGCGCATCCCGCCCCCGTTCAGGAACATGTGCGGCATGTCTCAGGTCCTGGTATGGCCATCGATCTAGCTCCCCCGGTAGGTGGAATAGGCAAACGGGCTGAGCAGCAGCGGTACGTGATAGTGCTCGGCCCGCTCGGTCATCTCGAACGTAATCGAGACCTCCGGGTAGAACGTGGCCGATCCGCGCGCCTGGAAATACGCCCCGCTGCCGAAGGTCATCCGGTAGACGCCGGGTTCGCCGCCGCCCGCCGCCGGATCGCCGCCCGCCGCCGGATCGCCGGGATCGCCGGACAGCCGCAGCCGCCCGTCGGGGCCGGTCGTCCCCTCGCCGGCCGGCGCCCACCCGCTATCGCCGGCGCGTTCGAGCCGCACCCGGACGCCGGCCGCGGGGCGCCCAGTGGTCGCGTCGAGAACATGCGTGGACAGCGTCATGGGCTCAGCAGCTTGGCCAGCCGCAGCTGAGTGATTTTCAGCAGTTCCTGACGCACCACGGCCCGTTCTGTCGCAGGATCGTTTTTCAGTCTCGTCCGGAGCTGGTCCAGCATCTCCTGTCCGGAAAGGCCGCTGGCGCAGATCAGGAAAACGTGGCCGAAGTGCTCCTCGTAGGCGAGGTTCCCTTCGGCCAGGCCCCGCCGGACCTGGTCGCCGGCCGCGGCGGCGCCTGACTGCTCGGCCGCCGACCAGCCTGCGCTGCCAGACCGGTCGCCGATGCGCGGATGCGCGTTCATGCTCTCGACGATATCGTCCCAGCTCAAGGCGGCGAATGCGGTGTCAACCGCATCGCTGAGCGCGTCCGGCTCGGCGTAGGGTCGGCCGTCGGCGATGGCCTTCGCGAACCTCGCCGAGGCGCAGCAGGCCAGGAGGTCCCGCTCGGCGGCCTCGGGCGGCGCCGAGTTGAAGGCGGCCAGCGTGGACGCCGGGGGACCGAAGTTCACCATGCGAAACATCCAATCAGTGGTAGCCAAACGTCCGGTAGCTCCCTAAAGATGAATCACCGGTAACGTGACACGAGCCGTTTTGTAGCTTCCGCTAAACAATGGCCAGCTATCGTGCGCAGGAACGCTCCACCGCCGGGAGGTGATTCCTTGCGCGTTCGGGACCTGCTCAGCGTGCCGGGCCTGGGCCTGCGGCTGCTGACGGACGTCACGGGCCTGGACCGCGCGATCAAGCATGTGTACACCACCGACCTACTCGACCCGGGCCGTTACCTGACCCCGGGAGACCTGGTGCTGACCGGCATGATGTGGTGGCGCGAGCCCGGCGATGCCGATCGGTTCGTGACCGTGCTGGCCAAGACGGGAATCGCCGTCCTGGGGGCCGGAGAAGCGCTGGGCCCTGTGCCGCTCGAGGTGATCCAGGCGTGCGGACGGCACGGCGTCACCCTGCTCGCGGTGCCGGCCGAAACCTCGTTCGCCGTCGTCACCGAGGAGGTAGGGCGCCGGCTGAACGGGGACCGGGTGACCGCCATGAGCCGGGTGCTCGGACGGCGTCGGCGGCTGCTGTCGGCGGTGGCCGAAGGGGCCGGGCTGGACGCGATGTTGGGCCTGATGGGCCGCGAGATCGGAGCGGAGTGCTGGCTGCTGACCGGAACGGGACGGGTCGTCGGCGGCACCGGAGCGTCCTTGTCCCGGCCGCTGGCGCTCCAGCTGGCTTGCGAGTACCTGAGGGCCGAACGGCTGCCGACCGTGACCGAGGCGGGCGCGCGGCGGACCGGTCCGAAGGAGTACTCGCTATTCGGCGTCGGCGGCGAGCCGCGGATCACCGGCTGGTTCCTGGCCTGCGGGGGGCGGGAGCAGGACTGGCCGCACGAGCTGCGTGAATCCATCGCCGAACTCGCCGCGGACGTCGCGCTCGAGCGGGCCCGGCTCGATGCCAGCCGGACCGGGGACCGCAAACTGGCCGAGGCGATCATCGCCATGCTCGCGTCCGGGGGAGGCGAAGGCACCGCTCCGGTCGAGATCGCCTCCCTGATGCGGGCGATCGGGATGCCGGCGGACGGCCGGTATCTCGTCGCCGCGATGTGCGCGGAGTCGGGCCGGGCGGCTGGGCCGAGCGCTGATCGCTGGCGCTTCGAACTGGCCGAGGAACTGGCCATGCCGCTGTCGGACGCAACGCTGGCCGGACCGCTCGGCGATGAGATCATCCTGCTTGTCCCGCTGCCGTCCGACGGCGGTCGCGGGCCAGATTCCGACGGCGGCGGGCCAGATTCTGGCGACGCCCAGGCCGATGGCGTCCCGGCCGGCCACGTATTCGCGGCCCGCCTGCTTGACGCGCAGCCGGTCTTGGAGTCCGATCGCTCCGGGGTCAGGCTCAGCGTGGGGATCAGCGCGCCTGCGGTCGGGATGGTCGCGCTATCCGGCGCGCTGCACGAGGCGAGCAGCGCGCGGCGGCTGGCCGTACTGCGCGGCCAGACCCCCATCTCCGTCGTGACCAGTGACGAGGTGGCCTCGCACGAGCTCTTGCTCGCTACCGTCCCCCGCAGCGTGCTGCGATCGTTCCGCGAGCGCATGCTCGGTCCGCTGCTGGACTATGACCAGCGGCACAAGGCCGAACTGGTGCCGACGCTGCGGGAGTTTCTGGCTTGCTCGGGTTCGTGGAACGCCTGCGCGGCGCGGATGTACGTGCATGTCAATACCGTGCGTTACCGGACCCGCCGGATCGAGGAGCTTACCGGGCGTGATCTGTCCTCGCTGGATGACCAGGTGGATTTCTTCCTGGCCCTGCGGATTCGCTAGCGCAGACTGGTATTCGCTATTTTGTCCGGATGGTGGGGATACGGACTGGTTCGGCCGCGGACGCGGCGTCGATCGCGGCGGTGCAGCGAGCCGGCTGGTTCGCCGCATACGAGGGCATCATCTCCCGCGAGATCATCGACCGGCTCACCGCGCCTGACGAGGGCGCGCGGGTCCGGCAGACGTTCCGGACCCGGCCGTGGCAGCGGATGATGGTCGCCGTGGCCGGGACACGGGACACCCGGGGACCCGGGGACCTGCCCGGTATCGTCGGCTACGCGTCGTTCGGCCCGGAGACGAATGTGCTGACCGGGCAGTGGCCGCATCCGCTGACCGATGCGGGCCGGGACGGTCGCGTCGCCGAGCTCTACGCGCTGTACGTCCGCCCGGCCTGGTGGTCTACCGGCACCGGCCGGGCGCTCATGGACCGGGTTCTGGCCAAGACCTGCGCGGCCCGGTACCAGTCCGTGGTGCTGTGGGTGCTCCGGGACAACAGCCGGGCCCGCCGTTTCTACGAGCGAGCCGGATTCGCGCCGGACGGCGCCACCGACGTGCTCGAGCGTCTCGGCGGCGCCTCCCAGGTTCGCTATCGGCGGGCCCTGTAACACGCGAGGGTCACCAGCCGCGTTCGCGCCACTCGCCGAGGTGAGGCCGCTCGGTTCCCAGCGTGGTGTCCTTGCCGTGCCCCGGGTACACCCAGGTTCCGTCGGGAAGCGGGCCGAACAGCCGCTCGGTCACGTCGGTGAGCAGGGAGTCGAAGGCCTCGGGCGAGTTCGTCTTGCCCACGCCGCCAGGGAAAAGTGAGTCTCCCGTGAACACGTGCGGCGCACCGGACAGTCGGCCGCCCGCGTCGTAGACGACGGCGATGCTGCCCGGCGTGTGCCCGCGCAGGTGGATGAAGGACACCGCGGCGTCCCCGAAGGCCAGCACCTCGCCGTGCTGCACGGCCCGGCTGACCGGGACGGGCAGCCCGTCCGCGTCGGCCGGATGCGCGACTACCTCCGCGCCGGTGTGCTTCTGCACGTCGGCCAGGGCCTGCCAGTGGTCGGCGTGCCGGTGGGTGGTCACGATCGTGCCGACCGGCGTGTCGCCGATCAGCTCGATCAGCCGGCCCGCCTCGTTGGCCGCGTCGATCAAGATGGCCTGGCCGGTGCCGGCGTCGCGGAGCAGGTAAGCGTTGTTGTCCATCGGACCCACGGCTATCTTGGTCACCGTCAGGCCGTCGATCTCACGAGTGTCCGGCGGTCCGCCGACACGTACGTCTCCCGAGTAAGTCACCGTTAAAACCTATACCGGAACGGACCTCGCCTCAGCGTCCGCCCACCACCCCGTTCCCCATGGCGCACCCACCCCAGCTGGAGACCCCGCGTGAAGCTACTCGTCCTGGCCGCCCACCACGTCCGGGAGCTGCTGCCTTACCGTGAGTGCGCGGACGCGATGCGCGAGGCGCTGGCCGAACTGGCCCGCGGCCAGCTTCAGCAGCCGCTGCGGACGATCGTCAGGCCGCGGGAGGCGGCGGGCTTCATGGCGCTGATGCCCGCGTACGGACCCGCCGCCGGGTACGGGCTCAAGGCGATCTGCATCTCGCCGGGCAATCCGGCCCTGGGCAAGGACGCCCACCAGGGCGGGGTGCTGCTGTTCGCGGCGGCCACGGGGGAGCCGCTGGCGCTGGTGAACGCCTCGGCGGTCACCGAGATCCGGACCGCGGCCACCTCGGCCGTCGCGACCGGCCTGCTGGCCAGGCCGGATGCCGCCGAGCTGGCGATCATCGGCACCGGCGTGCAGGGCCGGGCGCACGCGCACGCCGTGGCCGCGACCCGGACGCTGACCGGGATCCGCATCGCCGGACGTGACCTGGCGCGGGCCCGCGAGGTGGCCGCCGAGCTGGCCGGCCAGCTAGACCTGCCGGTCAGCGCCCACGACACCGTGCCCGGCGCGGTCGCCGGAGCCGGCATCGTGGTGACCGCCACTACGTCGCCGCAGCCCGTCCTGCGGCGCGAATGGCTTGCCCCCGGCACGCACGTGAACGCGGTCGGCGCGTGCCTGCCCGGCGACCGGGAGATCGACACCGCGACCATGGCCGAGGCGGCCATCTTCGCGGACAGCCGCGAGTCGGTCCGCAACGAAGCGGGGGATTACCTGCTGGCCCGGTCCGAAGGGGTGGCCAACCCGGTCCGCGCCGAACTCGGCGAGCTCCTCACAGGTACGGCCCCGGGCCGTGCCGATGACGAGGAGATCACCCTGTTCGAGTCCCTCGGCCTGGCCGCCGAGGACCTGGCCGCCGCCGGCTACGTCTACCAGAAGGCCATGCGCCAAGGCACCGGAACCGCCGCCGACTTCTGAACCCCCCACCCTCGCCAGCCCCTCAGCCCCGCCCTCGCATCCTGATCGACTCCCGCATCGCCCCACGCTCGCCATCCGCCCCGCGCTCGTCACTCGCCCCGCCCAGCGCTCGCGAGGAGGCCCGGGCCGTGCTCACTAGCCCCACTCGTACACAGGTGCCACATTATGATTCTATGGATGTTACACCCAGCACATTCTTTCGGGTAGGGTGCCACATCCATGCGTTTCTACTTCGGATCTTGGGCCAGAGTGGTGGACCTGCGGGCGCCTCTTGGCGTCTTTCGCTATCGTGGGAGGGTGTAACGGGGCGGGCATAAGGGCGGCTGATCTGGTGCTCCTACGTATGAGGCGGAGTTACGGGAGCGGCGACTTTCCGAAAATGTCAGACCCCCCGGCTACCATCGCCAAGCGACCCCGTCCACCCGTTTCCATAGCCCCAAGAGAGCAGAGGCGCAGTGGCTGACCGGCTCGTCGTTCGCGGCGCCCGCGAGCACAACCTGAAGGACGTCTCGCTCGACCTGCCGCGGGACGCCATGATCGTGTTCACCGGGCTGTCCGGCTCGGGCAAGTCGAGCCTGGCTTTCGACACCATCTTCGCCGAAGGCCAGCGCCGGTACGTGGAATCGCTGTCCGCCTACGCGCGGCAGTTCCTCGGCCAGATGGACAAGCCGGACGTCGACTTCATCGACGGGCTGTCGCCCGCGGTCTCTATCGACCAGAAGTCGGCCAGCCGGAACCCGCGGTCGACCGTCGGGACGATCACCGAGGTGTACGACTACCTTCGGCTCCTGTACGCCAGGATCGGCAAGCCGCACTGCCCGATCTGCGGGCGGCCGATCGCGCGGCAGGCTCCGCAGCAGATCGTGGACCGGGTGCTCGAACTCGAGGAGGGCACCAGGTTCCAGGTGCTCGCTCCAGTGGTCCGCGGCCGCAAAGGGGAGTACGGCGAGCTGCTTAGGGAGCTGCAGACCAAGGGCTACTCACGGGCGCGGGTGGACGGCACCATCGTGCGGCTCGATGAGGCGCTGTCCGGCCAGCTGCCGGCGCTGAAGAAGTACGAGAAGCATGACATCGAGGTGATCGTCGACCGGCTCGCGGTGAAGGAAAGCGCGCGGCGCAGGCTGACCGACTCGGTGGAGACCG
>Ga0302229_10000889_pt1 | contig 23175 bp, 17 predicted proteins | sample II_Palsa_N1_3_FD_193518 | JGI IMG/M metagenome (GOLD analysis project Ga0302229, IMG submission 193518) | Peat permafrost microbial communities from Stordalen Mire near Abisko, Sweden - II_Palsa_N1_3 | ecosystem: Environmental > Terrestrial > Soil > Palsa > Peat permafrost | place: Sweden... | reverse complement strand
TCCAGCTCTTGCGCGGTGAGGTCACCGCCGACCGCGGCACGGACGTGCCGGCCATGCTGGCGGAGCAGTTGCTGGCGCTTGTCACCGAGCAGTGCGCGGTGCGACCGACCATCCTGGTGGTCGACGACCTGCAGTGGGCCGACCAGGCCAGCATCACCTTGTGGGGACGGCTGGCCAGGTCGGCGCGGCAAGTGCCGCTGCTCCTGGTCGGGATGATGCGCCCGGCGCCCCAGCGGGATGACCTGCTGGCGCTGCGGCGAACGACGGGCGAGGCCGCCCGGGTCCAGCTCACCGCGCTCACCGAGGCGGCGGTGGCCGACCTGGTAGCGACCCTGGCCGGCGGCAGGCCAGACGGAAACCTGCTGCGGCTCGCCGACGGGGCAGCAGGCAACCCGCTCTACCTCACCGAGCTGGTCGCCGCGCTGGCCCGCAGTTCCAGCCTGGCCATCACCGAGGCGGGAGCCGCCGAGCTGGCCAGCGATTCCGCGCCAGGCTCCCTGTCAGCGGCCATAGCGGACCGCCTTGGCTTCGTCACCGGGCCGGTGCGCGAGGTATTGCGGGCGGCGGCCCTGCTCGGCATGGATTTCGCGGTCCCTGATCTGGCGATCGTGCTGGGCCGCGGCGTGGCGGACCTAGTCCCGGCGGTAGACGAGGCATGTGCCGTCGGTGTGCTGGCCGAGTCCGGCCACGGCCTGGGGTTCCGGCATCCGCTGATCCGGGCGGCGCTGTACGACGAGATGCCGGCGCCGGTGCGCGCCGCCTGGCACCGCGATGCGGGGCGCGCCCTCGCGGCGGCGGGCGCACCGCCGGACCGAGTGGCCCGGCAGATGCTACGGACGGTCGGCGGTTCTGGCGACGTGAACGTACCGATGGATGAGTGGATGTTCGACTGGCTGGCCCGCACCGCGGACCCGTTGGTCGGCCAGGCGCCCGGGGTCGCGGTAGAACTCCTCACCCGGGCCGTCGCCAGTTCCCCGACCGGCTCGGCCCAGTATGGCTGGCTGGCCAGCCGGCTCGCCGACGCCCTCTACCGTACCGGTGACAGGGCAGCGGCCGAGCAGGTGGCGGACCGCGCGCTGGAGCATGCCACCAAGCCCGATCTCCTGGTGGACCTGCACTGGACGCTGGCCCAGTGCCGCATGCTGGCGGGTAAGTCCACGGAGTCTCTGGCCACCCTGGACCGCGCGCTGGCTTCTCCCGGGCTCTCGGCCCAGCACCGCGCCAGGCTACTCGTGCTCGCCGCGCGGATCCACGACAACCGAGGAGAGGTCGACAAGGCTGGCCAGGTCGCCACCAGCGCGCTCGCGGCGGCGACGGAGGCGGCCGACAACTGGGCTATGAGCTGGGCGCTACACGTGCTGACGATCGTAACCACCGTGCAGGGGCATGTGACCGACGCGCTGCCGTTGTTCGACCGCGCGCTGGCCGTGACGCAGGCCGATCCGGCACTGACCGATCTGCGGCTGCTGCTACAGATCAACAAGGCCGTGACGTTGGGCTACCTCGACGAGTACGAGCAAGCCTTCGCCGCCGCCCAGCAGGCACGGCACCTAGCCGACCAGGTCGGCACGACGTTCAGGCTGACTCAGGCGCACGGCGCCCTGGGCCAGTTGCTCTTCGAAACAGGGCGATGGGACGAGGCGCTGGCCGAGGTAGAGACCGTACCCGAGCACCTGAAGGAACCCGCTGGGGCCTGCTGCGATCTCGCCATGGTGGCCGTAATCTGCTTTCATCGCGGCGAGACAGGCGCGGCACGGCGGCACCTCGCGGCGGCCGTCCCGCACGCCGAGCGAATCGGGCAGCGGCTTATCGCCCCGCTGGCCCTCGCCCGCAGCCTGGATTGCGAGCATGACGGCGCTCTACCTGAGGCGCTGGCCGCGCTGACAGGTGCGTTCGGCGGCAATGCAGAAGAAGCCGAGGAGTTCGAGGACCTGCTGCCCGACGCCGTCCGCCTCGCTGCCGAGACCGGCGACACGGAGACCGCGCAGGCTGTCGCGGGCCAGGCCGCCGCGCTCGCCGCCGAATCGGAGATCCCCCACCGGCAGGCGAACGCGCTCTATTGCCGCGGTTTGCTGGACCATGATGCCCCCCGGCTGCTCGCCGCGGCAGAGCGTTATGACGAAGCGGGACGGCCCCTGCTGAGCGCGAAGGCGCTGGAGGCGGCCGCCGGGCACTTCGTCGACACCGGCGACCGCGGCCAGGCGCGGGACGCGTTCACCCGGGCCGTGGAGGTCTACACCTCCTTGGGCGCGGCCGCGGACGTAGCCCGGGTCCAGGCCACCTTCCGCGCCCACGGCATCCGGCGCGGGCCGCACGCCAAGCACCGGCGGGCGCAGAGCGGCTGGGACAGCCTCACCGCGACCGAGATCAAGATCGCCGCATTCGTGCAGGAGGGATTGTCCAACCCGGAGATCGCCGCCCGGCTTATGCTGTCCCGGCGAACCGTCGCGACCCACGTCTCCCACATCCTGAAGAAGCTCGACGTCCATTCACGGACCGATATAGCCCGTGAGGCCGCCCTGCGCACGATCGCGTCGAGGTTACCGCGATGCAGGAACCCCCAGATCGTTCAGTGGGGACGGCGAGCCGGCGGGGGGTCACGGCTCACCGTCCCCACGTATGGACCCCCGTGGGCCGCGTCCGCCACTCTCGGGGAGGTCGGGCTCGAAGGCGAGGGTGAAGTAGACGGCCTTGCCCGCAGGGGTCGGGTAAAAGCCCCACTGAGACGACAAGGTGGCGACCAGCATCAGGCCCCGTCCGGTCTCCGCATCGGTTGGTGCGTCCACCAGCACAGGCAAGGAGCGCGACGTGTCGTGGACATCAACGCGCAGCCGGCCGCGGGAGCAGGTGATGGCGAGGGTGACGAGCTTTCCCGCCTCCTGCCTGAGGGCGTTGGTCACCAGCTCGCTGGTGAGCAGGACCGCGACGCCAGCGTCGATGGGGACTTCCCAGGCACAGATGGCCGCCCGGACCTGGCCGCGGGCTTCGGCCGCCGCCGCCGGTCCCGCCGTCAGCGGGACGCAGTGCCAGTACAGCTCGGTCGGACGGGTCGGCGCCATCGCGTTCATCGGGTTCCTTAGTGGGCCTGTTCGAGCTGGTCCGGGAGGGCGCTGGTTGCTGTGCGCTGCTCCCGGAGGGTCCGAGCGAGAGGCTGATGTGCTCAGTGCCGGTTGCAAATGAAATGATTCTGCAAATTGCAGTGCAAGACATCGGTCAGCTGACGGATTTTGAACGATGAACGACGCCCCGACGCGGACCGGGCAGACTGTCGGCATGCCTGATCTTCCGGTACGTCATTTCCCCGGCCGCGACGGTACCCAGCTCGCTTACCGCGAGGTAGGACACGGACGGCCGGTAGTGCTGATCCACGGCTACTTCTCCAATGCCACCGTCAACTGGGTGAACTATGGCCACGCCGCGGCGGTCGCGGCACGGGGATTCCGCGTCATCATGCCGGACCTGCGCGGCCACGGCGCCAGCGCAAAGCCGCAGCAAGCCGCGGATTACCCGCCCGACATCCTCGCCGACGACGGGTTCGCGCTGATCGAGCACCTCGGGCTCACCGGCTACGCCCTGGGCGGGTACTCGCTAGGCGGCCGGACGACGATTCGGATGCTCGCCCGCGGCGCGTCGCCCAGCCGGGCGGTCGTAGCGGGCATGGGCCTGGACGGGGTACTCAGTGCGTCAGGCCGCAACGCCCATTTCCGCCGCATCCTCACCCATCTGGGCACGTTCGAGAGACGCTCAGCGGAAGGAAAAGCAGAAGCGTTCCTGAAAAGCACCGGCGCCGACCCGGTCGCGATGCTGCGGTTGCTCGACAGCGGCGTCGACACGCCGCCCGGGGAACTGGCGACGATCGGCATGCCCGTGCTCGTCGTGGCCGGGACCGAGGACGACGACAACGGCTCGGCCGAGGCGCTGGCCGCTGCCCTGCCACGCGGGCAGGCGGCCCGGGTCCCGGGCAACCATATGAGCGCGGTCGCCCGGCCGGAGCTGGGGGCGGTCATCGCCGACTTCCTCGACGAAAGGGCTGAAGAGGACGCCCGCTGAAGATCGCGCTAGCCGGTCAGGGCCTGGTACACCAGCTGGCGCAGCTGGGGGCGGATCGGGTAGGCGCTGGAGGGAAGAAGCTGGGTGAAGAACGAGGCGGTCAGCTCTTCCGCCGGGTCGATCCAGAACGTGGTGCTGGCCGCGCCGCCCCACGACAGCTCCCCCGCGGAACACAGCACCTCACCGGGTACGGGGTCGATGACGACGGCGAAGCCGAGCCCGAAGCCGACCCCGCGGAACGGGGATTCCGCGAACAGCGGCCGGCCGAACGTCTCAAGGTCGCGGCCGCCGGGAAGGTGATTGCGGGCCATGTAGCGGACCGTGCGGGGGCTCAGCAGCCGGGTGCCGTCCAGTTCCCCGGCCGGGCTGTCCGCGCGGTGCAGCAGCATCTGGGTGAACCGGTGATAGTCGGCCGCGGTCGAAACCAGGCCGCCGCCCCCGCTGAGCATGGTCGGCGGGCGGCGGGCGGCGTCGCCCAGGGCGTCGAGCCGGACCGCGGTGCCGCCGCTCCCGGGCGTGTACAGGGCGGCCAGCCGAGGCAGCTGAGTCTCTTCGGCGTAAAAGCCGGTGTCGGTCATGCCGAGCGGGCGCAGGATCCTGGCCGCGAAGAACTCATCCAGGCGCTGTCCGGAGACGACCTCGATCACCCGGCCGAGCACGTCGGTCGCCATCGAGTAGTTCCACTCCGCGCCGGGCTGGAAGAGCAGCGGGATGCCCGCCCAGATGTCGCACGCCCTCGCCAGGTCCATGCCTGGGGGCGCGGACCATTCGAACCCGGCGGCCCGGTACAGGGCATCCGCCGGATGCACCCGGTGGAACCCGTACGTCAGGCCGGCGGTGTGGGTGAGCAGGTGCCAGATCCGCACCGGCTCGGTGGCCGGGACGGTGACCTGCCGCAGGTCCGAGCCGCCGGCGAACACCCGGACGTCGGCGAACGACGGGATGTAGGAGCTGACCGGATCAGTGAGCTCGAATCCGCCCTCCTCGTACAGCATCATCGCCGCCACCGAGGTGATCGGCTTGGTCATCGAGTACAGCCGCCACACCGTGTCCGTCTCCGCCGGCAGCCCGGCCTCGACGTCGCGGGACCCGTAGCTCGACACGTAGGCCAGGCGGCCGTGCCTGCTCACCGTGATCAGCCAGCCGGGCAGCCTGCCGTCGTCGACATACCGGGCGAAGTGCCGGTCGATCCGGGCTAGCCGGTCCGGATCCAGGCCTACCTCGGAGGGCTCGGCCTCGGTCTTGAGCTCGCTCAACGCATCACCTTTCCTCAGCATCCGGCGCCCTCATCACCGGCGGCTCACGCGAGGCACCGGATCGGCCTTCCCGGGAAAATCTAGTGGATCGACAAGGTTTCCATGGAGAGGTAGGTTTTCGCGGCCCACGAGGTCGGATCGCTGGCGAAGTCGCGCTGGAGGGCATCGTTGTTCAGTGCGTTGTCCACCGCGGCCATGATCATGGACTGGTCGAGGACCAGCCGGCGCTGTCCGATGGAGCCGGTGGTCGGGTTGACGGCGTCGTAGAAGCCGCCGTCTGAGGTGAAGATGCCGGGGTACAGCGTCAGCAGCTTCTCGATGTTGGCGTAGGCCTGCTGGGGTAGCACGCTGAGGGCAAGGAAGGACGCGTAGGGGGTCACGACGGTCTCGGTGGCGCCGGGGGTGACATCTTGCGACAGCTGATCGCCGGTCGGGAAGTCGAGTCCTTCGACGCCGTACGCGGCGTAGTCCCCGGTGTCATCGGCGGTGCTGGACGGTGACATGCCCCAGACGGGGTCGTGCAGCACCTGGGTGTCGTACTTGATCTGTACCTGGGCGTTGCGCAGGTCGTTGAGGCCGAAGCTGCTCGGTCCCCAGCTGGTCTCGGGCACGACCTCATTAGCCATCAGGGCCTCGAACATACCGCCGGCCCAGGTGGGGACGTAGGTCAGGTTCGTGCCAGGGTAGGTGTAGTGGCCCTCCCAGACGTTGAATTTCTGGCCGGACTGCGGGTCGGTGTAGGTCTGCCAGTAGCCCGCCACCGGCCACTGTCCCTGCCAGGAGAAGTCGGGGTCGGTGGCGCATTGCTGCGGCGGAAGGGTACGCCACGTGCGCCACCACACGTTGCCTGGCATCTGGTGCAGGCCCATTCCCATGTAGATCGCGATCCGGGGGTCGCTGTAGAGGGCGCCATTGTGGTAACCAGCAGGTCCCTGGTCGGCGTAGTATCCCCCGTACATCTGCCCGGTCGGCTGGTTCCCGGCGACAGCCGGGTTGGTGTTGCAGGCCGTCTCGGGCCGGCTGTCGTAGAAGATGCCGAAATTCATCGGCGCGATCAGGCTGTCCACTAGCGGCGCGAGCTCGGGCAGTGCCTGCCGGACGACGACCAGGCCGGAGGCATACCAGCCATTGTCGACGGCGGAGACGAAATAGCAATTGTCCTCGGTGGGGGTGGCCTGAGCTGCGCAATCACCTTGGCCAGGGTTGAGCAGGATGTCGCCGTTGGTGGTGTCGTACCACTGGTAGAGGAATCCGTCGTAGCGGTTCATGCCCTTTACCGTGGTCAGGGTGGCGGTAATCAGCGAGTCGGCCTGCGGCCGGCTGATCAGGCCGAGGTCGTGGGCGGAGACGACCGACCACAGGTAAACCCCGATATCAGCGGCAGAGGTGTAGGCGCCGGCGACAGTACCTGGGCCCAGGTTATCCATTGGCAGGTGGGTGGCCGGGTCTACATCGGCACCGAAGAACTTCCAGGTGTCGGCGGCGACGCCGTACAGGGCCGAACGCTGCTGAGCGCTCAGATTGCTCTCGCGGCTGAGCCCCTCAGCGCCGGCGCTGGCCGGGGTAGCGGCGGTCAGGGCTACGGCTAGCAGGGCGATGGCAGCGAGCGCGCCGCCAAGTATCCGAGGTCTGTTCATGCGACTGCTGTTCAAGGATTCAGCCTCCAGGCGACGATGCCCATTACCGACTCCGTGCATAAAAAAACCGGGCCCGCGCCGCGTCACCGTGAAAATCACGGCAAGTGCGGCAGCCAGGGTCCGGAGCAACATTTTTACGTTACTCCTTCACCGGCATTCGCGCCTAGGTGCTTTCCGTCGCAACGATGAGGAAAAAATTAGGTGACTCCGAACTCCGCCGGAGCGGTTCATACGATGTACGATGCGAAATCAGAGTCAGCTTTAGCGTTGCTCCGGACCTCGGTAGCGCATTCATGATGCGTGGAGGCCCAGCGTTGGGTGCCGAGGACTTTGACCGTTCTCCCGGAGTTTGCGTACGCCGCCATTTCCGCGCGCGTCTGATGCGTCGCCCAAGGAGAGGCAACCGGACGGCGGCGCTGGTGATCGCGGTCTTGTGCGTGGCCGGCCTCGTCGCCTGCGGGACCGATGTGAACAGTGCCGGGGGCTCGGCCACGGCCACCGGCGGGCTCACCATTCAGGGCGACGCGGGCAGTCCCAACCTGATCGAGGACTTCAACCCGTACGCGGGCTCGCAACTGCACGGCACGTATCTGCTGTATGAGCCGCTCGAGCTGGTCAGCGGGTTCAACGGGACCTATACGCCCTATCTCGCCACCAGCTACAAGTTCACCAGCCCGACCACGCTGGTGTACACACTGCGCTCAGGAGTGAAGTGGAGCGACGGCCAGCCGTTGACCTCGGCGGACGTACTGTTCTCGTTCAACCTGCTGAAGAAGTACCCGGCGCTGGACGGCCCGGGCATCTGGTCTGTGATCAGCTCGGTGAAGGTCACGGGCGCCAGCGTCACGTTCATCTTCATCAAGCCCGACGTGCCGTTTGCTTCCGCTATCGCTTCCACCCCGATCGTTCCGGCCCATATCTGGTCCAAGATCGCGGACCCGGCGACGTTCACCAACGTCGATCCGGTCGGCGACGGGCCCTATGTGCTCGGGCGGTTCTCGCCGACCGGATACCTACTGACCAAGAGCCCTAGTTACTGGGACGCGGCGGCGATCGCCCCCACCTCAGTGACATTCCCGGCCGAGGCGAGCAACCAGAACACCAACCAGCTCGAGGTGGCGAGCGGCCAGTTCGACTGGTCCTACACCTACCTGCCCGACATCAAGACCACGTTCGTGGCGAAGGATCCCGGCACGCGCAGCTACTGGTTCCCGCCGGGCGGGACGATCGGGTTGTATCTCAACCTGACCAAAGCCCCGTACAACAACGTCGACTTCCGCCGGGCGATCTCGCTGTCCCTGCAGCGCAACCAGATTGCCCTCAAGGCGGTCGAAGGGTATCTGGGGGCGGCCAGCCAGTCGGGCCTGATCCTGCCCAACCTGAAGGAGTACCTCGACCCGAGCCTGCCTGATCAGGGCGTGGTGACCCAGAACGTGCCGCAGGCCATGGCCCTGTTCGCGCAGGCCGGGTTCCGCAAGCACGGCAGCCGCCTGACCGCCAGCGACGGGAAACCGGTCGACATGACGATCATCTTGCCGAACAGCTACAGCGACTGGCTGGACGCCGCGCAGGCGATCAGCCAGCAGCTGGCGGCGGTGGGGATCGACGTGTCCCTCGACACCCCGCAGGCGGCGCAGTATCTGTCGTCGATCTACTCCGGCAACTTCGACGCCGCGATCGGTGGATTCGGCGGCACGGGTAGCCCCTACAACGACTACAACAATGCCCTCAACGGCAGTTTCGCTACCCCGATCAACACGGCGACGACCAACAACTTCGAGCGGTTCAAGAGCACCGCGGTCGACCAGGCGCTGGCGCAGCTGGCGGGCGCCACCACGCTGGCGGCGCAGAAGAAGGCCGATTACACCCTCGAAGAGCAGGTCTACTCGCAGGTGCCCGTGATCCTGCTGTACTACGGCGGGAGCTGGGGCCTGTTCCAGACCACCCGCTTCACCGGCTGGCCATCGGCGCAGGATCCCTACGCCTTGCCGACCAACTACGACGCCAGCATCCTTCAGGTGGTCTCCCACCTGAAGAAGGCATGAGGTCCGCGATGCAGTGCCCCAAGGGGAGGTGGCCGCGGTGACCTATATAGCCCGCAAGGTCGTCCTGTTCGTCCTCACGCTCTGGGCTGCGATCACCCTCAACTTCATCCTGCCCCGGTTGATGCCGGGCTCGCCCGTCGATGCCGCCCTGGCCAACATCGCCTCCACCGGGACCGTGATCACCCCGGCGGAGAAGCAGGTCGTCGAGGACCAGCTCGGCGTGCCGCACGGAAGCCTGCTGTCGGAGTACTGGACCTATCTCAACAACACCGCCCACCTGCGCTTCGGGATCTCCTACTCGTTCCCGACCCAGAGCGTGGCCCACACCATCCTCGAGGCCCTGCCGTGGACGCTGATCCTGGTCGGCGTGGCCACCGTGCTCGCCTTCGTTATCGGCACATCGCTCGGGGTCCTGGCCGGCTGGCGCCGCGGCAGACGGTCGGACACGGCCATTACCTTGTCAGCGACCACGCTATCGTCGTTCCCGCCCTTCTGGCTGGGTCTCCTCCTCCTCTTCGCGCTGGCCTACAAGCTTCGCTGGTTCCCGCTCGGGGGCGGTTTCAACGACGGCGCGTCGCCGTCCTGGAGCATCCCGTTCATCCTCGACGCCATCCGCCACTCGGTGCTTCCAGCCCTGACCCTGACGGTTACGTCGCTGGCAGGCTGGGTGTTCGGGATGCGTAACAACATGATCAACATCCTGGGCGAGGACTACATCACCTTCGCCGAAGCCAACGGGCTGCGGGGCCGGACGATTGCCACCATGTACGCGGCTCGCAACGCCCTGCTGCCCAACATCACCGTCTTCGGTCTCGCCCTCGGCGGGGTCATCGGGGGGGCGGTGCTCGTCGAGGGTATCTTCAGCTACCCCGGGATCGGCAGCCTGCTGTTCATCGCCGTCACCAACCGTGACTTCCCGCTCATGCAGGCCATCTTCCTGGTGATCACGGTGAGCATGCTGGTCTGCATCTTCATCGTCGACCTGCTCTACGTCCGCCTCGATCCGAGGATCCGCCGATGATCGCCACTGGCACCAGCCCCATCCCACCAGGTGAAACCGTCGCGCCGGCGACGGGAGCCGCTAGCCTGCCCGGTCCGCTCAGGGGAGCCGTCCGCGTGTTCGCCACGCTGTGGCGGAACCGCAAGGCGCGCCTCGGCCTGCTGGTGCTCGGAGTCATCGTGTTCGTGGCGATCTTCGCTCCGCTGCTCGCGCCGTATTCCCCGACGTCCACCAGCTTCACCCCGTACCTGGGCCCCTCGGGAACGCACTTCTTCGGCACCACCGGCCAGGGCCAGGACGTGTTCTCGCAGATGCTCTACGGCACCCGGATCTCATTGCTCGTCGGTCTGTCGGCCGGCCTGCTCGCCACCCTCGCGGCCATGATCATCGGGCTGGTGGCCGGGTACCTTTCCGGAGCGGTCGACGTGACGCTCAGCTTCGTCACCAACCTGGCGCTGGTCATCCCGTCCCTGCCGCTCATCATCATCCTCGCTGCCTATATACCGTCCCGGTCGGTATGGACCATCGTGCTCGTAGTGGCGGTGACCGGCTGGGCGACGGGAGCCCGCGTCATCCGCAGCCAGACCTCGACGCTGCGATCCCGGGACTTCGTCACGGCCGCCGTGTTCTCGGGTGAGCGCCTGCCGCGGATCGTGTTCCGGGAGATCCTCCCCAATATGACGTCGCTCGTCGCAGCGAGCTTCTTCGGCGCCGCCACCTTCGCCGTGATGGCGGAGGCGAGCCTGGAGTTTCTCGGTCTCGGCAACCCCAGCACCATCAGCTGGGGCACGATCTTGTACTCCGCCCAGACCAACAACGCGCTGCTGACCGGTCAGTGGGTCGTCATCCTGGCCCCGGGTCTGGCCATCGCTCTGCTCGCCCTGTCCTTCACCCTGGTCAACTTCGGCGTCGATGCCCTGTCCAATCCTCGACTACGGGAGCGGTCATGAGCCAGCTCGCCACTCCACCCGTGACCACGGGAGCAGCCAAGAGCCACCTCGTCGAAGCCCGCGGCGTCGATGTCGTGTACCAGCCACGGGACGGGCAGCGGATCTGGGCCGTGCGCAACGTCGACCTCACCCTCGAACAGGGCGAGTTCGTCGGCCTCGTCGGTGAGTCCGGCTGCGGGAAATCCACGCTCGGGTATGCCCTCACGGGCATGCTGCGCCCGCCGGCCCGCCTCGAGGCCGGCCAGATCCGCATCGGCGGCACCGACATCGCCGGCCTCGATGCCGAGGATCTCCGCCGGCAGCGCCGGCACGGCTTCGCCATCGTGCTGCAGAGCGGGATGAACGCCCTCAACCCGGTCCGTACCATCGAGAAAGACTTCTCGGACATCCTCCGGGCCCACGCCGAGCGGGGTCAGCGGCCGGACGCCGCGTCCGTCCGGGCGCAGGCCGGCGAGCTGCTTGAGCGAGTCAAGCTCGACCGCGATGTGCTCGGGCGCTACCCGCATGAGTTGTCCGGAGGGATGCGCCAGCGGGTGGCGATAGCGATGGCCCTGTCTCTGGCGCCGAGGATGATCGTCTTCGACGAGCCCACCACTGCGTTGGACGTCATCGTGCAGGCGGCCGTCATCGAGACCATCAAGGAGCTCCAGCGCGAACAGGGCTTCACCGCCCTGCTCATCACCCACGACCTCGGGGTGGTGCTCGACGTCACCGACCGGACGATGGTGATGTACGCGGGCAGGATCGTCGAGGACCAGCCGTCCCGGGCCCTGTTGAGCGGACCCCATCATCCCTACACCGCGGCCCTGCTGTCCTGCTACGCCGATCCGACCGCCGAAGTCGTCCACCTCGGCAGCGTCCCCGGAACGCCGCCGGATCTGTCCGAACGGCTGGCCGGGTGTTCCTTCGCCCCGCGCTGCAGCCGGGTCGAGGAGCTCTGCCGCCGCGTCGAGCCCGAGCTGACGCCGCTCGGCCCGGGCCGAGCGGCCTGCCATGTCACGGCAGCGGAACGCGCCGCCGAGCTTGCCACCAAGGGAGCGGCATAACATGCCTACCCATGAGATCCCGCCCCTCGAAGTGAGCGACCTGGTGAAGGTCTATGCCAGCCGACGGGGCCGCAAGCAGCTGGTGACCGCCGTGGACCACGTCTCGTTTACCATCAGCCCGGGAGCCGCAGTCGGGTTGGTAGGCGCGAGCGGGAGCGGCAAGAGCACCATCGCCAAGATCGTGACCGCGGCCGAACGGCCGTCATCGGGCCACGTCACCTTCGGCGGCCAGAAGGTCGAGGCCCTCCGCCGCCGCGGTCGGCGCGACTATCATCGCCGGGTGCAGATGGTTTTCCAAGACCCCTACGCCGCGCTGAACCCGCTGCACACCGTGGAGTACGCCGTCATGCGCCCGGCCCAGAACTTCCTCAGCATGTCGGCGCACGCCGCTCGCGACCGGGTCCACGAGCTGCTCGACATCGTAGGACTGACACCCAGCGCCCAGTACGCACCGAAACTGCCGCACCAGCTTTCCGGCGGCCAGCATCAGCGAGTCGTGATAGCCCGGGCCCTGGCCTGCGACCCCCAGCTGCTGATAGCCGACGAGCCGGTCTCGATGCTCGACGTGTCGCTGCGCGCCGACATACTCGACCTTCTCGCCCGGCTCCGTCATGAACGCGGCCTGAGCCTGCTCTACATCACCCACGACCTGCTCAGCGCCCGGGTCGTGACGGACGAGCTGATCGTCCTCAACAAAGGGCAGGTCGTGGAGACTGGCCCGACCAAGCAGGTGCTCCGCCACCCTCGCCACGCCTATACCAAGGAGTTGCTGGCCGCCCTGCCCAACCCCTTCGCCCACGCGGGTGCCGCGTCCGGCCCGACATGACAAGCCGCGATTAGCAGCACAGGGGCGACAGGACTCCGCCTCGCCAGTCCGTCGGGGATGACCGCCTGGTTCACTGAGGGCTCCGTCCTGCGCCGTTTCGATGTCGGCGAGCGGAGCATTCTACTGTACCCGGGCGATGAGCTGGAGTCCGGTCCAGCCAACCTCTTCCTTCGTCGTCGCAGTGCCGCCGGGCGGGATGTCTGCGCGTTGCTCGGCCCGGGCAGCCCGGGCGGCGTGCGCTTGACCGGCGCAGGCCCGATCGTCACCGGGAGCTGGCAGGGACTGGACTATTCGGTCAGCTTCCGGCTGGGGGGCCGCGTCATGGCCTGGTACTGGCACGTGGCTGTCACGAACCGCGACGTCGATGCGGCGGAGATCGACGTGGTCTACGCCCAGGACGTCGCCCTGGCCTCCTACGCCACGGTCCGCACCAACGAGTACTACGTCAGCCAGTACCTTGACCTGACCCCCGTGGTGACCGATGAGGCCGGGACCGCGCTGGCGGTGCGCCAGAACATGCCGGGACCCGCAGCCCCCTGGATGCTGATCGGCTCTCTGCGCGACGGGACCGGGTGGGGAACGGACGCGCTGCAGGTCACCGGCCGCGGCCGCGGTGGCATCGTGGCGGGGCTGACGCGCGACCTGCCGAACGCCCGGCTCCAGCACGAGCACACGCTCGCGCTGGTGCAGGATCGGGCCGTCGTGCTGGGCCAGCACCAGACCCTGAGGACGGGCTTCTTCGGCATCTGCGCACCCGACCATCCGGCCGCAACGTCGGCGGCGGACCGCACCGCCGCGACGGAGGCACTCGGCCAGCCAGAGGCCAAGACCCCTTTCGCCGGGCACTATTCCGCCAGCCGCTCGGGCCTGGCGCCCGCGAGACCGACGGCGGTCTCCTCACTCTTCTCCCCGGCCCGGACGCTGCGCTGCCTGCCGCTCGCGGAGGAGGCTCTGTCGGCCCTGGCAGGCCCGGGGTGCCATCACGTCGAGAGGTCCGCCAAGACGCTCCTGTCGTTTTTCACCGATGCCGGCAGCCACGTGGTCACCGCCGCCAAAGAGGCATCCGTGCTCCGGCCGCACGGTCACATCATGCGCACAGGAAGTTCGCTGGTACCGGACAAGGCCAGCCTGACCAGCACGAGCTGGCTGGCCGGCACGTTCCACTCCCAGGTCACCCAGGGTCACGTGGCCCGCAATCGCGTTCTCTCGGCGCGTCGCAGCTATCTGGGGCTGAAGCAGGCGGCCGGGATGCGCGTCTTCGTCAGGTCGGCGGACGAGGACGACTGGGTGCTTCTCGGCGAGCCCAGCGCGTGGGCGGTCGACCCTGACCGCTGCCGATGGTGGTATCAGCACGAGGCGGGACTGCTCGAAGTGGTCTCGACGGCGCCGGCGGACGTGCACGAGCTCGGGCTCACGATCCGGCAGCTGGCGGGAGCGCCACCGCACCTGCTCCTCTGTGCGCACGTCGCACTCGGCGAGGACGACGGGCAAACCCCTGAGCCGCCGGAGCTACGGGTCACCGACACGGAGGTGACGGTGAGTCCGGCGGCCAGGTCCGCCGCGCGGGACCGTTTCCCGCACGGGTCGTTCCGGCTGGCCTGGGATCCGGGTATGGCCGCGGTCATCGGGCGTGACGAAATCCTCTTCGCCGACGGGCTGTCCCGCGACCTGCCGTGGGTCACCATCGCGACGAGCGCCGTGGCCGAGTTGAACCTCACGCTCACGGCAGACCTCACCCCGAAGCGGGAGATCATGGCGCAGGAGCTCGGCGAGTTCCCCTGGCCGGGCTTGCGGCCGGGACGGACCGCCGCGGTCCGCCTCGAGTGCCCGCGGGGCAGCCCGGCCTTCGATGAGGTCGATCGCCTGGACACGATCGGGCGATGGTTCCTGCACGACGCGCTCGTGCACTACCTGTCGCCTCGCGGTCTCGAGCAGTACACCGGCGGCGCGTGGGGTACCAGGGACGTGTGCCAGGGCCCGGTCGGACTGCTGGTGGCTCTCGGTCAGCTGCCGCCGCTGCGCGACCTGGTCCTGCGGGTGTTCCGAGCCCAGAAACCCGACGGCGACTGGCCCCAGGCCTTTGAGTTTCTCTGCGATGCCCCGATGCCGGGTCAGAGCGAGTCGCATGGCGATGTCGTCTTCTGGCCCCTGCTCGCGCTCGGTGAGTACATCACGATCTCGGGCGACGCAGGCCTCCTGGCGGAGCTTGTCCCGGTTCGCCGACAGGACGGGGTGTCCGCGGCCGAACCGGTCATCGAGCATGTCCGTCGCGCCCTCGATCACATCGGCCGCAGCACCGTCGGAGGAAGTCCGCTCCCCGCCTACGGCCACGGCGATTGGAACGACTCCCTCCAGCCAGCCGATCCCCGCATGGCAGCCCACTTGTGCTCGAGCTGGACAGCCATCCTCCAGGTGCATGCGTTGCGCACTCTGGCTGAGGCCTTGAACGGAACGGCGAGCGGTACTCCCCACCCGGACCTGCATCCCCTGGCCGCGGCTTGCGCTGCCGACGCCGAGCAGCTGGCCGACCAGACGGCGCGGGCGCTACAGGAAATCCTCGTGGCCGATGGCGAGCTCGCCGGATACGCGCTATTCACCTCCGGCGGAGGGATCGAGCATCTGGTACACCCCTGCGACCAGCGCACCGGACTGCACCACGGCCTCCTCCCGATGATCCACGCGATCTCAGCTGACCTCTTGACGCCCGAACAGGCCAGGACCCACTTGGCCGTTATTACCGACCATCTGCTCGGGCCGGACGGCGCGCGTCTGTTCGACCGGCCGGCGGCCTACCGCGGAGGACCGATGGAGGTCTTCCAGCGCGCGGAGGCGGCCACGTTCTTCGGTCGCGAGATCGGCCTGGAGTACACCGCCGCGCACTTGCGTTACGCGGAGGCATTGGCTCGGTACGGCGACGCCGACGGACTTCTCCGCGCGCTGGCGCTGGTCAACCCGATCGGCCTGCAAGAGCGGGTTCCGTCCGCGGGCCGGCGGCAATCCAATTGCTACTACTCCTCGTCGGACGCGGCCTTCGCCGACCGGTACGAGGCGGAAGCGCATTATGACCAGATCCATCGAGGAGAGGTGACGCTGGAGGGGGGCTGGCGCGTCTACTCCTCCGGGCCGGGCATTTTCCTGCGGCTAGTGGTCGAGTCGATGCTCGGTATCCGTCGTCGGGGCGACCGGGTCGAAATCGACCCGGTCCTGCCGCGTTCCCTGAACGGACTGAAGGCACGGATTCCGTTCGACGGGGCGACGATCGATGTCACCTATCGCGTCGGTGCGCGTGGCGCCGGACCGACTTCCGTTGTGCTCAATGGCGTTCTTCTGCCGACGATTCCGCTCACCAATCCATACCGCGCGCCCGGCGTATCGGTGCCACTGCGGCAGGTACGTGAGATCATCGCCGCCGGTCCTGGACGGCTAGATGTGCAAGTCTGACCAGGCGGTTAAGGTGGTTATGAAAGTAGGTGGAAGACAGATGGGCGATGGCGGCGACCGGCTGTCGGCCGCGCGGCAGGACCTGGACCTGCTGGTCGGCGAATTGAGTACGGTTCGCGGGCAGCTTGAGGAGTTCGCGACGATGTGGCGGCGGCAGTGTAACGCCAGGAATTCCTGGCGTGATATGCCGCATGCCTTCCCGCAGGGACTGCGGGAAATGGCGGACGGGCTGGCCGGCACCCTGCGTGCGCTCGTGGAAGCAGGCCCGGACCAGGACCCGGACCTTGCCCTCTCCGCGGTCGCGCAGCTATCCGCTCTCGAGGCCGGCCTCGCCGCGGCCATCGCCGGAGCCAGCCGCGGCCAGGCGGCAACGGCCGTAACCGCAGATGCCTGCGGGAGCACGCCCGGGGCGGCAACGATCCGCGCCACCATGAGCCGCGTCCGGGCACGGCAGCAAAGCCTGATCGCGCACCTGGTCAAAGGCGAGGGAATGGCCGCTGAGCGAGCAGCCTAGATATCCGGGGCCGGCTGGCCGGCCGCGGCGTGCGCCGCTAGAGGGACGCCGGTAGAAGGTCTTCCTCGACGGTCTCTGGTGATGTCCCCGGCGGAACATAGCCCGCGCACGGGCAGCGTCGTCGCAAGTTCAGCGAATCCAGCCGGACGGTGCAGGCCGCTCGCGTGCGGTGGGATGCGACGGTATGCGCGCATCGGACGCACATTCCTGCCGACGGCACAGACATGCAGTGCCATTCCCAGAGCATATTGGTCCCGACGGACAGCCAGAAGATGAAATAGGCGAACGCGATCAGGAAGCCCACGACCTCGAATTCACCAGCACCGCGCACAGACGCGACCGCGAAAGCGGAGGCGATTATGGCTGGCGTAATGAACCCGGCGGCGCCCCACCTGGCTGCGTTGCTCGTCCGCGGCCGGGACGGCTTGCGCGGCGGCTGGGCCCCGGCCAGCCGCGCGGGGACGTCGGCGGTAACCGCGGCCAGTTCCGCGCGCGCACGTGCCGTGAACGTCAGGCCGATGCGCGCGTCGAACTCGTCCTTGGTCAGCCGACCCTGAACGAACGCGGCCTTGAGCACGTCGATCGCCTGCTCGCGGTCGGCGCGCGACGCCCGCCGGTAGCCGCGGCCCGGCACAGCCGCTGCCTTCTCGTCTTCAGGCCCTGGCATCGCGGCCCCTCTCTCAGAGGAAGCTTTAAGAACAGCGTAACCCGGCTGCCCTGACGGCCGTGTCGATCGTCAGCGCTTCCTGGTCGCCGCCCGGTGGACGAGCCGCCCGCGAGGCGGCACCATAAGGAAAGAAGAAAATGAGCAGGCCGACCGAATTGATACTTCTGGGCACGGCCGGTGCGCCCCTTCCGGTGGCCGGCCGCGCGGGGGTCTCGGCCGCGCTCATCGTGGCCGGACGGGTCTTCGTCATCGACTGCGGCCGCGGCTCGCCGTCCGCCTTCGCCGACGCGGGACTCGACTTCGCCCGGCTGGAAGCCGTGTTCCTCAGCCACCTTCACGCCGACCACACCGGTGACCTACCCGGCCTGCTCCTGTACCCGTGGGGCATCCGCACGGGCGATAACGGCCCGCTTCCGCCGATCCGCGTGTACGGGCCGTCGCGACCCGACACGGTGCCGGCCGGTGATGCCGCCTTCCATCGTGAGACCACCATCCACCCGGAACTCCCGGCCCCCGGCACGACGGACCTGATCGAGAACATCCTGGCCGGCTACGCCTACCACCTGAACATCATGCCCCTGGACGCTCGCATGCCGGACCCGGGCGCGCTCGTCCGGGGCATCGACATCCCCGTCCCGGCCAGGACCGAAAACGGCCAGCAGGTTCCAGCCGTCGTCTTCGAGGACGGAGATCTCCGGGTCACCGGCGTCACGGTGACACACGGCCATGCGGTTCCGGCTTTCGGGTACCGCTTCGACACCGCGGACGGCTCCGTCGTGTTCTCCGGCGACACCACGGTGAACGACGACCTGATCGCCCTGGCCCACCGCGCCGACATCCTCGTCCACCACGTGGCCGACTTCGGCTATCTCAAGCGACACGGTTTCACGGGTCCGGACCTGGAGCGGATGGCCGGGCTGCACACCGATGTCACCCAGGTCGGCGGCGTCGCCGAGCGCGCGGGAGTCCGCGAGCTCATCCTCAGCCACTACCTTCCCGCTGAACCGGACGCGATCACGGCGGCACAATGGGCGCAGCGCGCCGGTCAGGGCTTCAGCGGGACGACCACCGCAGGCCACGATGGCCTGCGCCGGGCGCTAACTCGGGTTACTTCCCGGGCCCGTGGACCAGGGCACTAGCCAGGGCCTTCCCCGGGTGCGACCGGCCGCCCCACGGCGAGACTCTAGAGGGAAACGGATCACGTCGCCTACCACCAAACCGAACGGCAGAAAGAGCAGCACGTCATGGACACCTCACTGACTTACCAGGGAACCGGGACCGGTACCCGCGCCCAGGCCCACACCCTGTTCGCACAGACCATGGGATACGTCGCGATGACGGCTGGCCTGTTCGCGCTCGGCGCCTACCTGGGTCGCAACCTGACCGGCGGCGTGGGCATCATCGGGTTCATCGCCGCCTTCGCCTGCCTGATCGGCATGCGGTTCGCGGCACGCAGGTCTCTGCAGCTGACGGTCGGGCTGCTGGCCGCCTTCGGGCTGCTGATCGGGCTGGCCGTGGCGCCGGTGATCGCGTACTACGGCAGCATGGACCCGCGGGCGCTGTGGGAGGCCGGGGGCGCCACGGCGCTGTTCATCGCCGGGTTCGGGGCCGCGGGGTACGCGACCCGGCGTGACCTGACCGCGCTCGCGCGGGTGTTTTTCTGGGCGCTGCTGGCCCTGATCGTTCTCGGCATCGTGCTGATCTTCGTGCATATCCCGGGCGGTGACCTGGCCTACTCGATACTCGGCCTGGTGATCTTCGCCGGTTTCACCATGTTCGACTTCCAGCGGCTGCGGGTCTCCAAGGATGTCAACGCCGCGCCCCTGCTGGCCGCGTCGATCTTCCTCGACGTGCTGAACGTCTTCCTGTTCTTCCTGGAGATCTTCTCCGGCGAAGAAAGATGAGCAGCATCGATGAGATCCTGAGCGGCTACGACGGCCTGCAGGCCGACCAGGAGGCCTTCTACAAGGATCTGCACGCCCATCCCGAACTTTCCCACGCCGAACACCGCACCGCCGGGCGCGTCGCCGGGCGACTGCAGGACTATGGCTTCGCCGTCCAGACCGGCATCGGCGGCACCGGCGTGGTGGGCGTCCTGGCCAATGGCAGCGGGCCCGCCGTGCTGCTCCGGGCCGAACTGGACGCACTGCCCGTCAAGGAAGACACCGGGGCGGACTTTGCGAGCACGGTGACCGTCACAGATGCCGACGGCCACGAGGTGCCGGTGGACCATGCCTGCGGCCACGACATGCATATGGCCTGCCTGATCGGCATGGCCAAGCTCATGGCCAATCACCGCAGTCAGTGGAACGGCACGCTGATCGCGCTGTTCCAGCCCGCCGAGGAGACCGGCGACGGCGCCCAGGGCATGGTCGACGACGGCCTGCTCAAGCGCATCCCCGCCCCTGACGTGGCCCTGGCCCAGCACCTGCTGCCGGGCATCGCCGGGACGGTCGCCACCCGTTCCGGGCCGTTCATGGCGACCGAAGACAGCATCAAGGTCACCGTGTACGGGCGGGGCTCCCACGGCGCCCTGCCGCAGAACTCCATTGACCCGGTGGTAATGGCGGCCATGATCGTCGTCCGGCTGCAGACCATCGTGTCCCGCGAAGTCGCGCCCGGCGAGATCGCCGTCGTGACGGCCGGCAGCATCCAGGCGGGCATCAGGAGCAACATCATCCCCGACCACGCTGTCCTGCAACTCAACGTGCGCGCCTACTCCCAGCAGAGCCGCCAGCGCATACTCGCCGCGATCCAGCGGATCGTGCGCGCCGAATGCCAGGCCAGCGGCTCGTCCCAGGACCCTGACTTCCAGACCCTGGGCAGCTTCCCGCTCACCGACAATGACCCCGCCACCACGCAGCGGGTGGCGACTGCCTTCGCCGCCCATTTCGGCGACCAGGCCGGCGAACTCCCCCGGCAGACCGTCAGCGAGGACTTCAGCATCATTCCCGATGCCGTCGGCATCCCGTATACCTACTGGAGCATCGGGCGCACCGACCGGGAGGTCTACCTCACCGCCGAGAAGCAGGGGCGCCTGCAGGACCTCCCCAGCAACCACTCACCGAAATTCCTGCCTCCGCTGCAGCCCACCTTGCGCACCGGCACCGAGGCCCTGACCGCCGCGGCCCTGGCCTGGCTGGCGCGGCCGTAACAATCGCGGGTGACCCCGCATTAGATAACCTCAACCACATGGGATCCGGAATGCGTAACCGAAAGCACCCGATCACACCGCTCGCGGCGGTCGTGGGCGGTCTGCTGGCCGGGGCCGTGGGAACCGCCAGCATGGACACGATCCGGTATCTGAGGTACCGGCGCGCGGGCGGTCAGGACAGCTGGCTGGAATGGGAATTCGCGCCGGTCGAGAGCTGGGACAAAGCCCCTGATCCAGGTCAGGTCGCCAAGCGCGTGATCGAGGGTTTCACCCAGCGTGAGCTCCCGGACCGCTGGGCCTTCCTGGCCAGCACCGTCACGCACTGGGGCTTCGGATCGGCGTGGGGGGCGCTGTACGGCGTGCTGGCCGGATCACTGAGCAAGCCTCGTCCCCTTTATGGCCTGCCCTTCGCCACCGTGGTCTGGTCCAGTGGCTACCTGGTCCTGCCGGAAGCCGGGCTCTACAAGCCGATCTGGGAGTATGACGCCAAGACCCTGGCCAGCGACCTGAGCGCCCACCTCGGCTACGGAGCGGGCACCGGAACCGCTTTCTGGCTGTTCGTTAAGATACGGGCCCTCGCTGGGCACTAGTCCCCCGGCGACCGACCCGTCTGAAGGCACCGCCACGGAGTATGTCGTCACCATGACCACTCGCGTCCCGGGTGGAACGCCGAGGCCTTTTCTCGACCCCAGTCGGCATTACCTACCGATCATGTCGTAAATTACGCGGTGGGTGCAGCCGTGCTAAGCACGGTTGCCGTTACTAGGAGGAAGACCATGCCACTGACCATCGGCGATACCGCTCCGGACTTCGAGGCGGAGACGAGCGAAGGGCCGATCAGCTTCTACGACTGGCTCGGGAACTCCTGGGGGGTCCTGTTCTCGCACCCGAAGGACTTCACCCCGATCTGCACCACCGAGCTTGGCTACATGGCCAAGATCAAGCCGGAGTTCGACCTGCGCGGCGTGAAGATCATCGGCCTGTCGGTCGACTCCACCGGGGACCACGAGCGGTGGGCCGCCGACATCGCCGAGACCCAGGGCACGGCGCCCAACTACCCGCTCATCGCCGACAACGACTACAAGGTGGCCAAGCTGTACGGGATGCTGCCTGCCGACGTCTCAGGCGATGCCAAGTCGCGCACGCCCGCGGATAACCAGACGGTGCGGAACGTGTTCGTGATCGGCCCGGACAAGAAGATCAAGCTGGTCCTGGTGTACCCGATGACGACCGGGCGCAACTTCGACGAGGTACTGCGGGTCATCGACTCGCTGCAGCTCACCGCCAAGTACAAGGTGGCCACGCCGGCGAACTGGAAGCCGGGCGACGACGTCATCATCGCCGGCTCGGTCTCCAACGACCAGGCCAAGGAGCTCTTCGGGGAGTGGGAGTCGCCCAAGCCGTACATCCGGATCGTGCCCCAGCCCAAATGACGCGCCCGACAGGAACACCAGCGGCAGGTAGGTGAGCATCAGCACGGGCTGAAGTAAGCCAGGGGAGCGGCGCTGTCGCCGACGCTGGAACCACCGTCGTCGTTCAGACGCATGTCACGCCCCGCCACGGCGATGCAGCTCGGCGAGTTCTACGTAGGAGGCAGCGTTGCGCTCGATCGCCGCGCGCTCTGCTTCGGACAACTCACGTCGTACCTTGCCCGGCACCCCGGCCACCAGCACTCCCCCTGGGACCTGCTGCCCTTCTAGCAGGAGTGCGCCGGCCGCGATAATCGAATGACGCCCCACGTGCGTTCCGTTGAGCACGATCGCGCCCATCCCGATGAGGACCTGGTCCTCGACGGTGCATCCGTGCAGCGTGGCGTTGTGGCCGACCGTGACGTCCGAGCCCAGCGTCAGCGGCACGCCGGGGTCTGCGTGCAGGACGCAGCCGTCCTGCACGTTGCTGCGCTCGCCGACGAAGATGGAATCATGGTCGGCGCGGAGGACCGCCCCGTACCAGATGCTCGCCCCGGCGCTGACCGTGACGCGTCCGATGAGCACAGCGCCGGGGGCGACGAAGGCGGTTTCGGCGACCATGGGACGGTGCCGGCCGAGCGCGACGAGTGACGGGCCGCCGGTGACAGCGCCGGACGCAGGCTGGTTATTCATGGTTCATGCTAGAGGTGAATGGTACGGACCGCGGTGTTGCGGCCGCATACGCGCGACCGGCCTGGCGTCCAGCCCCGCACTCCCCCGCGGCCCGTGGCACTCGTGAACGATCCTGGGCCCGGTGCCCTGGTCGCGGGGCGGTGATCGGACCAGGGTGTCCGGCCAGGGATCTGACCGGCGAACCGTGCGCGTCCGCTGCGCGATCGTGAGGAAGTACCCGCTGGCGGGGGGATCCTCTGAGCTCACCCTCCGTCAGCCTGCCATCGCGGAGAGGAGATCCACATGTCTGTCACGACCGAGAAGTCATCGGTTGCCACGGCGGTCCGGCCGTTCACGATCCCTGTTACCCCCGAGGCGGAACTGGAGGCGCTGCGGGCGCGCGTCGCGGCCACCCGCTGGCCCGGCCGGGAGCTCGTCACGGATCATTCGCAGGGCGTGCAGCTGGCGGTGATCACCGAACTCGCGCGCCACTGGGCCTCGGAGTACG
>Ga0302229_10000883_pt1 | contig 23257 bp, 18 predicted proteins | sample II_Palsa_N1_3_FD_193518 | JGI IMG/M metagenome (GOLD analysis project Ga0302229, IMG submission 193518) | Peat permafrost microbial communities from Stordalen Mire near Abisko, Sweden - II_Palsa_N1_3 | ecosystem: Environmental > Terrestrial > Soil > Palsa > Peat permafrost | place: Sweden... | reverse complement strand
AGCATCAGCCGAAAGCCCCAGTGCACGACGTCGTGGTCGTCGACGACGAGCACGCGCAGGCGTTGGGGGCTGCGCAGCGTCTCAGCCATCGGCTTCGTACACATCGACGCGGCTTTTGGGCGCTATCGCGCCCAAAAGCCGCGTCGAACCGGTTTCAGCCATCCGCATACGGCACGACCAGCCGGACCTGCCAGGTGCCCGGCTCGCGCTCTCCGAACTCGACCACGCCGCCGCCCTGAAGCGCCTCGAACGCCGCCAAGCGCAGGCCCATCCCCGCCCGCCGCGGCGTGCCGACGACGCCGTCGTTGACCACCTCGAGCACGAACGCGCCGTCGACCCGGCCGGTCCGCACGCGAACCCAGGTCGGTCGCGCGTGCTTCTGGGCGTTGCGCACCGCCTCGCGCAGGAGGCTCTGCGCGAGCGGCTCCAGCGCGGGCGGCATGTCGAACACGCTCCCGTCCTCGAGGCTCATCCCGAGGTCCGGGTGTTCGTGCGATAGACGCTCGACCTCCGCGATAAGTGTCGTCTCGGTCGCGCGCGGCGCCCGGCCGAGGGGGCGTTGCAGCGCCTCCCGCAAGTCGACCAGCGCCGCCTGGGTCTCGCTCGCGCACCGCACCCGCGCCTGCGCCGGCAGGTCACCGTCGCCGTCGAGCGCCATCGAGACCCCGAACAGTCGCTGGATCACGCGCTCGTGGATGTCACGGGCGAGATCGATCCGCTGCTGCAGTTGCTTGGAGGACTCGGCCTCGGTCGCGACGAAGCGCGCAACCGAGGCGAGCGCCGCGGCCTTCCCGAGCGTCCACAGCAGGTAGCGCTCGGCGGCGTCGAGCGCGGGCGCGTCGACCGGCCGGTCGGCGAGCAGGATGCCCACCGCCCGCCCGGCCGCGAGCATCGGCGCACACACGAGCCGCATCGGCTCGGACGCGAGCGCGGCGAACTCGGGCGGGAACTGGTCCCGCAGATCGCCGCAGGCCTCGATCACCGCGTCGGCCCGCAGGGCCTCGGCGGCGATCGGCGCCGATTCGACGGTCACGTAGGCCCCGGCGAACGCCTCGATGTCGATCCCGAATCCACCTGCCGCGCGCACCCGCCGGGTCGCCTGGTCGTAGCGGAAGATCAGCGACCGGCGCATCCGCGCAAGGCGGCAGACGGCCCCGCAGAGCCGGTCATAGAAATCGTCTCCGGGGGACGCGCTCGTCTCAGACTGCGAGAGGACCTCGACGAACAGCTCGAGCACCTCGATCGAAACGGCGCCCTCGCGCCCGGCCAACTCAGGTGCGCTCATCGCTCGGTAAAGCCTAGTGCGCCCTTATGACGGCGTACCAGCGCCCTGCCGACGGCGCCTCGCTAATGGTGCAGCACGCTCAGCCGCAGCGCCTGATGAGGCGCCAGATAGACCCGCCAGCGCTCGTCGCAGGAGCCGCAGTGGCACTCGCACGACGGGTCGTACTCATCGAGCGCGGCGGTCCACTGAACCTCGTCCACGCACAGGCACAGCGGACACGCGAACGACGCCTGCACGAGCTCGTCTGGGTCATCCGGACGGAAGCGCGCTGTGTCTGCGAGCATCGCCGCTCCCTAGTGCAGCAGCGCTTCCGCGCGGGCGATCGGGCGCTTGCCCCAGCGCGAGCGCGTGGCGAAGTCGAGCAGGCGCTCGAGGTAGTCGTGCAGCGGCGAGGCGTGGATCCCGGCGGGCGCGAGCTGCGCACGGGTGGCGGCGTTGTCGAACTCGGTATCGATCGCGAAATACGGGAAGTAGACCTGGCTCGACTCAAGGGCCGCCGCCGATAGACCGCCGTCAGCCGCCGAGAACTCGGATGGCGGCACCACCCGCGGCAGCGGACGGCGGAAGTAGCGGCTCGCGAGCTGGGCGATCTCGCCCATCGTCGTCGCCTCCGGCCCCGCGGTCAGGTGGAACGTCTGCCCGACGCCGACCCCGACATCGCACTCGCACAGCTCGTAGATCGCGTCCGCCACGTAGTCGACCGAGACGACGTCGAGAACCGACGACGGATCGGCCGGAACGGCTTTGAAGACACCACACGAGAACGCTCGCAGGGGCCAGTACAGAACGTTGAAGGCAGCCGTCCAGCCGCTGCGCCGGTCGCCGACGACGATGCTCGGCCGCATGATCGTCCAGGGAAGCTGGTCCTGCGCCTGGACCAGTTGCTCGGCCTCGAACTTCGACTGCTCGTAGGAGTTGCGGAAGCTCTGGCCGACATCGAGGTCACGTTCGAAGAAGGGCCCGCGGTGGGTGCCGGCGACGTACGCTGTCGACACCTGCGCGTAACGACGCAGGCCACCTCGCGACTGCGTCAGCGTCGCGAACTCGAGCATCCGGCGGGTGCCCTCGACGTTGATCGCGCGGGCTTCCTCGAGCGGCAGCGCGAACGACACCGACGCGGCGCTGTGGACGATCGTCGTGACCTCCTCGGCGAGGCGCTCGCGTCGTCCCGGCGTCAGCCCCAACCGCGGCGCGCCAAGATCGCCGGCGACCGCGCGCACGCGGCCGGCGAAGCGCTTGTCGGCGCCGGCGCCGAACAGGTTGCCGAGCACGCCCTCGAGCCGCTTGCGGGCGTCGGCGTCGCTGCCCGCTCGCACGAGACAGACAATCGGACGGTCGCCCCGCTCGAGATAGCGGGCGAGCACCTCCATGCCGACGAACCCGGTCGCGCCGGTGATCAGCACGGAGCCTTTGCTCATCGCGTCTGCCTCAGCGAGCGCAGCGCCCACGCGATCCGCGCCCGCGTCTCAATCGGCTCGATCAGCTCGTCGACGAAGCCGCCTGCCGCAGCGACATCGGGTCGCAGGTGGTCCTCGGCGTAGCGCTGCGCGAGCTCCTCGCGCGCAAGCTCGGGATCGTCGGCGGCGGCCAGCTCGCGGCGGTGGATGATCCCGACCGCCGGCTTTGCGCCCATCACGCCGATCTCGGCCTGCGGCCACGCGAACACGTAGTCAGCGCCCAGGTCCTTCGAGTTCATCGTGATGAAGGCTCCCCCGAACGCCTTGCGCAGGATCACCGTCACGCGCGGCACGGTGGCGGCCGCGAATGCGTGCACGAGCGTCGCGCCGAGGCGGATCACGCCGGCCGACTCCTGCCTGGTGCCGGGCATGAACCCGGGCGTGTCGACGAGCACGACCAGCGGTATCCCGAACGCGTCGCACCTGGAGACGAACCTGGCGCCCTTCTCCGAGGACGCTGCGTCGAGTACGCCTCCCAGGTAGCGCGCCTGGTTGGCGATCACGCCGACGGTGTGGCCGCCCAGCCGGGCGAAGCCGGTGACGATGTTCTTGGCCCAGCCGGCCGACACCTCGAGCATCTCGCCGCCGTCGACGATCGCGCCGATCACCAGCCTGACGTCGTAGGAAGCGCGCGGCGAGGCGGGAACGAACTTGCCCGGATCGCCTGCGCCTGGCTCGCGCGCCGGCACGACCGGGGCGGGCAGGTCGCGGTGGCTCGGCAGGTAGCCGAGCAGGTCGCGCGCCAGCTGCGCGCCGGCGACGTCGCTGGCCGCTACGAAGTGGCAGACGCCGTTGCGCTGGTGCACGCGGTGGCCGCCGAGCTGGGCGGCGGTCACGTCCTCGCCGAGCGCCTCGCGCACGACCCCGGGACCGGTGAGGAACATGCTCGCGTCCTCGGTCATCACGATCCAGTCGGTCAGCGCCGGCGAGTAGGCGCCGCCGCCGGCCGATAGTCCGCTGACGATCGAGATCTGCGGAACGCGCCCCGACAGGCCGACGATCCGCTTGAAGATCCGGCCGTAGCCGCCGAGCGCGGCGACGCCCTCCTGCATCCGCGCCCCGCCGGAGCCGATGAATCCGACGACCGGCGCGTGTGCGCGCTCGGCCAGCTCGAGCACGCGGACGATCGTGTCCGCGTGCGCGGCGCCAAGCGAGCCTCCCGCGTAGGAAGCATCCTGCGCGTACGCGAACACGGGCCGCCCCTCGACGAGCCCCGAACCGCCGACCACGCCGTCGCCTGCCCGCGCCTTCTCGCCCATCTTGTGCGATAGCACGCCCGTCCGAATCACGTGGAACGTGTCCGGATCGCACAGTGCTTCGAGCCGCTCGAGCGGGTCGAGCTCCTCCTCCTGCCGTCTCGCGAGCGCCAAGCTCATGCGTCCAACCCCCATTCGAGAACAGTTGCGCCCCATGTGAAACCCGCCCCGAACGCACCGACCAGAACCCGGTCGCCGTCGTGCAGGCGCCCGCTCTCGACGCTGTGCGCAAGCGCCAGCGGGAGCGTCGCGGCGGACGTGTTGCCGAACTCGGCGATGCAGTCGACAACCCGATCTCCCGGCAGCCGCAGGCGCTCCCCCACTGCCGTCAGGATCCGACCGTTGGCCTGATGGTAGACGAACAGGTCGATCTCGTCGAGTCCCACCTCGGCGGCCACGGCCGCCTGCTCGGTCGCCTCCGACAGCCGCGCGACCGCCTCCTTGAACGTTTCGTGCCCGAGCATCCGAATGTGCGCCGGATCGCGCGGTACGCGAATCGTGTCGGCCCCGTTGCCGTCGGCGCCGAGCACGACCGGTCCGATCCGGCTCGGCTCGCCGGTCGCAACCAGCACGACCGCCCCGGCGCCGTCGGCAAACACGGCAGCGGTACTGCGGTCGGTCGGATCCGTGATCCGCGACATCAGGTCCGCCCCGACGACGACCACGCACCCGAAGCGGCCCGAGTCGATCAGCGCCGCGCCGGTCGCGAGCGCTGAGACGAACCCGGTGCAGGCGGCGCCGATATCGAAGGCCCCAGCGCGCGACGCGCCGATCGCGCGTGCCACCAGCGGTGCCGCGTTCGGGAGGATCGCGTGCGCGGTCGTGGTCGCGACCAGGACGAGATCGACGTCGAGCGGATCCATCTCGGCGCGCTGTAGCGCCTGCGCCGCCGCCGCGGCGGCATGGTCCTCGAGACGCTCGTGCGGAGCCGCGATCCGCCGCGCGCGGATCCCGGTGCGCCGCTCGATCCAATCGGGCGCGAGCCCGAGTCGCTGCTCGATCTCAGCCGAGGTCACGATTGTTTCGGGCAGGTGCATGCCCACGGACGCGACCGCCGCGCCACCCAATCCAGGAGCCGGAACCCGGCGTTGCTGTCCCTCGGAGGGACGTACCGTGATTGTCACTACGCGACAGCGTTCAGCGTGCGAACCCCAGCTTCCAGGGCCGATGCGTAGAAACCCCCCGCGCGGGGGGTTAGGGCGCTGTAAAGATTTACGGGCCTCCTACCATCAGTCAGGTGCGCCTATCCGTCCTCGACCAGTCACCGATCTCGAAGGGGATGACCGGCAGCGAGGCGCTGCACAACACGCTCGAGCTGGCGCGGCTGGCTGACAGGCTCGGCTACAACCGCTACTGGGTCGCCGAGCATCACGGCGGTCCGATGCTCGCCGGCCCCTCGCCCGAGGCGCTGATCGGTCCGATCGCGAGCGCCACCGCCGGGATCCGGGTCGGGTCTGGCGGCGTGATGCTCCCGCACTACAGCCCATTCAAGGTGGCCGAGAGCTTCTCGCTGCTCGCGGGGCTCTACCCGGGGCGGATCGATCTCGGGGTCGGTCGGGCACCGGGGACAGATCCGCTCACGACCTACGCGCTGCAACGCGACCGCAGGGACGCGGCACCCGACGACTTCCCCAACCAGCTCGCCGAGCTGCTCGGCTACTTCGACGGATCGCTGCCGGCCGATCACCCGTTCGCCCGGCTCGCCGCGTTCCTGCCAGGACGCCCGGAGGTGCCCGAGCCGTGGCTGCTCGGGTCGTCCCCGCAAAGCGCGATCTGGGCAGCTCAGCTCGGGCTCCCGTACGCGTTCGCCGACTTCATCAACGGCGATGGCGCCGAACTCGCCGCGTCGTACCGCAACCAGTTCGCCGACGGCGCCCCGACGGGCCAAACCCCGGCAGCGCGAACGGCCGTCGCTGTCTGGGCGATCTGCGCGGAGACCGAGGAGGAGGCACAGTACCTGTCGGCGTCTCGGCGCATGACCTTCAGGCTGCTGCGCATGGGCCAGCTGATCCCGGTGCCGCCGCCCGAGGAGGCGCTCGCGTGGCTCCGCTCGCAGGGGCTGAGCGAGATCGCCGAGACGCCCGGGCGCAGAGCGATTGTCGGGCGCCCCGAGGTCGTCCGCGACGGACTCCTGGAGGTTGCCGAGGAGTACGGCGCCGAGGAGGTGATCGTCGTCACGATCACCTTCGACCACCAAGCGCGCCTGCGCTCCTACGAGCTGCTCGCCGAGGCGATGGAGCTCGAGCCGCGTGCGGATCTCACGCCGGACGAGCGGGCCGCGTTTAAGCACGTATGAGCGACATCTACACGATCATCGATTCGCCGATCGGCGAGCTGCTGCTCGGCGCCGCGGCGCCCGGCGCCCCGCTGCGGCGGCTGTGGTTCTTCAGCGACGACGTCAACCGCCGGGCGGGAAAAATTGACCCTTGCTGGCGCCGCGAGGACGGCGGTTTCGACGACGTTCGCCGCCAGCTCGCCGAGTACTTCGCGGGCGCCCGGCGCGCGTTCGACCTCGAGCTCGAGCTGATCGGGACCGACTGGGAGCTCCGCGTCTGGGGCGCCCTGCGAGAGATCCCGTACGGCGAGACCCGCTCGTACGGCGAGATCGGCGCGTCGGTCTGCACCGTCCGTGCCGCCCGCGCGGTCGGGCTCGCGAACGGCCGCAACCCGGTCGCGGTGATCGTGCCGTGCCACCGCGTAATCGGCTCGGATGGGCGCCTGACCGGCTTCGGTGGCGGCCTCCCCCGAAAGCGCGCCCTGCTGGACCTCGAAGCCGGCCGGCTGGCGCTCGCCTAGGACGTCGGTACCAGCCGCTCAGACTTCGCCGGTCAGGCGCTTGTGCGGCGTCGAGGCGTCGGTGAACTGCCGCGGCTCGGCAGTCTGCAGGAACGCCGTCTGCTCGGCGATGTCAACAGCGTTGTCGGCGATCCGTTCGAGGCTGCGCGCGATCAGTACGTGGCGATAAGCCAGCTCGCGCTGGGCCCTGCCTCCGTCGAGATCGAGGGTGGCTTGAAACACCTCGCGATTGAGCCGGTCAACCGCGTCGTCTTCACGTTCAGTCTGCTCGGCGGCAGCGACGTCTCGGGCCGTGAACGCCGCCAGCGCGTCCAGCAGTTGAACGCCGGCGAGCTTTGCCATCTGCGCGAGCTTTTGACCGGTGCGCTGTGAGTCGAGGACGTCCTGGTCGATCTCCGCGAGCTGCTCGGCGATCAGCTCGAACTGGTTGGCGATCAGTCCCTGATGCTGCGCGACCTGCATCAGCGCCAACGGAATCCGCGGATCGTCGCGCTGTGCGACCGAGTCCGATGTCATGCGAATGAGCGCGGTGTCCGCCTGCCGGCTCCCGGCGCGCAGATCGCGAGCGGAGGCTTGGATTGTCTCGAGCATTCCCGGCTCGCGGACTGTGATCGCATCAGCGACTACGGTCAACGTGGTCGCGGCGTGATGCACGGCCACGCGGATCCAGTCCTCCACATCGGACAGTCTGTGCAACTTCCGGCCGGACACCTCCGCCATCGACAAAGCATCCCACGCGAGTCGGAGGCGCGCGGACGGTAGCCAAGCGCCTAACCGGCGCGGAGCGCGTCCAGCGCCGCGCTCAGGAAGCCGTTGGCGATGCTGTCGGCGACCCCGCCGAGCGGCAGGAACCGCGGCAGGTCGAGCTTGGCCGCGAGCTCGACTTCCACGCGGGTGCGTTGCGGACCCTGCGAGCTCAGCCGCCAGCTGATCACGACCTGCTCCTGATCGCCCGGGTGCTTCGGCAGTCGCCGCAGCTCGACCAGCCGCGGCGGCTCGCGCGTCACCTCCATGTGCAGCGTGAAATCACGCTGGATCCGCCCATGCGCGAGCACGAGCGTCGCGATCACCTTCGTCAGCTGGCCGTCGGTGGCGCGCTCGAGCGGCTCGGCCCGCTTGACCCCGGCGGGATACCAGTGCGGGTACTGCTCGACGTCCGCGACCAGCTCGAAGCACCGCTCGATCGCGTTGCCCGCCTCCCCCGTCGCGGTCGCTCCAAGGTCCCTCATCGGCGCGCAGCCTACCCGGACCGCCAGTCGCCTGCTCGACGGCCGTCACACCGCCCCTCCCACCCTCACGAACTCGCCCGTGCCGTCACCCACGCGAGCAGTCGCTGGTAGCGCGCGCCGAGCAGCCGTTCGGTCAGCGCGAGCGCCTGCGCATCGGCCCCGACGAAGATCCGCCGTCGGCCGCGCGCGACCCCGCGCAAGATGATCTCCGCCGCCCGCTCGGGCTGCATATGGGCGACCAGCTCGAACTCGGCTGCGAGCTCGTCGGGCGTGCGCCCCGGGCTGCGGGCAGAGCGCGCGATGTCGGTCTTGATCCCGCCCGGGTGCACGCAGCTGAGGCGCACCGGCGCGCCCGCGACCATCAGCTCCCCCGCGAGCGCCTCGCTGAACCCGCGGACCGCGAACTTCGAGGCGCTGTAGGCGGCGAGGTCGGGCACCGCGATGATCCCGAGGATGCTCGAGATGTTGACGATGTGGCCGTCGCCCGACTCGATCAGCTGCGGCAGGAACGCCCTGCAGCCGTACACGACGCCCCAGAAGTTGACGGCCATCACCCACTCGAAGTCGTCGATGCCCATTTCGCCGACGGCGCCCTCGGCCGCCACGCCCGCGTTGTTGATCAGCAGGTCGACGGCGCCGAACCGCTCGGCGACGGCGGCGGCGTGATCGGAGACGGCGTCGCGGTCGGACACGTCGAGCGCGTAGTGCTCGACCTCGGCCCCGCGAGCGGCGGCGGCCCCGGCCGTCTGGGCGACCGTGCCAGGATCGATGTCGGAGATCGCGAGCCGCGCGCCGCGCGCGGCCAGCGCCAGCCCGAGTGCCCTGCCGATCCCCGCACCCGCCCCGGTGACGACGCAAACCTTGTCGCGGAAGTCGGTCACGGGCGTCAGTAACTTACAGTCTCGTAACCCTGGTTTACAGCCTCCTGACCTGACCGCATGGCCCGACTTGCCCCTCCGGCGCGGCTACCGCGCCTGCAGCGCCGCGAGCAGCTGCTCGACGTGACCCGCGAGATCGTCGACGAGGCCGGCTTCCATGCCGTCTCGATCGACCGTGTCGCGCGCGCGGCGGGAATCAGCCGACCGATCGTCTACGAGCACTTCAGCGACCTCGCGGGCCTGCTCGGTGCGCTCCTCGAGCGCGAGGGCCGGCGGGCGATTGCGCAGGTCGAGGCCGCGCTGCCGGCGCGTGAGGCGTCGGGCCAGCCGGGTGCCGGCACGCCTGTGACCGAGGTGTTGATCGAGACGCTCGGCGCCTTCCTCGACGCGGTCGCGAGCGATCCGGTCACCTGGCGGCTGATGCTGATGCCGCCCGAGGGCGCTCCGACCTTCCTGCGCACCGGGATCGAGCAGACCCGCGCAACGGTGGTCGCGCGGCTGACCGAGCTGCTCGCGCCCGGTGGAGCGCTCACCTCGCCCGACCCGCCAATGCTGGCCACCTCGATCCAGGTGCTCGCGGTCCACTGGGCGAGACTGATGCTGCTCGACCCGGCGCGGTTCGATCGCCCGCGGATCCTCGCGGGCGCGCGCTGGGCGATCGACCGGCTCGCGGCGGGATAGTCTGCGACCCGTGAGGCGGGTGCGTTGCTCGTTGCTGGCGGTGCTGTCCGCCGGGGCCGCTGGCTGGCTGGCCCCGGCGGCCTGGGCGTCGCCCGCGTGGACGCCCGCGTCCCAGTATCCGCTGCCGGCGGGCGCGATCGCGAGCTCGGCGCGGGTCGAATTCGCCGACGGCGACGTCGCGACGGTCGCCTACCTGGACACCGGCGGGGTGCTGCATGCGGGCACGATCGCGCCGGGGCGCGGATACGTGCAGCAGCTCTCGATCGCGTCGTCGGGTACTCCCCCGAGCCTCGCGGTGTCGCCCGACGGCGCGGCGGTGCTCGAGTGGGTCGGCCCGGACCTGTCGACGTTCGCCGCCTACCGGCCGGCGCACCGCGCCGGCTGGGACGAGCCCATGACGGTCGCCTACCAAGATGGGACGCTCGTCACGGCGATCTCGCCGACGGACTCGGCTGCCGCTGGAGTCACGGCCGCGGGCGGCGGCTTCAGCCTCAGCACGTTTCGCCCCGACGACGCGTTCGCGACGCCGGCGACCGCTGGGCAGCCGCCGGACACCGGGCTCGCGCTCGGCTATGACGAAGCGGGCGCGCTGACCTTGTCGTTCATCAGCGGCAGCGACGTGATCGCCGCGACGGGCGGGCTGTCGACGATGCAGATCGTCGCCACTGATGCCGTCGGCTCGACGACGGTGCTTGGGGTTGGCCCCGATGGCAGCGCCGTGGTCGCCTACTCGGGCCCCACGGGAACGGAGGCGGTCATCCGTGATCAGGCCGGCGAGCGCTGGTCAGGATCCGTCGTGGTGGCGCCGGGCCAGCCGCCGGTGGCGGCGGCGATCTCGCCGGCTGCCGCGCCGTACGCGATCGCGCCCGCGCGCCAGGCCTACGTCCTGTCGGCCGACGCCGGGTGCGCGTTCCTCTCCCGCGCGCCGATCGGCGGCGGGTTCACTTCGAGCCGCTGTCTGCCGGGCGGCGGTGCCGGGCAGGGCGGGATCGGATTCATCGGCGGGAACGCGTACGCGGCCTGGTCGGGAGCGGGCGGCGTGTTCGGCATCGGCTGGCGGCCGGCGGCGAGCGCGCCCGGGCGCGTGGCGAAGCTGTCGCCCACGGGCTCGCTCACGCAGGCGTTGGCCGACAGCGCCGGCGACTTCGCGGCGCTGTGGAGCACCGGCGGCTCGCTGACCGCGTCGGCGTTCGAGACAAGTGGCCCGCTGCGCCTGTCCGCCTCGGTCCCGCGAACCACCCAGGTGGATCGCAGCACCGTGATGAGCGTCACCGTCGGCGACCCGTGGCCGCTGGCCGTACGCCCGCCGGTGTGGACGTTTGGGGACGGCACCACGGTCGTTGGCGCGCAGGTCTCGCACACCTACGCGAGGCCGGGTCTGTACACCGTGCGCGTGGTCGCAACCGACGCGCTCGGAAACGCGACGGTCGAGCGGTTCAGGGTGCGGGTGGGCGGTGGCGTCGATGACCACCGCTCGCGGTAGCCTGAGAACGATGCTGCGGTCGGTCAGGCGCAGGCGCGCGCTCGTCGGGGCGGTGGTCATCTCGGCGCTGGCCGCGAGCGTCGCCCTCGCGGACGCCGGCGCGGCGCTCGCCCAGCCCGCGTTCGCGCCTGTGCTGCCGCTGGCGCGCGGGAAGTTGCTCGTCTCGCTCGGAAATCCGCCGCAGTGGCTCCCGGAGAGCGGCACGCCGACCGGGCTGACGCTGTTCTCGGGCGCTCCGCGATCCGCGCGGGCGGCCGCCTACAACGCCTACATCGCGCTGCAGCGCGGCAGCAGGCGCTGCGCCGCGACGCCTGCCGGCGATCACGAGTCGCTGCTCGAGATCCCGTCCTACTACACCACCCAGAACCTGATCGCCCACCAGTCGGGGTCGCCGTTCGCGGGCGCACAGGCCGGCGATTACGCCGTCACACTGCCCGGAATAACCGTGCGCCTGCGCAGGCTGGTGCGCGCGTGCGTGTGGATCGCCGCGACCGAGCACGCGCGCAGCCTGCGGCTGTCGGAGCCAATCCAGCTGCTGAACGGCCTGTTCGCGGCGACGGTGTCGGCGCTCCCGAGCGCGAGCAGCGGCGTCGGCGGCGCCTACACGCTCAACGCGATCGACGTCGGCGCCCCGTTCCGCTACGCGGTCACGACGACGCAGTGCGGCATCCAGTACCACGACGCCAGCGCGGCGGTCGCCGACGGTACGATCGCGACCGAGTCGGTCGCGATCGAGTCGAACCAGTGCGCGGGCGACGGCAGCACCTATTCGTTCACGAGCGCGACCGGCGGCGCGCTCGGCTCGCTCTCCTACTCGGTCGCGCAGGCGATCGCGACGACGCCGACGGTCGCGACCGTCGGCGCCTGCGAGCTCGACCCGATCTCGGTGATCCCGCTCGCCGACGCGACCCAGTACGTGCAGGCGGTCGGCTGCCGGGTCAGGCGGCTGCTGCTCGCGCCCTACGACCCGGCGCTCCCGCGCGGCGCGGTGATCGAGGCGCAGGTCGACGGCGGCCTCGCCGAGCTCGCCCCGTCTGGGACGGCGGTCGACCTCGAGCTCAACGGGCGCCCAGCCCTGGCGGTCAGCGGCCGCCGGTGAGGGTCCGAGGCCTCACTCCCACGCGCTGATGCTCGCCGCCTTCGCCGCCCGGATCGATCGCGAGAACCCGCTCGGCGCGCTCGAGGTGAGTGAGCGCCCGGAGCCGAGCGTCCCCGACGGCTGGACGACGGTCAGCGTCAGGGCGGCGTCGCTCAACCACCACGACCTGTGGTCGCTGCGCGGCGTCGGGCTGGCGGAGGAGGCGCTGCCGATGATCCTCGGCTGCGACGCCGCCGGCATCGACGAGTCGGGCCGGGAGGTGATCGTCCACGCGGTCATCACCAGCGAGGAGTGGCGCGGCGACGACACGTTCGACCCGCGCCGTTCGCTGCTGTCCGAACGCCATCAGGGGACGTTTGCCCAGCGCGTCGCGGTGCCGGCGCGCAACCTCGTGCCCAAGCCGGCGGAGCTGAGCTTCGAGCAGGCGGCGTGCCTCCCGACCGCGTGGCTGACGGCCTACCGGATGCTGTTCACCCGCGGGCGCGTCGTGCCCGGTCAGACGATCCTCGTGCAGGGCGCGAGCGGTGGCGTCGCGACCGCACTGATCACGCTCGCGTCGGCGACCGGCGTGCGCGTGTGGGTCACCAGCCGATCGAAGGAGAAGCGCGCCGCGGCGCTCGCGCTCGGAGCCGACCGGGCGTTCGAGCCGGGCGCGCGCCTGTCCGACCGGGTCGACGCGGTCATGGAGACGACCGGCGCCGCCACCTGGGGCCACTCGATCCGCTCGCTCAAGCCAGGTGGCGTGCTCGTCATCTCGGGCGCGACGACCGGCGACGCGTCCCCCGCCGAGCTGACGCGGATCTTCTTCCTGCAGCTGTCGATCGTGGGCTCGACGATGGGAACGCGCGACGAGCTCGAGCGCCTGATCAGGCTGTGCGTCGACCGCGGCGTGCGCCCGCAGATCGACAGCACGCTGCCGCTGTCCGACGCCCGCGCCGGGTTCGAGCGGATGCTCGCCGGCGATCTGCAGGGCAAGATCGTCTTCACCGTGGACTAGCTCCACGCGCGTGCAGGTACGCCTCGACGGCGGCGCCCGTGCGTTCGCTGTCACCCGTTGCGAGCAGGTCGATCAGTGCCCCGCGCAGCACGCACAACGCGAGCGTGCGTTCGGTAACGCGAGCCTTCGCATCGCTGCGGTCACCGGCTTGACCACCAGCGAGCAGCGACAGCCAGTCCTCCACCGTCTGCGCCGCGAATCCGGCCCAGGGGCCGTCCGGCTCGGTCAGCGACAGCGCGTACGCCTCGAGCCACAGCGTCAGCAGCGGCCGGTGGCGCGGATCGACCAGCCAGTCCCCTGGCCCAGGTCGACGCGCCTTAGCCGCCGAGTCCGCCGAGCACCGCGAACGGGTTTGCGGGGGTCTCGTGCGCGATCGCGCGGAGGCTCGCCTCGACGCTGACCGTGGTCCCGGGCGGCGCCTCGGCGCCGAGCCGGTCCGCAAGCGCCTGCGCCTGCTGCTCGTCGGCGGCGCCGATCAGCAGGTAGTGCCAGCGCCGCAGCGACCGCAGCCCCTCGGCGCGGAGCTGCTCGTCGAGTGCCACGGTGTCGCGGTGCGAGCGCAGCTCCAACCGCACCTCGTACTCGGGGAAGCCCCAAGCGGCGGACTCGGCCCGCTCCTGCGCGATCCGCTCCGCCTGCTCGGCCGCCAGCTGCGTGTCTGACTCGGGCAGCGGTGTGTCGGGGTCCTCCCAGTCCTCGGCAACCGGGTGCCAGCGGCGGACCTCCACGTGCGCGTCCCAGCCCTCGCGCTGCGCGAGCCCGGCGACGGCGGTCGCAGCCGCGTCGGCCTGATCGCGCGTGGCCGCGTAGAGGAACACGTCGCGGTCGTCGATCGATACGACGACGCGATCGGCGGCGCCCCGCGCCAGCTCGTGCTCGAGCTCGCCGCGCTCGAGCCGGTCGCCGAGCACTGCCGCCTGGCGGCGCTCGCCGAACCTCACCCGCACACGGAAGTCGTCGTTCATCGCCCGCCAGCGTAGTCGTTCGAACTCCGACGCTGCTCTTAGCTCGTTCATAGCGATCGCTTTGGCCACGGGCGGATGCTGGCGGACATGCACTCCCACCGCTCCGACACCACCACGATCGAGATCGTGATCCCCGTCTTCAACGAGGAGGCCGGCCTCGCCCGCTCGATCACGAAGCTGACGACGTTCCTATCCGGTGACGGCCGGCTGCCGTTCGACTGGCGCGTCGTGATCGCCGACAACGCCAGCACCGACCGCACGCTCCAGATCGCCCATGAGCTGGCCGAGCGGCTGCCGAGCATCGACGTCTTGCACCTCGACCAGAAGGGCCGCGGCCGCGCGCTGCGCGCCGCCTGGTCGGCGAGCGACGCCGAGATCCTCGCCTATATGGACGTCGACCTGTCGACCGACCTGCGGGCGCTGCTGCCGCTGCTGGCCTCGATCGCCTCCGGACACTCGGAGCTCGCGATCGGGACGCGGCTCGCACCCGGCTCACGCGTCACCCGCGGCGCCAAGCGCGAGCTCATCTCCCGCTCCTACAACCGGCTCCTGCGCGCCGCCCTCAGGGCACGCTTCAGCGATGCGCAGTGCGGCTTCAAGGCGATCCGGGCCGACGTCGCCGCGGAGCTGCTCCCGCACGTCGCAGACGAGGCGTGGTTCTTCGACACCGAGCTGCTGATGCTCGCCCAGCGCCGCGGGCTGCGGATCGCCGAGGTTCCGGTCGACTGGGTCGACGACCCTGACTCGCGCGTCGCGGTCCTCCCGACCGCGCTCGCCGACCTGCGGGGCATCGGGCGGATCCTGTTCTCATCCGAGCGACCCCGCCGTCTCCAACGGCCGGCGCCAGGCCGCCATCCGGCGCTGGAGCCGGCTCAGGCCGCGGCTTCGTCGCGAGTTGCGAGCGCCGTGTAGGCGACCCGCTTCGACGCCTCGCGCGAGAAGACCACGCGGTTGCGGCCCTCGCCCTTGGCGGCGAGCAGGGCCATGTCGGCACAGCGGTACAGCTCCTCGGCCTCCATATCGTGCTCGAGCGTGCAGATCCCGGCCGACAGCGTCACCTGACCAACCTCGCCGAACGACGTTGCGGCGATCGCCGCGCGGAGCCGCTCGACCGCCAGGTGCGCGCCCAGCGCATCGGCGCCCGGCAGGATCCAGGCGAATTCCTCGCCCCCGACCCGCGCGATCAGCTCGTGGCTGCGCACCTGCCGCGCCAGCTCCGCGCCCGCCAGTTCGAGCACCATGTCCCCCGCTTGGTGGCCGAACGTGTCGTTGATCCGCTTGAACGAGTCGATGTCGAGCATCGCCAGGCTGAGGTGGCTGCCGTCGCGCCGGCAGCGCGCGAGCTCGTTCGTCATCTGCGCCTCGAACGTGCGCCGGTTCGGCAGACCGGTCAGCGAGTCGTGGGTCGCCAGGCGCTCGAGCTCGGCCTGGTAATGCCGGTATTCGGTGACGTCCTGTACCGCGCCGTAGATGTGGCTCACCTCGCCGCTGTCATCACAGCGCGTCTGGTGGCGGCCGTGCATCTGCCGGATCTCGCCGTCGGGCAGGACGATCCTGTACTCAGCCTCGTTCGAGGTCCCCGCCTTGGCCTCCTCGATCGAGCGCCAGACGCGATCACGATCCTCCGGGTGGACGCGAGCGACCAAGTCTGAGACGAGCGGCGACTGGCTTTGGTCGTAGCCGTAGAGGCGCGCCATCTCGTGGCTCCACGACGTCCGTGAGCACGGCAGATCCCATTCCCAGGAGCCGACGCGAGCGAGCGCCTGCGCCTCGTCCTTCTGGCGCACGTTGTTGAGCAGCTGCTCCCGCGCCCGCATCTGTTCGGTGATGTCGCGCGCGATCGTCGAGACGCCCATCGGCTTGCCGTCACCACCGACGATCGGCGAGACCGTCAGCGACACTTGCACGAGCGTGCCGTCACGGTGGCAGCGGACCGTCTGTAGACCGCGCACCGACTTGCCGCGCAGCGCCTCGCGGACGATCTCCTCGCCCTCCCCCGCGCGCTCGGGCGGCACCAGCAACGAAACCGCGCGCCCGATCACCTCAGCCGGCTCGTAGCCGTACAACCGGCGCGCGCCCGCGTTCCACTGGGCGATCAGCCCGTCGGCGCCGACCGCGACGATCGCGTCGTCGCTCTGCTGGACGATCGTCGCCAGCAACCGCAGCTGGTCCTCGTGACCCCTACGCTCGGCCTCGAACGCCCGCTCGGCGGTCACGTCGAGCGTCGTCCCCGACATCCGGGCGGGGCGCCCCAGCTCCGGGTCACGCGGGAGGAAGCGGCCACGCACGAGCAGCGCTCGGGCCCCCAGCCGCGAATGCCGGATTCGGTACTCGTCGATGAAGTCCTCACCCGAGGCTGCGTGGTGTCGCAGCGACTCGAGCATCGCGCCGCGATCGTCGGGGTGGATCAGCTCGAGCAGCTGGTCGAGCCCGGGGACGCCGACGCTCGGATCGACCCCGTACAGGTTGAACTGCTCCTTGGACCAGCGCATCAAGCCGGTCTCGAGGTCGAGCTCCCAGCTCCCGATCCGCCCTGCGACCTGTGACTCGGTGAGCCACAGCCGCTCGCGTGCCAACTCCCGCTCGATCGCCTTGGCGCTGGTGATGTCCTCGCACTGGGTCACGAAGTACTCGGGGTCGCCGAGCTCGTCACGCACCAGCGAGCATGACACGCGCATCCACACGACGGTTCCGTCACGGCGGATGAACCGGCGCTCGACCTGTCCGGTCGAGATCTCGTCCGCCAGCAACCTCGCCTCGAGCTCGCCGGTCGAGAAGTCGCTCGGGTGCACGAACGTCTCGACGGTGTCGCCGACCAGGTCCGCCTCGGGGTAGCCGAGGCTCCGGCAAAGCGCCTGGTTCACCTCGACCCAATGGCCCTCGAGCGAGACGATCGCCATGCCGGTAGGGGCACACCTAAAGACGGTATGGGAACGCTCGATCGAGGGCACGCCCCCTTTATCGTCAAGAGGGGCTCTGGCGTTTAATCAGCTCCTAGCAGATGCTTTACGTCCACCGAGCAGAGCGGGCCGACCGTCTCGCCGGCGCGCTCGGCGAGCTCCTCGCGGAGCCGTCGCCGGACCCGTTCGCGCGCGAGGTCGTCGCGGTCACGACCCGCGGTGTCGAGCGGTGGTTGTCGCAGACGCTCGCCGCCCGGCTCGGCGCCACGAGCGGGCGCGACGGCGTCTGCGCAAACGTCGCATTCCCCTTCCCGGGCCGCGTGATCGCCGGCGCCGTCGCGGTCGCCAGCGGGATCGAGCCCGACACCGATCCGTGGCTGCTCGAACGCACCGTATGGCCGCTGCTGGAGACCGTCGAGGCCTGCACCGGCGAGCCCTGGCTGGCGGCGCTCAGCGAGCATCTGGAGTCGGCTCCCGGACGCCGGTTCGCCCGCGTGCGCGTGATCGCCGGCCTGTTCGACGGCTACCAGGTCCGACGCCCGGCGCTGATCGACGCATGGGCGCGCGGCGGTGGCGACGAACGCTCCTGGCAGCCGCGGCTGTGGCGGGCGCTGCGCGCGCGGATTGGGATGCCGAGCCCGGCGGAGCGCCTGGCGGGTGCCTGCACACGCCTGCGCGATCATCCCGACCTGCTCGACCTGCCGGCCCGGCTGTCGCTGTTCGGGCTGACTCGCATGGCGCCGAGCCATCTGGGCGTGCTCGACGCGCTCGCCGCCGGGCGCGACGTGCATCTGATGCTGCTGCACCCCTCGCCGGCCTTGTGGGAGCGGGTCAGCGGGCCGGCGGCGTGCCGGCACATATATGTGCCGGCCGATGGGCCGGCGATCGTGCGCGCTCTGGACCCGACGGTAGCGCTGCCACGCAACCGTCTGCTCGCCTCGTGGGGCCGCGAGTCGCGCGAGCTGCAGCTGGTGCTCGGCGGTCGTGGGGTCGATCTCCACCACCCGCTGGACGTGCCGGTGCGCAGCAGCCCGACGCTACTGACGACGCTCCAGGCCGACATCCGGGCCGACCGCCAGCCGCCGGGATCGCCGCTGCCGGGCGCGCCGGAGGAGCGGCTCGTGCTGACGCCGGCGGACGAGAGCGTTCGCATCCACGCTTGCCACGGGCGCCACCGGCAGGTCGAGGTCTTGCGCCAGGCGATCCTGCACAGGCTCGCCGCCGATCCGACGCTCGAGCCGCGCGACGTGATCGTGATGTGCCCGGACGTCGAGACGTTTGCGCCGCTGATCCAGGCGACGTTCGGGACGACCCATGCCGCCGACTCCGCGCCCGTTGACGAGCAGGACGAGTGGTCAGGAACCGACCTGCGCGTACGCCTCGCCGACCGCGCGCTGCGCCAGACCAATCCGGTGCTCGGCGTGATCGCGCAGCTGCTCGAGCTCGCCTCAGCGCGCCTGACGGCGTCGCAGGTGCTTGACCTCGCCGACACCGAGCCGGTCCGCCGCCGCTTCCAGTTCGGCGACGACGACCTCGCCCGGATCCAGGAGTGGATCGTCGCGGCGGGAATCCACTGGGGGCTCGACGCGCCATCGCGCGGCCCGTTCGGGCTCGCCGACCTCGAGGCCGGCACCTGGGTCGCGGGGCTGCGCCGCCTGCTGCTCGGGGTCGCGCTCGGCGAGGACGCTGACCGGCTGTACGCCGGCGTGCTGCCGCTCGAGGACGTCGAGGGCGACGCGATCGAGCTCGCCGGCAGGTTGGCCGAGCTGCTTGGCCGTCTTGGCGAGGCGCTCGATTCGCTCGCTCGCCCGCAGACGATCGGCGGCTGGGCCCAGGCGCTGGCCCGGGCGGCCGACGCGCTGACCGCCGTGGCGGACGCCGACGCCTGGCAGCGCTACGAGCTCTCCCGGTTGCTCGATGACGTCGTCGCCGAGGCAGCCGGCGCCGGCGCAGCCGCCAACCTCGCGCTCCCCGAGGTGCGCGCGCTGCTCGCGGACCGGCTCGAGGGGCGTCCGACCCGCGCCAACTTCCGCACCGGCCACCTGACCGTCTGCACGCTGCATCCGATGCGCTCGGTTCCCCACCGGGTTGTCTGCCTACTCGGTCTCGACGACGGCGCTTTCCCGCGCCGCACACCCCGCAACGGCGACGATCTGCTGCTCGAGCAGCCCCACGTCGGCGACCGCGACCCCCGCGCTGAGGACCGCCAGCTGCTGCTCGATGCGCTGCTCGCCGCCGGCGAGCACCTGATCGTGACCTACACGGGCAACGACGAGCGCACGAACGCGCCGCGCCCGCCCGCGGTGCCGGTCGGTGAGCTGCTCGACGCGATCGACGCGACGGCGCGTTCGCCCACGCCCGGGACGGCCGATCCGAGCGCCCGTGGGCAGGTACTCATCCGCCACCCGCTGCAACCGTTCGACCCGGCCAACTTCGTCGCGGGTAGGCTCGCGACCGGCCGGCCGTGGAGCTTTGATCCGGTCGCGCTCGAGGGCGCCCGCGCGCTCGTCGGCGCGCGGCGCCCGGCCGAGCCGTTCCTGCGCGAGCCGCTGCCGCCGCTGGAAGAGGAGACGGTGGCGCTCACCGACCTGGTCGCGTTCGTCGAGCGCCCGGTGCGAGCGTTCGTGCGCCAGCGCCTCGGGATCTCGGTTGTCGACTACGACGACGAGGTTCGCGACGAGCTGCCTGTCGAGCTCGATGGCCTCGAGCTGTGGGGGGTCGGACAGCGGCTGCTGGAAGGCGTGCTCTCGGGCCGCAACCCGGTCGACATCGTCCAGGCCGAGATCGCTCGTGGCACGCTGCCGCCCGGGGAGCTCGGCCGGCCCGTGCTGATGGCAGTCCGCGACAAGGTGGTCCCGATCGTCAGGTCGGCCGGCGTCACCGCTGGTGCGGCCCCACCCGTGTCTGTCCAGACCAATGTGCTGCTCCGGGACGGCACGCGCCTGACCGGCACCGTCGCCGGAGTCCGCGATCGCGTCCTGCTGAGCGCAACCTACTCGCGGCTGGGCCCGCGACATCGGATCTCCGCCTGGGTCCGTCTGCTCGCGCTGACGGCTGCGCAGCCGGAGGTCCCCTACGAGGCGATCACGATCGGCCGGCGGGACGACGACCCCGACGATCCGGCAGTGGTTCGGATCCCGCCGCTCGGACGCGGCCGCGACGAGCGCCTGGAGACGGCTCTCGCGGAGCTCGCCACGGTCCTCGACCTGCGCCAGCGGGGCATGCGCGAGCCGTTGCCGCTGCCCTGCCTCGCCGCTGCGGCGTATGCGAGCGCGCGTCACGGCGGTATGGATCGGGCGATCGCCGTCGAACGTGCCGGCGGCGAGTGGACCTCGAGATATCCGCGCGAGAAGGAGGATCGAGCGCGCGAGCACGTGCTCGCGTTCGGCCGAGAGCTCGCGCTGAGCGAGCTGCTGGCGATCCCGCCGAGCGCCGATGAAGCCGGCGGTGACTGGGCCGTCGACGAGCCTTCGCGATTCGGCCGCCTCGCCTGGCAACTGTGGGCGCCGCTGCTGCGCCGGGAAAGCTTCGCGAGGCCATGACCGCGGACGCAGCCCAGGAACTCGAGTTCGACCTGTGCGGGCCCCTGCCCACCGGCGTCACGGTGCTCGAGGCGAGCGCCGGGACCGGCAAGACGTTCACGATCGCGACGCTCGCCGCGCGCTTCGTGGCAGACGGCGTCGGGCTCGAGCAACTGCTGCTCGTGACCTTCACGCGGATGGCCACCGGTGAGCTGCGCGAGCGCGTGCGGGAGCGGCTGGTCGCGACCGAGCGCGCGCTCGCGCGCGCGCTCGCCGGCGCGGGACGGGGCGAAGGCGACGGGGTGGCCAGCCTGCTGGCCACCGGGCCGCGCGAGCAGGTCGAGCTGCGGCGCGCACGGCTGGCCGCAGCGATCGCCGACTTCGACGCCGCCACGATCGACACCACCCACAGCTTCTGCCAGGGCGTGCTCGACGAGCTCGGCACGCTCGGCGATCTCGAGCCCGACGTGACCTTCACCGAGAACGTCGACGACCTGATCGAGGAGGTCGTCGACGACTTGTACGTCAGGCGCTTCCACCGCGAGGGCCGGCCGCCATTCAGCCGCGCCGCCGCGCTGGAGGTCGCGCGGACCGCGATCGAGCACCCGCTCGCCAAGGTGTACCCCGCCTCGGCGCCCGAGCACACGGAGGCGGCGATGCGGGCGCGGCTGGCGCTGCGAGCGCGCAGCGAGCTCGAGCGGCGCAAGCGCGCGCTCGCGGTGATCACCTACGACGACCTGCTGACGCGCCTGCAGGCGACGCTCGCGGGACCGCGCGGGCCCGAGGCCGTCGCCCGGCTGCGAGCACGCTACCGGGCCGTCCTGATCGACGAGTTCCAGGACACCGACCCGATCCAGTGGGAGATCGTCTCGCGCGCGTTCGGCGACGGGTCGGTCGCACTCGTGCTGATCGCCGACCCCAAGCAGGCGATCTACGCCTTCCGCGGCGCCGACGTGTACGCCTACCTCGACGCCGTCGACGGCGCCGGCACGCGTCGCACCCTGCGGGTCAACCGCCGCAGCGACCAGCCGCTGATCGACGCCTTCGACGCGCTCTTCCGCCGCGCCCGCCTGGGACACGAGGGGATCGTCTACCGCCGTGTGCGGGCCGCCCCCGGCCACCGCGAGCCGCGCCTGCGAGGACCAGACGGTGGGGGCGGGTTGGGTGGGACGGGGTTCGCCGCGCTGCGCGTGCGCGTGCTCGACCGCTCGCAGCCGACGCTCGAGCTGACCGCGCGCGGCTACGCGCAGGCGCCGTCCGCCCGCGCGCACATCGCCGCTGATCTCGCGGCTGACATGGTGGAGCTGCTCGAGGCGGACGCCCGGATCGAGACCCGAGCCCAGGACGGCGCTCGGCGGGGCGAGGAGCGGGTCGCGCCGCGCCACCTGGCCGTGCTCGTGCACAACCACTGGCAGGCAAGCCAGGTGCAGGCGGCACTCGCCGACGCCGGCGTGCCCGCCGTCGTCGGCGGTGCGGGCAGCGTGTTCGCGACGCCGGCGGCGCGCGACTGGCTGGCGCTGCTCGAGGCGCTCGAGCGGCCGGCGGCGCCCTCGCGGGCACGCGCCGCCGCGCTGACGCCGCTGCTCGGCTGGAGCGCCCGCGACGTCGCGCTGGCGAGCGAGGCGCAGCTCGAGGAGCTGCACCAGCGGCTGTTCTTGTGGGCGCACGTGCTGCGCGCCCGAGGGATGGCGGCGCTCGCGGAGACGATTGCGCTCGGCGAGCGGCTACCGGGACGCGTGCTCACCGAGCGCGGGGGCGAGCGACGCCTGACTGACCTCACGCACGTCGCCGAGCTGCTGCATCGCGCGGCCGCGACCGGCGGCCTCGGCGTGGCGGCGCTGGCGGGATGGTTGCGCCAGCGGATCGACGCGGCAGCGGATCGCGAGCGCGGCGACGACGAGCTCGCGCGGCGGCTCGAGTCGGACGCCGAAGCGGTCCAGGTACTGACGATCCACCGCGCCAAGGGGCTCGAGTTCCCGATCGTCTACTGCCCGTTCCTGTGGGAGCCGAGCCGCCTTCCGAGGCACCCCGTCCCGGTCTACTTCCACGACGCCGAGCAGGGGAACCGGCGCGCGATCGATGTCGGGATTAGCGGGCACGAGTACCGCGACCACCTTGCCCAGTACGAGCGCGAGGAGCGCGGCGAGGAGCTCCGGCTCGCCTACGTGGCGCTGACGCGCGCCCGCCACCAGGTCGTGCTGTGGTGGGCGGGCGGCTGGAAGGCCGGCGACGCGCCGCTGACGCGGCTGGCGCTCTCGCAGGACGACGAGGGAAACGTGCGGCTGTCGGGACCGACGCCGTCTGACCGGGTGGTGTTCGAGCGCTTCGAGCAGATCGCCGCAGGAGCCGCGGGCGCGGTTGCCGTCGAATGGTCGCGCCAGCGGACGCCGGCGCGGTACAGCGGCGCGGGCGCGCCGGCCGCCGAGCTCGACGTCGCGCGACTCGAGCGCCGGCTCGACCTCGCCTGGCGGCGCACCTCCTATACCGCGATCACCGCCGCTGCGCACGAGGCGTGGGTCGCGAGCGAGCCCGAGGAGCGCGGCATCACAGACGAGCCCGAGCACCAGGTGACGTTCGCATTGTCGAGCGCCGGCGAAGCGAGCGATGCCCCCGCCCGGCCGTGCCAGGTCGAGACCGAGCTGCCGCTCGCGGCAATGGCGGTCGGGGCGCGCGTCGGAACGGTCGTGCACACCGCGCTCGAGGTGGTCGA
>Ga0302229_10000880_pt1 | contig 23304 bp, 19 predicted proteins | sample II_Palsa_N1_3_FD_193518 | JGI IMG/M metagenome (GOLD analysis project Ga0302229, IMG submission 193518) | Peat permafrost microbial communities from Stordalen Mire near Abisko, Sweden - II_Palsa_N1_3 | ecosystem: Environmental > Terrestrial > Soil > Palsa > Peat permafrost | place: Sweden... | reverse complement strand
ACCCGCACTCGCTGCAGCTGGTCATGGACTCGCTGCGGTACTGGATCCTCGAGATGCACGTCGACGGTTTCCGGTTCGACCTGGCCGCGGCGCTGGCCAGGGAACTGCACGACGTGGACCGGCTGTCTACCTTCTTCGACCTGGTCCAGCAGGACCCGGTCGTCTCGCAGGTCAAGCTGATCGCCGAGCCGTGGGACATCGGTGAGGGCGGCTACCAGGTTGGCAACTTCCCGCCCTTGTGGACCGAATGGAACGGCAAGTACCGCGATTCCATCCGTGACTTCTGGCGTGGGCGCCCGGCCGCCATGCCGGAGTTCGCGTCCCGGCTCACCGGGTCCAGTGACCTGTACGCGACGAGCGGGCGCCGTCCCGTCGCCTCGATCAACTTCGTCACCTGCCACGACGGATTTTCCCTGAACGACCTGGTCAGCTACAACCACAAGCACAACAAGGCGAACGGCGAGGACAACCGGGACGGCGCCGACGACAACCGGTCCTGGAACTGCGGGGCCGAAGGACCGGCCGATGATCCCGCCATCAACGAGCTGCGCGCCCGGCAGAGGCGCAACTTCCTGGTCACCTTGTTCCTGTCCCAAGGTGTCCCGATGCTGCTGGCCGGGGATGAGATGGGCCGCACCCAAGGCGGCAACAACAACGCCTACTGCCAGGACAACGCCTTTTCCTGGCTGGACTGGGGGCGGGCGCACGCGGAGCAGGACCTGCTGCAGTTCACCGAGATGCTGGCCGGCCTGCGCAGAAACCATCCGCTGTTCCGGCGGCGCAGGTTCTTCCGCGGCCAACCCCAGAACCCGAGTGAGGAGAAAGGTGATCTCATCTGGCTGACCCCCGGTGGGGACGAGATGACGCAGGCGGACTGGGCGACCAACTACGCGAATTCACTGGCTGTGTTCCTCAACGGGGACGCGATCAGCGAGCCGGATCCGCGCGGCGAGAAGATCAGCGACGCCAGGTTCCTGCTGCTGTTCAACGCCCACAGCAAACCGCTCACGTTCACCCTGCCCGAGGCCAGTTTCGCGACCGGCTGGGAGGCCGTCATCGATACGGCGATCGGCCTCACCGGGTCCGTCCACATGCCTAAGAGCGAGATCGAAGTGTGCGACCGTGCCGTCGTCGTCCTGCGGTCCACGGAGTGACCATGCGCCAGCTGTTCCCCTTGGCCGCCGACAGCCCGGATCTACCCGGGCTGTATGCCTATCCGGCCGGTCCGTGGCTGCGCGCCAACATGGTGTCCAGCGCGGACGGGGCCGCGACCCTGGAGGGGGCCACCAAGGCCTTGTCGTCCGAGACCGACCGGCACGTGTTCGCGCTGCTCCGCACGCTGTCCGACGTCATCCTGGTGGGCGCGGCGACGGCGCGGGAGGAACACTACAATCCGGCCCGGCCGCGAGAGCTCTGGCGTCACCTGCGCGGAGGCCGGCCCCCGACCCCGCCGATCGCGGTGGTCAGCGGGCGGCTCGACCTGGATCCGCAGAGCCCGCTCATCACCGCGGCCCCGGCGGACGCCCGCACGATCGTCATCACCACCGCCCAGGCACCGCCCGATCGCCGCGCTGAGCTGGCCACCCGCGCCGACGTCATCGTGGCCGGCGCAGAGACCGTCGACCTTAAGGCCGCCGTCAGCGCACTGGCCGACCGCGGCCACCAGCGGATGCTCGCCGAGGGGGGCCCGCACCTGCTGGCCCAGCTCGTCGAGGCCGGCCTGATGGACGAGCTGTGCCTGACGATCGGTCCGCTGATGGCGGGCCCGGACGCGGGCCGGATCGTGGCCGGCCCCCCCGCGGTCCACCCGCGACCGCTGACTCTGGCCCACGTGCTGGAAGACGACGGTTTCCTGCTCTGCCGCTACACCACAAAAGCCCATTTTTCCCGAAAAAGCCCCCCGCCGCACAGCGGGGCCGCGCGAGGTGCGTGAGGCATCCACGCCGGTAGATCAGTTCTGAGGGGGGCCACGACCCCGAATCGAAACGGTCTCGTTCCGCCGGTCGCCTGATTGGCGGCCATCGTCGCTGTCCTTTCGCTGTCGCCCGAGCCCTGTGCCGGGGTTTCTGCATCACATCGAACCGGCCCGGGCAGCTTCGACAAACACAGTCGGCTCGGTAGACCTGCGCACCAGCCGAAACTCATCGGCCGGCCGAGTCACCAACCGGCTTTCGCGGGCGCTCAGCCTGCTGTCACCGCCTGGCGGCACACAATCGGGCTGCCCGTCCGGATACGTTCGGTTGCGGACAGGGTCCGATGAGTTTGCCCCGCCAGATCGTCCGTCTCTGAGAAACAACCATCGCCAACCCCGGAAGGACCCTCGTGAAGCGGATCAAGGTCAACGGTGTCGAGTTGTGCGTGGAGACCTTCGGGGACCCGGCGGACCCACCGGTGCTGCTGGTCGGCGTCACTATGCTGAGCTGGCCGGACGAGCTGTGCGCGGCGCTGGCCGGGCGGTATGTGGTGCGCTATGACCTGCGCGACGCCGGCCAGTCGACGTTCGTCGACCCGGACGCGCCCGGCTACGACCTCCGCGACCTGGTCACCGACGCGTCCGAGCTGTTGGTGGCGCTGGATCTGGGACGTACGCACGTGGTCGGGGTGGGCGTCGGCGGTTTCATCGCTCAGCTGCTCGCGCTCGACCATCCCGACCAGGTCGCGTCGCTGACGCTGGTCTCCACCCGTCCGGTCGCGCCCGGTCCGGTCGATCCCGACTTGCCGGACCACGCGGCGGAGATGAGGAAGCAGCTGTTCGGGCGTCCGGCGCCGGACTGGACCGATCGCGACAGCGTGGTCGACTACATGACCGGTTCCGCCCGGGTGATGTCCGGGTCGCGGGGATTCGACGAGCAGGACGTACGGGCGGCTGCCGGATCGGTCTTCGACCGAGCGGACCAGACGGCGAAGGCGCAGCGTGCGAGCCATCTCGGCAGCATGTTCGCGGGCATAGACTGCCAGCCGCGGTGGCGCGAACGGCTCGGCGAGATCACCGTACCGACCCTGGTGGTGCACGGGGACGAGGATCCGTTCTTCCCGCACGGCAACGGGGTGGCGCTGGCCGCGGAGATCCCGGGCGCCACTCTGCTCACACTGCCCGGCATCGGCCAGGGCGTGCCGCGCGTGACGTGGCCGGACGTCGTGAACGCCCTGCTGCGCCACACCTCTGACGCTCCACGGGGAACCTGAACGGGGCACGCCTGAGGGCGTGACACAGGAGATCCCAACAGGACGCAAGGGGATCCCCTATCGGACTCCTCAGGACCTGCCGGGCCGGCTCTCAGAAGAGGGTGTCGCGGACGCGCAGCGGCCGGTAGCGGTGGGACCGAGTTGGGCGAGCTCGGCGATCTGGCGAACTGCTTCCCTTGACCCGCTTCTGCCGGGATGATCGGGAATGGCGCCAACCACGCTGGTGGCGACCGGAAAGGAAATCCCATGGCCGATATGATGGCCTGGCCTGCCGACCGGCGGATCACCGTCCGGGATCTGCAGGCCGCTACCGACCGGAACGAGCGCTGGTCCATGCTGACCAGCTACGACGCGCTGACGGCGGGCGTGTTCGAGCAGGCCGGGGTGCGCGCGCTGCTCGTCGGCGACACCAGTGCCGAGATGGTCCTCGGCCATCCCGACACGCTGCCGGTGACGATGGATGAAATGGTCTCGATGGTCGCCGCCGTGGTGCGGGGGACGCGCACCGCGCTGATCGTAGCGGACCTCCCATTCGGCAGTTACCAGGCGGGACCGGAAACAGCGCTGGCCAACGCGGTCCGGCACCTGAAAGAAGGCGGTGCGCAAGCCGTCAAGCTGGAAGGCGGTCGGCGTGTCCTTCCGCAGGTCGCTACCCTCACGGGCGCGGGCATCCCGGTGATGGGCCACCTGGGCCTGACGCCCCAGAGCGTCAACACGCTAGGCGGGACGCGCCGCGTTCAGGGCCGGGGCGACGCCGGGGACCAGTTGCTCGCCGACGCGCTTGCCCTCGAACGGGCCGGCGCCTTCGCTGTCGTGCTGGAATCCGTGCCGGCCAGCCTCGGACGGCGGGTCTCCGGGCAGCTGCGCATACCGACGATCGGCATCGGCGCCGGGCCGGACTGCGACGCCCAGATCCTGGTCTGGCAGGACATGGCCGGGCTGACCGCCGGCCGGCTGCCACGGTTCGTCCAGCGTTACGCCGACATGCGCGGGGATCTGCTGGCCGCAGCCGCCCGCTTTGCGGCCGACGTGGCCGACGGCCACTACCCCGATCAGGCTCACAGTTACACCTGACCGCTGGGAAAGCGGTCCGCGCCGCCTGGAGAAGGAAGTGCCCGCAGGGCGCCTTACTCGTGACCTACTGTCAAAGCTGTATCGTCGCTTCGATGGTGAGCCTTCGTCCTGGACGGATGATCTCGGCCACTCCCCTAGGTCGCACGGCGGCGGACTGGTCAGGCTAGCCTGGCAGCGAAGTGCCAGTCATAGAACCTGCCTAGATGACCAGGGAGGCGGCCATGCCGCTGCACACCCAGGTAGACGAGTCCAGCCAAGACGACGAACTCGAAGTTAGCCCCGTTTACGTCCGCGAGCTGAGCTGCGAGATCCCGCGTTACCGGCTGCCGGAGCACGGTAACCTGCCGCGCACCGCGCTGCAGGTGGTACGCGACGAGCTGATCCTCGACGGCAACGCCCGGCTCAACCTGGCCACGTTCGTCACCACCTGGATGGAGCCGGAGGCCGAGCAGCTGATGGCCGAGTGCTCCCCTAAGAACATGATCGACAAGGATGAGTATCCGCAGACCGCCGAGCTCGAGCGGCGCTGCGTGAACATCCTGTCCAACCTGTGGAACGCGCCGCATGGCAGCGCGGCGACCGGCTGCTCCACCACCGGGTCGAGCGAGGCGTGCATGCTCGGCGGGATGGCCCTGCTGTGGCGCTGGCGGGCCCGGCGGCAGGCGGCGGGCCTCGACGCGAGCAAGCCGAACCTGGTGATGGGCTCGAACGTGCAGGTGTGCTGGGAAAAGTTCTGCCGCTACTGGCAGGTCGAGCCCCGCTACGTGCCGATGGTGCCCGGTCGGCTGCACCTGCGCGGCGCCGAGGCCGCGGCGAAGTGCGACGAGAACACCATCGGCGTGGTCGCGATCCTGGGCTCCACCATGGACGGCAGCTACGAACCCGTCCTGGAGATCAGCCAGGCCCTCGACCAGCTGCAGGCCGAGCAGGGCCACGATGTCCCGGTGCACGTGGACGGGGCCTCGGGCGGTTTTGTCGCCCCGTTCCTGCAGCCGGACCTGGAGTGGGACTTCCGGGTGCCGCGGGTAGCGTCGATCAACACGTCGGGGCACAAGTACGGCCTGGTGTATCCCGGCGTGGGCTGGGTCTTGTGGCGGATCCCGGACGCCCTGCCCGAGGATCTCATCTTCAAGGTCAACTACCTGGGCGGCGAGATGCCGACGTTCGCGCTCAACTTCTCCCGGCCGGGCGCGCAGGTCGCCGCCCAGTACTACAACTTCATCAGGCTCGGGCATTCGGGCTACCGGCGGGTGCAGCAGACCTGCCAGGACATCGCGCTCCACCTGTCCGGCGAGATCGCGAAGATGGGCCCGTTCGAGCTGCTCTCCGAGGGCCGGGACCTCCCGGTCTTCGCGTTCAAGCTGCGAGACGACATTACTGGCTACTCGGTGTTCGACCTGTCCGAGCGGCTCCGGATGCGCGGCTGGCAGGTGCCTGCCTACACCTTCCCCGACGACATGACAGATACGGCGGTGATGCGAATCGTGATCAGGAACGGCTTCAGCATGGACCTGGCCAACCTGCTGCTTGACGACTTCCGGCTGCAGGTGCGGATCCTGGAGCACCACCCGCAGACGCAGCCGCCGCCCGAGATCCAGCACAAGCGTCAGTCCTTCACGCACTGAGGCCGGAGCCGGGAAGGCAGCTGGCGCGCCGAAGGAATGGCGGGCCGAAGGAATGGCGGGCCGAAGGAATGGCGGGCCGAAGGAATGGCGGGCCGAAGGAATGGCGGGCCGAAGGAGGAGCAGATGACGGCGCTGCGAAGCTATGTGAGCGGGAAGTGGACCGATCCGGCCGATGAGGGGCGGCCGGTGCTTGACGCGGTGACCGGCGAGGAAGTGGCCCGGGTCTCCTCAGCCGGCATCGATATGGGAGCGGCGCTGGATTACGGCCGGTCCGCCGGCGGCCCGGCGCTGCGCGAGCTGACCTTCCACCAGCGGGCCGCGCTGCTGAAGTCGCTCGGGATGGCGCTGCGCGAGCACCGCCAGGAGCTTTACGCCCTGTCCGCGCGCACCGGGGCGACGCTCGGCGACTCCAAGTTCGACATCGACGGCGGCATCGGCGTGCTGCTGAGCTACGCCAGCCAGGCCAACCGCGAGCTGCCGAACGACACCGTGCTGCCCGAGGGTCCGCCGCTGCCGTTCGGCCGGGGCGGGACCTTCCTCGGCCAGCACATCCTCACCCCGCTGCACGGGATCGCGGTGCAGATCAACGCCTTCAACTTCCCGGTCTGGGGCCCGCTGGAGAAGTTCGCCCCCGCCTTTATCGCCGGGGTCCCGAGCCTGGTCAAGCCGGCCACCCAGACGGCGTACCTGACGGCCCGGCTGGTAGAGCTGATGGTCGATTCCGGGCTGCTGCCCGCAGGCTCGCTTCAGCTGGTCTGCGGCGGCACGGGTGACCTGCTTGATCATCTCGGCGAGCAGGACCTGGTGTCTTTCACCGGATCAGCCGCCACCGCACGGCAGCTGCGGGCACACCCGACGGTCGTCGGCCGGTCGGTGCGGTTCAACGCCGAGGCGGATTCGCTGAACTGCTCGGTCCTCGGTCCCGACGCCGTGCCGGGCACCCCGGAATTCGACCTGTACGTCAAGCAGCTGGTCAGCGAGATGACGGTCAAGGCCGGCCAGAAGTGCACCGCGATCCGGCGGGCCTTGGTTCCGGTCGCGGTGGCGGGCCAGGTGACGGAGGCCGTACGCGACCGGCTGGCCACCGTGGTCGTCGGCAGCCCGGCCGAGAAAAACGTCCTGATGGGCGCACTGGCCAGCCTGGAGCAGCGCGAAGAGGTGCGCCGCTCGGTCAAGACCCTGCTGTCGGCGGGACGGCTCGTCTCCGGTAATCCGGATCATGTCGACGTCGTGGGGGCCAGCGCCGAACGGGGCGCGTTCTTGGCCCCGCTGCTGCTGGTCAGCGACGACGCCGACCGTCCCGAACCACACCAGGTCGAGGCGTTCGGCCCGGTCAGCACGATCATCTCCTATCGCGACACCGACGAGGTGATCGAGCTGGCGGCCCGCGGCCGGGGCAGCCTGGCCGGATCGATCGTCACGGCCGATACGGGCTTCGCCCGCGACGTCGTCCTCGGCCTGGCTCCCTGGCACGGCCGGCTGCTCGTCCTGGACCGCGAGGACGAAGCTGAGTCCACCGGGCACGGATCGCCGCTGCCGATGCTGGTGCACGGCGGTCCTGGGCGAGCCGGGGGCGGGGAAGAGATGGGCGGTATCCGCGGTGTGCTGCACCACATGCAGCGCACAGCCGTACAGGCTAGCCCGCGCGTACTGTCCGCCGTCACCGGCCGCTGGATGCCCGGCACCGAGCGGACCGCGGACGGCGGCCACCCGTTCCGCAAGCCGCTCGCCGAGCTGCGGATCGGCGACACCGTGGTAGCCGGGCCGCGGCAGGTGACGCTGGCCGACATCGAGCACTTCGCCGAATTCACCGGTGACACGTTCTACGCGCACATGGACGATGACGCGGCCCGGGCCAACCCGTTCTTCGACGGCCGGGTCGCCCACGGCTACCTCATCATTTCCTTTGCCGCCGGCCTGTTCGTCCAGCCTGACCCGGGTCCGGTGCTGGCCAACTACGGCCTGGAAAACCTGCGCTTCCGCACGCCGGTATACCCGGGAGACGAACTGACGGTCACGCTCACCTGCAAGCAGATCACCCCTCGTGAGGACGCCGGGCACGGCGAGGTGCGATGGGATGCCGACGTGACCAAGCAGGACGGGAAGTCGGTGGCCAGCTACGACGTTTTGACCCTGGTCGCGAAGCAGTGGCCCCCGGCCGCCACCGGCTAGCCGCAACTTGAGCGCGGAGGCAAGTCAATCCGAAATCGCCGCCATGGCGTCAGGCGACTCGGGGAGCACCTGGCCGCCGTCCACCACGATCGACTGTCCGGTGATGTAGGCCGCCTCGTCGGTGGCGAAGAACAGGGCCGCGTAGCCGATCTCGTCGACGGTACCCAGCCGGCCCAGCGGTATCGCGGAGGTCATCCCGCTCGCGTACTCCTTACCCAGGTCGGCGAGCCCTTCGCTGGCGACGTTGCCGGGCAGCACCGCGTTGACCGTAATGCCGTTGGGCGCCAGCTCGATGGCCGCGGTCCGCATGAAGCCCAGCTGGCCGGCCTTGCTCGCGCCGTAGTGCGTCCAGCCGGGGAAGCCGGTGATCGGCCCGGTAATGGACGACGTGATGATGACCCGGCCGTGGCCTGAGCGCACCAGGGCGGGCAGGCACGCCTGAACCGAGAGGATCGTGCCCTTCAGGTTGATTCCGAGCACCTGATCCAGATCGGACTCGGTCAGGTCCTCCAGGCGGGCATCGGGGAAGATGCCGGCGTTAGTGCAGAGCACGTCGATGCCGCCCAGCCGCTCCTGCGCGACCGCCGCCATCCGGCGGCAGTCTTCCTTGCTGGCCACATCGGCCAGCACGAACGAGGCCTCCCCGGCCAGCCCGCCGGCGGCGCCCTGGCCGCTGAGCTCATCGGCGGCGGCCCGGGCGACCTCGAAATCCCGGCCAGTGATCAGGACCTTCGCTCCGTTGCGGGCGAACACGCCGGCAATCCCCTTGCCGATCCCCCGGGTGCCGCCGGTCACTACCACGGCCCGGCCCGCGATTGATGTGAACATGACGCACTTCCCTTCAATGTGCTCTTCAGTGGCTGCTGAGGTAGGACTCGGCCAGGTCACAGCTGTCCCGCGTATAGCCGGCACCGAGTTCGGCGGCGATGTCGACGCCCTGGTGCGAGCCGATCCAGGCGACCAGCAGCAGCCGCCGGAACATGATGAACGTCCAGATCTCGGACTGGTCCCGCGCGGACAGCTCGCCGGCCTGCCGGTACCCGTCGAGCCAGCGGTCCACAAGCGCGGGAACCTCAGGTGAATGCTCGAAGAAACTGACCGAGGTGCTCAGGTCGTACAGGTACCAGCTGAACCCCGAGTCGTCGAAGTCGATGACGCTGACCGATCCGTCGTGCACGAGCAGGTTGGCCAGCCGCGTGTCCGCGTGCACCAGCCCGTAGCGCGCGGGCCCGGTGCCGAACGCGGCCAGCCGGGCGCGGAGCACGTTGTCCAGCCGGGTGAGGACCTGGCGTTCGGCCGGGCCGACGCCGATGCCGTCCTGCCAGCGCCCCCAGCGGGCCTGGGGACCGAACGCCGCCGGGTAATTCCAGTGGAACCGGGTGAACCAGTCCGGCCGGGACCATCGCCTGGCGTGCCGGTGCATCCGGGCGGTGATTTCGCCGAGCTCTGCGAAATGGCTGCCGGTGAGCGCACCGTCGGGTTCGATGCCGGGCAGGAACTCAAAACGGACGCAGTGCCGGGCGGTCGAGGGACCCGCGCCACCTCGTTCGCCCACCGACACGATCCGCCGCCCGTCCGCGGCGGGCAGAATCCGGGGCGTGCGTACCCCGGCTTCGGCCCGCAACGCGTCCATCCAGGCCAGCTCGGACGCGATCTCCGGCTCGCTGTGATAACCGAGCCGGTGCACGCGCAGCACCGAGGGCCCGGCGTCGGGGTCGGACACCAGGAAGGTGGCGTTCTCCGAGACGTTGAGCAGCTCGATGACGGTGTCCGGGTGGGCGTCGTAGGCCCGAAGCGCATCCGCGGCGCATCCCCGCACCCGGTCCATGACGTCCCCACCGGCTGACAGGTCATGGGCCGCCGAAAGGCTAACCGCTTCGCTGGCCGGAAATCCCGGGCCCGTAGCGCTCCGCACCTCGTCCATCTCAGCCTCCGCCACTCAGCCTCCGCCACTCAGCCTCCGGCCACTCAGCCTCCGCCACTCAGCCTCCGGCCACTCAGCCTCCGCCACTCAGCCTCCGCCACTGGGCCTCCACTACTGGGCCACGGTCACCCCTGACATCCGGCCCGGAACCGCAGTGAACCCCCGGTCTCACCACGCCACGCGGCGGTGGAACCGGGGGTTCGGCGTCAATCAGGTCACGCGAACGCAGGCCAGATAACGCAGAGGCGCCGCGGAGGCGGGCTAGCGCCTCGGCCAGGATGGCCTCGCCGTCGGAGTCGCTGCGACGCTCCTTGACGTAGGCGAGATGTGTCTTATAGGGCTCAACCCTGGGCGGATTCGGCGGAGCCTGCTCGTTCTGGCCCGCGGGGTTGCCGCACCGGGGGCACTCCCAGGTGTCCGGGATCGCGGCGTCGGTCGCGAAACTCGGGCGTGTCTCGTGCTTGTTCGCACACCAGAACGTAACCCAGACACGGGGCGCGGCCTCGCCGCGCTCGGCCTCTCCCATCGGCCCCGCGCCAACCCTGCTGCCGCGTATGGCGTTGCCACTACTCACAGATCACCCCTTGAAGGCCATAGTGCTACCAAGCCAGAACTTCGGTGCGGGAAACTTCGATGCGGGATAGACGACAGGCTAATGGTTGATCAGCCAGCTGAGGGCGATAACGCACACAAACCAGAGAACACCGAAGAAGATGGTGATCCGGTCCAGGTTTCGCTCGACGACAGAGGAAGAGCCGAGGGTAGAGGACACCCCGCCGCCGAACAGGTCAGATAGACCGCCGCCCTTACCCTTGTGCAGCAGGACGAGCAGGACCATCACGAGACTCGTGATGATCAGGATAACGGAAACCCCGACGATCATCGCTGTTATCCATCTCCCGCTGATGACATTCGCGCTGTTAGCACCGGTATTGCTGGCGACGCCGGCAGTGCTGGCACCGGCGCCGTTCCGATCAACGCCACTGAACCCAGCTTACGCTGCCAGTTCACGATACCGGCAGATCTGAGCGAACTGTCCGGCATCAAGGCTGGCGCCGCCGACAAGGGCGCCGTCAACGTCCGGCTGCGCCATAATCGGCGCGATGTTGCCGGGCTTAGCGGACCCGCCATACAGGATACGCACACCGCCCGCCGTTTCGGCGTCATAGACATCCGAAATCCGCGACCGAATGGCCGCGGCCGCCTCCTGAGCATCGGCCGGGGTGGCCACCTCCCCGGTCCCGATGGCCCAGATCGGCTCGTAGGCGACCACCATCGCGGCCACCGCGGCGGCCGGGATGGCTGTCAGCGCCACGTCGAGCTGCCGGAGGATGTGCTGGATATGCCGCCCGGCCTGGCGGATCTCGAGGGACTCCCCCACGCACAGGATCGGCGTCAGCTCCCATCGCAGCGCGGCCTGTACCTTGGCGCTGACCACCTCGTCCGTCTCCGCGTGGTACTGCCGCCGCTCGGAATGCCCGGCCAGCACGTAGTCACAGCCCAGCTTGGCCAGCATCGACCCGGAAATGTCGCCCGTATACGCGCCCGCGTCGTACTGGGAAAGGTCCTGGGCACCGTAGGAGATCCGCAGCTTGTCTCCGTCGATCAGCGTCTGCACGCTGCGCAGCGCGGTGAACGGCGGCAGCACGGCCACCTCGACCGAGTCGAAGTCCTTACCGGTCAGCGTGAAGGCGAGCTTCTGGACCAGCGCGATCGCCTCGAAGTGGTTCTCCTGCATCTTCCAGTTGCCCGCCATCAGCGGAAGCCTGGACCCAGTAACCCCTGTCCGGGGACCGCGGCCGGTCATGCGCTGTCCTGTCCGGTGGAGTCCCCTGCTGGGGTGTCCTCAAGCGCGATCAGCCCGGGCAGGGTCTTGCCCTCGAGGTACTCCAGGCTCGCGCCGCCACCGGTGGAGATGTGCCCGAACGACTTCTCGGGAATGCCGAGCGCCCGCACCGCCGCGGCGGAGTCGCCGCCGCCGACCACGGTCAACCCGTTCACCGCGGCTACTGCCTCGGCCACCGCGCGGGTGCCGGCCGAGAATGCCGGGAACTCAAAGACCCCGACCGGCCCGTTCCAGAAGACCGTCCGGGCGTCGGCGAGCTTGGCTGCGAACAGGGCCCGGGTCCGCGGGCCGGCGTCCATCCCTTCCCGGTCGGCGGGGAAGTCCGTCACCGCTACCACCTCGTGGTCGGCGTCGGGCGCGAAATGAGTCGCCGCGACCAGGTCCACGGGCAGGACGAGTTCTACGCCGCGCCGCTCGGCTTCGGCCATCACGGCCTTGACCGCGGGAATCTGGTCGGCTTCGAGCACCGAGTTCCCGACCTCGTAGCCTTGCGCGGCGAGGAACGTGTACCCCATGCCGCCGCCGATGAGGATCCGGTCCGCCAGGTTAAGCAGGTTGCCGATCACGGCGAGCTTTTCCGAGGGCTTCTTGCCGCCGAGCACGACCACGAACGGGCGGGCCGGGTCGGTGGTCAGCTGCCGCAGCACGGCTACCTCGGCCAGCACCAGGTCACCCGCGGCGTTCGGGAGCAGACCTGGCAGGTCGTAGACCGACGCGTGCTTGCGGTGCACGGCGCCGAACCCGTCCCCCACGTACAGCTCGCCGAAGCGGGCCAGTCGCTGCGCGAACGCCAGTCGCTCCGCGTCGTCCTTGCTGGTCTCGGCGGGTTCGAAGCGCACGTTCTCCAGCACCGCGACATCCTCGTCCCCGAGGCTGAACGCGGTCTGCTCAGCTGAGGCACCCGCCACGTCGGTGGCGAAGGACACCGGCCGTCCGAGCAGTTCGCCGAGCCGGGCCGCCACCGGGCGCAGCGAGGGGCCGCCGGCCGCCCGCTCCTCGAACGTGGCGCCCTTGGGCCGGCCGAGGTGCGCCAGGATGATGACCCGCGCACCCCGGTCAGACAGCTTGCTGATCACCGGCAGGCTGGCCCGGATCCGGCCGTCGTCGGTGATCTCCCCGCTGCCGGTCAGGTCCAGCGGGACGTTCAGGTCCGAGCGGAGCAGCACGCGCCGGCCCATGACCTCCAGGTCGTCGATGGACCGCATTACCGCAGCCGCGAGGCGACGAGCGCGGCCAGGTCCACGAGCCGGCTGGAGTAGCCCCACTCGTTGTCGTACCAGCCGATAACCTTCACCGTGCTGCCGAACGCCATCGTCAGCGACGAGTCGAAGGTGCAGGACGCGGGCGAGCCGACGATGTCGGAGGACACGATCTGGTCCTCGGTGTAGTACAGGAAGCCCTTCAGCGGTCCCTCGGCGGCGGCCTTGAACGCGGCATTGACCTCGTCCTTGGTCACCTCGCGGTTCAGCTCCACCACCAGGTCGGTCACCGAGCCGTCGGGCACAGGCACTCGCATGGCCATCCCGTCCAGCTTGCCCTTCAGCTCGGGCAGCACCAGCGCGGTCGCCTTCGCCGCTCCGGTCGTGGTCGGGATGATGTTCTGCGCGGCGGCGCGCGCCCGGCGCAGGTCCTTGTGCGGGAAGTCCAGGATGACCTGGTCGTTGGTGTAGGCGTGGATCGTGGTCATCAGGCCCTTGACGATCCCGAAGCTGTCGAGCAGTACCTTGGCCATCGGCGCCACGCAGTTCGTGGTGCAGGACGCGTTGGACAGGACGTGGTGTGTCGCGGGGTCGTACGCGCCGTCGTTGACCCCCAGCACGATCGTGATGTCCTCTTCCTTGGCCGGCGCGGAGATGATGACCTTCTTCGCGCCCGCCTCCAGATGCGCGCCCGCCGTCGGGCCGGTGGTGAACCGGCCGGTGGACTCGATCACGATGTCCACGCCGAGGTCGCGCCACGGCAGCTTGGCCGGGTCGCGTTCGGCCAGGATCTTGACCGACTTGGCGCCGATCTGGATCGTGTCGCCGGATACGGAAACATCGTGCGGCAGGGTACCGAGCACGGTGTCGTACTTGAGCAGATGCGCCATCGTGGCGATGTCGCCCAAGTCGTTCGCCGCCACGATCTCGATGCCACGGTCGCCGTCCGAGGCGTTGGCCGCCCGCCAGAAGTTACGGCCGATGCGGCCGAACCCATTGATTCCCACGCGAATTGTCACAGTACTAAATCTCCTCGTCGATCCGGCGATCGCCAGTGCTCCCGAGACTATCGGACGCCACCTCCTCCGAAGCCCAGAAGGCGGCGCCAGGCCCTGCGCACGCGGAGCCTGTCGGGGCCCCTGTACTGGGCAGCCACGCATAACGCCCCCTAAGGTCTAGACCATAACAAAAAAGAAAAATTCTTTGATCGGAACGGGCCGCGTGCGTGCCTCTGGCCCATCGCTTCAGCGTGCCTGTCGATCGGCGCGGCGCGGATTCGTGTAGATGGTGACAGGCACCGCCGGGCTGAACCCTCCCCCCGGCGTAGCGTCTAGCGAGGGGAAAGGGGTTGTCCGAGATGAAGCAGTACTTGCTCAGCATCTATCAGCCGGATGGGGATCCGCCCCCGCCGGAGGTCCTTGAGCCGATCATGAGAGACATCGCCGCGGTGAACGAGGACATGCGGGCCACTGGCGCCTGGGTGTTCACCGCCGGGCTGCACCCGCCGGAGACGGCCACGGTGGTACGGGCCGCGGACCGCGACGTGCTCGTCACCGACGGACCGTTCGCCGAGGGTAAGGAGCACATCGGCGGCTTCTGGATCATCCGGGCGCCTGATCTGGACGCCGCGCTCGGCTGGGCCCGCAAGGCCACCGAGGCGTGCAAGCTGCCGGTCGAGGTGCGGCCCATGGTGGACCTGGCCGGGGACTGAGGCTGGTGCCGCCCGCGCTGGCCGGCATCGAGCGTGCCTTCCGCGAGGAATACGGCCGTGCGGTGGCCGTCCTGACCCGCGTCTTCGGCGATATCGACGTCGCCGAGGACGCGGTGCAGGACGCGTTCGCCGAGGCGGTCAGGCGCTGGCCGGGGACCGGGCTGCCGCCCAGCCCGGCCGGGTGGATCATCACCACCGCGCGCAACCGGGCCATCGACCGGCTGCGCCGCGAGGCGGCCCGCGACGGCAAGCACGCGCAAGCCGCGCTGCTGCATGCCCGCGACGAACACCTGGAGGATTCATGGGCGACGGACGGAGACAGCCCGGTGCGTGACGACCGGCTGCGGCTCATCTTCACCTGCTGTCACCCGGCCCTGGGCACCGGCGCCCAGGTGGCGCTCACGCTCCGGCTGCTCGGCGGCCTCACCACCACCGAGATCGCGCACGCGTTCCTGGTGCCTGAGCCGACCATGGCCCAGCGCCTGGTCCGGGCCAAGGCCAAGATCAAGGTGGCGGGGATTCCGTACCGCGTCCCGGCGCAGGCCGACCTTCCCGGCCGCCTCGCGGCCGTGCTCGCCGTCGTCTACCTGATCTTCAACGAGGGATACACGGCGAGTTCGGGTGAGGCGCTGGCCCGGGCCGACCTGTGCGCCGAGGCGATCAGGCTCGGGCGGATGACGGCCAGGCTCATGCCGGACGAGCCCGAGGCGATGGGGCTGCTCGCGCTGATGCTGCTGACCGAGTCACGGCGGGCCGCCCGGACCGCACCGGACGGCTCGCTGGTGCTGCTCGCCGATCAGGACCGCAGCCACTGGGACCGGGCGCTCATCGCCGAGGGCCAGGCCCTCGTCCGGCGCTGCCTGCGACGTGGCCAGCCTGGCCCGTACCAGATCCAGGCGGCGATCAGCGCCGTGCACAGCGACGCGCCCATCGCGACCGCCACCGACTGGGACCAGATCCTTGCGCTGTACGACCAGCTGCTCATGGTCGCCCCGAGCCCGGTGGTCGCGCTGAACCGCGCGGTGGCGGTCGCCGAGGTCCAGGGCCCGGCCGCGGCGCTGGCGATTGTGGACGGCCTGGGGCTGACCCGGTATTACCTGTTCCACGCGATCCGCGCCGACCTGCTCCGCCGCCTGGGCCGCCTCGCGGACGCCGACGCCGCCTACCGGGCCGCGATCGACGGCACCAGCAACGCGGCTGAGCTGGCGCACCTAGCCTCGGCGAAGCAGCGCCTGCACCATCCGGGCGCCGTTGCAGACGACGGACCCCGCCGTAGCCGGCCCGCGGGATGATCCGGCCGCGGCGGTCCCCGAGGGTGTCAGTGTCTTGGTAAACAAAATCCAGCACCCCGGCTTCCGGGCGCGCCGCAGACCGGGCGATCTCGGCAGGCTCCGCGTCGCGTTGTACGCCGTGTTCGGCGTGCAAGGGTTCAGCTATGCCAGCTGGGCGGTCCGCGTGCCGGCGGTCAAAGAGCAGACCGGCGCGTCGCCGGCGGCCCTCGGGCTCGCGCTGCTCGGCCTGTCAGCCGGGGCCGTCGCCACCATGCTGATCGCGGGCGCGCTGTGCCGCCGGTTCGGCAGCCAGCGGATCACCGTGATCATGTGTGTCCTGCTGTCCGTCACCCTGGTCCTTCCCGCGCTGGCCCATTCCGCGCTCAGCCTGGGGCTCTTGCTGGCCGTGTTCGGGATCGCCTACGGCGGCCTCAACGTGGCCATGAACACTGTCGCGGTCGATATGGTGGCCGCCCTGCGCCGACCGGTGATGCCGGAATTTCACGCCGCCTGGAGCTTCGGCGGCCTGGCCGGCGCCGGCCTCGGCGGCCTGCTCGCGCCGCATCTGTCCCCGTTCCGCGATCTGTCGCTGATCGCGCTGGTCTGCCTGCTCGTCGCGGTGGTCACGGGCCGGACGCTGCTGGCCGGCACCATCCCGGAGCCCGGCAGCGCCGCCGCCCGTACCCCGTCTTCCCCGCCGCACCACTGCGCTGCCGCGCCTCCCATAACATCAGCGGGCGATCCCGCCCCGCAGGACCGCCCGGTTCCGGGCTGGCGCCAGGCGCTGCGGACCGGGCGGGTCGTCGGGCTCTTCGGGCTGATCGCGCTGTGCGCGGCGTATGACGAGGGCGCTATCGGCGATTGGGGCGCCCTGCACTTGCGGCAGGACCTAGGCGCCAGCGCGGGTCTGGCCGCCGCAGGCTATGCCGCCTTCGCCCTCGCCGAAGCGACGGGCCGGCTCTCCGGCACGGCCATGCTCGAGCGGGTCGGCCGCACCCGGGTGCTGGTGCTGGGCGGCCTGGCCGCGTGCGCGGGCATGCTTCTCGCCTCGCTGGCCCCTGACGTGTGGCTGGCTCTGGCCGGGTTCGCCGTGACCGGCCTCGGGGTGGCCAACCTGTTCCCGGCCGCGATCGCGCGCGCGGGCCTGCTGGCCGGATCGGGCGGAGTCGCCCTGACCTCGACCCTCGGCTACAGCGGCTTCCTGCTCGGCCCGCCCGCGATCGGCTTTCTGGCCAGCGACTTCGGCCTGCGCGCCGGCCTTACCACGCTCTCGTTCCTGGCCCTCGCCGCCGCCGCGATCGCTTACCTCTGCAGGGACCGGTAAATCAATAACAGAAGCTATCGCGGACTGACGGCGAGCGTGGCGGTGCCCGAGAGCAACCCCGAGTGGTTCTCGGAGAAGGAACCGACGCTCAGCCCCGAGAAGGTGTAACTCAGCGCCGTGGCGGACAGATGGCCGTCTTCCCCGGCACGGACGGAGAGCGTGAGCACCGGGATGCCCGTGACTCCTTCGCCTTGGAAGACCCCCTCGAGCAGCGGCAGCGACGACGTGGTGAAGCGGAGGTCGAGGGGGGCATCTGATGCCGCCTGGGAGAGCTGGACGGCCGTCACGGCATAGGAAGGCGTTTCCGTCCCTCCGGCGGTGCCCATGGTTACCTGCACCTTGGTGGCCAGCGCCGGACCGGGGAGCCCGGCGAACGGGCCGACGCGCTGCAGCGGACCCGGCGCGGAGACCACGCGGCTCAGGGCGGGAAGCGCGAGTGAGACGGTGCCCGTGGGCGTGCCGGACAGATGTTCCTTGAAGGAGGTGACGGCGGCCGCGCCGAACATGTCCAAGGACTCGGTCGTCGGCCGGCCGTTCAGGCCTGGCGTGCGGAAGGCGAGGCTGATGTCCGAGATCCGCCCGCCGCCCGCGGCCGCCCGGAGGACCTCGCCGAGCAGCGCGAGCGAGGACGTGCTGAATCTGAGCCCGGCCCGCGCCGACGCGGTCGACAGCTGCACCGAGGAGATGAAGTAATACGCACCGTCGGCCCCGGAGGCCGACGAGCCCAGCTTCAGGTAGACCTGGGTACTCGCCGAGCCGGACAGCAGCGACGCCGGGGACTCCGCTCGCCGCATCACGGCCGTATGCAGCAGCGGCACCGGAGCCAGGAAGGCGCTCGCGACCCCCCCGGCACACAGGGCCGTCAGGGCGGCGCCGGCCGCGGCAGGCCGGGGCAACCAGGACCGCCGACGCCGCTCCGCGCGCAAGCGTTGTTGCTCGAAACGACGCCGGTACTGCTCGCCCGGGACGCCCCGGGCCCACAGGTTCCACACCGACGCAGACGGACCGCAGAGATAAACGGTGGCCTGGAGGAAGATGATGAAGATGAGCAGCCACGGCGGATGATGCGAGGTGGCCAGCAGGCTGGTGGCAGCGTACAGGGCGACGGCCAGGAGCAGCTCCACCCGGGTCAGCCGCAGCGCCGTGCGGATGCGGCGGCGGCCGCCGGTCTTGGAGGTCCGCAGGAACACCGCGTCTCGTCGTGCCATCCCCTCGATGCAGCCGAGGGCGATGACCCAGCTGACCGACAGGCTGATAACCAGCGACCGCAACGCCCGGCGATACGACATGGTCGTCCAGAGGCGCAGCGTACACATCATGGTGATCGTGGCGACGATGATGAGCGACATCGGCAGCAGCGACCGGCCGCCGTCCATCGGGGAGACGGCGAACCTGGACCCGCTGGCCAGCAGACCGGTGATCACGAGCAGCAGCAGACTGAAGGCCAGCATGAGCAAATCCCGGAACCACCCGAGCGACGCCATCAGGTAATCGCGGCGCTGCGCGCTAGTCAGGTGGTTGTCCGTCGAGTGGTCCCACGGCATCAGGCTGCGCCAGTGCAGCCGCATGATCTGCATCGCGCCGAAGCACCAGCGGTGACGCTGGGTGAGCATTCCGGCGAAGCTGGGCGGCACGATGCCCCGGCCGAAGCAGCGAGGAATATACAGGCCGGACCAGCCGTCCCTGAGCACCCGGAGCGAGGCCTCGGTGTCCTCGCAGATGCACCATTCGTTCCACCCGCCCACGGCGGTCAGCGCACTGCGGCGGAACAGCCCCATCGTCCCGACGAACGGGACCGTGTCGCGCTCGTTGCGGGAGGACATATTCCCCAGGTAGAAGGCTTGATAGGAGTCCACGCAGGCGGTGTAGTAGTGGCTGCCCTCAAAGTCGCGGTTGCCCTCGAAGGTCTGCAGGAAGCCGAGGCTCGGGTCGGAGAAGTACCCGGCGGTCTCGCGCAGGTAGTGCGGCTGGACGATGTCGTCGGAGTCGACCAGGCCGATGATCTCGGCGCGCGGGTCGGTGTAGCGGCGCAGGGCGAGGTTGCAGGCGCCCGCCTTGTAGCCGGGCCAGGGGGCGACGTGGACGAAGCGGACGCGCTTACGACCCCGGCAGTACTCCTCCACCGGGCCCCACACGGCCGGATCGGAGGTGTTGTTGTCGATGACGACCACTTCGAAGTTCGGGTAGTCGATCCGCTCGACCGCCTGGATCGTCTCGATGAACAGTTCGGGAGGCTCGTTGTAGGCCGGCATGTGCAGCGACACGAAGGGCTTGTAGTCCGGGTCGGCCTTGGCCAGCGGCCGGCCCCGGCGTGCGCGGCACAACACGTCGCTCACATAGTTGATGTACGAGATCCACCCAAGGAACGCGGCCAGATCCAGTAGGAGCACCACGGAAGTGGTCAGCATCTCCAGGATCGAGTGCGCGGCGACGACGGCGATGAAAGCCGCCCAGGCGAGGAAGGTGACGGCCGCCGCGGCGTACGAGGCGTAGAAGACCTGACCGATGACGTAGCGGTCCGGCTGAAAGGCCATCACCACGAGCGAGATGATCACCAGCAGGTAGGCGGCCGTCTCGAGGCCGCCGAACGGCAAGCCCCACAGCACGTGGGTCAGCACACAGGCGACGGCCGAGATCGCTGCCGCCCACACGCCGCCGATCAGGACCTCGGTGATCTTCGAACCCGTCCAGCGAAAGCGCGTGCCGATGTCGCGCGCCGGGCTCAGCACCAGCACGGTCACCAGGATCAGCTGGACGAAGGAAATGAAGAAAAGATCATACAGATTAAACTTAAGTAGCACCCAGCGCTCCCCCTGCGTCCCCACCCAAAGGCTGCTTCGGTTACTTTAGCCACAATCCGTCCCGCTAGCGGCGCTAATGCCCGCTTTGGTACGCAAAGCGGGCGCGACGGCTAGTTCGAAGTCGCGGTCAGGGCCGGTAACTGGCGCGCGGTGGCGGGTGGGGGGTGGACTAGGAGAGCATGTCGACGGTGAGGAAGGCTTCGGTGCTCGCGATGCCTTGCTCGCCGGCGCGGCGGTCGGCCATGGCCAGCAGGCGGCGGATGCGGCCGGCGATCGCGTCCTTGGTCAGCGGCGGGTCGGCGAGCTGGCCCAGTTCTTCCAGGCTGGCCTGGCGATGAGCCATCCTCAGCTTGCCCGCCATGGTCAAGTGCTCCGGCGCGTCCTGGCCCAGGATCTCCAGCGCGCGCTCTACCCGGGCGCCCGCCGCCACCGCGGCGCGCGCGCTGCGGCGCAGGTTCGCGTCGTCGAAGTTCGCTAGCCGGTTGGCGGTGGCCCTGACCTCGCGACGCATCCGCCGCTCCTCCCAGGCCATCACGGCCGCATGAGCACCGAGCCTGGTCAGCATGGCACTGATCGCCTCGCCGTCCCTGATCACGACCCGGTCCACGCCACGCACATCCCGTGCCTTGGCGTGTACCTTCAGCCGCCGCGCCGCGCCGACCAGCGCGAGCGCCGCCTCTGAGCCCGGGCAGGTGATCTCCAGGGCCATCGACCGGCCGGGCTCGGTGAGCGACCCGTGGGCCAGGAACGCGCCGCGCCAGGCCGCCTCGCAGTCGCAGGCGGAACCGGACACAACCTGCCTGGGGAGGCCGCGTACCGGGCGGCCGAAACTGTCGATCAGCCCGGTCTGGCGGGCCAGGCTCTCCCCCGCTCGCCCCTGACTCACCCGCACCAGGTAGCGGTTCCCCTTCCGCAGGCCGCTCGGCGCGACCACGAGGAACTCGGCCGGGTGCCCGAACACCTCGGTGATGCTGGCCCGCAACCGCCTGGCCACCGCTCCGGTGTCCAGCTCCGCCTCGATCACCACCCGGCCCTCGGACAGGTGCAGGCCGCCGGCGAACCTGAGCAGCGTGGATACCTCCGCCTGACGGCAGCACGGCTTCAGCACCGGGACCCGGCTGAGTTCGTCCTTCACCACGCCGGTCATCGCCATTCGCGTCACTCCCCCCACGTATGCTTCGCTACCTGTCCCGGCCGCCGGACTCCCGGAGCGCCAAGGTTCCCCACGCCGTACCGTGCCGGGGGAACGAAGTCCTCAGAGCCCCGGAACCTCGCGAAAATCTCCGCGTACGTCTCGGCCAGCAGCCTCGGATCATGACGGGGCGTGCCGTCCGCCGCGGCCACGTCGGCCCTCTCAAGCCGGGCGCCGAGCACGGCCGCCGCCTTCTCCAGGTCGGCCAGGCTACCGGTGTCCGAGGCTTTGCTGTCGGCCAGCACCACATCTACGGTAAGCGCCGGCGCGTGTCCGGCGAGCACTTCCAGGTGCTTGTGCGGAGAAAATCCGTCTGTCTCTCCCGGCTGCGGCGCCAGGTTGAGGACGAGCAGCCGCCGGGCCGTGGTGACATGAAGCGCGGCCGCGAGTTCGGGCACCAGCAGGTGCGGCAGCACGCTGGTGAACCATGACCCAGGACCGAACACCACCCAGTCCGCGTCGAGCACGGCCCGCACCGCCTCGGGCACCGCGGGCGGATCTTCGGGCAGCAGCGTGATAGACCGGACCTGCCCCGGCGTGGTGGCGCATTCCTCCTGTCCCCTGATCGTAGTGACCTCGTCCGGCTTGTCCGGGTCGGCCCCGACCACCTCCGCGACGATGTCGAGCGGCACCGCGGCCATCGGCAGGACCCGGCCGCCGGTGCCGAGCAGCCGGCCTACCCAGTCCAGGCCCGCGATAGGATCGCCGAGAAGGTCCCAGAGCGCGACGATGAGCAGGTTTCCGACGGCATGGCCGGCCAGCTCGCAGTCCCCGCCGAACCGGTGCTGCACCACCTTGCTCCAGGTGGTGCCCCACTCGTCGTCCCCGCACAGCGCGGCCAGCGCCATCCGCAGATCACCGGGGGGCAGCACGCCGAACTCACGGCGCAGCCTGCCGCTCGACCCGCCGTCGTCCGCGACGGTCACGATCGCGGTGAGATCATCAGCCACCCTGCGCAGGGCCCGCAACGAGGCCGCCAGCCCGTGGCCGCCGCCGAGCGCCACCGCCCTCAGGCCAGTCACCAGATGCTCACTCCCGACCTAGGTCCCTGTGCACGACCTGCACCGTCCCGATCCCAGCCGCCTCCGCAATGCGCGTCGCCAGCTGGCCGGCAATGGCCACGCTACGATGCTTGCCGCCGGTGCAGCCCACCGCGAGAGTCACGAACCGTTTACCCTCCCGCTCATAGCCAGGCAACACCACCCGCAGCAACTCAGTGTAATAATGCAGAAACTGTTCGGCACCGGGCTGGGAAAGAACATACTCGCGCACTGGCGCGTCCTGCCCCGTCATTGGGGCAAGTTCGGCGATCCAGTACGGATTCGGCAGAAAACGGCAGTCCGCAACCAGGTCGGCGTCGACCGGCAGGCCGTACTTGAAACCGAACGAGACGATGGACAGGCGCACGCCCGTCGCGGTGCCGCCGCCGAAGAAGTTCCGCATTCGGGCGCGGAGCTCGTGCACGTTGAGCCGGGAGGTGTCGATCAGGAGATCGGCGTCGCCGCGCACCTCGCGCAGCAGCTCGCGTTCGGCCGCGATCCCGTCGGTGACCCGGCCGGTGCCCTGCAGCGGGTGCGGCCGCCGCTCGCTGTCGAACCGCCGCACGAGTGTGTCCTCGGCGGCTTCGAGAAACACCACCCGGGCGGTGGCCCGGCGCGCGCCCAGGTCGTTGATCGCCGACTTCAGGTCGGTGCTGAACGCGCGGCTGCGCACGTCAACAACCGCGGCCATCCGTGACACCGCTCCGTTGGACCTGGCCGCGAGGTCGACCATCGTAGGCAGCAGGCCGGGCGGCAGGTTGTCCACCACGAACCAGCCCAGGTCCTCCAGCGACTTGGCCGCGGTGGACCGCCCCGCCCCGGACATGCCGGTGATAACCACGATGTCCGTCTGGTCCTCAGCCATCCCCATGTTCTCCTTCTTCTCCCCCAGGGGGGTCTGGCAAGACGGGCCTCGGGGGGCGGGAGCCCCCCCCAGGG
>Ga0302229_10000877_pt1 | contig 23346 bp, 16 predicted proteins | sample II_Palsa_N1_3_FD_193518 | JGI IMG/M metagenome (GOLD analysis project Ga0302229, IMG submission 193518) | Peat permafrost microbial communities from Stordalen Mire near Abisko, Sweden - II_Palsa_N1_3 | ecosystem: Environmental > Terrestrial > Soil > Palsa > Peat permafrost | place: Sweden... | reverse complement strand
ACCTGCTGGTCGCCCACGTAGCCCTCGATCATGAGCTCCGGCCTGGTGCCCTTGACGCGGGCCGGGAGAGTGACCAGGAACGGGGGGTAAGCCAGGTGACCGTACAGCGACGGCCCGGTCGCCGGCAGCCCGGTGGCCACGTGCGCGCCGTTGACGAAGATCTCCAGCCGCTCACAGTTGCTGGCGATCATCGAGGTCGGGGACGTAATCGGGAACACCCCGGCAAGTTCCCAGAAGAACACGGGCACGATGACCGGGCGGACACTCGGGTCCACCTGCGACTGATAGATGCCGGCGCCGGGTTTGGGGACCCGGAAGAGGTCCACCACTCCCGCCCACTTGACCGACTCCGGATCCAGGCCCTCTGGTGAGTCGTAGTCGAACGCGGCCCAGGCCAGCATCCCGGAGTAGCTGGGATTAGACCGGGCCAGGCTCTGCGCCTGGCCGTGCAGGGAAGCCTGCTCGGCCAGTTGGGAGGGCGAGTCGGTCCACGCGAAGCGATGCGGCTTCCACTCGTCCACTCCCACCGCCTCGGTGATCAGATAAGGCAGGCCGGGGATCGGCGGCCGCAGCAACGCCTCACCGAGCTTTATGTCGTGGTGGTAGTCGTTGTAGGCGAAGACGTCCTCGTTCCACCCGGCGACCTCGTGGTGGGCCATCGCCCCCGAACTGGGCCGCGAGCTGTCGAGCTGGGCGGCGGCCTGCTTGGTGGCGGCCCACAGGCCGGGAAGGTCCGGTGTCTCGTTGAGCCGGGTGCCCCAGATGATGACCGACGGCCGGCTCCGGTCCCTGGTCACCATGTCGCGCACGTTCTGCACGACCAGGTCCTGCCAGCCCGGGGCGGCACTCACGTTGTGCCAGCCCGGTGCCTCTTCCCAGACCAGCAGCCCGAGCTCATCGCAGGCGTCGAGGAAGTGCGGCGACTGCGGGTAGTGCGAGCAGCGGACCATGTTGCAGTTGAGTTCCTGCTTCAGGATCTCCGCGTCCGTGCGCTGAACCCGGCCGGGCATCGCCATGCCGGCGTACGGGTAGAGCTGGTGCCGGTTCAGGCCGAACAGCTGCAGCCGCTCGCCGTTCAGGTAGAAGCCGTCGGGCTGGAACGACGCGTCCCGGAACCCGATCCGCCGGGACAGGACGTGGCTGCCCACGCCGGGGAAGGCCAGCGTGGCCTGCACGGTGTACAGCTTGGGGTTGTCCGTCGACCACAGGGTGATATTCCCGAGTCCGGTCAGGCTCAGCTTCCAGGTGGTGATGCCGGGCGTGTCCAGGCTGACCGATGTGGCCTGGGTGGCGACCAGTCGGCCTCCGTCGAACAGCTCGACCACCAGGCTGCCGTTGGCATGCGTTGGCAGCGCCGAGTCGACACTGCACTCCACGTCTACCCGCCGCTGCGAGGTGAGCACGTCGACCGGCAGGGCGAACAGGTCGGACAGGAACGCCTGCGGGAGCACCCGCAGCCTGATGTCGCGGTAGATCCCGCCCGGCTGGAAGAAGTCGATAGTGACCGGGCCGTCGCCCAGGCTCATCGGCGGCACCGGCAGGCAGTTGGCGTCCACCAGGACCGCGAGCAGGTTGTCGCCCGAGGTGACGTGGCCGGTGAGTTCGGCCGAGAACGGCAGGTACCCGCCTTGGTGGGTGCTGACCGTGTGGTCGTTGATCACTATCGTCGCGTTGACCATGACCCCGTCGAAATCGACCATGATCCTGTTGCCCGGCCGACGCGTAGTGAGCAGTGGCCCGCCGTTGAAATGGCGCCGGTAGATCCACATCTGCTGCCACTCGCTGGCGTTCCAATAACGCCACGAAAGCGGAGTGACCGTGTGCGGCACCGTGACCAGCGCGAAGCCGCTGTCGTCGTAGAACGAACTCTCCGAGCCCGCCATGTACTGCCCGCCGAACAGCCAGTTCGAGTTCAGCGAGAAGTTCAGGTTGGTGGGCTGCGGCTCGTTCGGCCGCGACACCCTCCCGACCAGGGTCAGCACCCGCAGCGCGGCGACCCCGGCCCCGCCAATCAGGCCAGCCTGGATCAGTGCGCGCCGCGAGATCCGCCGCTTGGACTTGGTCTCAGTCTCGCCCTCGTGCGCCACCGCGTCCTGAGCCCACGAGATTTGAGCCGGGGAGATTGCGGTCTCCGCCGCAGCCGGGCGGCCCAGCGCGGTCTCTGCGAGAGCCGGGCGGGGCAGCGCGGTTTCCGGGCGGGCCGGAACGGTCTCTGCGGGGGCTGGGCGGGCCGGAACGGTCTCTGCGGGGGCTGGGCGGGCCGGGACGGTCTCTGCGGGGGCTGGGCGGGCCGGGACGGTCTCTGCGGGGGCTGGGCGGGCCGGGACGGTCTCTGCGGGGGCTGGGCGGCCCAGGACGGTTTCCGGGCGGGCCGGGACGGTCTCTGCGGGGGCTGGGCGGCCCAGGACGGTTTCCGGGCGGGCCGGGACGGTCTCTACGGGAGCCAAGTGGGCCGGCGCGGTCTCTGTGGGAGCCGGGCGGGTCGGCGCGGTCCGCGCCTGCCCGCTCCGCGCCTGTCCGGCCTGTGCCTGCCCAGTCCGCGTTTGCCCAGTCCGCGTTTGCCCGGTCCGCGCTTGCGCGGCCTGCGCCTGCCCCGTCCGCTGTCGGGGCGGCCTGCCTGACGCGGTCGGTCGGCCCGTCGGGTCCTTTCTGGGTTTCGGCGGCGGCGCACTCGTCGTCGCTCCCCGGCTTCCCGCGGCGGCCCGATTCGGCTTAGGGCCTCCGTCCGACTCGCCGCCCCGGGCCGGCTCTGGCGATGCGCCGCTCGCGCGGCCCGGGGCGGGGGCCGTGGCCCCGCCTTCCGGCACCGGGTCTGTCAGGTCGGTGCCGACCTGGGCGGCAGGCCTGGCCGCGGAGCCGGGACGGCCCGCTGAGTCTGAACCCCCGTCGGACTCGCTGACCCCCGCCGGCCCGTCTCCCGTGCCGGTATCGGGGACCGCGTCGGTCAGGGTCGCGCTCGCCAGGGCGTCCAAGCCCACGTCGTCGGTCACCAAAGTGGGCTCGATGACGACCCCGATGGGCTCGGTGCCGTCCTTTACCTCACCCACCGGGGGCCCAGCGCCCGCGTTGGTAACGCCAGACATGACCCGTATCCCCGTCGCACAGGACTCCCCGTAAGCATCCGGTGTGACATCCTCACCGCCGGCCCGACGCGCGTCGGGCCCTTGGCGACTGGTTTTGCGCTCCCATCGTTATTAGCGGATGGGAGCGCACGCGATAAAAATACAGGCCCTCTAGGCTCTGTACGCAAACGGACACGTTGCGCCTAAATAACATAAATAACTTGACCCGTCGCATACCGCCGAGCTTGCCGGCCGGCCACGGCGCGCGCCCCGGCCCGCGGTGTCGTCGTCCCGGCGCGTCCTCGGCCAGGTCGCGACGGCTCCGGCGGCGCCGCCTCCCGCCTGTCCCGGCCGGGCAAAATGTCAGACGCTCGCGGTACCTTCGAACAAGAATCGAATAGCTACTGGACATCCGAACGAATTTAGGTTCGAATAGATGTACCAGCGTCGGCCGGGTGGGGTGAGGGAAGCGTCTCACCTGGCCGGGCCACCGGAGGAGATGAGAAGCGATGGTGAACGCAGCGGAGGTGCGGACGGGCGGCGGGATCGGCCCGCGGCACGCTGGAATACCGAGGGTCCCCGGGGTTCCTGTGGCGCCGACCGTGCTGAGCATGCTCCAGTCCGCGCGCCGGGGACTGGACGAAGCTGCTGACGAGACGTCGGCTGGCGCCCGTTATGTCACGGCGCATCTAGCGGCGCTGCGCGCCGCGGCGGCGGTGGTAGCAGCCCGAGGCGAGCCCAAGACCAGGCGCCGGAAGCCGCACAGCGTCTGGGACCTCCTGCCCCAGGTCGAGCCTGCCCTGAGTGAGTGGGCCGCCTACTTCGCGGCCGGGGCAGGCAAGCGCGCGGCGGCCGAGGCCGGCCTGCCGCGCGCGGCGTCTGCCCGTGAGGCCGACGACCTGCTGCGGGATGCGGAGACGTTCCTGTCGCTCGCAGAGACCGCGCTCGGCGTCGAGGTACAGTCTCCGCTCCCGCTGCGGCCGGCCGGTTAGCGGAGCTTAGAACCCATCCATCGCGCCGCGCGCGTCGGCGTCCAGCACGCCCCAGCTGATGAGTTCCTCGGTGAGGTCAGCGGGGGACTTGTCATAGATGACCGCGAGCGAACGGAGGTCCTCGTGCCGGACCGACAGGACGCGGCCGTTGTAGTCGCCGCGCTGGCTCTGGATGGTCGCGACGTACCGAGCTAGCGGGCCGACCTTGTCCTTGGGCAGCTGACCCATCCGTTCTAGATCGATGACGAGCTTGGGCGAGGGCACCAGCGGTGTCGGGGAGGCGTCGCCGGGCAGCAGCTCGGAAACGGGCACCCCGTAGAACTCGGCGAGCTCGGCGAGCTTCTGGACGGTGACCGACCGGTCTCCGCGCTCATAGGAGCCGACGACGACGGCCTTCCACCGCCCGCGGGACTTCTCCTCAACGCCGTGCAGGGACAGTCCCTGCTGGGTGCGGATGGCGCGCAGCCGCGCGCCGAGCGTCTTGGCATACTCAGATGGCATATTTCCTCGGTTCCCGGCCATTCGTCGCTTACGGTAACGGTTACGCTCAGTGACGGTAGGCGGCGAGCGCGACAAGGTCAAGCCGAATGGCAAAAACTGGCTTAACTCGTACGGTAACCGGCTTGCCATCCCGGATCATTACCTACCCTCCGCCGGCCGCAAGAATCCAGCTGTGATCAGGTTTCACGTCGCTGCGGGCAGGTCGCGCGGAACGCGGCGGACGATCGTCACCTTCTGGTCGTGTCTGTCTGGTGTGACGGAAATCACACACTGTGCCCGGCGGCGCGCTGCGGCCCGGCCCACTGGTAACTCCCCGTATGATCTTGACCGAAGACATCCTTTAAGGACCGTCCGGAGAGGCGGGGAAGGAGGTCCGTTCATGAGCGCAACCGGCTATCCGGTCGCGGGGCGTGATGGCCTCGCGGTACTCGATACCGAGGAAATCAGGCGCGCACTGACCAGGATCGCCCACGAGATCCTGGAACGGACGCACGGCGGCGAAGAGGTAGTCCTGCTCGGCATCCCGACGCGCGGCGTGCCGCTGGCCCGCCGCCTGGCCGCCCGGATCGGGGAGTTCGAGGGTCTCGAGGTTCCCTGCGGATCGCTCGACGTGACTATGCACCGCGATGACCTGCGGTTGCACCCGGCGCGCGCGCTGGGCCGCACCGACCTTCCACCTTCGGGGGTGGACGGGAAGACGGTCGTCCTGGTCGACGACGTGCTCTACTCGGGCCGCACCGTGCGGGCAGCGCTCGACGCGCTGACTGACCTGGGCCGGCCTCGGGCCGTGCAGCTGGCCGTCCTGGTCGACCGCGGCCATCGCGAGCTCCCGATCCGCGCCGACTACGTGGGCAAGAACCTGCCGACTTCGCAGCGGGAGGTGGTCCACGTCCTGCTGGCGGAGGTCGACGCGCGGGACGCGGTGATGATCGGCGACGAAGGGCGGCCGTCATGAAGCGTCATCTGATCTCGGCGGCCGATCTCAGCCGGGGCGACGCGCTGCTCATCCTCGACACCGCGGAGGAGCTGGCCGGCCTGGCCGACCGCCCGATCAAGAAACTGCCCACGCTGCGCGGCCGCACGGTCGTCAACCTCTTCTTCGAGGACTCGACCAGGACCAGGATCTCGTTCGAGGCCGCCGCGAAACGGCTGTCCGCCGACGTGATCAACTTTTCGGCCAAGGGCTCAAGCGTGGGCAAGGGCGAGAGCCTCAAGGACACCGCCCTGACCCTCGAGGCCATGGGCGCGGACGCGGTCGTCATCCGGCACAGCGCCTCGGGCGCCGCACACCGCCTGGCCGGCTGGGTCCGGGGCAGCGTGGTGAACGCCGGGGACGGCACCCACGAGCACCCCACCCAGGCCCTGCTCGACGCGTTCACCATCCGGCGCAGGCTCTTCAAAGGGGGCATCGCCCCGCGGGGGGGTCTGGGGGGGTCGTCCCCCCGAGGCAGCACCGCCAGCGGCCGCGGGGCCGGGCTGGACGGCATCCGGGTCACGATCGTCGGCGACGTGCTGCACAGCCGCGTCGCCCGGTCCAACGTCCTGCTGCTGACCACTCTCGGTGCGGAGGTGACCCTGGCCGCACCGCCCACCTTGTTGCCCTTCGCCGTCGATACCTGGCCCTGCGCGGTGAGCTACGACCTGGACAGCGAGCTGCCCAAGAGCGACGTGGTGATGATGCTCCGCGTTCAGCAGGAGCGGATGACCGCGGCGTACTTCCCCAGCGTGCGCGAGTACAGCCGCCGCTACGGGCTGGACACCGCGCGCATGGCCCGGCTGCCCGACCACGCCATCGTCCTGCATCCCGGGCCCATGAACCGGGGCGTGGAGATCGCCGCCGAGGTGGCCGACTCGGCCCGCTCGATGATCGTGGAGCAGGTGGCCAACGGGGTCACCACCCGGATGGCCGTCCTGTACCTGCTGCTCGGCGGCACCGAGTTCCCGGAGGTGGCCTCGTGACCGCGTGGCTGATCAAGGACGTCGAAATCACCGGGCCTGGCCACCACGGGCCCACCGACCTGCTGGTGGCGGACGGGACGATCACGGCCATCGGGGCCGGGCTGACCGACGCGGGCGCCCAGGTCCTCGACGCGGCCGGCCTGATCGCCCTGCCCGGCCTGGTGGACCTGCACACGCACCTGCGCGAGCCGGGCCGCGAGGACGCCGAGACGATCGAGACCGGCACCCGCGCGGCGGCCCTGGGCGGCTTCACCGCCGTGCACGCCATGGCCAATACCGAACCCGTCGCCGACACCGCCGGAGTGGTGGAGCAGGTCTGGCGGCTCGGCCGCGCGGCGGGTCACTGCGACGTCCAGCCGGTGGGCGCGGTCACCGTCGGACTGGCCGGGACCAGGCTCGCCGAGCTCGGCACCATGGCCGACTCGGCCGCCCGCGTCCGGGTGTTCTCCGACGACGGCCGGTGCGTGGCCGACCCGCTGCTCATGCGCCGGGCCCTGGAGTACGTCAAGGCCTTCGACGGGGTGATCGCCCAGCACGCGCAGGACCCTCGGCTCACCGAGGGCGCGCAGCTCAACGAGGGCGAGATCTCCGGCCGCCTGGGCCTGGCCGGCTGGCCGGCCGTGGCCGAGGAGGCGATCATCGCCCGCGACTGCCTGCTCGCGGCGCACGTGGGCTCCACGCTGCACATCTGCCACGTCTCCACCGCGGGCTCGGCGGAGATCATCCGCTGGGCGAAATCCAAGGGCTGGCCGGTCACCGCCGAGGTCACCCCGCACCACCTGCTGCTGACCGACGAGCTCGCGGTCGGCTACGACCCGGTGTTCAAGGTCAACCCGCCGCTGCGCACCGCGGCCGACGTGGCCGAGCTCAGGCGTGCGCTGGCCGATGGCACCATCGACTGCGTGGCCACCGACCACGCCCCGCACCCGGTGGAGGCCAAGGAGACGGAGTGGTCGGAGGCGGCCTTCGGCATGACCGGGCTGGAGACCGCGCTGCGGGTGGTGCAGCAGGCCATGGTGGACACCGGGCTGCTGGACTGGTCCGGCGTGGCCGACCGGATGTCGGTCCGGCCGGCCCGGATCGGGCGGCTGGCCGGCCACGGCGCGCTGCTCGCGGTCGGCGTCCCGGCCAACCTCATGCTGTACGACCCGGCGGCACCAGCCGAGGCGGTGAGTCCGGTCGGCGCGTCCAAGAGCCGGAACACCCCGTTCGCCGGGATGCCGTTGCCCGGCCGTGTGGTGGCCACCTTCCTGCGCGGCACGCCCACCGTGCTTGACGGAAAGCTCGCCTGAGATGACCCAACAGCAGGCTCTGCTGGTGCTCGAAGACGGCACCACGCTCCACGGCACCGCCTTCGGCGCGGAGGGCGAGACGTTCGGCGAGATGGTCTTCAACACCGGCATGACCGGCTACCAGGAGACGCTGACCGATCCCTCGTACTGCCGCCAGATCGTCGCGATGACCGCGCCGCACATCGGCAACACCGGCGTCAACGACGAAGACCCCGAATCCGGCCAGGTCTGGGTCAGCGGCTACGTGGTGCGCGAGCCGGCCAGGCTCGCCTCCAGCTGGCGGGCCACCCGGGACCTGGACGCCTATCTCCGCGCCGAGAACGTGCCCGGCATCGCTGTCCGCGGCACCAGGCTGCTGACCAGGCGGGTCCGCGAGCAGGGCGCCATGCGAGCGGCGATCAGCACCGTGGAGAGCAGCCCGGCGAAGCTCCTGGAGCGAGTGCTGGCCAGCCCGCAGATGACCGGGGCCGACCTGGCCCGGGTGGTGAGCACGCCGGAGCCATACACGATCAGGCCGGAAGGGCCCGCGCGGTACCGGGTGGTCGCCGTCGATCTGGGCATCAAGGCCTCCACCCCGCGCTACCTCGCCGCCCGGGGCTGCGAGGTACTCGTGGTCCCCGCCACCACGACCGCCGCGCAGATCCTCGCCCAGGCGCCGGACGGGGTGTTCTTCAGCAACGGCCCCGGCGACCCGGCCGCGGCCACGTACGCGGTGGACGCGATGCGCGGGGTGCTGGACGCCGGGTTGCCGGTGTTCGGCATCTGCCTGGGCAGCCAGATCCTGGCCCTGGCCCTGGGCCTGGGCACCTACAAGCTGCGGTACGGGCACCGCGGCGTGAACCAGCCGGTCATGGACCTCGCCACCGGCCGGGTCTACATCACCAGCCACAACCATGGCTTCGCCGCGGCGCTGCCGGGTGACGCGTACGGTCCCGACGAGGGAGGCGTTTCCGCGGAGACGCGCGACGCAATTGCGCCAGACGTTTCCGCGGAGACGCGCGACGGCACCTCGTGGGCCCACGTGCCGTCACGGTCCCGGCTGCCGTTCGAGACGCCGTACGGGCCGGCCGTGGTCAGTCACGTCAACCTCAACGACGGCGTGGTCGAAGGCCTGCGCCTGGCCGAACGCCCGGTGTTCAGCGTCCAGTACCACCCCGAGGCCGCTCCCGGCCCGCACGACGCCGCGGACCACTTCGACCACTTCTGCGCTCTGCTCGAGGGGGGGAGCGATGCCGCGGCGTGAGGATCTGAAGTCGGTCCTAGTGATCGGGTCGGGCCCGATCGTCATCGGGCAGGGCTGCGAGTTCGACTACTCCGGCACCCAGGCCTGCCGCGTCCTCAAAAGCGAAGGCATCAGGGTCAGCCTGGTCAACTCCAACCCGGCCACGATCATGACTGACCCCGAGTTCGCCGACGCGACCTACGTGGAGCCGATCACCGTCGAGACGCTGGAGAAGGTCATCGCGATCCAGCGTCCCGACGCGGTGCTGCCCACCATGGGCGGCCAGACCGCGCTGAACGCCGCTGTCGCCCTCCACGACCAAGGTGTCCTGCAGAAGTACAACGTCGAGCTGATCGGCGCCAACATCGACGCGATCCGGGCGGGCGAGGACCGCGAGCGGTTCAAGGAGATCGTCACCGGCCTGGGCGCCGAGGTCCCGGCCAGCCAGATCTGCCGCGACCTGGCGGAGTGCCTCGCCACCGCGGCAAGCCTGAACTACCCGGTCGTGATCCGCCCGAGCTTCACCCTGGGCGGCCTCGGGTCCGGCATCGCGAAAACCGAAGAAGACCTGCGGCGCATCGCCGGAGCCGGCCTGGACGCCAGCCCCACCCACGAGGTCCTGCTCGAGCAGAGCATTCTCGGCTGGAAGGAGTTCGAGCTCGAGCTCATGCGCGACCAGAAGGACAACGTGGTCGTGGTGTGCTCGATCGAGAACGTCGACCCGATGGGCGTGCACACCGGCGACTCGGTCACCGTGGCTCCCGCCATGACCTTGACCGACCGGGAGTACCAGCGGATGCGCGACACCGCGATCGCCATCATGCGTGCCGTCGGCGTGGACACCGGGGGCTGCAACATCCAGTTCGCCGTCGAGCCGCGGACCGGCCAGATGGTCGTGATCGAGATGAACCCGCGGGTCTCGCGAAGCAGCGCGCTCGCCTCCAAGGCCACCGGCTTCCCCATCGCGAAGATCGCCGCGAGGCTCGCCATCGGCTACACGCTGGACGAGATCCCGAACGACATCACCGGCCAGACGCCGGCTTGCTTCGAGCCCGCGCTGGACTACGTGGTGGTCAAGGTGCCGCGGTTCGCGTTCGAGAAGTTCCCCGGCGCCGACCCCACGCTCACCACCCACATGAAGAGCGTGGGGGAGGCCATGGCCATCGGCCGGAACTTCCCCGAGGCCCTGCAAAAAGCGCTCCGGTCGTTGGAGAGTAACCACGCTCCGTTCGGCTGGAATACAGATCCCTCCGCCGACGCGGCGGGCCTCCTGCGTGACTGCGCGACCCCGCACGACGGAAGGCTGGGCACCATCCACCGGGCCCTGCGGGCCGGGGCCAGCCTGGCCGATGTCACCGGCGTGACTGGCATCGATCCCTGGTTCATCGAGCAGATCCAGTACATCAACCACATCGCCGATCAGGTCGCCGCCGCGCCCGCGCTAGACGCGCGGACGCTCCTGACCGCCAAGCAGGCCGGGTTTTCCGACGCGCAGATCGCCGAGCTGCGCGGCATCACCGAAACGGTGATCCGGGAGATCCGCTGGGGGCTCGGTGTGCGCCCGGTGTACCACGCGGTGGACACCTGCGCCGCGGAGTTCGCGGCCCGCACCCCGTACCTGTACTCCACCTATGACGACGAGACCGAGGTCCCCCTGGGCGAGAAACCCAAGGTGATCATCCTGGGCAGCGGCCCGAACCGCATCGGCCAGGGCATCGAGTTCGACTACGCCTGCGTGCACGCGTCATTCGCGCTCACCGAGGCCGGCTACGAGACCGTGATGGTCAACTGCAACCCGGAGACGGTCTCCACCGACTACGACACCTCGGGCCGGCTCTACTTCGAGCCGCTCACCCTAGAAGACGTCCTGGAAGTGGTCCGTGCGGAGCAGGCCACGGGAACGGTCCAGGGCGTGATCGTGCAGCTCGGCGGACAGACCCCGCTAGGCCTGGCCCGGGCGCTCGAAGCCGCCCGCGTCCCGATGGTGGGCACCTCGCCCCAGGCCATCCACCTGGCCGAGGACCGCGGTGCGTTCGCTCGCGTGCTGGAGGAAGCCGGGCTGACCGCGCCCAGGTACGGGACCGCGACCACCGAGGGCCAAGCGGTCACGATCGCCCACGAGATCGGCTACCCGGTGCTGGTCCGTCCCTCGTACGTGCTGGGCGGGCGCGGCATGGAGATCGTCTACGACGACGCCACGTTGCGCTCGTACGTGTCAAAAGCCACCCAGGTGAGCCCCGGCCACCCGGTGCTGATCGACAGGTTCCTCGACGACGCGATCGAGATCGACGTCGACGCCCTGTACGACGGATCCGAGCTCTACCTCGGCGGCGTGATGGAGCACATCGAGGAGGCCGGCATCCATTCCGGCGATTCGGCCTGCGCGCTGCCGCCGATCACCATCGGCCGCGGCGACATCGCGCGGATCCGCGCGGCGACCGCCGCCATTGCCTCCGGCGTGGGCGTGTGCGGCCTGCTGAACGTGCAGTACGCGATGGCCGGTGGGGTGCTGTACGTGCTCGAGGCCAACCCGCGAGCGTCGCGTACGGTGCCGTTCGTCTCCAAGGCCACCGCGGTCCCGCTGGCCAAGGCGGCGGCGCGCATCATGCTGGGCGCCTCCATCGCCGAGCTGCGCGCGGAAGGGATGCTCGAGCAAAGCGGCGACGGCGGCGAGCTGCCGCTGGACGCGCCGGTCGCGGTCAAGGAGGCGGTGCTGCCGTTCGGGCGGTTCCGCGATCCGGCCGGCCAGGGCGTAGACACCGTGCTCGGCCCGGAGATGCGCTCCACCGGCGAGGTGATGGGGATCGACGCGATGTTCGGCACGGCCTATGCGAAAGCCCAGGCCGCGGTGTACGGGTCGCTGCCGGTGAAAGGCCGGGTGTTCGTGTCGGTCGCGAACCGCGACAAGCGGTCGATGATCTTCCCGGTCAAGCGCCTCGCCGACCTGGGTTTCGAGATCTGGGCCACCGACGGAACGGCGGAGGTGCTGCGCCGTAACGGGGTTCGTGCCAAGATCGTGCGAAAGCACGGCGACGGCCCCGGGCCTGACGGCGAGCCGACCGTGGTGACGCGGATTCTTGCTGGCGAGGTCGACCTGATCGTGAACACGCCGTTCGGCAGTCCGGGGCAGTCCGGCCCCCGACTCGACGGCTACGAGATCCGCACCGCCGCGGTCCGCCGCGGCATCCCCTGTGTGACCACGGTGGCCGGCCTGGCCGCCGCGGTGCAGGGCATCGAGGCCGTCATCCGCGGCGAGATCGGCGTGCGCTCGCTGCAGGAGCACGCCGCGCTGCTGCGCGCGCCCCGTGAGTGAGGCAGCCCGTGAGTGAGGCAGCCCGTGAGTGAGGCAGCCCGTGAGTGAGGCGGCCGCGGGGCCGGTCCAGGTCCGGGCTACCGTGCTGACCCTGCGGCGTGTCGATGCCTATCACGCGCTGACCTTGGTCGCCCCGGCCATCGCGACCAGGTTCCGGCCTGGCCAGTTCGTCACGGTCGCCGTCGGCGGCCCGGAGACCTCCATGCTCGGCCGGCGGGCGTTCGTCGTGCACGACGTCCGGCCCGACCACGGCGGCACGGTGGAGTTCGTGTTCGAGGCGCTGGGGCCCGGCACCCGGTGGCTGGCCGCGCTGCGCGCCCGGGACACCCTGGACGCCGTGGGCCCGCTGGGCCGGCCGTTCCCGGTGCCGAAGAATCCGTCCCGGTGCCTGCTGCTCGGGGTCGGCTACGGTAGCGCGCCGTTGTTCGCGCTCGCCGCCAAGCTGGCCGAGCGCGGCTGCGATGTCGATTTCGTGCTCGGCGCGCAGAGCGCGGATCGGGTCTTCGGCGCGCTGACCGCCCGCCGGTCCGGGCGCAGCGCGACGATCACCACCATCGACGGCTCGCTCGGCGCCCGCGGCCCGGTCACCGCCATGTTGGAGCAGGTCATCCGCGAGGCGCGCACGGAGGTGATCTACGCCAGCGCGCCGGTGCCCGTGCTGCGCGACGTGACCGCGCTCGCCGCCCGGTACGCGATCCCGGTGCAGGCCTCGGTGGACGTGCCCATGGCCTGCGGGATCGGGGTCTGCATGGGTTGCGTGCTGCCCGTGACCGGGACCGACGGGATCACCCGGATCGTGCGCGCGTGCGTCGACGGCCCGATCTTCCGCGCCGACCTGGTCCGCTGGGATGACGTGGGCACGATCCCGTTCGACGCGCTCGGCGCGCCGGGCTGGAAGCCCAAGGCCGAGGGGCACCTGCATGCCGGCTGACATGCGGGCCCGGCTGGGACCGCTCGAGCTGCCCAATCCGGTGCTGGCCGCGGCGGGCTGCGCGGGCGCGGGCCGCGAGCTAGCCCAGTTCATCGACGTCGCCCGCGTCGGGGCGATCATCAGCAAGTCGATCATGACCGAGCCGCGGACCGGCAACCCCGCGCCCCGGCTGGTCGAGACGCCCAGCGGGCTGCTGAACTCCGTGGGCCTGCAGGGTCCGGGCATCGACGCGTTCCTGCAGCGCGACCTGCCGTGGCTGCTGTCTCACGGCGCGCGGGTCGTGGTCTCGATCGCGGGCCAGACCGTCCGCGAGTACGGCGTGCTGGCGGCCCGGCTGTCCGACGCGGCGGGCGTGTCCGCGGTGGAGATCAACCTCTCGTGCCCGAACGCCGAAGACGCCGGGCGCCTGTTCGCTCTGGACCCCGCGACCGCCGGGTCCGTCGTCGCGGCGGTGCGCGCCAGCCTCCGGTACGACATACCGGCGTTCGCGAAGCTATCGCCGGACGTGACCGACATCGTGGCGGTGGCCGGCGCCTGCGTCGCGGCTGGCGCGGCCGGGCTCTCGCTGATCAACGTGGTGCTCGGCATGGCCATCGATCCCGCGACCATGCGTCCGGCTCTGGCCGGAGCGTACGGCGGCCTGTCCGGGCCTGCCGTCCGGCCGGTCGCGGTGCGGTGCGTGTGGCAGGTCGCCGAGGCGTTTCCCGACGTGCCGATCATCGGCACCGGCGGCGTGCGTACCGGCCGGGACGCGCTGGAGCTGCTGCTCGCGGGCGCTTCCCTGGTCGGGGTGGGCACCGCGATCATGCATGATCCGTCGGCGTGCTGGCGCGTCGTGCGGGAACTGGAAGAGGAGCTGGCGGCCATTGGCGCGGATCAGGTCGCCGATGTCATCGGGCAGGCCCACGGGGGTCATGGCCGAGCCGCCCGCGGACTGGCCAGGCGGTCCTAGTCGGCAGCCAGGTACGCAACAATACGTGATAAGACCTGAGCGGAGAGTGGAAGGAGTGACCGTGAGCAATCCGGCGCCGGTGGCCGTCGCGCTCGACGCCCCCGACCTGGAGACGGCTGCGCGGTGGGCGGCGCTCGTGACGCCGCACGTGAGCACGATCAAGGTCGGCTTGGAGCTCTACCTGCGCTACGGGCCGCAGGTCGTGGCGACGGTACGAGGCGCCAGCCGGGTCTCGGTGTTTCTCGACCTGAAGCTGCATGACATCCCGGCCACGGTGGCCGGGGCGGCGCGGGCGGTGGCCCGGCTGCGGCCCGACATACTGACCGTGCACGCGGTCGGCGGTGCCGACGTCATCCGCGCGGCGGTCGAGGCCACGCCGGGCACGATGGTCGCGGCCGTTACCGTGCTGACCTCGCTGAGCGACGATGACCTGGGCCGGATCGGGATGACCGGATCGGTGCCGGACGCGGTACTGCGGCTGGCTACCCTCTCGGTGGCGGCGGGCGCGCAGGGCCTGGTCTGCTCGCCGCGCGAGGTCTCCGCCGTCCGGTCCGAGGTCGGCCCGGATGTGACGCTCATCACGCCCGGGGTACGGCCGGCCGGTACCCAGGCCGACGATCAGGCGCGGGTGGCTACGCCGGAGGAGGCCCTGCTGGCCGGTGCGGACCTGCTGGTGATCGGCCGGCCGATCACCAGGGCGCCGGATCCGGGAGCGGCCGCGGCCGCCATCGCGGCGTCGCTCCGGCGGATCAGTGTCGCCCGTGACCCGGCCTGAACCCGGGCACGCCAACGGAACCGTCGCCGGAATACTTCCGCCCAGGGCGCCGGGTGACCTGGGGTGACGTTCAGCTTACAGAGCGAGTATGATGTCAGCAAGCTCGAGAGGGTCCAGTTGGGGCTAAACAGGGTCAAAGCGCCTATATGACCTCAAGGGTAGCTTGAGTCTCGTAGGTACCTAGGTTCACTACGTCATCTCAAATGGTAATAATTCGGGATCGAAGCGAGACAAGCCGTCGTGAGTCAAGGTGAAGACCGCCGGGGAAACAGGTCGCCTCGGCTGACCGGAATAACGTCGGCGGCGCTCCGGCGGGGCGCGGATATATGTGACGAATCCACGACGCGCCGGGAGGGTGGTCAACCGGCCGCACGCCGATGGCATACCCTGGTTCCTTGCATCTTGACCACGGAATATCGCCCGGTGGGACCCCCAGGCGAGGCTCAGACCGGGGTGTTGATGACTCTCAGTAATAAATCGCTTACTGTCAGTAATATATTTAAATTTGTGATGACGTAAACGGAGGTTTGCGTTGCCGAAAGGGACATGATTGGCTAGTTTCCCCTCCCGACAAACCTTTTTTCCAACGAAACCCGAGGTGACCCCGAGTGGCTCTTCCTCCCCTCACTCCTGAAGAACGTGCGGCGGCACTGGAGAAGGCTGCCCGCGCACGCAAAGAACGCGCCGAGGTGAAGAACCGTCTCAAGCGCGGAGCTACGACCTTGTCTGATGTCATCAAAGAAGGCGGGACTGATGACGTGATTGGCAAGATGAAGGTCTCGGCTTTGCTTGAGTCTCTGCCTGGCGTGGGCAAGGTGCGGGCAAAGCAGATCATGGAAAGGCTAGGCATCGCGGAATCGCGTCGCGTACGCGGGCTGGGTACCAACCAGCGGGCCGCGCTTGAGCAAGAGTTCGGTGCCGATATCTGAACCGCGCGGCAGACGGGAGCGACATCCAAGCGGAGCCGCGGTCGCGACCCCCGTGCATTCGCGGCTGACCGTGCTCTCCGGACCCTCCGGGGTCGGGAAGAGCACGGTCGTCGCCGAACTCCGCAGGATTTGCCCCGACATCTGGATTTCTGTGTCGGTTACCACACGTCGGCCGCGGCCGGGCGAAGTAGACGGCCGCGAATATCACTTTGTCGACGACAGCGAGTTCGACCGGCTGGTCGCCGGGGGAGCGCTGCTGGAGTGGGCACGGTTCGCCGACCACCAGTACGGCACGCCGCGCGCGCCTCTGAACGAGAAACTCGAGGCGGGCGTGGCTTGCCTGCTGGAGATAGACGTCGCCGGAGCGCGCCAGGTCAGGCGGGCCGCGCCCGACGCCAGGCTGGTGTTCCTGGCCCCGCCGTCGTGGGACGAGCTGGTCCGCAGGCTCACCGGCCGCGGCACGGAGCCGCCGGAGGTGCTGGCCCGCCGGCTCGCGGCGGCCGAGGATGAGCTCGCGGCGGCCGCCGAGTTCGATATCACGCTGGTGAATACGTCCGTCCAGGACGTGTGCCGCCAGCTGATACCTTTGTTGTAGTAGTAAACGACGGAAGGCAGAACGTGGCAGGGACTCAGGTCGCCGACGGCATCATCAACCCGCCGATCGACGAGCTTCTCGAGGTCGTGGACAGCAAGTACCGGCTGGTGATCATGGCCGCGAAGCGCGCACGGCAGATCAACGCGTATTACTCCCAGCTCGGCGAGGGGCTGCTGGAGTTTGTCGGCCCGCTGGTCGAGACCCGCAGCCAGGAGAAGCCGCTGTCCATCTCGCTCCGTGAGATCAAGGAGCGGCTGCTCAACGTCGAGGTCATTGAAGGCTGACCCAGCCGACCCCGAGGCAGCCGTGCCGGCGCCGGCCCGCGTCATCTTGGGCGTTGGCGCGGGCATCGCGGCTTATAAGGTCTGCGAGCTGCTCAGGCTGCTGACCGAATCCGGGTACCGCGTCCGGGTCGTGCCGACTCCTGACGCCCTGCGCTTCGTCGGCGAGGCCACGTGGGCTGCCCTGTCCGGCGAGCCGGTCACCACCGACGTGTGGACCGGCGTATCCGAGGTGCCGCACGTGCGGCTCGGCCAGTCGGCCGACCTGGTCCTGGTCGCCCCCGCCTCCGCCGACCTGCTGGCCCGGGCCGCGGCAGGGATGGCCGGGGACCTGCTGACCGCCACGCTGCTGACCGCCCGGTGCCCGGTGCTGTACGCACCCGCCATGCACACCGAGATGTGGGAGCACCCGGCCACCCAGGCCAACGTGGCGCTGCTGCGCAGCCGCGGAGCCGTCGTGCTCGAGCCCGCGGTCGGCCGCCTCACCGGAGCGGACAGCGGCGCGGGCCGGCTGCCCGAGCCACCCGAGATCTTCGCGGTGGCGGTCCGGCTGCTCGAGGGGACCAGCCACAGGGAACGTGACCTGGCCGGCCGTCGCGTGGTCGTGTCGGCGGGCGGCACCCGGGAGGAGATCGACCCGGTGCGGTTCATCGGCAACTGGTCCACCGGTACGCAGGGCTACGCGCTGGCCCGGACGGCCGTCGCCCGGGGCGCCGAGGTGACCGTGATCGCGGCCAACGTCGCGTTGCCCGACCCGGCGGGGGCCAAGGTCACCCGGGTGGTCTCGGCCGTCCAGATGCAGGCCGCGGTCCTCGCGGCCGCGGCCGGCGCCGACGTTGTCGTGATGGCCGCCGCGGTGGCCGACTACCGCCCCGAGGCCCGCAGCGAGGGCAAGATCAAGAAGGACGGGCAGCCGCCCGAGCCGCTGGGCCTGATCGAGAACCCGGACATCCTGGCCGGGCTGGCGGCGCAGCGCGGACCCGACGGCACGCACCCGGTCCTGGTCGGGTTCGCCGCCGAGACCGACACCTCCGAGCAGGCCGCCCGGGCCAAGCTCGCGCGCAAGGGATGTGACCTGCTGGTGGTCAACCCGGTCGGAAACGGGCTAGGTTTCGGGACGCCCGACAACGAGGCGATCGCCTACGGCGCGGACGGGACGGTCACCCGGATCGCGCGCGGGCCTAAGGAAGCGCTCGCGAACGTGGTTTGGGACCTGGCCGCTGCCAACCTAAAGTGACCTCTGCGCGTCAAACCCGAAGTGACCGGCCGACCAGAAGCAAACCGTCGGCCTGCATACACCGGATAGAATCGCCAGCGTTGCCTGGGTCCTAGGAGGGGAAAGACGTGGCACTGCGCCTGTTTACTTCTGAGTCGGTTACTGAGGGTCATCCCGATAAGATGGCCGACCAGATCAGTGACGTCATCCTCGATGCCATGATCAAGGACGATCCAGGCAGCCGGGTCGCGGTGGAGACGATGATCACGACCGGCCAGGTGCATGTGGCCGGCGAGGTCACCACTCAGACCTATGTCGACATACCCGGCGTCATCAGGGACAAGATCCTCGAGATCGGCTACGACTCCTCGGCCAAGGGCTTCGACGGGGCGTCCTGCGGGGTGTCCGTCTCGATCGGCGCCCAGTCACCGGACATCGCCCAGGGGGTCAACGACGCGTTCGAGTACCGCGAGGGCGAGGGGACCGAGGACTTCGACCGGCAGGGCGCCGGCGATCAAGGGCTCATGTTCGGCTACGCGTGCCGTGAGACGCCGGAGCTGATGCCGCTGCCGATCATGCTCGCGCACAAGCTGGCCAAGCAGCTGTCCGAGGTCCGCCGCACGGGCACGGTGCCGTACCTGCGCCCGGACGGCAAGACGCAGGTGACCATCGAGTACGCCGGGGACCAGCCGGTCCGGCTCGACACCGTGGTGGTCTCTACCCAGCACGCCCCCGACATCAACCTCAAGGAACTCCTCGCCCCCGACATCCGGGACTACGTGGTCAACCCCGTCCTGGCCGACCTGCAAATCGACACCGAGGGGTTCCGGCTGCTGGTCAACCCGACCGGCCGGTTCGAGATCGGCGGTCCTATGGGCGACGCCGGGCTGACCGGGCGCAAGATCATCATCGACACCTACGGCGGCATGTCCCGGCACGGGGGAGGTGCCTTCTCGGGCAAGGACCCGTCCAAGGTTGACCGCAGCGCTGCCTACGCGATGCGCTGGGTAGCCAAGAACGTGGTCGCCGCGGGCCTGGCCGACCGGTGCGAGGCCCAGGTGGCGTACGCGATCGGCAAGGCGATTCCCGTCGGGCTGTTCGTCGAGTGCTTCGGCACCGAGAAGGTACCCGTGGAGCAGATCCAGGACGCCGTGCTGAAGGTCTTTGACCTGCGGCCGCGGGCCATCATCTACGCGCTGGACCTGCTCCGCCCGATCTACACCCAGACCGCGGCCTACGGCCACTTCGGCCGCACCGAGCCCGACTTCTCCTGGGAGCGCACCGACCGCGCCGACCAGCTCCGCGCCGCCGTAGGCGTGTAATTTCATTCCGAACGAACGTGGTTCGTCCCCCCGGACCGTTCGTGCGGTCCGGGGGCTTACCTAGCCTGCCAGCGCGGTTTCCTCCGCGGGTGCCTTACTGTCAGGCTGTGGCCATGGGCGCAGAGACTGAGCAGGAGCGCGGCAGGCGGCACTACCAGCGGACCCTGTTCGACCGCGTGGCTCAGCTCTATGCGGCCTCGCGCCGTGGGTACCCGGCCGAACTCGTCGACTTCGTGGTGACCACCGCCGGCCTGCGGGTCGGCAGCACGGTCCTTGAGGTCGGCTGCGGCCCGGGCCCAGCTCACCGAACGCCTGGCGGGCTACGGGTTCAACGTGACAGCCATCGACATCGGCCCGTCGATGATCGCCGCCGCCCGGCGTCGTCTGCCCGACTCAGCCGTCTCGTTCCAGGTCATCTCGTTCGAGGATTTCGCTGCGGCCGAAGCCTCGTTCGACCTGATCTGCTCGGGCACGGCGTTTCACTGGGTCGACCCTGAGGTCAAGTTCAGCAAGCCCGCCCGGCGCCTGCGGCCCGGCGGCTGGCTCGGCCTGCTAGCCACCGAAGAGCGCTTCGACGATCCCCTCGGCGCGGCGCTGTCGCGCATGTGGGCCGCGCGCAGCGACGATACTCGCGCCCGGACCCGGCCCGCCGACGCCGAGATCATCGCCGACTCCTGCAGGTTCGAGGAGCCGGTCGACCGGATCGACGCGCAGCGGATGGTGCTACCTGCCGGGGTCGTCATCGGCGTGGAGAACACCAGAGCGATCGTGCTGAGCTGGCCAGAGGACGTCCGCCAGAGCTTCACCGACGAGCTACACCACTACCTCCGGTCCCAGACCGAGGTGCACCTCACCCAGATGACCCCGCTCACCATGGCCCGCGTCCTGCCACGCTTAGATGACCCTTCTCCCAGTCCGCGCTGATGGACCACCGCAAGGCTGTCCTCCAGAGATGTTGGCTCGACCAAGGTGCTGTCTGGGGACATTCCGCTGACCAGATCCGGATGACGTTCCGCGCACTCCATGGCAACGCGCCAACTACAGGCGTAGTACGGGAAGCACTGGCGATTGCCGGCGAACATCCCTTGGTTAGCCGCGGAGAGCATCGGGCGGCGAAGCTGTTCGGCGCGCCGGATTGCTTGTCAGGCCTCCTGGCCGCCTAATATCGTCGCGCCGGTCTGGTAGGACGTAACCGTGTTGACTACTCCTCGCCCTGAAGCTGAAGGACGGGGATTCCAGCCGTCACCGGCTGGGGTTCCTGTTTCATCGCCGGCCGCACCCAGGAGGTTCCGGGGTGTCTTATGCCAGCTCCGCAGGCATCGCCCGGGGAGCCCGGGGCTACGGCAAGACCTGCCGCGAGGATGTTCTTGGCGGCGTTGATGTCCCGGTCGTGCCGGGTGCCACAGGACGGGCATGTCCACTGCCTAGTGGACAGCCTCAGGTCGGCGAGCAAATGCCCGCACGCCGAGCAGGTTTTGGACGAGGGGTACCAGCGGTTGATGACGACCAGGCGGCGCCCGTACCGCTGGCACTTGTACTCCAGTTGGCGGCGGAACTCTCCCCAGCCGCAGCCGGAGATGGCGCGGGCCAGGTGCCGGTTCCGGACCATGCCGGCCACGTTCAGGTCCTCGATCGCGACCACGTCGTTCTGGCGGACGAGGCGGGTACTGACGCGGTGCAGGAAGTCCCGTCGCGCGTTGCGGACCTTCCGGTGGGCGCGGGCGAGCTTGGCGGCGGCCTTCGCCCGGTTGGCCGACCCGTTCTGGCATCGGGCCAGGCGCCGCTGGTAGCGGGCCAGGTTCCGAGACTTCCGGTCCAGGTGCCGCGGATTGGCGATCTTGTCCCCGTGGCTGGTGGCGGCGAAGTCCGTCACGCCGAGGTCTATGCCGACCGCACGCCCAGCCGCCGGGAGCGGTTCCGGGTCGTCGGTGTCGATGGTGAAAGTGACGTACCAGCGACCGTCCTCCTCGCGGGAGACTATCACCATCGTCGGGTCCAGGCCTGTCACGTCCACGTCCGGCCACGACCACACAAACGGCAGCGGCGTGCTCATCTTGGCCAGCCGCAGCACGCCCGAGCGCAGGGAGGACGCCGACCGGGTGTAGTGCGCGGACTGCCGGGAGCGTCGGGATTTGAATCTGGGGTACCGGGCGCGCTTGGCGAAGAACGCGGAGAAGGCCTGATGCTGGTGCCGGAGTGTCTGCTGCAGCGGCACGGAGGACACCTCGGACAGGAACGCCAGGCCCGGGTCTTGTTTCATGGTGGTCAGTGCCCGGTCGGACTGCGCATAGGTCATGCCCGTGTGGTCGGTGTGCCAGCGGCGGTGCCGTTCGGCCAGGCTGTGGTTCCACACGACCCGGACGCAGCCGAACGTGCGATTCAGTGCCGCACGCTGGCCCTGGTCGGGGTAGGCCCGGCACCGGTATGCTGTCCTCATTCTTACAGTGTCGTATGTGTAATCGAAAAACTGCGGGAGCCACACCGTACGGTTGGCCATTTTGTCTTGCCCAGCTGCGCGGGACTCCATATTCTTCCCCAGCGTGAAGGCTGGAACTTTCGCCGGAGGTCTTGGTGATGGGGCCGAAGGAGCAGGCGGTCACCGAGCGGCTGCCGGTCGCCCGGGTCGCGGTCGACATCTCGCTCGCCCACCTGGACCGGCCCTTCGACTACCTGATTCCGGCCAGCATGGACGAGACGGCCGTGCCCGGCTGCCGGGTCCGGGTCAGGTTCGCCGGCCAGCTGGTCGACGGCTACCTGCTGGACCGGACCCAGACCAGCGAGCACCAGGGCAGGCTGTCCCGGCTGGAACGGGTGATCTCCCCGGAGCCGGTGCTCACCCCGGAGATCTTCGACCTGGCCCGCGCGGTCGCCGACCGGTACGCGGGTACCCTGGCCGACGTACTCCGGCTGGCCATCCCGCCCCGGCACGCCACCGCCGAACGCGACGCCCCCGGCGCTCTCGCAGCCGCCCCGTCTCAGGACGCCGCCCTGTCCCCGGACGCCGCCCCGCCCCCGGACGCCGCCCCGCCCCCGGACGCCGCCCCGCCCCCGGAAGCAACCCCGCCCTCCCGGCCCGAGCCCGGCTCCTGGACCCGGTACCTGGCCGGAGAGGCGTTCCTGGCCGCTCTGGCCGCGGGCCGCCCGGTCCGCGCCGCCTGGTCGGCCCTGCCCGGTCCCGACTGGCCCGCCGAGATCGCCATCGCCGCCGCCACCACGGCCGCCACCGGCCGCGGCGTGGTCATCGTCGTCCCGGATGCCCGCGACCTGGCCCGCGTCGACGCGGCGCTGACCGCCGTGAATCAAGGAGCCGAGGGCCACGTCTGGCTGACCGCCGATCTCGGCCCGGCCGAGCGGTACCGCCGCTGGCTGGCCGTGTTGCGGGGTACGGTCCGGGTGGTGGCAGGGACCCGGGGGGCGATGTTCGCCCCGGTCCACGACCTGGGCCTGGTGGTCCTGTGGGACGACGGCGACGACCTGCACGCCGAGCCCCGTGCCCCCTACCCGAACGCCCGCGAAGTGCTGGCCCTGCGCGCCCACCGGTCCGGCGCGGCCGCCCTGATCGGCGGGTTCGCCCGCACCACCGAGCTGACCCAGCTGGTCGCGGCCGGGTGGGCCAAGCCGGTGGTCGGCCGACCAGAGGTCTTGCGCCGGGTCGCGCCGCGGGTCCGGGCCGCGCCGGACGAGGCCGAACTCGCCCGGGACGCCGCGGCCATGACCGCCCGCCTGCCCAGCCTGGCTCTACGCACCGCCCGCACCGCCCTCGCAGTGCCCGGCCCGGTCCTGGTTCAGGTTCCCCGGCGCGGATACCTGGCCGCGATCGCCTGTGCCCGCTGCCGCGCCCAGGCTCGCTGCGCCGTATGCGGCGGGCCGCTGCACGTCGGCGGGTCCAACGAGGTACCGGGCTGCCGGTGGTGCGGCGCCCTGGCCGCCGACTGGGCCTGCCCCCAGTGCGGCTCCGGCCGCCTGCGCGCGCTGGTCACCGGCGCGGCCCGGACCGCGGAGGA
>Ga0302229_10000872_pt1 | contig 23406 bp, 19 predicted proteins | sample II_Palsa_N1_3_FD_193518 | JGI IMG/M metagenome (GOLD analysis project Ga0302229, IMG submission 193518) | Peat permafrost microbial communities from Stordalen Mire near Abisko, Sweden - II_Palsa_N1_3 | ecosystem: Environmental > Terrestrial > Soil > Palsa > Peat permafrost | place: Sweden... | reverse complement strand
CGCCGACGGGACGGACCGGGAGGCCAGGTCGCAGATGCTGCTCGCCGGGCACATGGCCGGCGTCGGCATGGCCACCACCGGCCTGGGCATCTGCCACGCGATCGGCCACGCGATCGGCGGGCGGTTCGGCGTCGCGCACGGCGTGACGCTCACCCTCGTGCTGCCGCACGTGCTGGAGTTCAACGCCGCCGTCTGCACGGACCGGCTGGCCGACGCGGCCTTCGCCCTCGGCGTCGGCGAGACAGGCAGGACCGCCGGGCAGAACGCGGACGCGGCTATCGCCGCGGTCGCGAGCCTGGCGGACCGGGTCGGCATGACGCACAAGATGACCGACTTCGACATCGCCGCCGAGGACTTCGATCAGATCACCGCGGACGCCCTCGATGATGAGGTGCTGGCCAACACGCCGCGCAGGCCGGACGCAGCTGATATCCGGTCAATTCTCCTCGCCGCCCGGCAGTAGCCCGCCGCTCGGTTCCTTTGCCTGGCTATCGTGGCGGTTCGCCGTTCCGCCCGTCGCGCCGTTCCGCCCGTCGCGCCGTTCCGCCTGACGACCGCCCCGCTACCTGACGGACGGGCCCCGACCGGAGATGATGAGGCGATGGCGGCGGCGAGACCCGCCGCGCGTCCCGCCACCGACCCGACGAGGAGCCAGCGTTGACCGCCTCGCCCCCGCCCGCCTCGCCCCCGCCCGCCTCGCCTCCGCATGCCTCGCCCGGCCCGCCCGCCGCGGCACCATCCGGCCCGCGCCCGGTACGCGCGCCCCGCGGCACCAGCCTGTCCTGCAAGGGCTGGCCGCAGGAGGCCGCCATGCGGATGCTGATGAACAACCTCGACCCCGAGGTCGCCGAGCATCCCGACCAGCTCATCGTCTACGGCGGCTCCGGCCGGGCGGCCCGCAGCTGGGACGCCTTCGACGGGATCGTCCGCTCACTGCAGGACCTGGAGGCCGACGAGACGCTGCTGGTCCAGTCGGGCAAGCCGGTCGGCATCTTCCGCACTCACGAGTGGGCGCCGCGGGTCCTGATCGCCAACTCCAACCTGGTGCCGCAGTGGGCGACCTGGGAAGAGTTCCGGCGGCTTGAGGCGCTCGGGCTGACAATGTTCGGCCAGATGACGGCGGGCTCCTGGATCTACATCGGCACCCAGGGCATCCTGCAGGGCACCTACGAGACGTTCGCGGCTATCGCGGCTAAGCGGTTCGGCGGCACGCTGGCCGGGACGGTCACGCTGACCGCCGGCCTGGGCGGGATGGGCGGCGCGCAGCCGCTGGCCGTGACGATGAACGGCGGGGTGGCGATCTGCATCGACTGCGATGCCTCCAGGATTGCCCGGCGGATCGAGCACGGCTACCTGGACGAGGCTGCCGACGACATCGATGACGCGGTGCGCCGCGCCGCCGCCGCCAGGGACGCGGCCGAGCCGCTTTCCATCGGGCTGCTCGGCAACGCCGCCGACCTCGTGCCGGAGCTGCTGGCCATGGGTGCCCCCGTCGACATCGTCACCGACCAGACGTCGGCGCACGACCCGCTGAGCTACCTGCCCCGCGGCGTCACGTTCGAGGACATGGGCGCGCTGCGCGCCGAGGACCCGGCCGGGTTCACCCGCCGGGCCAGGGAGTCGATGGCCGCGCACGTCGAGGCGATGGTCGGCTTCCTGGACCGCGGCGCCGAGGTTTTCGACTACGGCAACTCGATCAGGGGCGAGGCCGAGCTGGCCGGGTATGAGCGGGCATTCGCCTTCCCCGGCTTCGTGCCCGCCTACATCAGGCCGCTGTTCTGCGAGGGCAGGGGCCCGTTCCGCTGGGCGGCGCTGTCCGGCGACGCGGCGGACATCGCCGCCACGGACAAGGCGATACTCGACCTCTTCCCCGCCAACGAGCCGCTGGCCCGATGGATCAGGATGGCCCAGCAGAAGGTCCGCTTCCAGGGACTGCCGGCCAGGATCTGCTGGCTCGGCTATGGCGAACGCCATCTGGCCGGCGTCCGCTTCAACGAGCTAGTCGAGCGCGGCGAGGTGCAGGCGCCAATCGTCATCGGCCGCGACCACCTGGACTGCGGCTCGGTCGCCTCGCCCTACCGGGAGACCGAGGCGATGGCCGACGGCTCGGACGCGATCGCCGACTGGCCGCTGCTCAACGCCCTGGTCAGCACTTCATCGGGGGCATCCTGGGTGAGCATCCACCACGGCGGCGGGGTCGGTATCGGACGGTCGATCCACGCCGGCCAGGTATGCGTGGCCGACGGCACCGCGCTGGCCGCGCAGAAGCTCGAGCGAGTGCTGACCAACGACCCTGGGATGGGCGTCATCAGGCACGCCGACGCGGGGTACGAGGACGCGAGCCGGGTCGCTGCAACCCGCGGAGTCCGGGTGCCGATGTCCGAGGCGGGGCCCGCTCCGCGCTGACCGTGCGGCCGCTCCGCGGTGACTGCTGTGGCCGCTGCGCAGTGACAGTCGTGGTCGCCGTGAGGCCTGTAAAGGGGTTCAGTGGCGGGCCCAGGATCGTGTTCACGATGTGCGCACGGGGCATGACAGTATGCGGATATATGTCGTGCTGGAGGCGTTATGGGCGAGGCCGGCCAGGTGCCCGAGGACGTGGACGTGCCGGAGGGCGTGGACGTGACCAGGCCGACCCCGGCGCGGTTATACGACTACTACCTGGGCGGCACCAGCAACTTCGAGGTGGACCGGATCGCGGCCGAGCAGATGCGGTTACAGATGCCCGAACTATCGGACATGGCGTGGGCGAACCGGGGCTTTCATCAGCGGGCGGCCCGCTGGATCGCGCGCCGCGGCGTGCGCCAGTTCATCGACATCGGCTCCGGACTGCCCACCGCCAGCAACACCCACCAGGCGTTACTGGAGGTCATACCGGATGCCCGGGTGGTTTATGTGGACCTCGACCCGATGGTGGCAGCGCACGCTGATGGGCTGCTCACCAGCCGCGACAGCGCCAGGCTGATCACGGCTGACCTCCGCGACCCCGGCGCGCTGCTGGCCAGCAGCGACCTGCGGGCGATGATCGATTTCGCCGAGCCGGCCGGGCTGCTGATAACCGCCGTGCTGCACTTCGTCGCCGATGCGTCCGATCCGTGGGGGCTGGTCGCGAGGTACGTGGACGCGCTCGCGCCGGGCAGTTACCTGGCCCTGTCGCACGGCACCGCCGATAAGCTTCCGCCTGCCATGGTGCGGGCTGCGCATGAGATGTTCGCCCGCGCCACCGAGCAGCTCTATCCTCGTTCGTTAGCTGAGGTGGAGCGTTTCTTCGCCGGCCTTGAGCTTGCCGAGCCCTACCAGGGCGCCGGGCCCATGATTTGCCATACCGGCGAGTGGGGCGCGGAGGACCCGGCGACGGCCGACAGCGACGGGTCGCGGATTATGTACTGCGGGGTCGCCCGGCGCCCGTGAATCCGGCCCCGGCGCGACGATCATGAAGGGAGGCACCGGTGTCGTTCGCTGCGCTCTGGGACTCGCTCTTGCCCGTCGGCCGGCACGCGCCGACCGGCGGCTACCGCCGCTACTCCTGGACGGAGGCGGACGCAGCCTGCCGCGCATGGTTCACGGAAACAGCGCAGGAACGGGGCCTGCGTGCCTCCTGTGATCGCGCTGGCAATCTCTGGGCGTGGTGGGATCATCCGCGATCCGCCCGCGGCGCGATCGTCACCGGCAGCCACCTGGATTCGGTGCCGGACGGCGGCGCCTTTGACGGCCCGCTCGGCGTGGTGTCCGCCTTCGCGGCGATCGACCTGCTCATGGCAGGCGGCTTCGTCCCCGTCCGTCCGATCGCAGTCGCCGCGTTCTGCGAGGAGGAGGGCGCCAGATTCGGCCTGGCCTGCCTGGGCACCCGGCTGCTCACTGGCGCGATCGAGCCGGAGGCGGCTCGTGAACTGCGCGACGGCAGCGGGGTAAGCCTGGCCAACGCGATGACAGCCGCCGGTCTCGACGCCGGCCGCATCGGCTCCGACCCGGAACTGCTCGCCAGCATCAGCGCGTTCGTCGAGTTGCACGTCGAGCAGGGCAGCGCGCTGGACGGCATCGGCGCGGCAGTCGGGATCGGGGAGAGTATCTGGCCGCACGGCCGCTGGCGACTTGATTTCCTCGGCAGGCCCGACCACGCCGGCACGACAAGGTTCGCTGACCGGCGTGATCCGATGCTGCCTTATGCGGCGACAGTCCTCGCTGCCAGGCAGGCAGCGGCCGGGCACGGCGCGCTGGCCACGTTCGGGAAGGTCACCGCCGAGCCCGGCGGCGCGAATGCGATCTGCTCGGCGGTCCGCGCCTGGCTGGACGCGCGCGCACCGGATGAGGCGACGCTGCAGCGCGTGCTGGACCAGATCAGCTCGGCCGCGCGGAATGCGGCAAGTGAGCACGGAGTAGCGGTCAGCGTGCGCAGGGAGTCATTCAGCCCGCTCGTGGCGTTCGACGCCGGGCTGCGCGACCGGCTAGCGGCAACGCTGCGGGCGCGGGGGTTCGCGGCGCCGTTGCTGCCGACCGGGGCCGGTCACGATGCCGGGGTACTGGCGGCCCGGCTGCCCACGGCAATGCTGTTCGTGCGCAATCCGTCCGGCGTTTCCCACTCGCCTGCCGAGCGGGCTGATCCCGCGGACTGCGAGGCGGGGGTGGTGGCTCTCGCCGCCGTGCTCGAGGATCTGGGCGGCCAGTGACCGAGCCGACGGGACCAGCCGGGCCGGCCGGGTCAATGGCGACCGGGTCGGCCAGCCCGACCGGGCCGGTCAGGCGCTGGCGCGCCGAGCTGGCCTGGCTGCCCGGCCTGGGCATCATGCCGGATGTGCTGATCGAGGCGGCCGGCGACCGGTTCACCGCCGTCACCCCTGAGGCGGCACCGGGGCATGCCCCTGGCGCGACCCGGCTGCCCGGCCTCACCCTGCCCGGCCTGGCGAACTCGCACTCGCACGCCTTCCACCGCGGCCTGCGCGGCATTACCCAGGCGGGCCATGGCACGTTCTGGACGTGGCGGGAGCGGATGTACCAGCTGGCTGCCCGCCTGGATCCGGCCAGCTACCTGGCCCTGGCCAGGGCGGCCTACGCCGAGATGGCGCTGGCCGGCATCACCTGCGTCGGCGAGTTCCACTATCTGCACCATGGCCCGGGCGGCACTCCGTACGCGGATCCGAACGAACTGGGCAAGGCCATGATCACCGCGGCAGGCGAGGCGGGGATCCGCATTACCCTGCTGGATACCTGCTACCTGTCCGGCGGCCTGCCCGGTGGCGGGCCGCTACGCGGTGGCAGGCCGGAATCCGGTGGCGGGCCGGAGTCCGGTAGCGGGCTGAAGCCCGGTGGCGGGCCGGTGCCGCTGGCGGGGCCGCAGCTCAGGTTCGGGGACGGCGACGGTGACCAGTGGGCGGCCAGGGTCGAAGCCCTCGGCGCCGGTCCCGGTGGCGTGCTCGGCCCGCTGGCCAGAGCTGGTGCCGCGATTCACTCCGTACGCGCGGTGCCGGCGGATCAGATGCATCCGGTGATCGCGTGGGCGCAGCGCCACGGCACGCCGCTGCACGTGCACCTGTCCGAGCAGACCGGGGAGAACCTCGCCTGCGTGGCAGCCTATGGCACGACGCCGGCCGAGGTGCTCTTCGATACTGGCGCGCTTGGCCCGCGCAGCACGGTGGTGCATGCGACGCACCTGGCTGGCCGGGACATCGAGTTGCTGGGGGAGAGCCGTGGCTTCGCCTGCTTCTGCCCGACGACGGAGGCCGATCTGGCCGACGGAATCGGGCCAGCGCGGGCGCTGGCATTAGCGGGTAGCCGGCTCAGTCTCGGCAGTGACAGCCAGGCCGTGATCGACATCTTCGAGGAGGCCAGGCGGGTTGAGCTCGGCGAGCGGCTGGCCAGCCAGCGGCGCGGCCACTTCACCGCAGCCGAGCTGGCCACCGCCGCCACGGTGGATGGGCACGCATGCCTCGGCTGGCCGGATGCGGGCGAGATCGTGGCGGGAGCGCTCGCCGACCTGGTGACAGTCGCGCTGGACTGCCCCCGGCTGGCCGGGACGATGCCGGATACCGCGCTGGAGTCGGTGATCTTCGCGGCGACCGCCGCCGACGTCCGCAACGTCGTGGTCGGCGGCAGGGACGTAGTGCGCGAGGGTCGGCATCAGCTCATCAAGGACGTCCCCGCCGCACTGTCGGCCGCCATCCGCGCGGTCCTGGACTGACTTGTTGGCGTGGTCAGCTGGGATGCCGTCATCCGCGCCGTCCTGGGCTGGCGTCGGTTGAGCCGTCCCTCGCGGAGTTGACGGCCAGTAGCTAGTGCGCATTCCTTACCTCCGATCATTGCTAGCCATGCTGCCCGTGCACATTTAGGATCTCTAGCGAACACATACTGTGGTCAGGATGTGCCCGAACGTTACCGGTGGTGGCGGGGCCGTCGGGGAAGCCCGCCGGGAAGCGAGGTTGGGGTGCCGCTGATACGTGCGCTAGACCCGAGTGCGGGACCACTGGACTTCTTCGGCGCTGAGCTTCGGCGCTGGCGGACAGGGGCGGGCCTCAGCCAGGAGCAGTTAGGCCAGCGGCTCGGCTACTCGGGCGCGCAAGTTGACAAGGTGGAGACGGGCGAGCGCGTGCCGTCTCAGGATTTCGCGCAGAATTGCGACCGGGCGCTGCCGGACGCGGCCGGACTGTTCGTCCGGATCTATGCGCTTGCCCGCCGCCTGGACGGCCCCGGCTATCCCTCGTGGTTCACTGAGTGGCTTGAAGCCGAACGGCGGGCAACGTCGCTGCGCTGGTGGGAGCCGATGCTCATTCCGGGCTTGCTCCAGACGGCCGACTACGCGCGCACGCTGTTCAGGGCGTCGCAGTCAGCTTCTACCACCGAGGACGAGATAGATGAGCTGGTCAGCGCCCGCATCGAGCGGCAGGGCATCCTTGATCATCCCCGGCCGCCTGAGCTGTGGGTGGTCCTCGATGAGGCTGTGCTGCATCGGCTCATCGGCTCGCGCAAGGTCATGTATGACCAGTTGCTCTACCTTGCTGACACGTCGTGCCGCCTGAACGTCACGGTTCAGATCGTGCCGGCCGCGGTCGGCGCTCACTCCGGATTGCTCGGGGCGTTCATCGTCGCTGCTTTCGACGGCGCACCAAGTATCTTGTACGCGGAGACGGCCGTTGAGGGTCAGACGATCGAGAAGTCCGCGCTGGTCGGCAAGGCGGCGCTAGCGTTCGACCGGCTAAGAGCCGACGCACTTCCCCGTGGAGCCGCACGAGACCTGATCGGAAAAGTAGCTGAGGAACGATGGGCAACGACATAGAGCGCGCTGAGTGGCGCAAGAGCAGCTACAGCGGCGGCAACGGCGGCGCGTGCGTGGAGATCGCGCGCAACCTGCCCGGCGTGGTCGCAGTCCGTGACTCCAAGGACCGTACCGGCCCCGTGCTGACCTTCACCCCTGCCGAGTGGGACACGTTCACCGCTGGCGTGCGCGGATCCCTTGATGCGATCCATCTGGCAAGCGCCGATCCGTTCCGGCCAGAGCTGGCAGAGTTCATTACTTATGATCAGGAACTGGCTTAGGCCGCGGCCGGTCTCGGCTTTCCGGCTGGCGCACCGGCGTGACCGGGTGCGGCAGTGCGGGCACGTGAGCCTGCTGTGAGTAGCCTCCTGATCACCAACATCGGCGAGCTGGTCACGAACGCGCCGCCAGACGCTGCGGCGCCGCGCTCCGGGCCGCCGGACAGCGCGACGCCGCCGGACAGCGGGGCGCCGGACAGCGGGGCGCCGTACGGCGGGGCGCCGTACGGCGGGGCGCCCGGTCCAGGCACGTTCGCGTCGGTCGCCGATGCTGCGCTGGTGATCGAGGCCGGGCGGGTCGCTTGGACCGGGCCCGCCGCGCGGGCGCCGGCCGCGGACGAGAGCGTTGACGCCGCCGGCCGCGCGGTGCTGCCCGGGTTCGTCGACTCGCACGCGCACCTGGTATTCGCCGGCGAGCGCGGGGCGGAGTTCGCCGCACGGATGGCCGGCCTGCCCTATCAGGCGGGCGGCATCCGCTCGACCGTCGCCGCGACAAGGGCCGCTACCGACGACCAGCTGCGGGCGAACCTGCGGCGCCTTTCCGGCGAACTGCTCTTCCAGGGCACGACCACTTTCGAGTGCAAGTCCGGCTACGGCCTCACCGTGCCCGACGAGGCACGTAGCGTCGCCCTGGCCGCCGAGTTCACCCCGGAAGTGACCTACCTGGGCGCGCATGTGATCCCGCCGGAGTTCGACCGGGACCTGGCCGCCTACGTGGACCTGGTCTGCGGCGCGATGCTGGACGCGTGCGCTCCGCACGCGCGCTGGGTGGACGTGTTCTGCGAGCGGGGCGCGTTCGGCCGGGACGAGGCGGCTGCCGTGCTCGCCGCCGGGACCGCGGCCGGCCTGCAGCCGCGGGTGCATGCCAATCAGCTCGGCCCGGGGCCGGGCGTGCAGCTCGCGGTGGAATGCGCCGCCGCCTCTGCCGATCACTGCACGTACCTCGACGATGCCGACGTCGACGCGCTCGCGTCATCGGCGACGGTGGCTACCTTGCTGCCCGGCGTGGAGTTCTCCACCCGGCAGCCCTATCCCGACGCCAGGCGGCTGCTCGGCGCGGGCGTCACGGTGGCGATCGCCACCGACTGCAACCCGGGCTCCTGCTTCACCTCCAGCATGCCGCTATGCATCGCGCTCGCGGTGCGCGAGATGCGGATGACGACGCAGGAAGCGCTGTGGGCAGCGACCGCCGGCGGTGCCCGCGCGCTGCGCCGCACCGACGTCGGCCACCTCGGCGTCGGCGCGCGCGCCGACCTGATCATGCTGGACGCGCCCTCGCACTCCTACCTGGCCTACCGGCCAGGCGTCCCGCAGATCGCCGCGGTCTGGCAGGCCGGGAAACTCGCCACCGCCTAAACCACCGGCCGCAAGGTGGTGAATCCCCGGGCCGATCACCTTCGAACGTGGTCGATCCGGGGATTCATCCCCCTTGTCCCGCGGCGGCACAGGTCCGGCGGGAGGAGGAAGTAGGCGCAGGCCTACCCCGCGAGTGGATGCCGGCCCATTGCGGCCGGCGCGTCCGCCAGCCACGATGGAGACCAGCGTCGAGATCGTGGACGTCCGGCTGCCCCCGGCCTTCACCGACGAGGGACTGCGGACCGCGCTGGAGGCCAGGCGGCAGGTGCCCGGGCTGCCTGTCCTGGTGCTTTCCCAGTACGTCGAGCAGCTCTACGCCCGCGAGCTGCTGGCCGATCAGGCCGGCGGGGTCGGCTACCTGCTGAAGGACAGGGTGTTCAGCGACGAGGCGTTCATCGAGGCGTTGCGCACCGTGGCCGGCGGCGGCACCGTCCTTGACCCCGAGGTGATCTCCAAGCTGCTCGGGCGGCGCTCAGGCGACGAGCCGATGGCTCTGCTGTCGGCCCGCGAGCGCGAGGTCCTCGCCCTGATGGCGGAAGGACGATCGAACAGCGCGATCGCGCAGCGCCTGTTCGTCTCCGAGAAGGCGGTCAGCAAGCACAGCACGAGCATCTTCATCAAGCTCGGCCTGGCGCCAACCGGCGACGACAACCGCCGGGTGCTCGCCGTGCTCGCCTTCCTGAATGAATGATTCCAGGTATCGGCGCCCGCGCGGCACCGGCGCTGGCGGCGCAGGCCGCACCAGAAGGAAGCAGCGCCGGATGGCGGGGCAGCGCCCGGGTGCCCTGGTCAGGCCTGGGCGGCCGGGCCGATCGCCGGGTAGCCGTTGCGGAACCTGATCAGCGGCTGCCCCCCGGCAGCGGCGTAGGGGATCGCGACGACCCTGGCGATAACCAGCAGGTGATCCCCGGCCGGCACTCGCTGGCTGGCCTCGCACTCGATCGCGGCAAGCCCGTCGTCGGCGATCAGCGCGCCGGACAGCTCGCCGCGCCGGTGCGGCACGCCATCCAGCAGCAGCCGGGCACCAGGACGCCCGGCTACCGCGAACCGCCCGGCCAGCATCCGCTGGCCGGCCGCCAGCAGCGTCACGGCGAACTGGTCTACCCGGCTGAGCAGCTCGGCCGGGTAGGAACCGGCCAGCAGGGAAACGAGCACGAGCGGCGGATCCACCGACACCGGGCAGAACGCGCTGACGGTGGTCCCGATGTCATCCCGCCCGTCGGCCACAGTGACCAGGGTGACGCCCGACGCGAACCCCGCGAGCACATCACCGATGCCGCCGGCTGAGTAACCGGCAACTATCCGTTCTGTCACTCGAAAGTCCAGCCTCCGGGCAGCGTGAGCGGTCCGTGCGGCGAGAACCCCGCCTGTGCCGCGAGCCGCCACACCGGCCCCCAGCTCTCCGCCAGCAGGCCGCTGGCCAGCCCCGCGGTCGCGGCGGACCGGCCCTCGCTCGAGCCGGGCGGGCGGAGCCGGTCAAGCGGCCGCACCCGCGGGTAGCCGCGCAGCGGCGCGGTGGGCGGCAGTCCTGCCTTGGTGCGGGCGAGCGCGGCTGCCTTGTCCAGGCCGCCGAGTTCGTCGACAAGGCCGTTCGCCAGCGCATCCGCGCCGGTCCAGACCCGGCCCCTGGCGAGCTCGTGCACCCGGTCGGCGGACATCCCGCGGCCGGCCGCGACCTTGCCGGTGAAGTCGGCGTAGATGTGATCGAGCCAGGAGTTGACCAGCTCCCACTCGTCCTCGCTGAACGGGTGGGTAGTGCTGAACATCGCCGAATGGGTGCCCTCGGTAACCGAGTCGGTGCTGACGCCCGCCCGGCCGAGCAGATCGCCGAGCACTGGCTTGCCGGACAGCACGCCGATCGAGCCGGTGATCGTGCCCGGCTGCGCGACGATCGCGTCCGCTGCCATCGAGATGAAGTAGCCGCCGGAAGCCGCCACGTCGCCCATGGACACCACGACCGGCTTGCCGGCCGCCCGGGCACGCACGACCTCGCGCCAGATCGTGTCGGACGCGACGTACGAGCCGCCCGGGCTGTTGACCCGCAGCACGATCGCGCGGGCCCGGTCATCGGTGATCGCCGCCCGCAGCGCCGCGGAGATCGTGTCCGAGCCCATGGCACCGCCGGAAAGCGGCCCGTGCCCGCTGCGGCCGCGCCTGATCGGGCCGGTCGCGTAGACGAGCGCGACGGACCCCTGCCGCGCCGCCGACAGCTTGCCCGCCCGCTCCGGCAGCTTGCGCGCCCGCTCGGCGAGTGCGTGCGAGCGCTGATAGCGGCCGACGTACTGCACGATGGCGCCTGGCCCGGCCTGTTTCCTGACGCTGGCGAACGCCTCGTCCCGGTAGCCGAGCGCGTCCACCAGGCCCGCCTCCAGCGCCTGGCCGCTGAGGAACGGGCCACGGTCGATCAGCGCGCGCGCCTGCGCTGGGTCGATTCCGCGGCGGCCGGCGATGGCGTCGGTGAGCTGCTCGATGACGGACGCCATCATCCGCTCGGTGGCTTCCCTGGCCGGCCCGGTAAATCCGCGTTCGGTGAACTGGTCGGCTGCGTTCTTGTACTCGTGCCGCTTGCCGACCTGGAACTCCACGCCGAGGCGGTCCAGCGTGCCGCGGTAGAACCTGCGCTCGACCGCTATTCCGGTGAGCCCGAGGTCGCCGGATGGCTGCAGGTAGATGGTGTCGAAGGCGGTGGCCAGGTAGTAGGGCACGTTGCCGGCCGAGAACTCGCCGAAGGTCTCCGCCCAGGCGACCGTCAGCTTGCCGGCCTCGCGGAACTCCTCGATCGCGGCGCGCAGTTCCTGGACCGTGGCGAGGCCGATGTTCCGCCCGCCGAGCTTGGCGATGAGCGCCTTGACCCGGTGGTCGCCGCGGGCGCGGCGCAGGCCGTCAAGCACGTCAGCCAGCAGCGGCCTGCGGCGGGCGAGCACGGCCGACACCGGGTCGGCCGGGCGGTCCTCGGCGAGCCCGTCGGTGAGATCGAGTTCCAGGATCAGCTGCGCCGTCCGGCGCTGGCGCAGTTTCATGACCTGATCCGCAATCATCGACTCGACCATGGGGTCAGCCTATGCGGCAAGGGCTTGCCATCGGCTATCGTCAGCCGCCATGGCCGACAGGGACGGTAACGGCTGGATCAGGTGCGCCCAGGGTCACCGGCACTGGGGCCGGTTCGGCGCCGCCGGGTTGCTCGCGTACGTCCCGGGCGCTGCCGGTGACACGGCGGCTGGCGGTAACACGGCGGCTGGCGGTAACACGGCGGCTGGCGGTGTTACGCCGGCTGGCGGCGATAGGGCGGCTGGCGGCGATGCCGTTGTGCTGCTGCAGCGCAGGAGTTCGTGGGTCAACCATCCGGGCACGTGGGGACCGCCGGGTGGCGCCATGGACAGCCACGAGTCGGCGGTGAGCGCCGCGCTGCGCGAGGCTGCCGAGGAATGCGGCGTTCCTGCCGGTGCGGTCACCGTCGGCGGGATCTTGCGCGACGATCACGGCGGCTGGTCCTACCAGACCGTGATCGCCGCGGCTGCGGCGCCGTTTCCGGTGCGCAACGCCAGCGACGAGACCAGCGAGGTCGGCTGGATCAGCGAGGGCGACGTTGGGCGGCTGGACCTGCATCCCGGGTTCGCCGCGCAATGGCCGTCGCTGCGAGCCTGGCTTGCCCCGCTGACGGTCATCGTTGACGTGGCCAACGTGATGGGCTCGCGAGCCGACGGCTGGTGGCGCGACCGGGCAGGCGCTGCCGTCCGGCTGCACGGTGAGCTGACCGCACTGGCCGCGCGCGGCGTCCCCGCGCTACCCGTCCCGCTGTCCGGGCCGCTGCCCGGGCCGGTACCCGGGCTGGTGCTCGCTTCACTGCCCGGCCCGGTGCTGGAGCGCTGGTTCCCCGGCTTCGTGCTGGTCCTGGAAGGAGCGGCACGGGCTGCCCTCGCACGCCTGCCAGCGCAGCCGGACGCGCTGCCCGGCACGCCGCCGGCCGGGCTGGCACCGGATGGGCTGGCACCGGATGGGCTGGCACCGGATGGGCTGGCACCGGATGGGCTGGCACCGGATGGGCTGGCACCGGATGGGCTGGCACCGGACGCTTTGCCGGATGCGAGCCGGGTCCGGGTGGTTGCCGCGGCCGGTTCGGGCGACGACCTGATCGCTGACCTGGCGGCGCGGCTGCCCGGTCATCGTCTGGTCGTGACCGCGGACCGGGAACTGCGCGGTCGCTGCACGGCCGCTGGTGCAGCCGTAACCGGCCCCCGCTGGCTGCTCGGCATGCTCTGACCTCGAATACTTGGACCGATCAGTCCCGGCCTCGCTCAGCTGCGGAGATCAGCGTGGTCCCGGTTCGTCGTGTCAGCTGACAGCCTGACCGCGGGCTTCCTGGCGACGGGGACACGCGCTATCCATTTAACGCGGAAACTTAGGCGGGTCCTGGCACGCTCTAATTTCCGTGATCATGGAAGGGCATTGCCGGGTTCGGCGATTCGGCCCTGGCAGACGAGCCGAACCGGTGGGCTGGTCGCGAATGTGCCGTCTGCGGTTGTTCGTATAGTCAGGGCGTGCAGGCTTTCGAGTCGGTGTCCACGTGGCGGCAGCCTGCGAGCCCACGGATCCTCAGCCACCGCAGTGCCTGAGCGCGATCCTCCGCACCACGCGCCCGGCATCGGCCCGCCCGGCCGCGGCCCGGCCGGCATCGCCTCGCCCGGCATCGGGCCACCAGGCATGGGCCCGCCCGGCATCGCCTCGCCCGGCAGCAGCGACGCCGGGGACAGCCGCAGCCGGTTCCCGCTGGGAGCCTCGGCGACTATCGCCGAACTGGACGGCAACCCGCATGTGCTGCTGCGGCGGCTGCGACAGGATGAGCCGGTCTCCTGGCTGCCCGTGCTGGGCGGCTGGCTGGTGACCCGCCACGATCTCGCGTTGCGGGTGATGAGGGACAGCGAAACGTTCACCGTCGATGATCCGCGGTTCTCGACTGCCCTGGTCGTCGGCCCGTCGATGCTCTCGCTGGACGGCGCTGCGCACCGTCGCCACCGCGATCCATTCACCCAGGCGTTCCGCGGGGCGGAGGCCAACGCCCGGCTGGAGTCCTTCGCCGTGGCCACGGCCGGCCGCCTGGTTGCCGGGATGCGGGCGGATGGCAGGGCCGAGCTGCGCCGCAGCCTGGCCGGCCCGCTGGCGGTCGCCGTCGTCGCCGAGGTGCTCGGCCTCGCCGAGACGGAACCTGCCGTGATCCTGTCCTGGTACGACGCCATCGTCAGTGCCGTGACGGCGCTGTCGGCGGCTAGCGCGACCTCCGTGCCCGGCGCTACGCCTGCTGGCGGCACCGCCGCGGCTGGCACCGCCGCGGCTGGCACCGCCGCGGCTGGCACCGCCGCGGCTGGCACCGCCGCGGCGGGCACCGCCGCCGCCGCCGACGACGACGCCGGGGGGGACCATCGGGCTGGTCGCGCCGCGTTCAGTGCCCTGCGGTCCAGCATCGAGGCCGCGATCGGCCGCCCCGGCGCATCGTCGCTGCTCGCCGCCGCAGCCGGGACCGGCGGCCTGAGCACGGACGAGGTGGTGTCGAATGCCGCGGTCCTGATGTTCGGCGGGATCGAAACCACCGAGGGGATGATCTGCAACGCGATCTGGCATCTGCTCAGCCATCCCGACCAACTCAGCATGGTCGTTGCCGAGCGGAACCTGCTGTCCGGCGCAGTCGAGGAGTCGCTGCGGCTGGAGCCATCGGCTGCGGTGGTCGATCGCTATGCCACGGCCGACGCGTCGCTCGGTGCTGCCCGGGTACGGCGCGGCGACCTGGTCGTCGTGTCCATCGCGGCCGCAAACCGGGATGCGGAAGTGTTCGCCGATCCCGACCGGTTCGACATCCGGCGGTCGAACGCCCGGCAGAACCTCGGTTTCGCGCGCGGCCCGCATTTCTGCCCGGGGGCGCAGCTAGCTCGCATCGAGACGCAGGCCGCCATCGAGGCGATTCTGAACCAGTTGCCCGGGCTGCGGCTGGACCCCGGCCAGCCAACTGCGCCCCGCGGGCTGGTCTTCCGCAAACCGCCCGCGCTGCACGTCTGCTGGACGGTCCAGCCCGGCAACGGCGCGGGTGGGCTTGCGCGGGCCTGACCGCGCGAATGGTGCCGCCCGCGCTGATGGTGCCGCCCGCGCCGTCATGCCACCTGGATAGACCGCTTGGCAAGACCGAGCCAGTAGCCGGTGATGGTGGTGACGGGCGGGGCCGGGTCGTCGGCAGCGCCAAGCGTCACGAACAATGGGGCGAAATGCTCCGTCGTGGGATGGGCGTAACGCGCTCCCGGCGCGCTGCTGAACCCGGCAAGCGCGTCGATGTCGTCGCTATCCAGCGCCTCTCCCGCCCAGTGATCAAATTCAGTCGACCACCCGGGCGGCGGCGCATCGAAGCGGAAGTCCCGAAGAAATGGCAGCCCGTGCGTGAGGAAGCCACTGCCGATGATGAGCACGCCCTCGTCCCGCAACGGCCGCAGCTTCTCGCCGATGCTCAGCAGCCGCGCGGGGTCCAGAGTCGGCATGGAGATCTGCAGCACCGGGATGTCCGCGTCCGGGTACATGACGGTCAGCGGCACGTAGGCGCCGTGGTCGAGTCCGCGGTCCGGCTGGTCCGTGATCGGCTCACTGCCCGACAGCAGGCCGCGGACCTTCGCTGCCAGGTCAGGGCTGCCCGGGGCCGGATACCTGGCCCGGTAGTAGCGCTCGGGAAAGCCGCCGAAATCGTAAATGAGCGGCACGTCATCCCTGGTCGCCCCGATGGTCAGCGGCGCGGATTCCCAGTGCGCGGACACCATGAGAATCGCCCGGGGGCGTGGCAGCCCCCGTGCCCAGCCCTCAAGCTGGACCACCCAGAGCGGATCGTCGACCAGCGGCGGGGCGCCGTGACCCAGGTAGAGCGCCGGCATCCGGCCGGGGACGACAGCTGCGGCAGCTTTCTCGGTGACCTGTTGCGCCGCGTCGGGCGGTACTGGCTCGTGCTCGGGCTCCTGCGCGCGGAGTTCCTCGTCCATGGGTGCTCCTTTGTCCGGCATCCAAACGGTGCCTGGCACGGTCGTATCGCGCTCGTTTCCGATCTGTTTGTACCAGCGATGCCCAGTGCACTCGTCGCTGCCTGGCCCGCTCGTGCCGTAGCATCTCCCGCGTGCCGGATGAATGGCAATGGGACGAGACCCTCTATGCGGGCAGCGCCGCATTTTATCCGGTGGGGCGGATGCCGTACCCGGCTGAGGTGGCTGACGCCTTCGCGGCCGAGCTTGGCCTGGACGGGTCGGGGCGGCTGCTCGATGCCGGCTGCGGCCCTGGATCCCTGACCCTGCTGCTGGCCCCGCTTTTCGAGCACGTAGTGGCCATTGACGCTGACCGCGGGATGATCGCGCAAGCACGCGAGGAAGCGCAGCGGGCCGGGCGAGACGCGATCAGCTGGCAGCAGCTGCGCGCGGAGGAACTCCCGGCCGGCCTTGGCCTGTTCCGGCTGGTCACCTTCGCGCAGTCGTTCCACTGGATGGACCGCCTCCGGGTAGCGTGCGCCGTCCGCCAGATGATCGAGCCGGGCGGCGCGTGCGTCCTCATCCACGCGACCACGCATGAGGGCGTTGCCAGCACCGACGGCCTGCCAAGCCCGCGCCCGCCGCGGGAGGCCATCGCCCGGCTTGTCGCCCGGTATCTCGGCCCGGACCGCCGGGCCGGGCAGGGCACGCTGCCGTCGGGTCCCCCGTACGGTGAGGACATCGTGATGCGCGACGCGGGCTTTACCAGGTCGGCCCTGGTCGAGACCGGCGGCGGCACGGTCGCGGAACGGACCGAGGATGAGGTGGTTGCCTCCATTTTCTCACTCTCCAGCGCCGCGCCGCACCTGTTCGGCGATCGCCTGCCCGAGTTCGAGCGGGACCTGCGGAACCTGCTCCGGGCGGTTTCCCCGTACGGTCATTTCTCGGAACGGACCTATGCGGTCGCCCTGGACGTCTGGCGCCCGTAACCGCGGCAGGCCAGCCCGGGCAGTTGCCCGGCCACGCCGGAGGTGACGGCGCCAGCCGCATTCTTCAGGGACCCGCGCCGGGGCGGACGAGACCATGCTCGTAGGCGTACACGACCGCCTGGACGCGATCGCGCAGGTGGAGCTTGCTGAGCATCCGGCCGACGTGGGTTTTCACGGTGGCCTCGGCCAGCACGAGCCGGGCGGCGATCTCGGCGTTGGACAGGCCGGCCGCGACCTCGGTAAGGATCTCGCGTTCCCTGGACGCCAGCGTCTTTGCCTCGGGCGGCGCGCCGGTGCCCGGCCCGCTGCCCGGGTCGGGCAGGTACCGCAGGAATGCGCCGAGCAGCCTGCGGGTGACGCTGGGAGCGACGACGGCATCGCCGCTGGCGACGGCACGGATCGAGCTCGACCTCGCCGGGCAGGTAGGTGAGGCGTACCTGCGCCGACGCGGCGGCTGCGTGCTTGAGGACATTCGTCAGGGCTCCTGGATCATGCGGTAGAGCGCGAGCCGCGCGCACGACCGCCGGAGGAACTCACTTTGGCCGCCACCGCATGCGACCTCAGGTGCGCCAGCTACGCCGCAAGTCGCAGCTGAGAAGGTTCTGGTCCCGGTAACCGCTACCGGGAAGGCAGGCCGCGCAGGAATCCGATGAGGCCGGCGAAATAGGTTTCCTGGTCGTCGTACATGGCCAGATGGCTGCCGTCCGGGCAGTGCAGGTACTGGCCGGCGGGCAGGCGGGCGGCCATGGCCTCCAGGTGGGCCGGGTCCATGGTGTCGTGGGCGGCCCCGATGACCAGCGTCGGCACCTCGATCGACGGGAGGTCGGCGGTCCGGTCCCAGTGCGCGAGGCTGGCGTCGGCGCTGATGCCGAGCTCGCTGGGGCCCTGCATCGACACGTAAATCGCCGGGTTGATGTGGGCGAACCCGCGCTGCACCGGGTCTGGCCAGTCCTCTACGGGCAGGCGCAGCACGTGATGGATGTAATGCTGCTCGTTCAGCAGCTCCATGTACCGCGGGTCCCCGGTCTCGCCGCTCGCCTCAAGGGACTTGATCTCGGCCAGTGCCGTCTGGTCCATCTCCGGCATCAGCACCTGCTCGGCGTAGGCGTTGTAGGCCGGCACGCTGAACATCATGTTGGAGATGACGAGCCCGCGCAGGTGCTGCTGGTAGCGCAGCGCGTATTCGGTGGCGAGGATGCCGCCCCAGGACTGGCCGTAGAGGACGAAATTGCCGGAGTCCAGCCCGAGTGCCCGGCGGACCTGCTCGACCTCGTCGACGAAGCGGCCGAGGTCCCACAATGACGGCTCGTCGGGCTGATCGCTGAAACCCGAGCCGAGCTGATCGTAGTAGTAGTACTCCACTCCGGCGGCCGGCAGGTAGCTGTCGCAGGCCTCCAGGTACTCGTGGGTTGCGCCGGGCCCGCCGTGCAGCAGCAGCACCTTCAGGTCTGGGTTGTTGCCGGTCCGCTTGACCCAGACCCGGTACCTACCCGCCGGGGTGCTCACCGGGATCATCCGGGCGCCGCCGCTCAGCACGTCGTCCCGGCCGGAGTAGTCCAGGTAACTGCTCATCGGACCCACCAGATTCCTCCCTTTCCCAGGCGCAGTGACTGCCCCGGGGTCCTCAGGAGCTTAGGCCGGCCGGTTGCGCGACACACCGCGAGCCCGCCGCGTGGGCTTCCGCGATCATGGAAACAGGGATGATGGCGGGGTGAAGGTCGTGGTGCTGTCGGACACGCACGCGCCCCGGCGCTGGCGGTCCTGTCCGCCGCGGGTCGCCGGGCAGCTGCGGGGCGCCGATCTCATCCTGCACGCCGGGGACGTCTGCGAAGCCTGGGTACTCGACGAGCTGGCGGCCTACGCCCCGGTCCGGGCGGTACTCGGCAACAACGACGGGCCCGACGTTGCCGCCTGGGGCGCCCCGCCGGACCTGGAGATCGACGTCGGCGGCCTGCGGGTGGCAATGATCCACGACAGCGGCCCCGCCGCGCGCCGCACCGCCCGGATGCGCCGCCGGTTCCCCAGCGCCGACCTGGTGGTGTTCGGGCACTCGCACATGCCGCTTGACCAGTCAGGCGACGGGGTCCGGATCTTCAACCCCGGCTCGCCCACCGACCGCCGCCGCCAGCCCAACGGCACCATCGGCATCCTCAGCATCGAGAATGGGATCCTGATCAAGGCAAGCATCGTCCCCGTCACCTGACGCGCGGCACATTTTCATGATCCCGAAGGCTTTGGCGCGTCAGGAGACGCGGATCCTTCGGGATCATGGAAACCAGATCAGGCTGCTCCGTGAGCCTGTGACGGGTGTGGCTATTGCAGCGAGTGTGGTGGGCGTGATACTGGACTTCGGCCAGGTAATCCCTACCCGGCCGCCCCGGGAGCTCAGGGGAGCTCAGGGGCCAGCCAGAGGACGCCAAGCGGCGGGACGGCCAGCACCGCGGATGCCGGCAGCCCGTGAAACGGCTCGGCAACGGCCTCGATGACCCCGAGGTTGCCTACGCCGCTGCCGCCGTAGATCACCGCATCGGTGTTGATCACCTCGCGCCACCGCCCGGCGGACGGCAGCCCGATCTGGTACGAAAGGTGCGGCTCCCCGGCGAAGTTCGCCACGCAGGCGAGCACGCCACGACCGCCACGACCGCCGCGGCCAGAGCTGCCGGAGTCCGCTGCGCCGCCATCCGTGCCGCCGCCGTCCGCAGCCCCGGCCCCCGCAGCCCCGGCCTCCGCAGCCCCGGCTCCCGCAGCCACGCCGCCGGCAGTAACGCCGCCGGCAGTAACGCGGCCGGCAGCCACGCCAGCCACTGCGGCATCGGAGAATCGCAGGAACGACACCACGTTGCCAGCCGAGTCGTTCGCGTCGATCCAGCTGAAACCATCCGGCGAGAAGTCAGCTGCCCACATCGCGGGATTGGCGCGGTAGGCCCCGTTCAGGTCGATGACCAGTCGCTGCAAGCCGGCTTCCAGCGATCCGCCGAGCGCCTGCCAGTCCAGGCCGGCTTCCTGCGACCACTCCGAGGCCTGCCCGAACTCCGAGCCCATGAACAGCAGTTGCTTGCCCGGGTGCGCCCACATGTAGGCAAGCAGCGCGCGCAGCCCGGCGAACCGCTGCCATCGGTCGCCCGGCATCTTGCCGAGCAGCGATCCCTTGCCGTGCACGACCTCGTCGTGCGAGAGCGGCAGGACGAAGTTCTCGGTGAAGGCGTACATCATCGAGAACGTCAGCTCGTTGTGGTGGTAGTGCCGGAACACCGGATCATGCGCCAGGTAGGCCAGCGTGTCGTGCATCCAGCCGAGGTTCCATTTCAGGCCGAATCCGAGCCCGCCCAGATGCACCGGCCGGGTAACCCCCGGCCATGCGGTGGACTCCTCGGCGATCATCACGATGCCGGGCACCCGCCGGTAGCAGGTCGCGTTCACCTCGCGGAGGAGGGCAACGGCGTCCAGGTTCTCCCTGCCGCCAGCGGCGTTCGGCGTCCACTCGCCGTCCTTCCGCGAGTAGTCCAGGTACAGCATGGAGGCGACGGCGTCCACCCGGAGGCCGTCGATGTGGAACTCCTCCAGCCAGTAGACGGCATTGGCGACGAGGAAGTTGCGTACCTCGGGGCGGCCGTAGTCGAAGATCAGCGTGCCCCAGTCCGGGTGCTCGCCGCGCTGCGGGTCGGCGTTCTCGTACAGTGGCGTGCCGTCGAACCGAGCCAGCGCCCATTCGTCGCGCGGGAAGTGCGCGGGCACCCAGTCGACCAGGACGCCGATGCCGGCCTGATGCAGCCGGTCCACCAGCAGGCGGAACTCATCCGGCGTGCCGAACCGGGACGTCGGCGCGTAATACGACGTCACCTGGTATCCCCAGGAGCCGCCGTACGGATGCTCGGCGGCCGGCAGGAACTCCACGTGGGTGAAGCCGAGTTCGGTCACATACCGGGTGAGCTGGTCGGCAAGCTCGGCGTAGGAAAGTCCTGGCCGCCACGAGCCGAGGTGCACCTCGTACACGCTCATCGGGCGGCGCAGCGCGTCCCGGCCGGCCCGCTCGGCCAGCCAGCCGGCGTCGTCCCACTGGTAGCGCGAGCGGTAAACGACGGACGCGGTGTCCGGCGACCGTTCGGCGAGTTCCGCCAATGGATCGGCCTTGCGGTGCCACGAGCCGTCCGGCCCGCAGATGTCGAACTTGTACCTGGTGCCCTCGCCGGCCCCGGGAATGAAGATCTCCCAGACGCCCGACCCGCCGAGTGAGCGCATCGGGTGCGCATGCCCGTCCCAGAAATTGAAGTCCCCGATCACCCGCACGCCGCGCGCATTCGGCGCCCAGACAGCGAATGAAGTGCCGGTGACACGATCAAAATCTTTCCTGAACGGATTTTTGCCGGCCGTTCCCTTCGCCCTCGCAGCTGCCTTGACCGGGGGATCAGGGACGTCGTCCCCGAACTCCCGCAGATGCGCGCCGAGGACCTGCCACAGCTGCTCGTGCCTGCCCTCGCCGATCAGGTGCAGGTCCATCTCGCCAAGGGTGGGCAGATGCCGGTAGGGGTCATCGATGAGTATCTCGGCTGCCCCGGCGCCCTTCGCGTCCTCGGCGCCCGGATAGGTGACGGCCAGCCGGTAGTCGGGGATCTCGGTCAGCGGCAGCGTCGCGGCGAAGACGCCCTGATGCACATGCCCGGCCGGGAACCTGCGCCCGTCGGCGAGCACGACGGTCACCGACGTGGCGAGCGGCCGCAGTGCGCGGACGGCAATCCCGCCGGTCACCGGGTGCGCGCCGAGGATGGAGTGCGGGTCGTGATGCAGGCCGGCCACGACCTTGTCGATCTCGGCCAGGCTGAGCTGGGTCACGCTGTCATCCGTAGTGGCCACGGTCACATCCCGGCGATCGCGTCGAGCGGAATGGACGCCCAGGAGGGCCGGTACCTGGCCTCGTAGGTCACCTCGTACACCGCCTTGTCGAGCATCAGCGCGCGCAGCGCCGCGGCCTGGGCCCGCGGATCGGTCCCGTTGGCCTCCGCGTACCCCGCGCAGAACGCAGACTGGTTACGAGCCACCCACTCCCGGGCCGCTTCGGAAAGGCGTGCCTCGCCGGGACGGCCCATGAGCTGGTGGCGCGCTGCATAGTCGAACGACCTCAGCATGCCAGCAACGTCCTGCAGCGCGGGCGAGCGGGACCGGCGGCGCGCCAGCGAGGTCGCAGGCTCGCCTTCGAAATCGAGTACCACCCACCCCGCCTGGGTGCGCAGCACCTGCGCGAGATGGTAGTCGCCGTGCACCCGCTGGGTGGGCAGTGCCGCGCCGAGGTCCGCCAGCCGGGCATATGCGGCAGCGATCTTGCCTGCGTGCGCGGCAAGCTCCGGCACCTCGGCGCTGGCCGCCTCGAACCGGCTGAGCATCTGGGCCGCGAGCTCGGCCACGGCCGCGGGCTCGAGCAGGCTGGTGCCGAAGGCCGTGGCCAGGTCCGCGTGCACGCTCGCGGTGGCGGCGCCGAGCCGGCTGGCCTCGCCGGCGAAATCGCCGCCGGCCTCGGCCGCCCGGCTGGTGTCGGCGTACAGGTCGCGCACGCTGGTCGCGGCGAGCGTCCAGCCGTCGCAGGCGCCGCGCAGGTACTCGGAAAGGATGGCGAGCAGGGCAGGCTCGCCGTCGTCCAGCCTGGCCTCAATCCAGCCGAACGGCCGGGCGACATGAGCCGAGCCGAGCCGGGCCAGTGCGCGCGTCACCTCAAGGTCCGGGTTCTGGCCGGCGAACACCCGGCGGAACACCTTGAGTATGGTCGACTCGCCGAAGACCAGGCTGGTGTTGCTCTGCTCGGCGGACAGCACATAGCTGTCGGCGGTGTCCTCGATCGGCGCGGCTGGCTCCCTGGCGAAGCGCAGCGTGCCTGCATCGGCCCGCTCGGCGCAGATGCCGCGCAGCAGCACGCGGGTGAGCTCGGGGTCGTGCAGCGCGTCGTAGGCAGTCCTGCCGCTCCCGTCTGGCCCGATGACCGCGTGGCTCAGCTCGTCCGGTACCACGGCGCGGACGCCCGCAAGGACCTGATACCGGGCGGCCGCACCGCCCCTGGACGCCGTGATGATCAGGTGCCGCAGCTCGGGATCGCCGACGGCGAGCAGCGTGTCGGCGACAACCGCCAGGTCATCGGCGATGCCGCCCGGGTACCAGCGCTGGGCAGGCAGCCACGTCGCGAGCGAGTGCTCCAATGTCATGATTGCGGGCAATGCGTCCCTTCCTGTCGGCTAGTACCACCGTACGGGCGGAGAGGCCGGCCAGACGGCACGGGGTGGGACTGGGGACGCTGAGTGAGGCTGGAGTTACGAAATGTCGCCGGTCCGGCGCGGAGCCGAGAGTTCAGGGAACGGGACTCAGAGCCGCCGGAACGGGCACGGCAGCCCTCAGCACCGGAAATCCTGAAACGGGTCCGGGCGGGTCCGGATCTGCGGGGGGCGGGACTGAGAGAGCCTCGGGAACGGGCACGGCAGCCTCGGCACCCGGAAGTCCTGAAACGGGGACCCGGGCGGGCCTCGGGAACAAGCACGGCAGCCTCGGCACCCGGGTCCGGGATCTGCGGGGGGCGG
>Ga0302229_10000868_pt1 | contig 23425 bp, 21 predicted proteins | sample II_Palsa_N1_3_FD_193518 | JGI IMG/M metagenome (GOLD analysis project Ga0302229, IMG submission 193518) | Peat permafrost microbial communities from Stordalen Mire near Abisko, Sweden - II_Palsa_N1_3 | ecosystem: Environmental > Terrestrial > Soil > Palsa > Peat permafrost | place: Sweden... | reverse complement strand
CGGTCTGCGCGGTCATGCGTTCACTCCCGCCTCGGCGGCGCGCCGCACGGCGCGGACGATGTTCTCGTAGCCGGTACAGCGGCAGAGGTTGCCCTCCAGGCCCTCGCGGATCTCTTCCTCGCTCGGGCGGGGATTCTCCCTGAGCAGGTCAGAGGCCGCTATGATCATCCCAGGCGTGCAGTATCCGCACTGCAGGGCATGCTCCTCGTGAAAAGCCCGCTGGAGAGGATGCAGTTCACCGTTCGCCAAGCCCTCGATGGTCGTGATATCCGCGCCGTCCGCCTGCACCGCGAGGACCGCGCAGCTTTTCACCGACTCGCCATCCAGCAGCACGGTGCAAGCGCCGCAATTGGATGTGTCACATCCGATGGGTGTCCCCGTCTTTCCTACTACTTCCCGCAGATAGTGAACGAGCAACATCCGGGGCTCCACGTGATCTGCATACTTCACGCCATCGACGGTGACGGTGATTTCTGCCATGCGATCTCCTCCCCTGCGAACAGGACTTATTCCTCAGGCAAACCTAGGACTACCAGGCTCCTTCACACCAGCACTAGGCGGGGTCCCGATTTTAGACACCTCGGAAACGAAAAACCCGTACTGCCCCGTTCCTGGCAGCTCTCGTTTGCGGCAGAAATGCGCTTTCCGCAATTACTAGTTGCTTTAGGAAATTGCCAATTGCCCCCGTGTGGTACCGGGCGCAGGCCGCGATTCGGCGATTATGAAGGCTCCCGCCAGGTGACCGACACGATCTGCAGAGCCGCCACCGCCGGGCGCTGGTCACCGTCAACGCGGGCGCATCCGGCCGCGCGTTCGCGCCCGAGCCGGCGGAATATCCGCTCACCCGCAGGTAGTTGCATATTCAAGTAGATGGAGCAACAGGGCGGCCCGGTCGTGCCGGGCACGAGCACAGCGGGAGCTGCCATGCAGTTCGGGATCTTTACCGTGGGCGACGTCACGACCGACCCCACCACCGGCCGTACACCGACCGAGCATGAGCGCATCAAGGCGATGGTCGCGATAGCCCGCAAGGCCGAGGAGGTCGGCCTGGACGTGTTCGCGACCGGAGAGCACCACAACCCGCCGTTCGTGCCCTCCTCTCCGACGACCATGCTCGGCTACATCGCGGCCCAGACTCAGGACCTGATCCTGTCGACCGCGACGACGCTGATCACCACGAACGACCCGGTTAAGATCGCCGAGGACTTCGCGGTGCTGCAGCATCTGGCCGACGGGCGCGTGGATCTGATGCTCGGCCGCGGCAATACCGGCCCGGTGTACCCGTGGTTCGGCCAGGACATCCGCAAGGGCATTGAGCTGGCGATCGAGAACTATCACCTGCTGCACCGGCTGTGGCGCGAGGAGGTAGTCGACGCCCACGGCGAGTTCCGCACGCCGCTGCAGGGATTCACCTCGGTGCCGCGCCCGCTGGACGGCGTGCCGCCGTTCGTGTGGCACGGCTCGATCCGCAGCCCCGAGATCGCCGAGCAGGCAGCCTTCTACGGCGACGGGTTCTTCGCCAACCACATCTTCTGGCCGACGGAGCATTTCGTCCGGCTGGTCGGCTACTACCGGCAGCGCTTCGCCCACTACGGCCACGGCACGCCGGAGCAGGCGATCGTCGGCCTGGGCGGTCAGGTCTTCATGCGCAAGAACTCCCAGGACGCGGTGCGCGAGTTCCGCCCGTACTTCGACAACGCCCCCGTCTACGGCCACGGCCCGTCGCTGGAGGATTTCACCAGCCAGACCCCGCTGACCGTCGGAAGCCCGCAGGAGGTCATCGACAAGACACTCACCTTCCGCGACCACTTCGGTGACTACCAGCGCCAGCTGTTCCTGATGGACCACGCCGGCCTGCCGCTCAAGGTCGTGCTCGAGCAGCTGGACCTGCTCGGCGAGGTCGTGCCGGTGCTGCGCCGCGAACTCGACGCCCTGCGCCCGGCCGGCGTGCCGGACGGCCCCACGCACCAGGCCCGGGTGGCAGCGTCGCTGACCGAGGCGGCCGCCGAGCTGGAAACGAGCAGCCGGTGAGCACACGAACCATCGTCGTCGTCTCGGCCGGACTCAGCCAGCCGTCGTCCACCCGCCTGCTGGCCGACCAGCTGGCCGCGGCGACAGCCCGGGGCCTTCCGGCCGGGACGCAGATCATCACGATCGAGCTGCGCGAGCTCGCCCACGACATCGTCGACAACCTGCTGACCGGATTCCCGAGCCCAGCGCTGAGCCAAGCCATCGGGCAGATGCTGCGCGCCGACGGCGTCATCGCCGTCACGCCGCTTTACAACGGGTCCTACAGCGGCCTGTTCAAGTCCTTCTTCGACGCACTCGACCCCGAGACGCTCGCCGGCAAGCCGGTGCTTATCGCGGCCACCGGCGGCACGGCCCGCCACTCGCTCGCGCTTGAGCACGCGATCCGTCCGCTGTTCACCTACCTGCGGGCGGTGACGGTGCCCACCGCCGTCCTCGCCGCCACCGAGGACTGGGGCTCGGCTAGCAGCTCAGGCGGCGCCCTCACCGCCCGGGTCGAGCGGGCCGGCTCCGAACTCGCCGCACTGATTGACCACAGCCGACCTGCGGTGCCAGCCGACCCATACGCGTCAGTCCCGTCGTTCGAGCAACTGCTCCACAGCCGCTGAGCCGTCCCGGCCGGCTACCTGCTGGCCTGGCGGCGGTAACCGGCGGGCACCCCGATTGCGTCAGTAGTCGAGCACGGCCAGGTCGAGTTCTTCGAGGCGGGCGGGGTCGGCGATCACGTCGATCCGGGAGATCTTGCCGTCACCGATGGTGAAAGCCAGCACCAGGATCAGCCGCCCGCGGGACGCCATCACGATGCCGGGGGTGCCGTTGACCAGGGCGACGCCGGAGTAGCGGGAGCGTCCGGACGCGGCGCGTGCTCCACGCGCGACGGCCGCCGCGCCGCGGATCGTCATCGGGACGCCGGTCGGCACGGACGCGGCGTCGGCGTGCAGGACCACGTCGGGGTCGAGCACGGCGAGCAGCGCGCCCAGGTCACCCCCGCGCGAGGCGGCGAGGAACGCCTCAGCTACCTCCCGCCGCCTGGCCAGGCGGATCCCGGAGACCGGGGCCGTGCCCCGGACCCGCCGGCGGGCGCGGCTGGCCAGCTGGCGGGCCGCGGCCGGCGAACGGCCGGTGATCGCCGCGATCTCGCCGAAGGGCAAACCGAACGTGTCATGCAGTACGAACGCGACCCGTTCGGCGGGCGCGAGCGTGTCCAGCACCACAAGGAGCGCGAGCCCGACCGAGTCCGCGAGCATCGCCTCCTGCTCGGGACCCGCGAGCACGGAATCCTCGGCACCCAGCGGCTCCTCACCGCCCAGCGGCTCTTCGCGCCGCGACTTGCGCGAGCGCAGCCGGTCCAGGCACACCCGGGCGACGATGGTCGTGAACCATCCCTCGAGGTTGTCCACGGCCGCCGGGTCGGCGCCGGCGGCGTGCAGCCAGGCATCCTGGACCGCGTCCTCGGCGTCGCTGAGCGAGCCGAGCAGCCGGTAGGCCATCGCCCGCAGGCGGGGGCGGCTCGCCTCGAACCGCCCGCTCAGCCAGTCATCCTCGTGCATCTGTCACATTTCCCTGTTGGGTTCCGTCATACCACTGACGGATTGGCTCCGGCGGATGTGACCGGCTGGAGCAGAAGCACTGAGGGAGCGGCCATGTCATCACCCATCCTGGTCACCGGCGGCACGGGGACGCTCGGGCGGCTCGTCGTCCCGCGTCTGTTTGAGGCCGGAGGCAAGCTGCGGGTGCTCAGCAGGCGAAGCCACGAGGACGCGGACGGCGTCGAGTTCGTGACCGGCGATCTCAGCACGGGCGAGGGAATCGAAGCCGCGGTGACAGGGACCGAGATCATCGTCCACTGCGCCGGGACCGCCAAGGGTGACGAGGACAAGGCGCGGCACCTGGCCCGGGCCGCCTCGCGGGCCGGAGCGCGGCACCTGGTGTTCATCTCGGTGGTCGGCGCCGACCGGGTTCCGATCGCCAGCGCCATCGACCGCGCCATGTTCGGGTACTTCGGGGCCAAGCTGGCCGCCGAACGGGTGGTCACCGATTCCGGCCTACCGTGGACGACGCTTCGTGTCACCCAGTTCTACGAGTCGCTCCCCATGGTGGCGCGGCAGATGGCCAGGATGCCGGTGATCCCGGTCCCGTCCGGAGTCCGGTTCCAGCCGGTCGACGCCGCCGAGGTGGCGACCCGGCTAGTCGAACTGGCGCTCGGCCCGCCGGCCGGCCTGGTGCCCGACGTGGCCGGACCGCGGATCTATGGGATGGCCGATCTGCTCCGCGGATACCTGCAGGCCAGGGGCAAGCACCGAGCCATGGTCCCGGTCCGGCTCCCGGGCGCGGCGGCCCGCGCGATACGAGCAGGCGCGAATCTGGCTCCCGACCGGGCGGTGGGTCACCGGACCTGGGAAGAGTTCCTGGTCGAGCAGGTCAGCCCAGCCAAGGACGGCAGCTCCAGCCCTGCCCTAGAGAGCGCATAACCGGCCGGATTCGGTCAGCGCCGCCATCGCGGGCCGCTGCACGCCCGAGGCGAGGTACCGTTCCATGCCAGAAAGCGGATTTTCCTGCTCCCACCGGGCCGTGACCCGGGCCCTGCATACCTCCGGCGGACCCGACGCCGCCTTCCTCGAGCGCTTCCTGGCGGCCCGCGGGGCCGGCCCGCACCACTTCAACTTCGTCGTCGACGACATCGGGCGGCACTGGCCCGGATCCGTGCCCTCGGCATCGAGCCCGTCGGGGTCAACCTGGCCAACCCATACTGGAAAGAGGCGTTCCTGCACCCGCGCGTCGCCCACGGCATCGTCATCCAGGGTCGCCCAGCAGGCCGGTTTCCCCGCGGGTGCCCGCGCCCGGAGAACTCCCCGAGCCCGGCCCGCCCACCTCCTTCGACCTGATCGAGCACCGCGTCAGCGACCTGGCCGGCGCGACGCGACTATTCCGCCAGCTACTGGACGGCCAGCTCGAGGTGGCCAGCGACCAGTCCGCCGAGCTGACCTGGCCCGGCGGCAAGCGCATCAGGCTGGTGCACGAGGACGGCCTGCCCCTCGGCGGCGCACTGCACCACATCCGCTTCACCCGGGCCGCAGGCACCTTCAGCACCCAGGACAAGGAGCGAGCGGGCCTGCTGGCCAAACGTCTCGGCCTGATGTTGGACCTAGCCCGCTGACGGGTGAGCGTGAGAGGCGGGCAGGGCTAAGGTCAGCAACTGCATTCCGGCCTATGTACAGGTGGCGGAGGCGGACGGGAATCGAACCCGCCAGCGCCGCGTGCAGCGCTCACCAGTTTTGAAGACCGGGGGGGCCACCAGGCACCCAGACGCCTCCGGGGTCGACTCTACTGCGGCAGGGAGCCGTCGTTGATGTCAGCAGAGCCGGGTCCGGAGTCCACCCGAGCCGAACCCTGCGCTTGCGTCACGGCGCAGGAGCCGCAGTCGTAAACTCTGCCATCTAACGCAGCATCAGCCACATAGCTCACCGGGGCCCCGACTGGGGGTGGCCGCGAGGCTGCGGCATCCGGACGCGGCGACCCGGCCGGGACACAATGCAAGCGTATCGGAGAGGGAACATGAAGGGCTTTAAGAACTTTCTTATGCGCGGTGACGTGATCGTCGTCGCCGTGGGGCTGGTTGTAGCCCTCGCGTTCAGCCGCCTGATCACCGCTTTCACGACCGACATCATCAACCCGATCGTGGCCAGGTTTCAGGGCCGCAAATCAATGGGCCTGGGTGTACAGCTCGGACAAGCCGGCAATGCGAAGACCTTCCTGGATTTCGGTACCTTCATTTCCGCGGTCATCTGCTTCGTCATCTTTATCGCCGTGGTGTACTTCCTCATCGTCACGCCCTACAAGCACGTTCAGGCGCGGCGCGGCCAGGTCGTGTTCGGCGACCCGCCGCCCGTCAAGACCTGCCCGGCCTGCCTGTCCAGCGACCTCCCGGCGGCCGCCTCCAAGTGCAAGTACTGCGGCACGGATCAGCCGGCTGTCGCCGTCTGAGGGCGAGGGGGATACGTGGAAAGCTTGGCTCCCAGGGCTGAGCCGCTCGCACTGTGCTTCAGTCAGGGGCGGAGACGGACGGATCCTTGCCGACGGAGAAGACGATGGTGGCGCGGGTACCGCCGGGACCCGAAAACACGCTGATCTGGTCGGCCACCAGGCGCACCAGCCACAGGCCATGGCCCTGCAGGAAAGGCCAGCGATCCGCCATGTTCCCGCCGGGCCCGGCTTGGGTGCCCGCGGCCGATGAGCCGCCGTCATTCACCTGGCAGTGCAGCGCCCCGTCGCGTTCCCACATTCGCAGCCGTCCCGCGCCGCCGCCGTGCCTGACGGCGTTCGCGGCCAGTTCATGAACCGCGATCACCAGGTCATCGGTGCGGCTCTCGGGCAGGCCCGCCTGGATGGCGTGCGCCTGCACCGCCGCCCGCAAGGCATACAACGTGCCTGAATCGAAGGCTTGATCCAGGACCAGGCGCCCCTCGCCGTCCCCCACGTCAGCTTCGGGATCCGCCAGCACCGGGCTATCACCGGGGCTGAGCGGGTCCGGCCGGCGATCGTTACCCTTCATCGACGCCAACCAGGCTGACCTGCGGCAGGCGATCCGCGCCGAGTTGCGTAAACCTCGCTTCGATCGCCGGACGGCAACGCAGGATCACGGTACGAGACGGGTCCAGGCTAGCGGCGGCGTCGGTGACCATCCGGATGCTCGAGGCGTCGATGAAACTCAGATTGGCCATATTGATGGTGATATCCCCATCGATGCGGATCGCCTCCCCAAGCGCAAGCGCAAGCGCTTCGGCGGCCATGAAATCCATCTCGCCCGCCAGCCGGATGCCCGGGGGCACGTACTGCCGGCAAATGCGCAAAACCGGATCATCATAGTAAGTGGCTGCCGCCACCGTATGGGAGTGGAACGGTGCAATCAGAGCCAGGGTGACGGGGTCGAATCGCTCCCTGTCATAGCCGCACAACACCGACATGCCCGCGCCGCTGACGGCGGCGGCGATCTCCTCCTCAAGCACTGGCAGCTCCTCGATCCCGGTCATCGGCCGCAGCGCCCAGCTCATGTCCAGGGCGACGCGCATCCCGGCGTACCCGTGCCGCCGCGAGTCCGCGAGCTGATCGCGCAGCCAGCTCATGGCCTGCTCAGCCGAGAAGCCTTGCGGCCCGACCAGGCCATCCTGGCTGGCCACCATCACCATCTGCCCGGCCGCGACGGCCTCCTCGGCGGCAATCTCGCGCCAGCCCAGCTTGGCCGTGGCCAGCTGCGGCGAATCACTCAAGACCACCACCCGGAAACCGCTGGCCAGCCCGTCGCGGACAAACGCAGCCGTCAGGTCGAGCAGGTCGTCGCGCTGACCGAACGTCAGACAGGCATGAGCGTCTGCGGAGAGCTCGGTAACCTGCGTGTACGCGCTGACCGGCACCGCGGGCCTCCTTTAATGCTCATCACGACACGCTATGACTTGCGCCCGACCACTCGGTCACCATGTGAAGTCCCGGTACATGTACCCCCTGGCACGTTCTGAATCCTTCCCGGGACCGGCGGTTCAGCGGATACGACGGCGGTCGTCGGGAAGGCGCTGGGTGATCCGGGCCCGGTCCAGGTACTCCAGCAACGGGATCGCGACCCTCCGGGTCGTTTCCAGCGCCTGCCGCGCCTCGCCGGTGGTAAACGGCTGGGGCAATCGGGCCAGGATGTGCGCCGCCTCTGCTTCCGCGCCGGGCGCCAGCACGATCTGGTCGCTCACCCGGAGCAGCAAGCCCGCTCGCGCGGCGGCCGCGAGAGCCCGCTGGTCGAGGCCGAGGCCTTCCAGCCGTCCGGCCTCCGGCGCCATGAACGGCGCCCGGGCCAGATCCGCCAGGACGGCGCGTATCCCCGAGACCACGCGGGGCGGCAGCGACGACGCGGGTCCGGCGAGCTTGCGCGGCTCGCGATGTTCCAGTGACTCCTGCGGTACTAGCCGCAGATAGCCTCCGGTCAGTTGCACCTGGGCCGGGGCAGCCGGGTCGGCGGGCAGGTCGAGGGGAGGACGGGCCAGCGCCTCGAGCAGTGTCCGGTCGGGCACACCCAGAGCGGCGCGCGCGGCCTCGGGTGACATGCCGATCGCCAGCGGGTCGCTTCTGGCATGGGCGGCGACCGCTTCGGCGAGCCGACGCCGCAGGTCAGCCCAGCGGGCCGGATCGGCGAGCCAATCGCCGGCCACGGGGGCCAAGGGGGCCAAGGGGGCCAAGGGGGCCGGGCCCGCGGTCACGCCCATCGCGGCCAGCGCGCCTGCCCGCAGCAGACCGTGGCGTCGCAGCAGGTCGGCCGCCGACGGATGGTCTGGCCAGGCGGCAAGCTCGCGCCCGGCCGCCGCGGCGGCCCCTCTCCTGGCGACCGCGGGCGGTGCGACGTCGAGCACCGTCGCCCCCAGGATCCTTCCGTCCGCACGGCCCGGATCGCGGAGCAGGACGCGGTCGCCGACGTGCAGCGGCAGTGCGTCCCTGAGCGTCAGGCGCGCTATCGCGGTCGCGGCGGGTTCCGGCGGACCGGACGGACTGGGCGCGCCGGACGGACTGGGCGCGCCTGACGGACTGGGCGCGCCGGAGGGGACCGGCGGGCCGAGGGGCAGGATTCGGGCCAGCGTGCGGGCGGAGCCGATGTGCAGGGTCGTTTCCTCCGGCAGGCGCGCCGTCCCGGACCACGGGGGCGAGGACCCCAGCGAAATCCTGACGTCAATCAGCTTGGTCATGGTCCAGCGGCCCGCATCGACCAGGGCCATCCCCCGGGCCGGGACATCCGCCGGGATACCCCGGAGGTTAAGGGCGACTCGCGCCACGCCGGTGACCGAGGCGGCGCGTTCGTTCAGCGTCTCCAGGCCGCGGATCCGGGCGGGCCGCATGGACGGGGTCAGCAGGAGCTCCTGGCCGGTCGCGATGGTCCCGGCCGGCAGCGTGCCGGTGACAACGGTTCCGCTCCCCCGGATGCTGAACGACCGGTCGACCCACAGCCGGACCGGGTCCCTCGCATCGGGGACGGGCAGCGCGGCCACCAGCCGCGCCAGCGCCGCCCGCAGTTCGGGCAGGCCCTCCCCGGTCACGGCGCTGACCGCCACGGCTTCGGCCTGGCCCAGGCCAGATCTGGCCAGGTGACCGAGCGCCTGCCGCATCGCCGGGCCAGGATCCGCCAGGTCGGCCCGGGTGACCGCGAGCAGGCCGTGCCGGATGCCGACCGCGTCGATGGCGGCCAGATGCTCAGCGGACTGGGGCATCCAGCCGCCGTCCGCCGCCACCACGACAAGCACCGCGGGCACCGGACCGACACCCGCCAGCATGTTCGGCACGAACCGCTCGTGGCCGGGGACGTCGACGAAGGCCAGGCGCTCGCCGCCGGGCAACGTCATCCAGGCGAACCCCAGGTCGATCGTCAGCCCCCGGCGTCTTTCCTCGGCCCACCGGTCGGGCTCCATCCCGGTCAGCGCCCGCACCAGCGCTGACTTGCCGTGGTCCACATGCCCCGCGGTAGCGATCACCTGCATGACGGCGGCTACTGAGGGTCTGGGTTCGCGGCGGCGCGGATGGCGCCGACCAAGACAGGGTCATCGTCCGGCGACACCGAACGCAGGTCAAGCAGCAGCCGGCCGTCTTGGCGCCGGCCCACCACGGCGGGGAACTCACCGCCGAAGACCTGCGGGCCGCATCGCAGCGGGACGGCCAGGGACTCGGGCAGGCTGACCGCAGCGCTGGGCAGCAGCACCCCGGGCGCCCCGCCGCCGCCGACGGCGGCCTGGCACTCCACGACGCGAGCGTCCAGGCCCGGGTCGGGTAGGCCAGTGGCGTGCAGAAGCACCACCGCCCGTTCGGCTCGGTGAAAAAGGGATGCGGCGTCGGCGGCCAGCGCCTGGGCCACCGGCGGTACCGGTCCGGCGAGAGTGGCCTCAAGCGCGGCGAGGGTCAGCTTGTCCACCCGCAGCGCGCGGGCCAGGGGGTGCCGGGTCAGGCGGCGCACCAGGTCGGCCCGGCCGAGCAGCAGCCCGGCCTGCGGGCCGCCGAGCAGCTTGTCGCCGCTCGCCGTGACCAGGTCCGCGCCGTCACGCAGGGCCGTCGCGGCGCTCGGCTCGCCGGGCAGCCGCGGATGCGGGGCGAGCAGGCCTGAGCCGATATCGAACACCACTGGAACGCCATGGGTCTCCCCCAGTCCGGCTAGCTCGGCCACGGTCACGGCGGCGGTGAAGCCTTCGACGCGGAAGTTGGACGGGTGCACCTTGAGGATGAACGCGGTCCGCGGCCCCGTCGCCTCGGCATAATCCGCGACGGCCGTGCGGTTGGTCGTGCCCACCTCGCGCAGCCGCGCGCCGGTACTGGCCAGCAGGTCGGGCACCCGGAAGCGGTCGCCGATCTCGATGAGCTCCCCCCGGCTGACCACGATCTCGGCGGCTCGCGGGCGGGCCAGAGCGGTCGCCGCGAGGACCAGGGCGGCGGCGTTGTTGTTGACCACGGCCACCGCCTCGGCGTCAGGAACGGCTCGGGCCAGGGCGTCAAGCGCGCCGGCGCCGCGGCGGGCCCGCACGCCCGAGGCCAGGTCGAACTCGACGTCGCAACAGCCCGCGGCCGCGGTGATCGCGTCCACGGCCGCCGCCGACAGCGGGGCCCGGCCCAGGTTGGTGTGCACGATCACGCCGGTCGCGTTGATCACCGGGGTCAGCCCGGCGGCGCGGGCGGGCAGCTCGGCGACCGCTGCGTCCGCGACCTCCTCCGGCGTGATCTGCCCGTCTCTGGCCCGCTGCTGCGCACGGCCGACCGCCGCCTTGACCAGTGCCCGGCCCAGCCGGCGCTCGGCCGCCGCCAGCCGGGGATCGGCCAGCAGCCGGTCGGTTCGCGGCACGAGGCGCCTGGTATCCACGTCGCGAACGATACCTGCGCGGGCGCGGAATACAGCGCCCGCATCCGGGTAGTGGGGCGGATAGTCAGGCCCGCACAATCAAAAATCGTTCACTCATCCGGGATGTGATACGCATGGCTGGGATGCTGCAGATGCGGCGCAGTCGAGGGGCGTTCAGCGGATTCCTGCTGATCCTGCTCGGACTGTGGGGCGCACTCATCCCCTTCGTCGGACCCTATTTCCACTACGCCTATACGCCGGACAAAGCCTGGACCTACAACACGGCCCGGCTGTGGCTGGAGATCCTGCCCGGCGCGGCGGTCTTCCTCGGCGGCTTCCTCCTCATGATCGCCGCTCGCAGGCACACCGCGCTGTTCGGCGCGCTGCTGGCGGCGGCGGCCGGCGCCTGGTTCACGCTCGGCACCATACTCAGCCCGCTGTGGAACAACCACGTCACGCTGGGCGGCTCGCCGGCCGCCTCCACCCAGTACACGCGGATCATGGAGCAGCTCGGCTTCTTCTCCGCCCTCGGCGTCGTCATCGTGTTCATCGCGGCGGTGGCTTTCGGCCGGATCGCCTCGGTACCGGCCGGCATCAGGACGGTCGAACCCGTCACCGAGACCGCGCCGGCGGACACGATCGATGACGAGGACACCCGGGTGCTGCCCACCAGGACCCCCGCCACGACCACCTTCACCCCCACCGCCAAATCCGAGGAAACGCAAACCATCGGATAAGACGCCCCCGGCCTGATCCGCACCTAAGGCACTATCATCGGCACGACACAGTTCGTGCCAGCCGGTGACGATGGTGCCTGACGAAGGGACGTTCGCGGTGCGGGCAGAGCCGGCGGCGGTCCAGACGACGGCAGCCACCGGACCCCCGCGAGACGGGACCCGGTGGCTGCTGCCTGCCGGGACCCTGCTGCTGGCGGCGGTGCTGGCCCTGGCCGTGGCGGACCTGGTTACCCACCTGTCCTATCTGGCCGCCCTGCGTGACCTGGCGGTGTATCGCGACGGCGGGCTGATCATCAGGCACATCGCCCCCGCCTACGACGGTCACCGGGCATCCCCGCTGTACGACTGGAGCGGCCAGAACGGCGTCCAGTTCACCTATCCCCCGTTCGCCGCGGTGGTCTTCGCCGTCGCTTCCGTGCTGCCGTGGACGGTGCTGCGCTGGGCGATGACGCTGGCCAGCCTGAGCGCCCTGGGCCTGTCGGCCTGGCTGACATTCGGCGCCCTCGGCTACCGCGGCCGGCGCAGCGTCAGGCTCGGCGCGACGTTCGGCGTCTCCGCGCTGGGGCTGCTCACCGAGCCGGTGCAGCAGACGCTGAGCCTGGGCCAGGTCAACCTGCTGCTGATGGCGCTCATCACCGCCGACCTGCTCACTGGGGCGGCGCTTGTTCCTGGCGCCGGCACGCGCTGGTGGCATGGCATCGGGATCGGGCTCGCGGCCGGGGTGAAGCTGACCCCGCTGATCTTCGTTCCCTACCTGCTGCTCGCGGGAAAGTTCCGTCAGGCCGCCACGGCCACGGCGGTGTTCGCGGCCACGGTGGTACTCGGCTACGCGATTGCGCCCCGGGATTCCGGCGACTACTGGGCCGACAGGCTGTTCCTCAATGCGAACCGGATCGTGTTCCTCGGCACCAGGGGCAACCAGTCGCTGCGGGGTGTCCTGACCCGGCTGGCCGGGAGCGTCACGTCCGCCACCACGGGCTGGATCGCGGCGGCCGCGGTGGTCGTGATCGTCGGCCTGATCACCGCCGCCGTCCTGTACCGGGCCGGCCACCCGGTGCCCGCGATGCTGGCCTGCGCGCTGACCGGCCTGCTGGTGTCCCCGCTGAGCTGGGATCATCACTGGGTCTGGGTGGCGCTGGGTATCGGGCTGCTGGCTCATCTGGGTGCCCAGGCGAAAGGCCCCGTCCGGGCCGCGTGGTGGGCCGCCGCGGGCGGGCTGCTCGTGGTGTTCGGCGCGTGGCCGCAGTTCTGGGACGCTTCGGCCGGGCTCACCCCGGCCGGCCTGTTCTGGTACGGCCCGGCCACCTATTTCGCGACGGGCGACAAGCCCTGGTACCACGAATTCCACTGGCATGGCCTCCAGCTGCTCGCCGGGAACATCTTCGTGCTGGCCGGCCTGATTGCCCTCGCCGCTCTCGCCATCGCCGCGCTGCGGCTGCGGTTCCGGGCGGCCAGGAACCCAGGGACCTGGCAGGTGTAGCCGTGAGCGATGAGAGCTCGCTAGCGCGGATACGGGAGCGCCTCGCCGCGCGGGTGATCACCGCCAACCGGATCGGCAGCGCCCACGTGGCCGCGGCGCTGCGCGACGTGCCGCGGCACCTGTTCCTGCCCGGGCTGCCGCCGGAGTCGGCGTACCGCGACGAGGCCATCGTGACCAAGCGCGACGCCGACGCGCAGCCGATCAGCTCCTCCTCCCAGCCCGCCATCATGGCCATCATGCTGGACCAGCTGGACCTGGCCCCCGGCCTGCGGGTGCTCGAGATCGGCGCCGGGACCGGCTACAACGCCGCGCTGATGAGGCACATCGTGGGCAGCGACGGCACCGTGGTCAGCGTCGACATCGACTCCGAGGTGGCCGCCCAGGCCCGCGACCACCTCGCCAGCGCCGGATACCCGGACGTGACCGTCGTGGCCGCGGACGGCGCCGCGGGCTACCCGCCGTCTGCGCCGTATGACCGCGTGATCGCCACCGTGGGCGTCAGCGACCTCGCGCCGCCGTGGCTGGACCAGATGAGCCCCGGTGGCCGGATCGTGGTGCCGCTTGACGTCCGCGGGACCCAGCTCGCGGTGGCGTTCGAGCGCGCTGGCGCCGCAGACCCCGGGAGCCCCGGGGGCCCGCGGGAAACGGCCACCGGGCACTGGCGCAGCGTGTCGCTGACGCCCTGCGGGTTCATGCGGATGCGCGGCCCGCTCGCCGGGCCCGAGCGCACCGTGCTCCTGGCGCCCGGGCTCTCGCTCATGCTTCCCGACGGCCTCATGCTGGCCGACGGGAAGGAAGTCGACGCCGAGGCCGTCGCGGGCTATCTCGGCGGACCGCCGGTGGAGCTTGCGACCGGGGTCAGCGCCGGGTCCGTGCAGGTCGTCTGGGGCCTTGGCCTGTGGCTGGCGGCCCGGGACCCCCGGTCGTGCACGGTGGGAGAAGAGCGACCCGTGGGCGTGCGGGGGCGCCGGGTGTCCGGGCCGGGCGCCTCCCGGCTCGCGCGGGCGCCGGTCCGTACCCCCGGCATGCGGGCCACCGCCGGAATCGTGGATTCCAGCGGCATCGCGGTGCTCACGGCCACCCCCACGTCCCAGGGAACCGGGGCCGGAGGGGGTGGGCCGGCACCCGGGCTGCTCGCACTGGCGGTGGCCGGGTTCGGCCCGCACGCGCCTGAGCTGGCGGCCCGGCTCACGGCGCATGTCCAGGCCTGGGATCAGGCGGGCCAGCCCGGCCCGGCCGGACTGCACGTCGACGCCTACCCGCGGTCATCGGCGGCCGAGCCAGATGACTTGGGGCCGGTCCGCGGCGGGCTGCTGATTGAGCGGCCTAGCACAAGGTTCGTCGTGTACCACACGTAGCCTTAGAGGCGTGACAAACGCGCATGGCGACCACCTGGAGACCGAGCAGAAATACGATGCGGAGGCGGGCTTCGTCCTGCCCGACTTCGGCGGCCTGACCCGGCCGGGTGGCCGGCGGGCGGAGCCGAAACGCTACTACCTCAGCGCCACCTACTTTGACACCGAGAACCTGGACCTGCACCACAGCCGGATCACGCTGCGGCGTCGCGTCGGGGGCACCGACGAGGGCTGGCATCTGAAGCTGCCGGTCCGCAAGGACACCAGGCAGGAGTTGCACGCGCCGCTCGACGAGGGCGGCAGCGGGTCTATCCCGGCGCGGCTGACCGCCCAGGTCGAGGACATCACCGCGGGCCAGCGCCTGCGCCCCATCGCCATTCTGGATACCGAACGGACCGTGGTGACAGTGCCGGGACCAACCGGCGAGGCGATGCTGGAGATCGCCGATGACCAGGTGACGGCGACCCGGTTCGGTGAACCTGACGAAGAGCCCGTCACGTGGCGGGAGATCGAAGTCGAGGTCATTTCCGCGGCTCCCGAAGCGGCCGGCTTGCTCGCCGACGCCGGCCAGGTCCTGCGTAAGGCCGGCGCGAAACCGTCATCGTCGGGGTCCAAGCTGGCCCGCTTGCTTCAGAGCTTATTCATAGCAGATCCTGATGAGCAGGACATATTGATGGCATGTGCTGAGAACTGAGGCGGAGAATCTTCTCGGCGCGGGCATACTAAGCACAGATTCGATCATGAGGTTCGCGTGGCTTCCTGCCAGCTGGGCAGATTGCCTCCGATCGAGAAGTGTGACGGGTTTTGCGGGTCCGTGCGGCCCCGGAGACGACAACGAGCGAGCCTGAGGACTATGGAGAACAACAGCCCGGCTGCGGCACCGGCCGGCGACACCGTGCCAGGCATGGTGGGCGGTGCGACCAGTGGGGCGACCAGCGGGGCGGCCGGCGGTGTAGCCAGCGCCGCGGCGGCCAGCGCTCGTAACGCCGGCATCCAGCGGGCCGACGGCACGCCGGTACGGGTGCTCGTCGTCGACGACGAGCCCAGCCTGGCCGAACTGCTGGCGAGCGTGCTGCGCTATGAAGGCTGGAACGTCCGCACCGCGGGCACCGGCGCGGACGCGGTGCGGACCGCACGCGAGTTCCGCCCCGACGCCGTGGTGCTCGACATCATGCTCCCCGATTTTTCCGGCATCGAGGTCATGCGCCGGCTCCGGGGCGAGATACCGCAGGTGTGCGTGCTCTTCCTGACCGCACGGGACGCGGTAGAAGACCGGGTAGCGGGCATCACCGCCGGGGGCGATGACTACGTGACCAAGCCGTTCAGCCTGGAGGAGGTCCTCGCCCGGCTGCGCGGGCTGCTGCGCCGGGCCAACCTGACCCGCGCGCAGGCCGAGGGATCGCTGGCCGTCGGCGACCTGACCATGGACGAGGATGCGCGCGAGGTCCGCAGGGACGGCGAGCTGATCGACCTGACCGCGACCGAATTCGAGCTGCTCAGGTTCCTCATGCGCAATCCCAGGCGGGTGCTGTCCAAGGCGCAGATCCTGGACCGGGTGTGGAACTATGACTTCGGCGGCCAGGCGCATGTCGTCGAGCTGTACATCAGCTACCTGCGTAAGAAGATCGACGCGGGCCGGGTGCCGCTTATCCACACGGTCCGCGGCGTCGGCTACGTGCTGAAACCAGCTGGCTTATGCCCGCATCGCAGGCGCAGCGGCCAGGCCCGCGGGCCTGGCTGGCCGGCCTGCTGTCCTGGCGCACGATCAGCGGCAAGCTCATCATCGGTCTCGTCGTGCTGTTCGCGCTGGCCGGAGCGGCCGTCAGCGTGGTCACGGCGAACTCGCTGAGTAGTTCGCTGATGTCCTCGCTCAACCAGCAGCTGCAGTCCGCGACCCAGACCTGGTTCACCTGCGTTCAGTCCCAGGATGGCGGCAGCGACCACGACGACGCCTACCACGCTAATATCAACGGTTACGCTGCGTGCAGCGATCAGGGGCAGGCACCCGGGACGTTCGAGGTGCTGCTGACCGGGAACTCGGTCGGATACAAGAAAACCGTGAAGGAAGCATGTCCGCTCTCCCCCGCGGACACCGCCACGCTCGCGGCCTTGAAGGTGGCCACCAACCAGAACCCGCCCCCGGCGGCTAGTGCCTCTAGCCCGTCAGAGCCGGGCGGGTCCGGGCCGGCGAGCACGCCGGCGACAACCAGCGAAGTCACGCTGCCGTCGCTGGGCGGTGAATACCTGCTCACCAAGATCCCCGGCCCGGAAGGCGGCACCGACCTGATCACCGGGCTGCCGCTGAGCATGATCGACGGCACCCTGGCCCACGTCGAGAACACCGAGCACGCGGTGTTCGGGGGCGTCCTGCTGCTCGCCGTAGTCCTGGGCGCTGGGCTGGTGCAGCTCTCGCTCCGGCCGCTGCACCGGGTCGCCGCCACCGCGACGAGGGTGACCGAGCTGCCGCTGGATTCTGGGGAGGTCACGCTGCCGGCCGGGGTGCCCGACAGCGACCCGCGTACCGAGGTGGGCCGGGTCGGCGCCGCCTTCAACCGGATGCTCTTCCACGTCGAGCGGGCGCTCGGCCGCCGCGCCGCGAGCGAGGCCCGGCTGCGCCGGTTCGCGGCCGACGCAAGCCACGAGCTGCGCACGCCTCTGTCCGCCATCCGCGGCTACGCCGAGCTGGCGCTGCGGCATCCGGGACCCGTGCCGGAAGAGGTGACGCACGCGCTGAGGAGGGTGCAGTCCGAGTCGGCGCGGATGGGCGTGCTCGTGGATGACCTGCTGCTGCTGGCGCGGCTGGACGCCGGGCGCCCGCTCGAGCGCGAGCCCGTCGACCTGTCCAGGCTGGCCATCGAGACGACAAGCGACGCGCGGGTGGCGCGCAGCGACCATCGCTGGCGGCTGGATCTTCCCGACGAGCCGGTCCTGGTGAACGGCGACGAGCACCGGCTGCATCAGGTCCTGGCCAACCTGCTCAGCAACGCGGGCAAGCACACACCGCCGGGCTCCACCGTCAGCGTCGCCCTGACCGGTGATCCGCCGCTACCGGGCAATTCCGTCCAGGCGGCTTCGGTCCAGCGCGGCGTCCTGCCGCAGGGCCCGCGGGTGGAGCTGAGCATTACCGACGACGGTCCCGGCATCCCGCCCGAACTGCTTCCTGAGCTGTTCGAGCGCTTCACCCGGGCCGACACCTCGCGCGCGCGAGACGCGAGCGCCTCCGGCAAGAGCACCGGCCTCGGCCTGGCCATCGTGGACGCCGTCGTGGCCGCGCACGAAGGCTGCATCTGGGTGACCAGCCGACCGGGGATGACCAGGTTCGCCATCATCTTGCCCCTGCTGCACGAACGCGCCGATCAGCCTCAGTCCTCCCCGGCCTGACCCGGCCGCCTCCACGTCGCAGTGTGCGGCCAGCGTCAGACATCTTGAGTCAGTGTTCGTCTTGGAGGGCGACCGGCTCGTCTGGCAGGGTGACCGCGCCGTACTCCAAGGCGGTCTCGACGGCACCGGCGCGCTCGCGCGGGAACAAGTGCCAGTGGTTGAACACCAGGTTGAGCACGAAGACCACGATCACCGTCGAGGTGATGCTGGAACCGAAGATGACCTGGAAGTTCTGCGGGAAGTGCATGTAGAAGCTGGGCTGGATGACCGGGATCAGGCCGAAGGACAGCGCCACGGCGACGATCAGGAGGTTGTGATTGCCGTCGAAGGACGTCTTGTTCAGCGTCTTGATACCGATCGCCGTCACCAGCGCGAACATGACCGTGGCCGCGCCGCCGATGACCGGCGAGGGCAGGTCGGCGACGACCGCGCCGACCTTCGGGACCAGGCCGAGAATGATCAGGGCCGCGCCGCAGACGGTGACGACCCAGCGACTGCGCACCCGGGTCATCGCGATCAGGCCGACGTTCTCGGCGTAGGCGGTGTCCGGGAAGGAGTTCATGAAGCCGGCCAGCAGGGCGGAGAGGCCATCGGTGGCCAGCCCTCGGGCCAGGTCGCTGGGCGACAGCTTCTTATCCACCATCTCGGACACGGCCAGCATGTCCGCGGTCGACTCGGTGTAGGTCACCAGCACCACGATGCACATGGAGATGATGGCGGCGGCCTCGAACTTAGGATGGCCGAAGTGGAACGGCGGGGAGATGCCGAACCATTTCGAGGATCCGACCCCGGTGAACTTCATCAGGCCCATCGGCCAGGCGATGAAGCAGCCGATAATGATCGAGATCAGCACGGCGGTCTGGCCCGATGTCGGCGCCGATCAGCGAGAGCCCGATCATGGCGATGACGGTGCCGGTGACCAGCGGCGGGAAGAATCTCAGCACCATGGAGAACGGCTTGGCGATGATCAGCCCGAACACACCGGAGCACAGCAGCGCCCCGTAGACGACGGCCAGGCCGCTCCGCCCGCCGTAGGAGTTGGCGATGATGATCATCGGATTCAGCACGGTGAAGGTCGCCCCGGCCACCACCGGCATCCGGACGCCGATGATCTTGGAGATGCCGACGGACTGTAGTACCGAGGCGATACCGGAGACCAGCAGGTCGGCGCTGACGAGCAGGGCGATGTCGGAGGAGTCCAGGCCGACCGCGGGACCGACGATGAGCGGCACCGCGACCGCGCCGGCGTACATGATGAACAGGTGCTGCAGGCCGAGGATCAGCAGCCGTCCCGGCGGCGGTACCTGGTCCACCGGATGTTTCGCCGGTTTCTCGCCCGGCGCGAGCTCCATGGTGGCAGCTTCTGACATGCGTCCTCCCCTGGGTTGGTGTGCTGGCGAACCGCTCAGGACCAGGCGATCCCGGCGTCTGGTGCGTCGTCGGCGAGCACCGTTCCCTCGATGAGCCCGTACGGTCGGTCGGCCGCGTAGTAGACCTCGTTCTCGTTCGCCATGCCGAACGGGCTCAGGTCTACGACGAAGTGATGCTTGTTCGGCAGCGCCAGCCGTACTTCGCAGACCTGCGGCACGGCGGCGAGGATCGCGCTGCCCATCGCGAACAGGGTCTGCTGCAGCGAATAGCTCTCGGTCTGGGCGAAGGCGCCGATCAGCGCGTCCAGGGCGCCCGGGAAGGCGGCGCCCCAGTCGACGTTGGTCTCGCGGAACCGCCACTGCGCGCTGACCACGGTGGCGAGCATCCGGTCGTAGGCGTCTTCGAGCGTGGTGTACTCATCGCGCGGAAAACCCCAGAACTGCGAGCCGGTGGTGTTCAGGACGATGAGGTCACCGACGCCGCCGACCACGCTGCGGCCCAGCCCGGCGTCGTCGATCACGGTCACGGTCCTGGTGTACTGCCCGGACCGGGTGAACGAGTGACCGGTGCCGGAGACCGGGATCCAGGGGTACTCCTGGATCGCGATGCGCGCCCGCGAGATGGCTTCGGCGCTGCCGGTGTAGTGCGCGGCCAGCTCGAGCGCGAACGCCTCGGGCTCGATCCCGCCGAGCTTCTTGGCCATCGCGTACACAGTGTTCTTCTGCGTGTCGGTGGCCAGCACATTGGAGTTATCGCCGGTCAGGTGGGTGGCGGTGAGGTCTCCGGACAGGCTGGACGAGACGTTCCAGTCGCGGACCAGATCAGTTCCGTCGGCTCCGGCGGCTCGGCTCACGTGCACCACGCGTACCTCGGCCTTGCCGTACCGGTTACCGCCGAGGGTGACCATAACCGCCTCGTTCCGTTGCCGGGGGCTTGCTGCCGGGGCTTGTGCAGGCCGCGCTTACTGGCAGCGTGACAACCAGGGGTTACACCGAGAGGTCCGGTGAGTTATAGCTTTATGTCGGAATTCTTATTCAGCGCGGCGAATACGCGGTCGCGGGTGAACGGCAGGTCGGTCAGCCGGCGTCCGGTCGCGTCCCGGACCGCGTTCGCCAGCGCCGGAGCGACCGGGTTGAACGGCGCCTCGCTCATCGGCTTGGCGCCGAGCGGCCCGCGCGGGTCCTGCGACGCCGCGAAGTGCACCTCGGTCGGCGGGACGTCGGCGAACTGCGGCAAGTGGTACTGGCGGAAGGTGCGGGTACTGACCCGGCCGGCTGCGTCGATATCCACGTGCTCGTACAGCGCGGCGCCCAGCGCCTGCGCCAATCCCCCCTCGACCTGGCCCCGGCACTGCCCGGGATTGATGACGGTGCCCGCGTCGGCCGCCTGCACGCTCTGCAGGATCCGGACCTCCCCGGTCGCGGGCCGGACGGCCACCCGGAAACCCTGGACGTTGAACGAGACCGACCGGGGCGTGCCGTCGCTGGTCGCCTCGGCTTCCAGCAGCTTTCTCGCGTGTGCCGGGTCCGCGGCGCGCTCGTCGGCCAGCGGCTGCGCGGTGCGCAGGTCCGCCAGTTTCTGCGCGGCGCGCAGGGTGGCCAGGCCGGCCACCACCGTGCCGGTCGAGCCGTAGGCGCCGGTGTCGTGCCGGACCAGGTCGGTGTCGGACTGTCGCAGCTCGATCTGGTCCACTTCGGTGCCCAGCGCCTGGGCGGCCAGCTGCCGGTGCACGGTGGAGGTGCCGTTGCCGAACTCGGGCGTCCCGACCCAGAGCGTGTAGCCGCCGCCAGGCCGTTCGGCGATGCGGGCGTGCGAGTAGTGGCCGCCGGGCGGCACGGTGTCGAGCATCGTCACCGCCATCCCGGTGCCGGTCAGCCAGCCGGGTTCTGGCGGCGGTGCTTCCCCGCGGCCGCTGGCCAGCGCCTCCGCCACCAGGTCCAGGCACTCGGGTAGCCCGTAACTGGCGACCTCGACGTCCTCGGGCTCCTCACTGACCGAGATCAGCGGGTCACCGGGCCGGATGACGTTGCGGCGGCGGAACTCGACCAGGTCCAGGCCTAGCTTCCTGGCCAGCTCATCGAGCGCGGACTCCACGGCGAAGGCCGACTGAGACAGCCCGTAGCCGCGGAACGCCCCGGCAGGCACGGTGTTGGTGTACACCGACCAGCCATCCACCTTCTTGTTCGGGCATCGGTACAGGGCCAGGGCCTCGCCGCAGCTGTGCATCAGCACGCCGCCGCTGTGGTTCCCGTAGGCGCCGGTGTTCGCCACGGTCTGGATGGCCAACGCAGTCAGCGTGCCGTCGGCGGTGGCCCCGGCCTGGACGGCGATCCGCATCGGATGCCGGGTGGTGGCGGCGGCGAACTGTTCCTCGCGGGTGAATTCCAGCTGCACCGGCCGCCGCAGGCGCAGCACGGCCAGGGCGACTACGTCCTCGGTCAGCATCTCCTGCTTGCCGCCGAACCCCCCACCGACCCGGGTGGCCTGGACGCGCACCTGGCCGGGCGGCAGGCCGAAGAGCCTGCTGACCGCGTCCCTGGTCAGGAAGGGGGTCTGGGTGCTGCTGCGCAGGATCAGCCGGTCGCCCTCGAGCCAGCCGATGGCGGCGTGCGTCTCCAGGTGGGCGTGCTGGACCCGGTGGATACTGAAGCTCTCGCTGACCACCGCCGCCGCCCGGGCCAGGCCGGTGGCCACGTTGCCGATGTCACCGTGCACCTCGGCGGCGACATTGCGCCGCGGCCGGGCGATCCCGCTGCCCGCGGTCTTATCCCCGTGGAGCAGCGGGGCGCCCGCGGCCATGGCCTCGTCGGGGTCGAATACCGCGGACAGCACTCGGTAGGAGACCGTGACCAGGGCGGCACCGGCCTGCGCCGCGGCCAGCGTCTCCGCCACCACCGCGGCGACGCGCTGGCCGATGAAGCGGACCACCCGGTCGAGCAGCACGGTGTCGTGCGGATCGTCCTCGACCTTCTCGTGCCGGGCGGTGGAGTAGAGCACGTCGGGGGCGTCGGCATGGGTGAACACCGCCAGCACGCCGGGTACGGCCATCGCGGCGCTGGTATCGACCGACTCGATCTCGGCGTGCGCGTGCGGCGACCGGACCAGCGACATGTGGGCCAGCCCGGGCAGCGCCAGGTCGAGGGTGTAAGGCTCGCGGCCGGTAACCACCCGGCGGCCGGCCGGCGCGGGCAAGCTGGCGCCAACTGGTGCCACGGCCTTTGGTGCCACGGCCTCGGCAGTCGCGGATGGTACGCAGGCCAAGGCCCGGGCTATGGACTGGTAGCCGGTGCAGCGGCACAGGTTGCCCTTCAGCGCCCGGCCGGGCTCAGCCCGCTGCGTGTCGTCCAGGGCAGCCACCGTCATGATCATCCCGGCGGTGCAGAAGCCGCACTGGAACCCCTGTGCGTCCAGGAACGCCTGCTGGACTGGGTGCAGCTCATCCTCGTCCGCGGCGAGTCCCTCGATCGTGGTCACCTGGTGGTCGACCGCCCGCACCGCCGGGAAGATGCAGCTGTGCACGGGGACACCGTCCACGTGCACGGTGCAGGCGCCGCAATCGCCTGCGTCACAGCCCTTCTTCACCCCGAACCACCCCTGCTGGCGCAGGTAGGTGCGCAGGCACTGGCCGGGGGCGGGCGGCTCCGCGGCGGGGACGCCGTTGACGATCATGCGGGTGCCAACTCCTCGAGGACCTCAAGGGCCAGGTGCCCGGTGATGGCCTCCCGCCAGGCCGGGGAGCCGTGCACGTCATCGTGATACGGCGGCGCGGCGACGGCCAGGGACGCCTGCAGCTCGTCTTGCGTGGGAGGCGAGGCGAACCGGAGCTGGACCGGCCGCGGGGTCGCGGCGGTCACCGTGAGCACCAGCGTGCCATCGGCCGACCGGCGGCCGATGACGACCGCCGCCGAGCGGCCCAGCGGTGACAGCGAGAGCTGCCGGAAGGCCGTCAGGCCGCCCAGCGCACGGGCCGGCAGGTGCACCGAGCGCAGCAGCTCACCAGGTTGCAGCACATTACGACCGGCGCCGGTCACGAAGTCGGTGACACCGACGCTGCGGGCTGCGCCGTCCGGGCACCAGATGGTGCATATCCCGTCGAGAGCCGAGGTGAGCGAGATCATCGGTCCGGCCGGCAAGGCCAGGCAGAGGTTCCCGCCCACGGTGGCGGCGTTCCATACCTTGAACGAGCCGAGGAGCGCGGCGCAGCACTGGCCGATCAGCGGGGCGG
>Ga0302229_10000856_pt1 | contig 23552 bp, 19 predicted proteins | sample II_Palsa_N1_3_FD_193518 | JGI IMG/M metagenome (GOLD analysis project Ga0302229, IMG submission 193518) | Peat permafrost microbial communities from Stordalen Mire near Abisko, Sweden - II_Palsa_N1_3 | ecosystem: Environmental > Terrestrial > Soil > Palsa > Peat permafrost | place: Sweden... | reverse complement strand
AGGCGCTCACCTCGGTGTCCGTGGCCGGCCTGGCGCTGATCGACATGGTGAAGGCCATCGACCCGGCCGCGGTGATCACCGACGTGCGGGTCGAGTGGAAAGAAGGCGGGAAGACCGGCCGATGGACCAGACCGTGATCAGGGCGCTCGCGGTCACGGTGTCGAACCGGGCCGCCGCCGGGGTGTACGCCGACAAGTCGGGACCCGTGCTGGTCGAGCTGCTGCGGTCGGCGGGATGCACGTCGGTGGACGGGCCGGTGGTCGTCGCTGACGGAGACCCGGTCGAGGCGGCGCTGCGGGACGCGCTGGCGGCGGGCTACGACGTGGTCGTCACCACCGGCGGGACCGGGCTCACCCCGGCCGACCTGACCCCGGAGATGACCAGGCGGGTGCTGGAGCGGGAGATCCCGGGGATCGCCGAGGCACTGCGCGGCGCCGGGGCCGCGGCCGGAGTGCCGGCCGCGATCTTGTCGCGGGGGCTGGCCGGGATAGCGGGCCGGACGCTGATCGTGAACCTGCCCGGTTCGACCGGCGGCGTGCGGGACGGCATGGCCGTGCTGGCCCCTGTGCTTGGACACGCGGTGTCTCAGATCAACGGGGGTGATCATGTCAGGACGAACTCGGGCGCGTAAGGCTTACCTGGGATGGCGTAGTAGCGTCTGGGACAATACAGGGGAATGATGGGAACGTGGGACGCATGCGCGGCTGGCCGGTCACCCTTACCGAGCCGCATCTGCTCAGCGAACCGGTCGAACTGCGCCCGGTGCGAGTGAGCGACGCCCGCACGTGGCGCGAGATACGGGTCAGGAACGCGCAGTGGCTACGTCCGTGGGAGCCGACCAACCCGGAAACGCCGCTGTACCGGTCCAACCTCGGACCCTACATCGCGATGGTGCGGGCGATGCGCCGCGAAGCCAGGGAAGGCCAGGCGATCCCGTGGGTGGTGACCTACGGGGGTGAGTTCGTCGGTCAGCTGACGGTGGGGTCGATCACGTGGGGTTCGGCGCGGTCGGGGCAAGTCGGGTACTGGATCGACGAGGCGTACGCCGGGCGCGGCATCACCCCCACCACGCTGGCCATGGCCGTCGACCACTGCTTCAGCGTCGTCGGGCTGCACCGGCTCGAGGCCTCCATCCGGCCGGAGAACCATGCGTCCCGGCGGGTAGTGGAAAAACTCGGCTTCCGCGAGGAGGGCGTCCGGGTGCGGCAGCTGCATATCAACGGGGCCTGGCGAGACCACGTGTGTTATGCGCTGACGGCGGAGGAAGTGCCGCAGGGGCTGATGCCGCGGTGGCGGAGCATCCTGCTCGCGTCACGGTCTAACGCCAGCTGATCCGTCCTTCTTTGGGTCTTGCTCCTGGTGTTTTGCTTCCGGGTCTTGCCGGGTCGTCGCGAGGAATGTTGCGACACACCGGGCCGGGTGCTCGTCTACGGCCGCTTCAGCTATTACTTTGCGTCACGTGAGCACGCTTCTGGGGAGCAGCATGCCCACTCCCGAGGTCCGGGTCATTCGCCGTCTGGCGGCCCGGTCTACCTGGGCCGCCCGGCGCTCGCCACGCCGAGGGGAGGATCGTTGAGCAGCGCGATTCTGTACGTCGCCATCGTCGCCATCTGGGCTGTCGTGCTCATCCCCCGGTGGCTGCGCAGAGATTCCAGCGAACGTGACCGCGACGCGACCGCCACCGGGGCGGACACGGCGGAGGACGGCGCGGAGGACACCGCAGCGGACACTGCGGAGGACGCGGCGGAGGTCGATGAGCAACCCACGCCGGAGCCGTACGCGCGGCCGCGCCTGCGGTCGCGGCCGGAGGTGGCGCGGGAGCCGCAGGCGGCGCGGGAGCCGCGGGAGCCGCGGGAGCCGCGGGAGCCGCGGGCTCGCGGGGAGAATGGCCGCCGGGAAGACGGTGGCCGGCAGGAGGGCAGCGGGGACATCAGGCGTGACGGGGAACACGCGCGGGTGCTCTCCGCGCGCCGGCGCATGCTCGGGTTGCTCGTGCTGATCGCCATCGGATCGGCCGCGCTCGCGGTGACCCGGACGGCCGCCTGGTGGGTGCTTGGACCGCCCAGCGTCATGCTGCTCGGCTACCTGGCCCTGCTCAGGGAAGCCTCGAAGGCCGACGCCGAACGTCGTGAGCTGAGCCGGGCCGGGGCCGGACGCGTGGCCGTCGCGGACCAGGCCGTTCCCGCTGCCGCTCCCGCTCCCGCACCCGTTCCCGCTCCCGCACCCGCTCCTCGCCCGGTGCGCGTGCCGGACGCGGAGATCATCGATATCTCGGCGTCACGGGGCCCGGCCGGGGAGGGCCTCTACGACCAGTACGCGGACGCCAAGCTGCGGGCGGTCGGTGACTGAGCTCGTTCCGGCACCGGCAGCCCCCCTAAGAACCGTCGTACCCCCCACCCCATCCCAACCGGCCCTGCCGACCGCGGGCCGCGCCGCCCACCGCACCGACGGAACATCAGGCCGGATGGGACCGGCCCTATGTTCCATCGGTGCGGCCTAATCATGCGACGGCAGCACCCAGCGCGGCCTGAATCACTGGTCCGGTGTTGCAGAAGCGCCTGGTGATCATCGCGAGATGCAAGAGACGGCCAGGACCTGCGGGCCGCGGAACGAGATGTTCGGGTGGAAGGTGAACTCCTGGTCCGGCGCGAGGCGCAGGCCGGGGTAGCGGCGAGCGAGTTCGGCCACGGCGATCTGGGCTTCCAGCTTGCCCAGGTTCGCGCCCAGGCAGAAGTGCAGGCCCTGGCCGAACGCCAGGTGCCGGTCGGCGTCGGCGCGGTGCAGGTCAAATTCATCGGGCCGGTCGAACGCGGCGGCGTCCCGGCCGGCCGCGGCCAGCCAGAGGAACAGCTTGGCGCCAGCGGGAATCGGCACGCCCCCCAGCGTGACCGGCCGGGTGGTGACCCGCCGCCAGACCGGCACGGACGGGTCGTAGCGGAGGCTTTCTTCCACCGCGGCCGGGATCAGGCCGGGTTGCCTTACGATGTCGGCCCAGCGGGCCGGGTCCTCGAGCAGGCGGCGGACGGTGTTCCCGATCAGCCCGGTGGTCGTCTCGTGGCCCGCGAACGACAGCGAGAACAAGATCGAAGAGATCTCATCCAACCTCAGCCGCTCCGGGTCCTCGTCGTGGATGGCGATCAGGTCGCTGGTCAGGTCGTCGCCGGGCTCGTTCGCTTTCACGTCCACCAGGTCGCGGAGATAGGCGCGGTAAGCCGCGATGGTGGTGGCGATCTCGACCTGATCTTCGGGCGCGGGCCGGCCCCAGGACAGCGCCGCCCGGTACCCGCACCAGTACTTAAGCCGGGCGAAGTCCTGCTCGGGCACTCCCATCATCCAGAAGACGATGCTGGCGGGCAGCGGGAAGGCCAGCGCGGTGACCAGGTCGAACTCGGTCGCGTCGCCGACCTGGTCGAGCAGCCGTTTCGTGGTCGCCTCGATGGTCGGGATCATGGCTGTGACCCGCTTCATGCTGAACGCGCGGGCGGCCGGCTTGCGGAGCCTGGCGTGCTCGGGCTCGTCCAGGCTGACCATGCTCGGCGCGGGCTTGTGGCCGCCTGCGAGCAGGATCCGCTGGGCTTCGGCCACCAGCGGCACCAGCGGAGCCTGGGCCACCGCCGCGGAGTACGCGGCCGGGTCCCGGAACACCGCCTCGATGTCGGCGTAGCGCGTGATCACGTAGTAGTCGATGGAGGGAGCGTAGAAGACGGGGGTTCCGGTGAGGGGAAGCTCGGACATGACCGCGTAGGGATCGGCGAGGAAGGCGGGCGCGAGGGGGTCGAAGGAGTCGTCGACCGGGCAGCCGTGGGCAGTGGCGGTCGTCGTCATCGGGGGCCTCCTCCGAGTTAGGGGGGCGCGGGGCGGGCCGGGCTGGGGCTCGGCCGCATGTGCCCATCATGTCGCCTGGCGGTGTGGCTGTCATCACGTGTCCGGTGACATCGGCGGCCGGGGAGCTAGCGGTGATGAGCGGGCACGGTGCTTCGTTTGCTAGGCTGAGCCAGGTTCTCGGGGCTGTAGCGCAGTCCGGTAGCGCACCTCGTTCGCATCGAGGGGGTCAGGGGTTCAAATCCCCTCAGCTCCACCGAGAAATTGCAGGTCAGCGGCTATTATCGTGATTTTGCTCACCGCCCTCACTCCTTCGATGTCCGATTTCGGGAGCAGGATGGGAGCGGAGCTTGGTCGGTGGCCCTTGCAGGTGCGTGAGAGGGGTCTAGGAGGGGGCCGTGGAGATCGCGGACGTTCCGGCGGCGCTCAAGAAGGTTCAGTCATTCATCGTCGTCCTTAGACGAGGCCAGCAAGAGTGGTTCCAAGCTAGAACTCCCCAGTACCCTTCGGACTATCGTAACGACGACATCCTTGAGCGGTTGCCGCTGATCGTGCGGATTGCGGCCCGTTTAGACGCGGAACTACCCGCCAAGCTCCAAGAGGAGGGCGACGTCTGGCCGTACGACCGGACCCTGACCGCCAGCTCACAAGGCCGGGCAGTACAGGCGAACGGCATCCTCCAGCGGCATGCCACCGCTGACCGGGCCGCGAGCAGCATCCAGCGCCTCCCGGTAGCCGGGGCCCCCGACGGCGTCGGCATGAAATCTCGACAGCCGCAGGACGCGCCGCAGTTGCTTCCAGCCGACCGGGTCGCGGGCATTTTCTACCGCCTCCCGGTACTGGTCCAGGAAGGACCCGCGCTCGTCTGCGGGCAGCTGATCCAAGATCCGCTGCGGGTCAAGCGGATCCTCACGCTCGGCACGCGGGGCGCTCACGGTGTCATCGTAACGTGCGGGGATGGCACGGCCTGCGGCACGCCAGAAGGGTGTCCAAGTCGCACAGAAGGTCGCTGATCGCGCCTGCCATGGCATCTATCGCCCAGCTCGGCTCCGCAACCAGCTGACGGGTTGGCTGACTTATCTGGGAGATCGGCCACGGGTGCGTGACCTGGCCGAACGCCAGCCAACAAGGCTCTTGCGCGACTGCACGTGATGAACGAAATATTCTATTGAAGACCGGATAAGGAGATTATCGTCGCACTGATGACCTGAGCTAGCCCATCCGGAGTGCTCTCAGGGCGAAACTCCGCTGACGCACCGAACGCACCCCGTAATGGCGATGCGCTCCTCTGGGCAACCGTTCCTGGCAGGCGTAATGTCTGCTCTGTGGAGGGAGCTGCACCTGAGCACACCCGAAGCGGCATCCTCGACGGTCGGGCTACGGCGACTATCACGGCTGCCGCTCGCACCATGTACCCGCACGACGCGTTGCCCGACGATGTATACGCGCGTGTCAGCGAGAGGCTCGCTGAGGCCGCGCGTGAGGAGTCCGGTACCGCGCGGACGATCGAGGATGGCGTTTCGGCGCTCAATGGCGGTCGGGCTTTCGCCGAACTCCCGGCGGATGAGCAGTTCGAGACGCTGAAGGGGATCGAGGGCTCGGAGTTCTTCGAGCTTGTGCGGTCGACCGCAGTCGTTGAGGTTTACTCCGACCGGCGGACCTGGCAGCTGGTCGGCTACGAGGGAACGTCGTTCGACAAGGGCGGCTACATCAAGCGGGGCTTTAGCGACCTGGGCTGGCTGCCAGACCCGGAGGCGGCTTCGTGAGCGCTCAGCCAAACGGTCACCGGCCGGTCAACCGCTACGCGGCCGACGACTCCGACGTCATCGTGGTTATCGGCTCCGGCGCGGGCGGCGGCACGCTCGCTACCGAGCTCTGCCAGCGGGGTGCGAAGGTCGTCCTGATCGAAGCCGGGAAGCACCACCAGCCCGAGGACTTCATCAACGACGAGTGGGCCTCGCTCAACCAGCTCGCCTGGCTGGACGAGCGCACGACGTCTGGCTCGTGGCGGATAGCCGAAGAATTCCCCAACCTGCCCGCCTGGACCTGCAAGGCGGTCGGCGGCACGACCGTGCACTGGGCGGGCTGCTGCCCGCGTTTCAAGGAATGGGAGTTGCGGATCCGCTCCGAACACGGGCCCATCGACGGCGCCAGCCTGCTCGACTGGCCGATCGTCCTGGCCGACCTTGAACCCTACTACGACAAGGCCGAGGACCGGCTGGGCGTCACGCGCACGAACGGGATCCCCGCGCCGCCGTCCAACAACAACTTCAAGGTGATGGGCAACGGCGCTAAGCGCGTCGGTTACACGGACGTCAGCACGGGCCGGATGGCGTTCAACACGGTGCCGCGCAACGGGCGCCCCGCAACGATCCAGGACGGCTTCAACTACCAGGGCGACAAGCAACGCGCCCACTGGTCGACGTTGACCGCCGAGATCCCCAAGGCCGCCAAGACGGGCCGACTTGACCTGCGGCCCGAGTCGATGGCGATCCGGATCGAGCACGACGGATCCGGGCAGGTGACCGGCGTTGTCTACGTCGACGCCGAAGGAAACGAGCAGCGCCAGAAGGCGCGCGTCGTGTGCGTCGCCTGCAACGCGATCGAGACCGCGCGGCTGCTGCTGAACTCTGCCTCGTCGCTGTTCCCCGACGGGCTGGCGAACTCCAGCGGGCAGGTCGGGCGCAATTACATGCGTCACGTCACTGGGGCGGTGTTCGCCACGTTCGACAAGCCGGTGCGGATGTACCGTGGCGAGACGATGGCTGGCATCGTCAGTGACGAGTCGCGCAACGACCCCGGGCGTGGCTTCGTCGGCGGCTATTACCTGCAACTGCACTCACTTGGCGTGTCTTTCCTGGCCACGTTCCTGAGCCCGCGCGCCTGGGGACGCGACTTCGCCCAGGTCATGGAACAGTACGACCACATGGCCGGCATGTTGGTGGTGGGCGAGGACATGCCGCAGGAGAACAACCGGGTCACCCTCAACCGCGGTGTGCACGATCAGTTCGGCCAGCCGGTCCCCAATGTTCATTTCGATGACCACCGGAACGATGCGGCGATGCGTGAGCACGCCTACGCCGCGGGCGAGTCGGTTTACGCCGCGGTCGACGCGTTGCGCACGTTCCGCGTCCCGCCGTATCCGGCTTCGCACAACCTCGGAACCGCCCGCATGAGCGCGCGTCCGGAGGACGGCGTCGTGAACAAGTTCGGCCGGGCGCATGACGTGCCCAACCTGTTCGTGTCCGATGGCAGCGTGATGACGACGGGGGCGGCGGCGAACCCGACGCTGACGATCGTCGCGCTGGCGCTGCGCCAGGCCGACCATATCGAGCAGCAACTGAAGGCAGGGGCGCTTTGATGGGCATTCATTCACGCGGCGTGATCGTTATCGCGCCCGGCGCTTAACGGTGAGCGGGGCCCTCGCCGGAGCGGTCTTTCCGTCCGCGCCCCTGCTGGTGAGGACAAGTGTGCAGCGGTCAGCCTTGCCGCACGTCGGAAGCTCGAAGCGCGGTCGCTGCTGATGGAGAGCCGTTTTCGCGGAACGGGCCGGAGCCTGGCTTTGCGCGGCCGGGCGGGCGAGTGCGCGCTGCTGGACGACTTCGTCTCAGCGATCCGTCGCGGCGAGAGCCGGTCGCTGGTGCTGCGCGGCGAGGCTGGGATCGGGAAGACGGCGCTGCTGGAACACATGAGCGCGGCGGCGTCGGATCTGACGGTCATCCGGGCGGTGGGGGTGGAGTCGGAGATGGAGCTGGCCTACGCCAGCTTGCATCAGCTGTGTGCGCCGCTGCTCGACCGGCTCGCCAGGCTGCCGGCCCCGCAACGGCAGGCCATGGAGATCGTGTTCGGCCTGAGCGCCGGCGGAGCCCCGGACCGGTTTCTCGTCGGGCTGGCGGTCTTGAGCCTGTTCGCGGCAGTGGCCGAGGAGCGTCCGCTGCTGTGTGTCGTCGATGACGCGCAGTGGCTGGATCGAACCTCGGGGCTGACGCTGGCCTTCGTTGCCCGCCGCCTGCTAGCCGAGCCGGTCGGGATCGTCTTCGCCGCCCGCGAGCCCGCCGAGGAACTTCGGCACATACCCGAGCTGGAGGTGCAGGGTGTGCGCAACGGTGACGCCCGCGCGCTGCTGAACTCGGCGGTGCGGTTCAAATTGGATGAGGCCGTCCGGGACCGGATCGTCGCCGAGACACGGGGAAATCCGCTGGCGCTGCTCGAGCTGCCGCGTGGTCTGACCGCGTCGCAGCTGGCGGGCGGCTTCGGACTGCTGGGCGCGCAGGGGCTGACTGGACGGATCGAGGAGAGCTTCGTCCGGCGGCTCGAGCTGCTCTCTGATGACGGGCGGCGTCTGTTGCTCGTCGCGGCGGCGGAGCCGGCCGGCGATCCGCTGCTGCTATGGCGCGCGGCCGAGCGGCTCGGCATCGGGCCGGGAGCCGCGGAGGCTGCGGAAGCGGAAGGATTGCTGGCTATCGGCGGGCGGGTGATGTTCCGCCATCCGCTGGTTCGCTCGGCGATGTACCGATCGGCGGCGGCCGAGGATCGCCGCGCGGTCCACTTGGCGCTGGCCGAGGCCACCGATCGAGAGACCGACCCGGACCGGCGTGCGTGGCATCTGGCGACGGCCGCCGCCGGACCCGACGAGCAGGTCGCCCTGGAGCTCGAGCGCTCGGCGGGCCGGGCGCAGGCGCGCGGCGGGCTCGCCGCCGCGGCGGCCTTCCTGCGGCGCGCCGTCGCGTTGACGAAGGACCCGGCGCGGCGGGCGGATCGCGCCCTGGCCGCGGCGCAGGCGAGCTTGCAAGCCGGCGAATTCGACGCGGCTCTCGGGCTGGTCGCCACAGCGGAGGCCGGACCGCTCGATGAGTTCCAGCGCGCCCTGGCCGACCTGCTGCGTGCCCAGGTCGCCTTCGGCGCGGGTCTTTGGAGCGATGCTCCCCCGCTGCTGCTGAAGGCAGCGACGCGGCTCGAGTCGTTCGACCTAGACCTCGCCCGGGAGACCTACCTGACCGCCTGGGGCGCGGCGGGGCTGGCGGAGGATGTCGCCGCCCGGGACGTCCTGGTGGAGATCTGCCGCGCAGCGCGGGCCCTCCCTTCGCTGCCGGGCGCTCCGCGTCCACTCGACCTGCTGCTTGACGGTTTCGCTCTGCTGATCACCGCGGGACACGCTGCCGCGGCCCCGACGTTGCAGCGAGCAGCGCAGACATTCGCCAACATTCCGGCGGACGACGTCCTGCGCTGGGGCTGGATGACCGCGGGCGCCAGCGCAGCGGTGTGGGATCACGAGGGCTGGCTCGCGAGCAGCGCGCGACAGGTTCAGGTCGTCCGCGACGCTGGCGCGCTTGCGGCGCTGCCGATCTACCTCACGTACCTGGCGATGGCCACCGTGTGGACCGGTGACTTCGCGGGTGCCGCCTCGCTCGTCGCGGAGATCGACAGCGTGGCGGCGGTGACAGGAACTCGCTTCCCGCCCTACGCCTTGCTGCGGCTCCGCGCACTGCAGGGCAGGGAAGGCGAGGCAACCGCAGCGATAGCGAGCGCGATCGAGCAATTCGGCGGACAGGGAACGACGGCCCTGCGCGCGTACTGGGCGGCCGCGGTCCTTTACAACGGCCTGGGCCGCTACCAGGAGGCGGCATCGGCGGCCCGGCGAGCCACGACGAACGCCCTCAACCACTGGATACCCACGTGGGTCCTGCCCGAGCTCGTCGAGGCCGCCACACGCGGAGGAGACGCCGAACTCGCCCGCGATGCGCTCGAGCGGCTGGCGAAGACGACACAACCCTGCGGAACCGATTTCGCACTGGGAATCGAAGCGCGCTGCCGCGCGCTGGTGAGCGACGGGAAGACCGCCGAGGAGCTCTATCGCGAGGCGATCGAGCGGTTGAGGCGCACCCGGCTCCGTCCTGAGCTAGCCCGCGCGCACCTCCTTTACGGCGAGTGGCTGCGTCGCGAGAATCGCCGGGTCAACGCGCGCGAGCAGCTGCGCACGGCCCACGAGATCCTGGTCGCGATCGGGATGGAAGCATTCGCTGAGCGCGCACGTCAGGAGCTTCAGGCGACGGGTGAGAAGGTGCGCAAGCGGACGGTTGAAACGCGCGATGATCTGACCGCCCAGGAGCGGCAGATCGCGCGGCTCGCCCGCGACGGGCTGTCCAATCCGGAGATTGGTGCGCGGCTTTTCCTCAGCTCGCGAACCGTTGAGTGGCATCTGCGCAACGTGTTCACCAAGCTCGGCATCCGTTCCCGGCGGGAACTGGCGAATGCACTGGCCGGCCCCGACTCCCAACTGATCCCGGCCTGAGGTCAGGCGTCGGGGAGCGCTTCGACGACGCGCCGTCCGACGGGCCTTTCGGACATGAACACGATCGGCTCCGGTCATTGCATCAGTTAGGGGTGGGAATCGGTCTGGAAGATTGCGCTTCCTGGTTCGGATTCGAGCCCGCGTCAGCCCGGGGTTGTGCTACTGGGATGAACCAGTAATCCACCCTGGCGGCACAGACGCGGCGCGGTTACCCGATGACAAGGTGAACCGTCAGCCCAGGGCGTCAGCGACTTATGCGTCACCATGACCAGGCGCCGGTGTCCGGCCCGTTCCGCCAGCTGGCCAGATTTGACGCCGTGATCAGAACCCCAGGGAGTGCGACCCCGGGGAGCAACCCAGTGACCAACCCAGGCAACAGACCCAGGGCCTTGCACGGGTGCGGGGTGGAGACGAGACGAGCAGGCTTCGTTTCGTAGTCACATTTACCGAGAAGGGAGACCCTCATGTCTGTCACGACCGAGAAGTCATCGGTTGCCACGGCGGTCCGGCCGTTCACGATCCCTGTTACCCCCGAGGCGGAACTGGAGGCGCTGCGTGCGCGCGTCGCGTCCACCCGCTGGCCCGGCCGGGAGCTCGTCACGGATCATTCGCAGGGCGTGCAGCTGGCGGTGATCACCGAACTCGCGCGCCACTGGGCCTCGGAGTACGACTGGCGCAGGTGCGAGGCGAAACTGAGCGCCCTGCCGCACTTCATCACCGAGATCGACGGGCTGGACATCCACTTCATCCACGTCCGCTCCGAACACCCCGGCGCGCTGCCGGTCCTCATCACCCACGGGTGGCCCGGCTCGGTCATCGAGCTGCTCGCGGTCATCGACCCGCTCACCAACCCCACCGCCCACGGCGGCACCGCAGCGGACGCCTTCGACGTGGTGATCCCGTCGATGCCCGGCTACGGGTACTCCGGCAAGCCGCAGCAGACCGGCTGGGGCCCGGACCGCATCGCCCGGGCCTGGACCGAGCTGATGAGGCGCCTGGGCTACACCCGGTACGTGGCCCAAGGCGGCGACTGGGGCGCGATCATCACCGACGTGCTGGCCACCCAGGCCCCGCCGGAGCTGATCGGCATGCACACCAACATGGCCGGAGTGGTCCCGGCCGATGTCTCAACCACGCTCGCGCGTAACGTCCTGGGAGCCGGCGACCCGCCGCCGTCGGGCCTGTCCGCCGAGGAGAGGAGCACGTACGAGCAGCTGAACTTCTTCTACACCAAGGGCATCGGCTACGGGATCGAGATGATCACCCAGCCGCAGACCCTCTACGGGCTCGCGGACTCCCCCGTCGCGCTGGCCGCCTGGATGATCAACCACGACGAGGCCAGCTACTCCGACATCGCCGACGCCGTCGCCGGGCACCCGGTCGGCAACCTGACCCGGGACGAGGTCCTGGACAACCTCACCCTCTACTGGCTGACCGGCACCGGGATCTCCTCGGCCCGGCTGTACTGGGAGAACACCTACGACTTCTTCGGGGTCAAGGGCGTGACCATCCCGGCCGCCGTGTCCGTCTTCCCGAAGGAGATCTACAAGGCCCCGCGCAGCTGGGCCGAGCGGGCCTACTCCAACCTCATCTACTTCAACGAGGTCGACCGGGGCTGCCACTTCGCCGCCTGGCAGGAGCCGACGCTGTTCACCACTGAGCTACGCGCGGCGTTCCGGTCGCTGCGGTAGACCACTGTTCGGACGTCTGAATGCACCCCGGTTCGGCGGGGTCCCGAGTGGCTCAACTCCGGGCCACTCGGCCCCGCCGAGGCTCGCAACGCCCTCCTCATGGACCTTCAGACACTGACGCGCATCAACTGACTTCGCGATCGGGAGCCTCGGTTCTGGTTGACCTTGCTCCTCAGGGCAGGCCCTTCTCTAAGGAACCATCATGACAACACATTGGCCCAGGCCTGCCGGGCTGCACACGTCCGCGGCCCAGCTGCCGGTAGAGAGCAGACTGCCTTCCTTCGGCGGCGCGACCGAGTGGCTCAACTCGCCGGCACTGACGCCGGCCAGCCTGCACGGGAAAGTCGTGCTGGTCAACTTCTGGACCTACACCTGCATCAACTGGCTACGCCAGGTTCCCTACGTCCGCACCTGGGCCGGGAAATACTCCGACCACGGACTGGTGGTGATCGGCGTGCACACACCCGAGTTCGGGTTCGAGCACGACCTGGACAACGTCCGCCGGGCGGTGCAGGACATGCGGGTCGACTACCCGATCGCGATCGACAACGACTACGCGGTATGGGGCGCCTTCGCCAATCATTACTGGCCGGCCCTGTACTTCGCCGACGCGCAGGGGCAAATCCGGCATCACCACTTCGGCGAAGGCGAATACCAGCAGTCAGAGATGGTGATCCAGTACCTGCTGGCCGAGGCCGGATCCGCCGGCGCAGGTCATGAACTGGTTTCGCCCGAGGCCCGTGGTGCTGAAGCACCTGCCGACTGGGCCACGCTGAGATCAACGGAGAACTACACCGGCTACGAGCGCACCGAGAACTTCGCATCCCCGGGAGGCGCGGTACCGGGCAAGCCCCACCCCTATCAGGCCCCGGCGCAGCTGCGGCTCAATCACTGGGCCCTATCCGGGGACTGGACCATGGAGGACCAGGCCGCCACGCTGAACGAGGCCTCCAGGCAGATCGCGTACCGCTTCCACGCCCGCGACCTCAACCTGGTCATGGGCCCGGCCGTACGGGGCGCATCAGTGCGAGTCCGCGTGCTCATCGACGGACAGCCGCCGCGTGCGGCGCACGGGGCCGATGTCGACGACCAAGGCAGTGGAACGGTGACCGAACAGCGGCTCTACCAGCTCATCCGCCAGCCCGGCCCCGTCACCGACCGCACCTTCGAGATCACCTTCCTCGATCCCGGCGTCCAGGCCTACGCATTCACCTTCGGCTAGATCAGCCAGGCCTGGCCATGTCATGTCATCTACGCCCACGGCGAACCCGGAGCAGCCGATCGACGCGCCCGTGGACAAGCTCACTCGCACCAGGCTCCAGCACAGCGCATCCTCGATCCCCGGACACCAGACCCGTGCGGGCGCTCAGCTGTCGGCAGGCGGCAGGCGTCGGAGCGGGCCGAGGCCGGGGAGATGTGGCAGGAGCACGGGCTTGTGTTCACCACGTCGGTGGGGACGGAGTATGAGTCGCATAACCTGCGGCGGGACTTCCGGCGGGTCACTGCGGCGGCTGGGCTCGGGGCGCGCTGGGTGCCGAAGGAGCTGCGGACCTCGTTCGTCGGCATGATGAGTTACCAGGGCGTGCCGGTCGAGAAGATCGCCCGGCTGGCCGGGCACGCTAGCTCGAGGACTACCGAGGTCATCTACCGGCGGGAACTGCGCCCGGTGATCACGACCGGGGCCGAGGTGATGGACCAGATCTTCCAGCCGATGCAACGGCGAGGAGCTGCTGCAAGGAGCCGCCGGATAAATGATGAGACGCTCACAGCGCAAACTGGCCTGCTGTAGGCGGCACTTCCGACGTAAGTCGATTGACCCGCGTGATACGACCCATTCGTGGGGCTGGCCCGTCACGGACGCGATCAGCTCGAAGTCGTTGTCGTAGCGCAGACCCGTCAGACCCGTCAGCTCCGCGGCCGCGGCGATGATGACGTCGGGTACTTTCCTTCCCTTGAGACCCCCGGCGGCCAGCATGCGCTGGACGCTCTTCGCCCGGCTGATCACCACCGGGGTGACCTCAACCGAGGTCAGGGTGGTCAGCACCGCCTGCAGCCTGTCCCAGTCGCTGGCGCTCGACGCCGAGAAACCGAGGTCTAGGTCGGTCAGCGTGCACCGGGCGAGCGCGACCGCGTCGATGAAGGGCTGCAAAGCGCCGCGGACTGCGGCAACCGACAGCCTGGTCAGGACGCTGGTCTCAGCGAGATGCGTGGTCACCAGGCGTTGGCCCGGTCCTGGACCGGCAGTGCCCGGACCAGCTCGGCCAGCTCGTCCATGGCCGCGTCCAGCTCGGCGCGTTTGCGGCTGGCGGCCAGCCGCAGCACCTCGTTGACGGTGTCCTTGATCGTGCTGGTCCCGAGCGTCGCCCTCGCCTGGTCCAGGAGCGTCTCGTCCAAGTCGACCAAGTGCTTCACGCAGCGCGAGGCTGAGCTGTACTGGGCCGTGCATGAGGCAAGGCACCCGTCGCGGCCCGGCGACGCCCTGCCGGAATGAAGTACGTCCGCCACGCGGGCTTCCTCAGCGACCTGCGGCGGCTGCCTGCGGAGCACCGCAAGCTGTTCGTGCTGGCGGTGCACACTCTCCTGCGCCCGGCCCTAGCTGCGGGCGCGCATACAGGTGCTGTGCCATGGCCGAGGGCCTTGCGCATTCACCGGATTGGCGCGAACTACTCGATGACTTGCAGCTTTGCCTCACCGGACGGCCGGGCGAAGCTGATCTCTGTGACGCAGTTTCTCCTCGGCGGCGCGTTCGCAAGCGTCCTTCTCGGCATCGCCGGTCAGCAAAGCTTGTCCGGCGTCCTGAGTCAGCAGGCGGCCGGAAGTGCCGCGGCTTCGGCGGCGTCGGCGGCGTCGAACAGGACCTGCTGCAGGTGGCGGGGCAGATCACCGCTCCAGGCCACGGCCGCCATCGCGGTTAGCGAGCACCGGTCAAGGCGCACCCGGACCATTTCGTAGGTGTCCGCCGCCCGCTGTCGCGCGTCTCCCGCCGGCCGGTCGTCGCCTATGGCGCGGAGCGGGCCGGTCAGTACCGCGGTCAGACGATCGGCGGTCGCCGCGAACGTCAGCGCCAGCGCCAGCGAATGGCGCAGCGGAGGATCGGTGAACTCAAAACACGGACGGACGGACCGCAGCACCTCCAGCCACGCGTCATAGGTGCCCGGACTGGTACGGCGCGGGCCGTGCACGACGTCCATGGCCGCCAGCTCGGCCAGGCCGATGACACCGTGAGTCCCGACCCCGGCCCTGGCCGGAACCCACACCTCGGGTTCGAACTCACCCAGTGTCATAACGTCCAGCGGATCGGGCAGCACCGCCGCATCCGACGGCAGCCAGCCCAGAGCCGCGTCGGCATGCCTCCGGCGGATCAGCGAGAACCCGGCATCCAGCGGTGCCTCCAGCCACGTGACGTCGACGCCGGCCGCCGTTGCCACCGACCACAGCCGGGCGGCGGTACCCGCGGCGAGCTCCTCAGGCAGATGCGGGGGCAGCACGAAGCGCAACCGCAGCCGGTCGAGGCCAGCCGCCTGCCGGCTTCGGCGCACTCCGTGCTCAATCAGGGACAGCACCGTCCGAGACTCCTCTAGGAGGACGCTGCCCGCGTCGGTCAGCTGCACGCCGTCACGCCGGCGGTCCAGCAATGGCGTGCCTACGAGCTGCTCCAGCCGACGGATCTGCTGGCTCAGTGTCGGCTGTGCGACGAACATCCGCTCCGCCGCATGCGTGAACGTGCCGGCGTCGGCGACCGCCACCAGATACCGCAAATGACGCAGCTCGACCCCGCGATGCGCGTCGCTCGTAACTCCGGGCGGCCGATCCTCGCCAGCGCCTTGCTTCATGACCTGTCTCTCGCATCCATGGTGGAGGACGGCCCCTCTCTGGTGCCGCGGTAGCTCCGCAGGCCATACTGCTTGACGGGACTGGCCGGCCTCAATAGACACGTGAACAGATGAGGTAGACAGACGTCGCAGCTATGTGCGCCCCTCGCAGGGCACTCTTATGACTGACAACACGGTGGAATCGCTCATTCGGGACTCCGGGGGTCCGCTCGCGGCGGTGGAACTCCCGTCCGGACGATTCCTGGCGGTGAACCCTCTGCTGGCCAAGGTGCTGGACTCTACCGTCGACGCTCTCACTGGCTCGTCCAGCCTGGAACAGCTTTCACCCGCCGAACGGCACTCCGCCGAACTGGGTTTCCGAGCCCTGGCCGATGGTCACCTGACCGGTTATCAGGCGATCCGCACGCGCGCCAGTTCCGGGAACCCGGGTCAGGTGTTCTCGGTCTGGGTGAACGCCGTCGATGTCGCCGGCACGCGCATCGGGCTTGCCTCCGTGGCCCCGGCCGCTGATCTCGGCAGCGAGTTCCTTCCCCCGTCGCCGCTTCCGGTGGCGCGCCAACTTGGTGACGTGGTTCTCGGTACCGTCGACGGCGCCTGGCGGATCGATCGCATCAGCCAGGACGTGACGGCGCTGCTGGGGATTACGCCCGAGCAATGTGTCGGCGTCCCTATTCTGGGAGCGATCCACCCGTCGGACGCGCCCGGCTTCCTGGCGGCCGTGGAACACGCCCGCAGGGGCGAGCGAGCGGTTACGCTCACCGTCCGCCTGAGCGGCAGTGCACCGCGATGGTGCGAGGTTTCGACTGTTTTCGCGGTAATCTCGCCGGAGATTCCGCCTCCGATGGCCTTCGCCCTCATCCGTGGCGGGTCGGGCACGGGTTCCGCCGCCGACGCCAGCCGTGAGGCGCGACTGGAGGCGCACATGCTGCGGATAGCGGATGAGCTGCACGCGGCGGGACTGCTTCCTAGGCTCGGGCAGCTGCCCGCCCTCTCCGGCAACCCGCGGCTTGGCCTGCTCACCAGCCGTGAGTGGGCGGTGCTCACCCGCCTGCTCGACGGCCAGCGTGCCGCAGCCATCGCCGAGGACCTCTTCGTCAGCCAGAGCACGGTCCGGAATCACCTGTCCTCCATCTACGCCAAGCTGCGGGTAAACGGCCAGGTTGACCTGATCCGGACACTGCGCCGGGAGACGACGACGGGCTAGCAGGCTCTTCGTGGCACGGATCGCCAAGAGCTGGCCGAACCGCTGCTGGCCGGGAGGCCAGGGTACCGGCCAGGGACTACACGGGCGCGACGGCCCGACCCCGAGCGTGACCCTGAGGGCAGTGCCAACCACCGCTGACCAGAGGGGCCCGGCCACCGGGAGGACCGGCACGCCCAAGAGGAGAAGGAGAAAGGGTCATGAGTGTCATCGACGAGGCGCTGCGCGCTAATGCAACCATCGCCAACGACTACGATCCCAGCCTTGTGAAGCCGCCGGCGCCTAAGATCGCGATCGTCACCTGTGCGGATCCCCGGCTCACCATCATCGAGCACATGCTGGGCCTCGCCGCCGACGATGTCGACATGATCAGGAACTTCGGCACCGTGATCGATGACGACGCGATCCGGTCGCTTGTTCTCTCGACCAGGCTGATAGGCAGCCGGGAGATAATGATCATCAATCACACCGACTGCGGGATGCTCAGGTTCACCGACAGCGAGCTTGAGCAGCGGCTCCGCAAGGAGACAGGGCAGTCGCCGATTGCGCCGGCCAGGTTCTACAGCTTCACCGACGCCGAGGCGAACACCAAGGAGCAGATCCAGAAGGCCAGGTCACATCCATGGATCTCGCCGGACGTTCCAGTCAGGGGATTCGTTTTTGACGTCAGCACCGGGCGGCTCAGCGAAGTGTTCCCGGATGGGCAGACCGTCACTGGTTAGTGCGGGCGTCGCCGCCCCGGCGCGTGCTCCGCGAGGACACCCCGGGGCGCAGCTGGCGCTCAAGCTGGATGAGGCTGTCACCGGCGGAGCGGCCGGCGTCGAGTCTCCAGCCGGGGCTTTCGTAGAACTCAGCCTGGCATTTGCCGTGCGGTATCAGGCCGGCCGATGTTACTGGCGCGGATCACGGACCGGGCAGGGAGTCCTAGCGCCGTTCCGTTCGTGTGGTGGCGGGAGCGAACCCGGCCTTTGATACCACTGTCCGTTCCCTTCGACACCTGATGGTCAGCGGCGTCAAGACCAGCTGGGGAGGAGGCCCGACCGAAGAGGGGCAGCCCGGCCAGGGCGGCGAAGCGATCAGGGCGTACCGATCAATGACCGTGCCTTGGCGGGGCCGACTACGAGGTCGTGAAGGTCGCCGCCCACCTCGAGCCGCCCCGACTGTTCGATCCCGCCCACCTTCACCGGCTCGAAGCCGGCCGTTCGGATCAACCGCTCGACTTCCTCGCCGGCACGGTCGTCGTCGGTCGCGTAGAACAGGACCGCCGGCTCCGCTGACCGGTTGCTGGAGGACTCGAAGAGACCGGCCGACATGGTTCCAAACGCCATGGCCAAGCGCGCGCCCGCTGGCAACCACCCGGCTACGACCTCGCCAGAGGATTGCCCTTCCGGCAGGACACGGAAGACGTTACCGTGCGCGTCGAGGCTGAACGGGTTGCTCGGAACCACCACGAGCTTGCCGGTGAGCGGGTCGGCGATCTCGTCTATGACCCCCTTCAGCACGGTAAACCGCAGCGCGAGGACGACGGCACCGGCGCCCTGCAACGCATCGCGGTTGCCGGCGGCGACGACCGCAGCGGGACCGATCTGCGCGGCCAGCTTTCGGGCCGACTCAGTGTCGGCGCCCGAGAGCCGCAGGGTCTCGCCGCCTGAGGCGAGCCGGCGGGCGATGGCCGATCCGATCCCTCCCGTGCCGATGATCGCGGTGGTCATGACCGAAACCTCCTCAGAGTCACAGTACTGATCTTGACCGGTCAGTAGCTGTCGGCGTCGATGATGGCTTCCGCGAAAGCCTGCGGGGCCTCTTGCGGCAGGTTGTGCCCGATGCCGCCCGCGACGACCCGGTGCTCGTACTTGCCGGTGAATTTGCCGGCGTAGGCGCTGGCGTCCGAGTGCGGCGCGCCGTTGGCGTCGCCTTCGAGGGTGATGGTGGGCACGGCGATGGCCGGGAAGCTGGCCAGCTGCCGCTCCAGGTCGTCGTACTGCGACTCGCCCGCGGCCAGGCTGAGCCGCCAGCGGTAGTTGTGGATCACGATGGCGACGTGATCGGGGTTGTCGAAGGCGGCCGCGCTGCGCGCGAACGTGGCGTCGTCAAAAGTCCACTTCGGTGAGGCGAGCTGCCAGATGAGCCTGCTGAAATCGCGCCGGTACTTGTCGTAGCCGACCCGGCCGCGCTCGGTGGCGAAGTAGTACTGATACCACCAGGCGAGTTCGGCCCGTGGCGGCAGCGGCGCCTCGGTGGCGGCCTGGCTGCCGATGAGGTACCCGCTCACGGAGACCAGGGCCTTGCACCGATCCGGCCACAGGGCCGCGACGATGTCGGCGGACCGCCCGCCCCAGTCGAAGCCGGCCAGGATGGCCTGCTCGATAGCGAGCGCGTCCATCAGCGCGACGACATCCGTGGCCAGGGCCGCCTGCTGGCCGTTGCGGGGCGTGTCGTCCGACAGGAACCGGGTGGTCCCGTAGCCTCGGACGAACGGGACGATGACCCGGTAGCCCGCCGCGGCCAGCAACGGGGTGGCCTCGGCGAAGCTGTGAATGTCGTAGGGCCAGCCGTGCAAGAGCAAGACGGCCCGGCCATCAGCCGGGCCGCCTTCGGCGTAGCCGACGCTCAGCGGGCCCGCGTCGACCTGCTTCAGCGCGTCGAACGGCGTGCTCATGTTCGTATCGCCTTCTTGCTCATCGTGGGTGCGGTGTTCATCGTCGTCTACCGGTGTGAGCTGGCGACGGCCTTGGCCGCCGTCACGATGACGTCGGTGACCGCCTGCGGCTGGGAGATCATGATCAGGTGCGAGCCCTCGACCTCGGTGATGTGGGCGCCCGCCCGCTGAGCCTCAGACCGGATGACGTCGGCGCCGGCGGCCTTGTCGCCGGTGCCGACTGCCGTCCAGGACGGCAGCTTCTTCCAGGCCGGCGGCCCGGACGCTTCGCTGAACGCCGTCACCGCGGTGGGGCGCTGGGTGGCGGCCAGCAGCGCAGTGGTCTCCGGGGGCAGGTCGGCTGCGAAGGCCTCGCGGAACAGCGCGGGGTTGACCGCGAGCTCCACCGCGGTCTCCCCATCCGGTCCGGCCGGATACTTGTACTGCACCAGGGCGGGGCCCAGGATGCTGTCCTTGGAGCCGCTCTCGACATCGTTCAGGTTCTCGCCCTCTTCGGTGGCGAAGGCGGCGATGTAGACCAGGCCGACGACGTTCGGGGTGCTGGTCGCGGCGGTGGTGATGACCGCGCCGGCGTAGGAATGCCCGACGAGCAGGACCGGGCCGTCGATCTGGTTGAGCAGGCTGGCGGTGTAGGCCGAATCGGCGGCCAGGCCACGCAGCGGATTGGCCGCAGCGATGACAGTGTAGCCCTGCTCCTGCAGTCGCTCGATGACGCCGTTCCAGCTGGACGCATCGGCGAAGGCGCCGTGCACCAATACGATTGTCGGCCTGCCGCCAGTTTGCTGGTCTGTCGCATTCACGGGGAACCTCCTGGACTGTGGGAACGCGGGCTCACGTTGAGCCGCAATTCACAGTCGCCCCCGGGGCCATGCGATCGCGCCCGTGAACCACCCTGGCCGGACCCTGGTCCGTCACGGCCGTTCGCCGGGGGCTGAACGGCTGGGCAGCGCGCCTGAGCCAGGTGAGGCTTTCTGGACAGCTCAGCTGTTTCGTGTCCGGGCTTTGGCATTGTGCGCCAGCGACGCTGCCTCCGCGATGCGGTCTGGCCGAACGCGAAATCCACGTGGTGATCGAGGGCGAGCTGGAGATCACCGTCGACCTGGATCGCCGGATGCTATCTAGCCCACGACTTTCCGCTTTCCGCTGGCCAATCGCACGCTGAGCGGTGACGGTGGAGTCCGGCCCCCGGACACCGCTACGGCCTGGCGTTCGGGCCTGAGCGTCCACCGCGGATCAGCTCGTCGCGGAGTTCCCTGAGCGGCCGCTGTTCGCGTCGGGTTTGAAGTCTCCAGAATTCCCAGCCGTTGGCGGACTTAGTGCCCCTGGCGTAGGCCGCCGCGCTGGACAGCGAGGAGAAGGGCTCGCCGCCCGCAAGCTTGATGCGGCCGTCGTCGAGGACGATCGCCTGGTGCTCGGTGCCGCGGTGGACGGCGACGAGTGTGTCGCCTGCCTTGAGCAGCCCGGCTGCCATCAGTCGCGGGACGTCGACTCCGTAACGGGCCCGTGCGCGAGGCGCCAGCTCGGAGATCCGGCGGGTCGCCGCGACTGCGAACCCGAGCCTGGCCGGATCCCAGACGATCTCGCACAGCCGTCGGTATAGCGTCTGCCGGGTGAGGATTGCCCTATCGTCAAAGTCCGCCGGATATGGCCTCATGAGGTTGGCGAGGTCGTGCCTTTTGAGGAAGCGGCTGAACGCCGGGTTCCGTGTGTGGGTGACCGGGTGGAGGGACGCGGCGAGGAGGTTCTGGCCGCGGTAGTACTCGACCTTCGCGCTGTATGGCTCATCGCGGTAGCTGGCATTGTCCGACCGATGCAGGAGCAGGAGGGCTCCGAACCGGTTGCGTGACCGGTCGAAGGCGGTAGAGGTCTTGACCAGATCCCGGTAGCGGTCGAAGTGGTTGGCCCAGATGTGTTCGATCTGGTAAGAGCGCTGCTCGTCGAGGTACTCGCCGATCTGGTTGGGTCGGCCGCACTCGGTCTGGACGAAGGCGGTGAGCCGGGCCAGGAGATAGTGGACTTGCCGACGGTTGTCTGAGCCGAGGCTGAATGTCGTCACATCGGCGAAATCGCCCTGATCCGCTGCTAGCTCGGCGCCCAGCAGCCCGGTGACCGCTTCCAGGTCACCTGCGTCGCGGAGTTTGGGAATGAGATCCCGGATGACGATGTCGAGCTCGGAGGGGTGGGCAGAGTGCCCAGCGACGATCCGGCGGACGTAGAGGAGGTCGAGGTAGTCGGCGATGCGCCGGGCCTTGGCCCTGATTTGGTCCGGAGAATCGCCTCGGCGTATCGCGGCAAAGATCAGCTGGAACTGGTTCCGGATCCCATTGACGTTGTTGAAGAAGAACGAGTGCAGATCATTGTTGCTGTCCGGCGACTCAGTTGCGCGGAACAACGTGCAGTACGACTCGGCGAACGGCGCAAATTCCTCGGTGACGAAGGCCGCGAAATCCGCCGGGCGGGCCAGGTCCATCCGCCTGAGGTTGCCGCGGATCCACTCGTGGAAAGAGGTCTCGATTCTGCTGAGGTCATCAGCGTCACCGGGGTCGGCGTATCGGCCGACGAGCAGGGCCTTCACGAAGTCGGTGGCGGCGCCCATGCCGCCCAGGGCGGACAGTCCGGTCATGGCCCTGCGCCAGGTCTCATTCAGCCGACGGTGCTGTGTCTGGTCGGATCTGGCGAGCAGGAAGCTTTTGAGCAAGTCGACCGGGCTGAGCTGAAGTCCCCGATCGTTCATGGTCTCGAAGATCTCCCAGCCATGTCCCTGGTCGTGTGCCTCGATACCGACCAGACCGACGCGGTGCAGCAGCCAGTCATGGAAGTACGGCAGCGCCTCGCCGGCCAGCTCGGGAGGGAACTGCTCCTCAAGGTCCCCGTACCGCTCCCACAGATTCCGGACCGACGGCGGGTCCCCCGCCCTAACCTCGTATGTGACACCATTCATCAGCGCATCGAGCAGTGGCGCCCGCTCGGCGATGTCGATCGTGTACCGCCGCTCGCCGTACATGACACTGCAGATCAGTGTCTCCAGCTGGCGGGCCTCGTCAAAAGCATCCTGCTCGCGGAGCAGGTTCCGGATATGGATCAGGAGAAGATGCAACGTGGTGACCCGCTGCTGGCCATCCACCAGATACGCGATGTCGCCGTCTTGAAAGAAGACGTACGGTCCGAGGAAGTACGGCTTGTAACGGCTGGTATCCCTGCGGTCGTGTAGCGAATCCCACTCGGATCTGAACCTGCGATGCAGATCCTCGACCAGGCGGCGGACGTTCTCACTCCCCCACGTGTACTCCCGCTGGTAATAATCCAGCTGATACCTGTGCCCGTTGAACAGCTGGTGAACGGTGCAGCCTCGGCCCTCGACAGGCGCGCTCGCCATTGCCACCTCTACGAAATTGACGCGTCACGTACCGACAGTCAAAACCGTGGGTACCCGGCGTGCAAGAGGGGTTGCCAAAAGCGAGTGCTTTCTGGCCCGCCACGTGCTCCGCCCTGCGCTGTGTGTGGCCAGTTCGCTCAGGGGCGGGCACGCCGCGACGGGCATGCGGTCTCGGCTAATTTGAACTCACGCCTGGCTCGTCGCCAGGGAAGTCTGCCTACTACGCTCAAGCGAGCCGGTTCCCGGGGTACGCCTCGGTTTCATGCCGGCCCGAGTACATGTGCGATCAGGGCTCGTATTCGGGTGAGACGGACGTCGGCAGCCTCGGCTGAGAGCTGTTGCCCGGAGACGAGGGCCGCCACGGTGGCGACATCGACGAGATGGTGCACTCGATCGACCGCGCACGTGGCCCGCGACGTCCGTGGCGCCGTCATCCTCGCGTCCGGTCACAACATCGCGCTGGAGAACCCGGCCGATCTCGGCGTAAGCCGGGCACCCGGCATCAGCGTGGCCCGGTGACCGGGGAATCGCTAGTCGAGGGGGTAGATGGTGGGGGTGGTGGTGTGGGTGCGTCCGGCGGGGGTCCGCCATCGCAGCACGCCTGGTTCTGGCATTTCGAGCCACCAGCCCTGGGCCTGTTTAACCCTGTGGTGGTGACGGCAGAGAGGCGAGAGGTTA
>Ga0302229_10000855_pt1 | contig 23586 bp, 17 predicted proteins | sample II_Palsa_N1_3_FD_193518 | JGI IMG/M metagenome (GOLD analysis project Ga0302229, IMG submission 193518) | Peat permafrost microbial communities from Stordalen Mire near Abisko, Sweden - II_Palsa_N1_3 | ecosystem: Environmental > Terrestrial > Soil > Palsa > Peat permafrost | place: Sweden... | reverse complement strand
CTGGGCCGAGCGCGCGTATCCTCACAACCTGATCCACTACAACAGGCTCGACCGAGGCGGCCACTTCGCCGCGTGGGAACAGCCGGACCTGTTCACCGCCGAAATGCGAGCCTCCTTCCGGACTCTGCGCTAACCAGGCAGCACGCGACGGCACCGGCCGGGGCCGGCCGGTGCCGTCGCTCGGCGGCGCGACCGGGTGGCTCGGGCTAGGCCGGCAGGGTCGTCTGGACCCGGGCGGGTAGCGCCTCGCGGAGCTCTTTCCTGGACCTGATGGCGAGTTTCGTGAACACCTTGCGCAGGTGCCACTCGACGGTGCGCGGGCTGAGGAACAATTTCGCGCCGATCTCCGGGTTTGTGTGCCCGTCAGCCGCGAGGCGGGCGATCTCCGTCTCCTGTGCGGTGAGCTCGCCGACCGTCTCGGCCGTCCGCTTGCGCACGGTTTCCCCGGTGGCCAGCAGCTCGCGACGGGCGCGCTCGGCGAAACCCTCGATACCCATCGCGGTCAGCATTTCGTAGCTGCAGCGGAGCTCTTTGCGTGCGTCCACGCGACGGTTCTGACGGCGCAGCCATTCGCCATAGAGCAAATGCGCCCGGGCCAGTTCCGCACGGACGCGGGTACGGCTGAGCCGCTGGATCGCCTCGCGGTACAGCCGATCGGCGAACTCGCCGCCGCTCAGCAGGGCCCGCGAGCGCATTTCGATCCCGAGCGCCCAGTCGGTGCCGGCCGCGCTGGTGGACTCGGCCAGGCGCCGCAGGATACCGGTCGCACGCTCGGTCTGCCCGGTCCGGGCGGCCGCTTCGATCAGCTCGACCAGCGACCAGGTGGCCAATCCCAGCTCGTCCGGGTACTGCCGGGCCTGTTCGGCCGCGGCCAGCGCCTCGTCATAGCGGCCCAGTCCGTTGTAAAGCACCGCATTCGCCCATTCCGTTACGGTTATCCCGATTCCTTCACCCCGCGGCGTCACTTCGGCGATGGTGGCCTCCGTCGCCGCGGCGGCCTCGTCTTCCCGGCCGCTCCACGCGGCCAGGCCAAGGGCGCCGTAGGGCGCGAAGCTGCCTGGCGTCGCTTCCGTCGCCGCCCGTGCTTCGGAGATCAATGCGGCCGCGGCGGTCAGCTCGCCGGCGAACAGTTCCAGGTACGCGCGAGCGTTGAGGGCGAGGGGCAGCTCGCCGAGTGCGCCGGCGTCGTGGGCCAGGCTGACGTGTCGTCGGGAGAGTGCGTCCCACTGGCCGTCATCCCAGAGCTGGATGGCCGCGACACACGCCGGCCACAGCCAGCCAAGCTCATCGGTCGCGGACACGTCGCGGCCGAATGCGCTCAGGGCCCGGCGCAGGATCGGCAATCCAGCCGCGTACCCCTCGGTGCAGCGGGCGGCCAGGCCGTCCAGCAGAAGATCGGGGGCGCGCAGCGGGCGAGACGGCCGCGGTGCCGCGCGCGCGGCACGTGCCACCTCCAGCGTGCCTCCGCCCGGAGCACCCGGAGCACCCGGAGCACCCGGAGCACCCAGGCGGCCCGCGAACATGGCAGCGTTCATCGTGTCCAGGTAGGCCGCGCGGGCCAGGTCGATGTCGATCGGCTCCAGCCGCCTGGCCGCCTTGAGCAGCAGCGGCGGAGCATCGCGCCCCGGCTGCGAAACGAACACGAGCCGGGCGTGCAAGAGGTCGACGCGAGCATCCCGGAACTCGTCCGGCGGTCCGGCCGCCGCCACGCCGAGCAACTTCGGCACCGCGTCCAGCGCCCCGGCACCGATCTTGGCCTGCGCCGCCAGCAGCGCTCTTTCGGCCCGCTGCGCCGGGTCCGGCGTCAGCGCGGCGGCGCGCTCGAGGAACGCGGCGGCGGCGGCCAGTCCGCCGCGCGCCTGGGCCAGGCCGGCCGACCGCTCGAGCCCGGCGGCCGCATCCTCATCGAGGCCCGGCGCGCCCTGGGCGCGGTGCCAGGCGCGGCGGTCCGGATCCGGCTGCGGATCGGCGGCCTCCGCCAGGGCCCGGTGCGCCAGCTGCCGGTCCGCCGCCGAGGCGGACTGGTAGGCCGCCGCGCGGACCAGCGGGTGCCGGAACCGCACCCGGGCACCGAACTCGAACAGCCCAGCCTCAGCGGCCGGCGTCGCGGCGGCCAGAGCGCAGATTCCCAGCCGTCCGGCGGCCCGCCGCAACAGCGCCGGATCGCCGGTCGGCTCGGCCGCCGCGACTACCAGCAGCAGCCGGGTCGGCGCGGGTAGCCCCGCCACCCGCCGGCCGAACTCCCGCTCGATCCGGTCCGGCACCGGCAGCACCGCCGGCAGCCGGAAGCCGCCGGCCAGGCCGGCCGGCGAAAGCCCCCGCGGCAGCTCAACCAACGCCAGCGGGTTCCCCCTGGTCTCCGCCACGATCTGGTCCCGGACCCGGTCATCGGCCGGCCACCGGAGCGCCGAGTCAAGCAGCTCCCGCGCATCGACGGCCCCAAGATCACCGACGACCAGTTCGGGCAGCCCGCGAAGATCCGCGCCGCGTTCCCGCGCGGCCAACAGCAGCAGCACGGACTCCGTCGCCAGCCGACGGGCCGCGAACGCCAGCACCTGCGCCGACGCCTGGTCCAGCCACTGCGCGTCATCCACCACGCACACCAGCGGCCGCTCCCCGGCCGCCGCCGACAGCAAGCTCAGCACGGCCAGGCCCACCAGGAAACGATCCGGTGCCGGACCCGCCTGAAGGCCGAACGCCGTTTCCAGCGCGGCACGCTGCGGGCCAGGTAGCTGTCCCAGCCGGTCAAGCGCCGGCCCGCACAGCTGATGCAGCCCGGCGAACGCCAGCCCCATCTCCGGTTCCACCCCCGCGGTCCGCACCACCCGCAGGTCCGCCGCCGACGCCACCGCGTAGTCCAGCAGCGCCGACTTGCCCACCCCCGCCTCGCCCCGCAGCACCAGCACCGCGCTGCGCCCGCCGCGCACCCCGTCGAGCAGCCCGCCCAGCACCGCACACTCGCTGCGCCGCCCGCGCAACGTCGTCGACCCGCGATCTGACTCCGCGCCCGTCAAGGCGAAAGCGGGCCAGGCCTGCGTCCCGATCGGGACGGACCGGTCGGGATCGACGGGGGCGGCCCGATCAGCCCAGCCCGCGCTCGGGTGGCGGGCCGGGCGCCGAGAAAGGTGTATCGATGTATCACTCATGGGACTACCTCGGTCGACGTGATCCTGGCTAGACGGCCAGACGCATGGTGGCTGGGTCACTTGGTGCTGGGTGATAAGACGAGCCTGCCGGAGGCGTGCTCGCCCGCCAATGGAGTGCCCTTCAGTTCCCGGACTCAGGAAGACCCGCAGACACCATCGGGTTAACCCGAGCCGGCCGGGCCGGCTTCCTGCGGATTGTGGGGTTAGCCCGATGGTGTTTGACCTGGTCCGCAGCCATTATTCCAATGTGGCGAGCCGAATCCTGATTGTCGACGACAGTCCGCGCTTTCGCGCGCTGGCGGCCGAACTGCTCGCCATGCACGGCTTCGAGGTGCTCGCCGAGGCGGCGGACGGCGAGCAGGCGCTGGCCGCTGTGGCCCGGAGTCGCCCGGACGGGATACTCCTGGACATCAACCTGCCGGGATCAGACGGGTTCGCGGTGGCGGCGTCACTGGCCGCGGCGTGCGCCGGGGCCAGGATCGTGCTGACGTCTGCCGATACCGAGCATGTTCCGGCCGAGGTCATGAAGACCTGCGCCGCCATCGCGTTCGTCGCCAAGCAGGACCTGGCCGTCGCCGACCTGGCGACGCTATTCTCCCGCCAGCCGATATCAGCCGACGAAGGCTAATGGGTTGAGCTGGTCAAGTCCGCAGGTAGGTCAGCACGGCGAGGACACGGCGATGCGCCTCGGGCGAGGAATTGAGGCCGAGCTTGTCGAAGATGCCGGTCACGTGACGCTCGATGGCGGCCACGGTGACCACTAGCTCGTGTGCGATGCCGGCATTGGAGAGGCCCTGGGCGATCAGCGCCAGGACCTGCCGCTCGCGCGGGGTCAGGCCGTCGAGCGGGCTCTCCTTCCGCTTGCGGCCCACCAGCCGCGCGACCACGTCCGGATCGAGCACCGACCCGCCGTCGGCGATGCGCCGCACCGCATCGGCAAACATCCTCATGTCGCCGACTTTCTCCTTCAGCAGGTAGCCGACTCCCTGTGCGCCGCCGGCCACCAGGTCGAACGCGTAACGGTCCTCCAGGAACTGCGATAGCACCAGCACGCCCGTTCCTGGCCGGGCGGCCCGGATGGCCAGCGCGGCCCGGAGCCCGTCATCGGAACGATCGGGCGGCATCTGGATGTCGGCGATGACCACATCCGGGCGGTACGCGTCAGCCATCCGGACCAGCTCATCCGCGTCGTCCGTGGTCCCGACCACGTCGAATCCGCTGTCCTGCAGGACGCGCACGATCCCTTCCCGGACAAAGGCCTGGTCCTCGCCGACAACGACGCGGATCTGCGCGGGCGGGCTCACGGCACCAAGCTATGCCCCCCGGCTCGGCCGACGCCAGCGACCTACGGCCGGATGGATGATGTAAAGAATTAATTCGGAACGGACACTGATGTTACGGTCCGCCATCGCTAGCCGCAGCCGGGGTCCACGAGCTGTGCAGCGCCTTCAGGGCCGAGTTTGCCTGCTCCCGTGCCGCGCCGGAACCGGCGGCCGGCTGCTGGCCCGCGTCGGCTACCCGCTGCTGGGCCTGGGAGATGGCCCAGGCGGCGTTGACCAGGCCGATGTGGCTGAACGCCTGCGGGAAGTTGCCGATCATCTCGCCGCTGGCCGGGTCGACCTCCTCGGCCAGCAGGCCCACGTCGTTGATGGCCGCTATGGCGCGCTCGAACGTCGCGGTGGCCTGGTCGAGCTCTCCGGCCAGCGCCTGCGCGTGCGCCAGCCAGAACGTGCAGAGCAGGAAGGTTCCCTCCTGGCCGGCCAGGCCGTCATGAGCCAGGTAGCGGTACACCAGGCCGCGCTCGTCGGTCAGCCGGGCGGCGGTCGCGTCGACGGTCGCCTTCATCCTCGGGTCGTCGCCGGGCAGGAAGCCGGTGATCGCCAGCATCAGGTTGGACGCGTCAAGATCTTCGCTGCCGAAGGCCTGGGTGAAGGCGCCGGCCTTGTCGTTCCAGCCGCGGGAGTCGATGGCCGCGCGGATCTCGTCGCGGGCGGCGGCCCACCGCGGCGTCCGGCCGGCCGCGCCGAGCTGCGGGGCGAGGGCGATGGCCCGGTCGAGCGCGACCCAGCACATCAGCTTGGAGTACAGGAAGTCCCGTGGCTCGCCGCGGATTTCCCAGATGCCCTGGTCCTTCTCCTGCCACCGGCTCGCGGCCGTGTCCGCCGCGGCGGCGAGGAACTGCTGGGTGACCGGGTCGAGCTCACCCAGCTGGTCGGCCAGCCGCTGCGCGGCCAGGAGCAGCTCGCCGTACACGTCAAGCTGGCGCTGGGTCCACGCCCCGTTGCCGACCCGCACCGGACGGCTAGCCCGCCATCCGGCCAGGTGCGGCAGTGTCCGTTCGGATAGATCGTGCTCACCGCCGACCCCGAACATGATTTGCAGGTCTTTGCCCCGCCGCAGCTGGGAGGCCGCGGTGTCGGCCAGGAAGGCGAAAAACTTGGCGGCCTCGTCAGGGCACGCCGCCACCCACAGGGCCTCCATGGTCAGGCTGGCGTCGCGTACCCAGGTGTAGCGGTAATCCCAGTTGCGGGCGCCGCCGATGGCTTCAGGCAGCGAGGTCGTGGGCGCGGCCACGATGGCCCCGGTCGGGGCGAACGTGAGCGCCTGCAGGACCCGGCCGGAATGAAGTACCAGGTCGCGCCAGGGGCCCTGATAGGCCTGGTGCAGCGCGGACCAGGAGCGCCATGCCGCGATGGTGTCCTGCAGGCGGTCGGCGATCTGGCCGGCGTCCCAGGCGGCCAGCGGCGGTTCCGACAGCGGCCCGTACTGCAGGGCGAAGTTCACGCTCTGCCCGGCGGTCAGGTGCAGCTGCCCGGTGGCCGTGTCCCCGGCGACCTGCAAGCCGTCTGGCGCGGAAAGCAGCAGCCTGCTGGCGCCGCCGCGGGCGGCGATGCCTCCGGCGACCGCTTCCAGGATCGGGTAGATCAGCCCGTATTCGGGACGCGGCGCATAGCTGACATCGACGTCGATCTCCCCCGCCGTGCACTTCAGCGAGCGCAGCAGGACTCCCGGCGACCCGGCACCCAGGTGGTGGCCACGGTCGTCGCGGCCGACCGCCATGGCGTCGGTCAGCACCGCGGTGCCGGCCTGGGCCCGGAACGTGGTCTGAAGGATCATGGTCTGGTCGACGTACGCGCGGCTGGCTTGGAAATCGCCGGCCAGCCGGATCGCGAAGTGGCCGCCGTCGGGGTCGAGGAGGCGGGCGAAGGAGGCCGGTGAGTCGAAACGCGGCCAGCATAGCCAGTCCACCGAGCCGGCCCGGCTGACCAGCGCAGCCGAGCGGCAGTCCGACAGCAGGGCATAATCGCCTATTGGCAAGCTGTTCATCTCGGTGTCAGACATGGTATCTACTATCGCGCCTGGAGCGGCCGGTCGCACCCCGCCAGACCCTGGCCGGTGCCCTGGTAATGATCGCCCCAGCTACCTGGCGCGCGGTACAGACAGTAGTTATTCTGGGGAGATGCCCCCGCTTCCGCGAGCAGACAGCCCTGGTCTTGACTTCCAGCAGGGCGATCACATTTGCGCCTTCTATAATGGCGGCGGAAATAACCTGGACGATATCGTCGTGGACTTCGTGTCCAAGGGCCTGCAATCCGGCGACAAATGCATCTGTTTTGTGGACACCCCGGCCGGGGTCCGCAGCCGGATTCCCGGCGAGCTCACCCGCAAGGATGACATACTGCAATTCTATACCGAAGAGGAGGGGTACCTTCCGGAGGGAGACTTTTCGAAGGACGCCTTCATGCGCGGTATGGAAGCCACCGCCAAGGGAACGCTTTCCGATGGCTACGAGCGGCTTTGGCTAATAGGTGATACATCTGTCGTTATCCGCAAATCGATTGACCTTAAGTCGTGGTTCGCGACCGAGTCAGAAGTAAGCATGTTCGCGCCCCGGTACCCGCAGTTTATCATGTGCCTGTACAATCTCGACCTGTATGACGGCGAAACGGTTATGTACGTACTGCGGACTCATACCAGGATCTTCGTCAACGGGCTTATTATCACGAACCCGTACTATATTCCCAAGCGCCAGTTCCTCGGGGGGCGATGACGTCAGCCGCGGGGGCCATACCAAGTACCGACGACGTGGATTCGGCCGTCGAGGCCAGGTTGTCGTCGTTCAACGCGGTCTTTACGCTGGCGCTCATCTTGACCCAGGCCTCTTCGCCCGGGCAGGTGGCGCGGCTTGTCACCACCGCGGTCCCGTCGATCGTGTCCTGCCAGCAGGCGCTGATCTGGCATCTGGCCAGGTCGGGGGAGTATTACCAGCGAGCACCCGACAACGTCAGCGAAGCGCTGGCCAAGCTCGTCGAACCCGGCCCGCTCAAGTGCGAGGACTTTCCCCCGTCGTGGGTATTCCCCATTTCCTCTCCGCTGGTAAATCCGCTGGTAAAAGAGCAGGTCTTCCTGGTCATCGTCGGCGGCGAGGCTCTGTCGGAGGAGGAAACCTTCCTGTTCTCAGTGCTCGCGCAACTGTCCGGCACCGTGATCGCGAAGCTGGAGCTGATCGCGGCCGAACAGGCGAGTACCGAGCGAATTGCCGCTCTCAATGCCGAGCGGGTCGCCGAGGCCGAGCGGCGCGGCCGGGCCACCCTCGAACGTGACGTCGCCCAGGCGCGGGCGGCAGAACTCGCGGCGAGCGAGGCCCGTCAGCGGGCCATCCTCGAAACCGCCCTGGACGCGGTCATCAGCATCGACCGGCACGCTCGCGTCACGTACGTCAACAGCGCGTTCGAGCACATCTTCGGGTACTCCGCTGACGAGGTGACCGGCCGGGAGCTCGCGGAGGCGATCATTCCTGCTTCGCTGCGCGAGGCACACCGGCAGGGTTTCGCCCGCTACCTGGCCACCGGGCAATCGCGCGTGCTGGACCGGCGGATCGAGATGACGGCCATGCGGGCCGACGGGAGCGAGTTCCCGGTCGAGATAGCCATCACCCGCACCGGGGTGACCGGGGATCCGGCGTTCACGGCCTACGTCCGCGATATCACCGAACGCCAGCGCGCCGAGCAAGAGCTGATGGCATCGCGGGCCCGCCTGGTCGCCGCGTCTGACGCCGCCCGTCAGCGCGTCACCCGCGACCTGCACGACGGTGCTCAGCAGCGGCTCGTCACCACCCTGATCAACCTCCAGCTCGCCGAGCTGAAATGGGAATCCGCGCCGGAGCGCGCGCGGGAGCTGGTCGGCCTGGCCGTCCGCGACGCCAAGCACGGGATCGAGGACCTGCGTGAGCTCGCCGCAGGGATCCACCCCGCGATCCTCACCCAGCGCGGCCTGGCCGCGGCCATCGACAGCCTCGCCGCCGACCTGCCGATCTCCGTTCAGCTCGACGTACCCGACTCCAGGCTCCCGGCCCCAGTCGAGGCGAGCGTGTACTTCTTCTGCTCCGAAGCTCTCACCAACGTGGTCAAGCACGCCCGCGCCGGGTCGGCCTGGGTCCGGGTGAGGCTCATCGATAACCGGTGCGTCGCCGAGGTCGGGGACGACGGGATCGGCGGGGCGCAGCCCCGCTCGGAAACCAGCGGGCTGAACGGCCTGCGCGACCGCATCGGCGCGGTCAACGGAACGATGGACATCACCAGCCCGGCCACCGGCGGAACGGTGCTGGCGGCCAGCATCCCGCTCCCGCAGCCAGCCGGCCAGCCAGCCGAATGAATACGAATTCCAGAAGGGGATAGCAATGGCTCTCGACTTTACCCTCAGTGAAAGCCAGCAAGTCCTGCAGAAGAACGCGAGGGAGTTCGCTGAGCGCGTGCTTGAGCCGATCGCGGGAAAGATCGACCGGTCAGCCGATGCGTGGGAGGCGTTCCTCGCCGGGCGCGAGGCCTACCGGCAGACGGCCCAGGCGGGCTTCACCAAGTCGTTCATCCCCGTTTTCTACGGAGGAGCCGGCCTCACCGTCCTCGATATCGCGATTGCCGCCGAAGAACTCGCTCGCGCCGATGTCAACATACCCACCACCATGCTGGCCAACGGGCTGGCCTTGTATCCGATAATTCACTACGGGACGCCAGAACAGAAGGAGCACTTCCTGCGGCCCTTTGCCGATGACGCAGCGGGCGACCTGCTCGCGGCCTGCGCCTTCACCGACGTCGCGGGCGGTGCCAACTTCGACTCGCCGGACCCGGCCGGCGGTATACAGACGATCGCTGAGCGTGATGGTGACGAGTGGGTGATAACCGGCGAGAAGCATTACACCACCAACGGTACTGGCTGGGACAAGAAAGGGTGCCATCTGTACACCGTCATCTGCCGCACCGATCCGGCGGTAGCCGCCGACGATTCGCTGGCCATTATCGTCGTGCCGGGAAATAGACATGGCATCAGCGTGGTCGACGTGTACGACAAGATCGGCCACCGCGGTGTCGTCACCCCCCGCATACAATTCGATCACGTGCGGGTGCCGGCCAGCTATCTCATCGGCCAGCCCGGCCGCGACGCCAAGCGTATTTTCACGGAATCATTCAGCTGGACCGCGGCCGTGATCGGAGCGGCCTGCGTGGGCACCATGCGGGCGGCCTTTGACTACGCCCTTGATTTCGCCCGGAACGAAAAGCGGCTCGGCACCGTACCTGTCATAGAGCACCAGAACGTCGGCTTCATGCTCGCCGACATCAAGATGCGGATCGAGGCCTGCCGTTACCTCACCTGGAAAGCGTGCCACGATTTCGAGCAGACTGGGGGCCGCGCACAGGAACTGGCGATCATGGCCAAGGTCTACTGCTCCGAGGCCGCCACCACCGCCGTCTATGACTGCATGCGCCTGGTCGGCATCGCCAGCTACACCACGAACCTGTCGCCGCTGGAGCGCATCATGCGTGATGCCATGGCGTTCCCGCTGTACGACGGGGGCAACCTGGGCATGCGCCGGCGGCAGCTGCACGACATGTTCCGCGAGCCGGGTTATGACTCGATGCTGGCCGCCCGCGGCGAGGTGCCCCCCTGGGAGACGTGACCGGCCGCGGTCAGGCGCCGCCGTCAGGACAGGGCGAGGGCGATGGCGTGCAGGGCCAGGCCGACCGCCGCCCCGACCACCGTGCCGTTGATGCGGATGTACTGCAGGTCGCGCCCGAGCAGCAGTTCCAGCTGGCTGGACGTCTCGGCGGCGTCCCACCGCTCGATCGTCCCGGTGACCAGCCCGGCGAGCTCGTCGTGGAACTGATCGGCGAGGGCCCTGACTCCTGACTCGACCATCCGGTCGAGGCCGTCGGCGAGACGGTGGTCCGACCCGAGGCGGCGTCCGGCCGCCACCAGCGCCTCGGCCAGCCGGCGGCGCAGCTCAGAGTCCGGGTCAGCCGCCTGAATCCGCAGCCCCTCCTTGGCCTTGCGCCACAGCAACGAGGACCAGTCCCGCAGGCCGGCGCTACCCAGGACGTCGCGTTTGATGCGCTCGCCGCGCTCGCGCAGCTCCGGGGATGTCTCGAGGCGGTCGGGGAGCCCGGCGATCCACTCCTCGAACTGCCGCCGCGCCTGGTCATCGGGATCGGCGGCCATCGCCGCCAGCCGCTGACGCAGCCGGGCAAACATGCGGTCGAAGAGCCGCCGGTACACCGCGTCGGGCACCCAGCGGGGGGCCTCGCCCTCGAACAGCTCACGAAGCTCCGCGGAGTGGCCGGCGAGATAGCGGTCGGCGCCGGACAGGATCGCGTTGAACAGCTCGGCGTGGTGGCCTCCGGCGATGATGACCCGCAGGGCCCGGCCGGCCAGCGGCGCCACCTCGATGGCATCCACCGCCCGGGTCAGTTCGGCGGCGAGCACGCGCTGCACATCCTCGTCCCGGAGATTGTCGGCCACCGTGACGACCAGATCGGCCGCGCGACCGGCGAAACGGACGGCGTTGGCCTCGTCGCCCAGCCAGGCCGCGAGCCGGGGCACCAGCCGAGCGGAGCGGATCCGCTCGGCCAGCACGTCGGCGTTGAGGAAGTTCTCCTGCACGAACTGGCCAAGGGTGGCGGCGAACTGGTCCTTGCGTTCGACGATTATCGCGGTGTGCGGTATCGGCAGCCCCAGCGGATGCCGGAACAGGGCCGTCACCGCGAACCAGTCGGCCACGCCGCCGACCATGGAGGCCTCCGCGCCGGCCTGCACGTAGCCGAGCAGGATCCCGTGCGCGCCGGCCGCGGTCACGGCCACGAACAGCACCGTCACCGCCCCCAGCAGGGCGGTGGCCCGGCGGCGCGCGGCGGCCAGGCCACGGGCCCGCACGGCCGCGGACTCATGTCCGGGCCCGGGCACCGGCGAAGCGGGCATCGGTGCGGCAGGTTCCATCTGGAACATGTACCACGTCCCGTTCGGTTAAAAATCTCTCTTCCGGAACGGGCGGTGGTGTCACACCTGACCCTGGCGACTCTGCGTGCCGTGCAGGAACACCGTGGTGACGAGCGCGGCGGCTTTCTCGACGCCGGCCTGGCGCTCGGCGGTCATCCGGGCCGCGGCCTGGAGCAGCTGGCCGAACACGAAGCCCAGTTCGGTCACCGTGAGGTCGCCGCGGAACGTGCCGTCGTCGATGCCGCGTTGCAGCAGAGCGCCGATCATGGTCCCTCGGTCACCGGGACCGCGTCTAGGTCAGCTTCGGCGAGCCGGGTGGCGGTGGCGTCGCGGGCGCTGGCGGACAGGGCCTGCAGCAGCTGCTCGCGTGTTCACGGTGGCCGCCGCCACCACCTTGCTGCCCGCGCTGCTCGGCTTCCTCGGGATGCGGGTCCTGTCCCGGCGGGAACGCCGCCGGCTGGCCGCCGACGGGCCCGCGCCCGACGGCACTTCCGGGGCGTGGATGCGGCTGGCCGCGTTCGTGCAGCGCCACCCCGCCCCGCTGGCCGTCGCGGCCGCGGCCGCGATGCTGGTGCTGGCGATCCCGGTGCTCTCGCTTCGGCTGGGCTCCTCCGACGCGGCCAACGACCCGGCCTCCACCACCACCCACCAGGCCTACGAACTGCTCGCCGACGGATTCGGCCCGGGTTTCAACGGCCCGCTGCAACTGGTCGGCACCACCACGTCCCCCGCTGACGTGACCGCGTTCGCCCGGCTGGCTGGCGTGTTGCGGACCGAGCCCGGGATCGCCGCCGTCTCCGCGCCACTGGCCGGCCACGGCGCCTCGCTGATCAGCGTGATCCCCGCCACTTCCCCCGAGGCCGCGGCCACAAGCACCCTCATCCGCCAACTCCGCGATACCGTCATCCCGGCCGCCGAAGCCGGCACCACGCTGCACGTGTACGTCGGCGGTGTCACCGCCACCAACGACGACTTCGCCACGGTCATCGCCCCCAAGCTGCTGATATTCGTCGGGGTCATCCTCGTGCTTGGGTTCTTGTTGCTGCTGGTGGCCTTCCGCAGCCTGCTGATCCCCGCGGTCGCGGCGGTCATGAACCTGCTCGCCGCCGCTGCCTCCTTCGGCGTGCTGGTCGCCGTCTTCCAGTACGGCTGGGGACTGCGGCTGCTCAACCTCGGCCAGCCCGGCCCGGTCGAATCGTTCCTGCCCGTGCTGATGCTCGCGGTCCTGTTCGGCCTGTCGATGGACTACGAGGTGTTCCTGGTCTCCCGGATCCGGGAGGAATGGGCCGCCACCGGCGACAACCACCAGGCCGTCCGCACCGGCCAGGCCACCACCGGCCGGGTCATCATCGCCGCGGCCACCATCATGATCTTCGTGTTCAGCGCCTTCATCCTGTCCGGCCAGCAGGTCATCGGCGAGATCGGCCTCGGCCTGGCCGCCGCGGTCCTGCTCGATGCCTTCCTGCTGCGTACTCTCCTCGTCCCCGCGCTGGCGCACCTGTCCGGCCGCGCTAACTGGTGGCTGCCCGGCTGGCTGGACCGCATCCTTCCGCACCTGTCCATCGAACCCGCCACCCAGCCACCCGCCCCGCCCAGCCCCGCCCTCGCACCGGCCGGGGCCACGCACAGCAAGACGGCCCGCTAGTGGCGGGGAGGATTGGCTCCACCTGGACAAGACCTGCGCTGCGGCGTCCTCATAGAGCAAGAGACGCGGCCAAGACAAGGGCCGCATGGCGGAAGTCTCCACGGCTGCGGGGGAACCCGGGAGGTGGTGTGGCCCTCTTTGCCCGAGAGAACGAACTCGAGTCTGTCTGCGCGTTGCTGGCACCTCCCAGGATCGGCGGGGCGCTAGTACTCCGCGGTAAGGCTGGAGTCGGAAAGTCGGCACTGCTGAACGAGGTGATTTCGGCCGGCAAGCGGGCTGGTGTCCGGATCCTGAGCACGGCTGGGGTGTCATCGCAGATGCAGCAGCCCTTTGCGGGCTTGTCGCATCTGATGCGCTCCGTGCTCACTGACCCGACGCTGCCGGATGGCTACGCGGATGCCTGGGATACGGTCCGGGCGGCGATCGGTGGCCAGGATGTACCGATCGGCAACCCGTTCAGCGTGGCATACGCGGTCCTCGAGCTCACGGCCGGGCCGATCTTGCTTGCCCGGCCGGGCAACGGTGTCTACCCTGGCCGACTTCCTGAAGACCATCATCGGACCGATCATCTTGGTCGGGCATTCTTACGACGGGATGGTCCGCCGTTACCCGATGTTTCCCGGACTCGCGCGCCCCTTCTGATCTACGGCGATTTCGCGGACCCGCTGGGACACATCCAGGCCACCGGCGTGGACGGCCGGCGCCGGACCCAGTGCCGCCACCAACAGCTGTAGCGAGAGCAGCGAGATGCCCAGAAGTCCGCCCACATGCTGCGGTTCGCCATCGCCCCGCATGGCGCCGTAGTGGTGTACGCCGTAGTGGTGTGGTTGCGGCAACCTGCACACAAGGGTGTGTACGCTGCCACAACCATACAAATCGGACTGAGGCGTACGGGGACGGTGCTCATTACTGGGGTAATTGGTGCGGACAGCGGGACAGCGGGGCGCGCAGAGGGAAGGCCGGGAGCCATAGGCACTCTCAGCTCGAGGTGACCGGCCGGGCCAGCGCGCCCGCGCCTGCGTGCTCCGAGACGGTGGCCGGGTTGCGCCCGGTCAGGCCGAGAAGGGCAAATGCGAAGGACACGACGGCGAGAAAAACCCAGCCGGTATCGAAACTCGAATGGGGCACGAGGTGCCCGAAGATAATGGGGATGAAGAAGCCGCCTACCGCGGCGAGGGTGAGCATCAGACCGGTCGCCGTCCCGATGTACTGGGGGTCGATGTCGCAGACCCGGGCCGGCACCGCCAGCCAGGCGGCGAAGCCGAAGATGAGGAAGAAGCCGATTCCGATCCCGAGCACCCACAGTGCTCTGGCCGGTACCACCGGGATGAGGGCCAGCAGCGCGGCGACCACGACGAGCGGTCCGACCACGAACATCCGCAGGTTCCGGCTGCGGTCGGCCCAGTAGCCGCCCAGCAGGCTGCCGGGGATGCCGGCCAGCGCGATGAGCGCCGACAGCAGTCCGCCGGCAGCGGGGTCGAAGTGCCTGTCGAGCGTCACGTACTCGCTGAACAGCTGGGAGGTGGTGAAGTACGCGCCGTATCCGCCGAAGAGCGCCAGGCCGTAGACCCACAGATCCCTGCTCGCGAGCACGGCCCGCAAGGCGGCGCGATCGAACCTGGCGCCGCCGAGCGACCGGTCGCCCGCCGGGACCCGGAAGGCCGCGATGGTCACGACCATGACGAGCAGCTCGAAGACACCGGCCAGGATCATTGACGTGTGCCAGCTCGTCGCGCGCTGCACGTACAGCCATACGTACAGCGCCAAGCCCGCGCCCGCGCTGAAGACGGCGCCGCCGGTGATCCCCAGCGCGAGCGTGACGTCCTTGTCGCGGAACCAGAGGACCACCGCGGCGGTCCCGACGGCAATGAACACCGACCCGCCGATGCCGCTGACGACCCGGAAGAAGGCGAGTTCGGCGTAGCTGTAGGACAGGCCGGACATGATGCCGGCCAGTCCCTGCACGCCAAGCCCGAGCACGAGGGTCTTCTTCATGCCGATCGCCGTGGCGAGCATACCGCCTGGAATGTGGGTGAGCCCGTAGCCGACGATGTAGAGCGAGATCAGGTAGCTCAGCGGCCCGAGCCCCACCTTGAACTGCGCGCCGATGAGCGGGAAGGCGGTGGCGACGTCGAACCAGTTCAGCGTCAGCGCGATGATGCCCAGGCTGATCACGGTCAGCATGCCCCATCGAACGGGGCCCTGCTTGAGGGCGATGGAGGATGCCAAGCGAGTCCCCTATCGGGAGCGCCACCCGGTTGCGCCAGCTGCAAGGCTGGCTGATGGACGCGGCCAGCTTGCCCGCAGGACTGCCGTAGGGCCACGGTAACATGAGAAAAGTCCGCCTCAGCTCCGACTGGCGACGGCCGATCTTCGGCGCGCTAGCGGGCATCCCTTCAGGAGATGGTCGACGACGGCTATGAGTACTCCAGCCGGCTTCGTCGGGCGGCAGAGCGAGCTGCGCCTCCTCGGTGACCGGCTCGCCGCCGCTGAGCTGGGCCATCCGCAGGTCGTCTACGTGGAAGGCGAGGCAGGCGGCGGGAAGTCGACGCTGCTGTCGGAGTTCCTCGGTTCGCTGTCGAACGCTGCCGTACTCGAGGTGAGCGGTGACGAGGCAGAGACGTTGCTCTCCTACGGGGTCATCGATCAGCTGCAGCCCGGGACCTTTACCGAGCCGGGGACGGACCCGATGGCCGCCGGCGCCCGACTGCTCGACCTACTCGATCGGCGGCAAGCCGACGGCCAGGTCGTCGTGCTCGCCATCGACGATCTGCAGTGGGCTGACCGGCCGTCCTCGCGTGCGGTGTTGTTCGCCTTGCGGCGGCTGCGGGCGGACAAGGTGCTGGCGGTCGTGTCGACGCGGGTCGGCGGGCTGGCCGATCCCGGCTGGGCGCGTTTCTTGAGCGGTGATTCGCGGGTCACCCGGATCCGCCTGGGCGGGCTGAGCGCGAGTGATCTGACCGAGCTGGCCAGCGCGCTGGGGCTGGGAGTGCTTTCGCGGCGCGGGGCGTCCCGGCTGGCGGCCCATACCGAAGGCAACGCGCTGTACTGCCGGGCGTTGCTCGACGAAATCGGTATCGCCGGGCTGAGCGCGGCCACCGATCGCGGATTGCCGGCGCCGCGGGACCTGTCCGCGGTAATCCTCGCCCGGGTGGCATCGCTGCCGGCCTCGGTTCAGTCGTTCCTGGCGGCTGCTTCCGTGCTGGGGCAGCACGCGCCGATGCCGGCGATCGCGTCGGTCGCCCGGTTGCCGGACGCGCGCGGCGAGGTGGATGCGGCGGTAGGCGCGGGACTGCTGACCGAAAGCGCTTCGGCGCCGGAGCTGGCCTTTACCCATCCGCTGTACCGGGCCGCCATCTACGCCGATCTCAGTCCGACGAACCGGCGGGAACTGCACGGGCGGGCGGCCGAGACCGTCGCCGGTCGCGCCCGACTGGCCCACCGGGCCGCAGCGTCGCTGGGTTCCGACGAAGCGCTGGCGGGTGAACTCGAAGCGTCGGCCCTGGCTACCGTGGCCTCCGGTGACCCAGGCGCCGCGGCTTGGGCGCTGGAACAGGCGGCCGCGCTGTCGCCAGCTGCGCAGGACAGGGAACGCCGACTGCTCGACGCCGCCGTGATCCTGCTCAACGCCGCGGATACGACAGCGGCGGCGCGGGTGCTGGCATCCTGCCAGGTCTCCAGCGCGCGGCGCGACGCCGTGGCCGGACTTCTGGGCGTGTTCACCGGATCGCCGAACACCGAGAGTCATCTGCTCGCCGCGTGGCAGGCCCACGACCCGGAGACCGAGGGTGAAATCGGAGCGCGGGCCGCGACCTCCCTGACCAACTGGATGGTCATATCTGGTCGCCCGCAGGCGGCACTGAGCTGGGCGGATCGGGCGGTAGGCGGCACCGTTCCCGGTTCGGCGCTGCGGGCCATGGCACGCACCGCGCAGGCATACGCGTTCGCCGCGGCCGGCCGCAGCGCCGAGGGGCTGGCCGCGCTCGGCTTTCTGCCCGCCTCAGGGAACGAAGTATCAATTCCTGAGACCGACGCCCTCATCATGCGGGGCATGCTGCAGGTCTACACCGATGACCTGCCCGGGGCCATCGCGGACCTCGGCGTCGCGACGGCCCGGCTGGGCACGGGACTGCCGTCCAGCTACCCGGGCCCGTGCCTGGCTCATCTCAGTGACGCCCACTTCCGCCGGGGCGACTGGGACGCGGCCCTCACGCACGCCCAGCTGGCGACCGCCTTGGCGCAAGACACCGACCGTCCGCTTGACCTCGCGCGAGCGCACGCACGGGCCGGCCAGGTTCTCGCCTGCCGCGGCCAGTGGGGGGCCGCGCAGGCTCATGTCAAAGCGGCCCGGGCCGCGGCTGAGCGGCTTCCGCTGGTCTACGCCGTGGCTGCCACGGCGACGGCCGCCGCCGCGCTGGCCGATGCGCGCGGCGACCTGGCCGGGGTCCTTCGCGCGACCGAGCCGGTGCGCGCCACCGGGCCCCTCGACGCCGGGGGCCGCCCGGGCATCTTCAACTGGAGAGCCATCGAGGCGGACGCGCTGATCGGCTTGGGGCGACTCGACGAAGCCGAGACCATGCTCGACGAATTCGAGGCAGCCATTCCCGCGCCCGGGCTGGCGTCGGCCACCTTGGCGCTGGCCCGCGGCCGGGGCAACCTGGCCGCGGCGAGCGGAGATGCGGCTGCGGCGGAAGCGGCGTTCGCCCGAGCGCACGAGATCGAGCCGGAAGTACCGATGCCGTTCGAACACGCGCGGCTGAGCCTCGACGACGGACGTCGCCTGGCCGCGGCGCAGGACCGGCCGGCGGCGGTCGCGCAGCTGGAAAGAGCCCACCGTCTCTTCTCCGACCTGGGCGCCGACCCCTACCTGCGGGCCTGCGCCGCGGAACTGGCTGCCCTGCAGGTCACCGCCGCGACCAGCAGTCCCGCTGCGCTGCTCGGGCTCAGCCGCGCGGAGCTGGCCGTGGCCCGGCTGGTCGCCACCGGGCTGACCAACCGGGAGGTGGCCAGCGAGCTGTACGTGTCCGTGAAGACGGTGGAATACCACCTCCGCAACAGCTACATCAAGCTGGACATCACCTCCCGCCGCGCGCTAGCCGCTCTGCTGCGCTGACCGGTCACGCCGCAAAACACGGGGTCGAACCTGGGGTCACACTCCGGAGACAATCCTGCGCTGCCCGTGATGACGAAACCGGTGCAGACCGTGGCACACACCAGGAGTTCCGGCAATCCGGTGTATACACACGTCAGCGGTGTACTCTGCTGTGCCAGACGGCCGTGGGATCGGGGAACGCGATGGGCTACAGCGGGACGGCAACGCCGACCGCCGGGTTCACGTGCCTGCCGGACGACTGGTGGGATCCCGCCTGGCTGTCGGTGAAGTCGCCGGATGCGAGCGAGCCCGCGCCGGCCGTCTGGGATCCCGCCGAAGTCGCGGCACCTGCCATCGTGCCCCAGACGCAGCTGCCAAAGCCTCCGCCGGCCTGGGGGCAGGTCCTCGCGACCACCCTCGGTTTGTGGACGTCGCGCCGCCTGCCGTGGCTCCGCCGGACCCCACGACGGCGGCTGGCGGCGCTGGCGCTCGGCGCCGGGCTGGTCGCGGTGGCCGTCGGGAGCACGGGCCTGGCCGCGGCCGCGCTCTCGCCCCAGCACGCGGTCCAGCTGCCCGCGAGACCGTCGTCGATCCCGGCGCCGTCCGGCCGGACCGTGCTGCCGGCCTCGCTGTCGGCGGTCCAGCAGGTCGCCCGGCCGGCCTGGCTGAGCATTCCGGTGATCGGGGTGCGGACCTCGCTGGTCGATCTCGGCCTCCGCTCGAACGGCACGCTCCAGGTGCCGTCCAGCACCGCGGTGGCGGGCTGGTACACCGGCAGCCCACGGCCCGGCACCGTCGGCGCCGCCGTCATCGCGGGTCATGTGGACTCCCGCTCCGGGCTGGGGATCTTCTTCTGGCTGCGGCAACTGCGCCCTGGCGACCGCATCTACGTGGGACGCGCCGATGGAACGATGGCGGTCTTCACGGTCACGGCCGTCCGGAAGGTCGCCAAGGACCTGTTTCCCACCGCCGCGGTGTACGGACCCGTCCCGAACCCGGAGCTGCGCCTGATCACCTGCGGCGGCCTCTTCGACCGGTCGCTCGGCAGCTACCTGTCCAACATCGTGGTCTTCGCGAGGCTCAGCGGATGATAGCTCCGGGGAGGCGAGATCAGATGCCGTTTACCGATTCGCGGGAGCAGCATGTCACCGAGACGGTGCGGTCAGCTGCCCCGCAGGCGCGACCAGGGGCTCCGTCCTGGGGCCAGGTCCTGGCGACGACCGTCAGGCTGTGGGCAGCCCGGCGGTGGCAGCGCCTCCGCCGCTCGCGGCGAGCGTGGCTCGTCGCGATCTGCGTGCTCGCGGTGGCCGCGGTGGCCCTGACCGCCGTCGTCCAGCTCACCGGCACGTCGTCAGGGCAGGCCGCCCGGGCACCGGCGTCAGGACGTGCGGGCCAGAGCCGGTTGCCCCGCGGCGGACCTGCCCGTTCCTCCGGTGCCGCCACGGCCGCCCGAGCGCAGGCCGCGGCGGTTCGAGCGCAGGCCGTGGCCGCCCGAACGCAGGCCGCGGCCTGGATCGCCGGCCAGGTGGGCGACGACGAGACCATCGCGTGCGATCCGTCCGTGTGCACCGCACTCGCCGCACACGGTGTCGCGTCGAGCCGTCTGCTGTCGCTGCCGCCGTCCGCGTCCGGCCCGCCGGGCGCCGACATCGTCGCCGCGTCTCCGTCGACGCACGCCTGGCTCAGCGCGGACGCGCCTACGCTGCTCGCCAGCGTCGGGTCCGGCGCCAGCCTGATCGAGGTCCGTGCCGTCTACCCCGGCGGGGCCGCCGCGTACCAGACGGCGCTCCGATCCGACCTCGCCGCCCGCCGGTCCGCCGGAGCGCAGCTGATGCACAGCCGGCGTATCGAGGTCAGCGCCCAGGGCGCCGACCAGCTCGCGGCGGGCGAGGTGGACACCCGCCTGCTGGTGATGCTCGCGGTGCTGGCGTCGCAGCACTCCTGGCGGGTGATCACCTTCGGTGATGCCTCCCCGGGGGTGCCCCTCACCGCGGCGCCGTACCGGCAAGTCATCATCGCCGCCGCGGCTGGCAGGGGCGGGACAGCCGGCCTCGCCGCGGCGCTCGCCCTCCTGCGCGCGCAGCGAGGCCTCTACCAGCCCGCTCAGGTCACCACTGTCCGCCTGGCCGGCGGCCAGGCGGGACTGCGCATCGACTTCGCCGCGCCGAGCCCGCTCGGGCTGCTGGCAGGCAGTATTTCCGGGTGAAAGGAAATAACGATGAGGCTAGGTAGACGTCTCGTCCTGCTCACCGCGGCCACCACCCTGCTGGGCAGTGCTGGCGCCGCTGTCGCGGCGGCATCGCCCGCGGCTTACGCCGCCACGACCGGGGCGCCGGCCGCCACCGGGGCGCAGGCCATATCCGCAGCCGCAGACCAGGGGAACGCGGGGTGGGTGCGCTGCGCCAACCTGTCCCAGGGAACGCCGGAGGACGTGTACCTCTACTCGTTCGGAAATCCGGGGAACCCGACCGTGCTGATGAACGAGGGCTACGGCGGCGTCTCCAGTTATATGCAGCTCAGCGCCGGGGAGTACACGGTAGCGGTACGCCCGGCCGGCGCCGCGGCCTCGAGTCCGGCGTCGATCACCACCAGCTTCATGGTGAGCGCCGGGACGAATTACACCGTGGCCAGCCTCGGGTCTGCCACCGGACGACGGCTGCAGGTGCTGCAGGACCGGATCGCCGCGCCGAACGGCGAAGCGCTGGTCCGGGTGATCCAGGCGTCGTCAAAGCAGCCGCAGGTTACCGTCAGCATCGGCGCTGACACGCTGGCGCGGCAGCTGGCCCTCGGCTCGGTCACGGCCTACCAGGCCGTCCAGCCTGGCCCTTCCACCGTGGGATTCAGCACGCCGGACGGCCACGCCGCCACGCCCGTCACCCTGGCCGCAGGCTCGGTGCACACCATCGTCGTCCTCGACGGGACCTCCGGGCTGAAGGTCGAGAACCTGACCGACGCGGCGGCCAGCCAGGTCGCCGCCAAGGGCGGCGCCGCCACCGGGCTGGGCGGAACCGCGCCCGGCCCTCCGGCCCCCGGCCTGGCACCGTGGCTGGCCACGCTGGCGGCCGGCTTGCTGCTAGCCGTCGCCGGAGGGTTCGGCCTGCGCCGGTCCCGCCGCACCGACGCCGTGCCGGGCGGCTAAGGTGAAGGACCCGGGCCACCCTGAGCCTCACCTGCTCGGGCTGGCGGATCCGTCAGGTTTAGCCGGCTTCGGCTTCGGCTTGTTCGTCTTCGCCGTGCCAGCGCAGGCCCCAGCGGACCAGCGGCTGGAGCGCCGCCATCAGCTCGCGTCCCCGGGGCGTCAGCCGGTAGGTCACCTGGACCGGGGTGCTGGGCACCACGTCGCGGGCGATTATCTCCGCGGCACTGAGCTCCCTGAGCCGCTGGGCGAGCATCCGGTCCGACAGCCCAGGCACGGACGCGTGGATCTCGGAGAACCGGCGGGCGCCACGGGCCACGGCCAGCAAGATGGCCGAGCTCCACCGGCGGCCGATCAGCTCGACCGAATCCTGGAAGAGCCGGCACTGTTCGTCGTCGATGTGTTTCCATTCCGCAGGCACTTACTAAAGGTAAGTCTCTTACGCATGATTTGCAAGGCGGCGATGGGGGCCGGAGACTGGAGGCATGCCCGACTATGGTCACCCGCTTCGCTTCGGCACGTTCATCCAGCCGTCGAACGCCCAGCCCGAGCTGACCGTCGCCCTGGCCGAGCGGAGCGAGCAGCTCGGCTACGACCTGGTGACGTTCCAGGACCACCCGTACCAGCCGTCCTACCTGGACACCTGGACGCTGATGACCTGGGTGGCGGCCCGGACCACCCGGATCCACCTGGCCAGCAACGTGCTGAATCTGCCGCTGCGGCCGCCCGCGGTCACCGCGCGCGCCGCCGCGAGCCTGGACCTGCTGTCCGCCGGCCGGTTCGACCTGGGCCTCGGTGCGGGCGGTTTCTGGGACGCGATCGAAGCCATGGGCGGCCGGCGCCTGTCGCCCGGGCAGGCCGTCGACGCGCTGGACGAGGCGATCGACGTGATCCGCGGCATCTGGGCCGACGACGAGCGGGCCCCGCTGCGCGTGGACGGCGAGTACTACCGGGTGCACGGGGCCAAGCGCGGGCCGGCACCCGCGCACGACATCCCGATCTGGGTCGGCGCTTACAAGCCCCGGATGCTGCGGCTGACCGGGCGCAAGGCCGATGGCTGGCTGCCGTCGCTGCCGTACCTGGCGCCCGGCGACCTGCAGGCCGGCCACCAGATCATCGACGAAGCCGCGCGCGCGGCAGGCCGCGACCCGGCGGAGATCCAGCGGCTGCTGAACATCTCCGGCCGCTTCTCGCCCGTCGGCCGCGGCCCGCTCGACGGGCCGCCGGAGCGGTGGGTGGACGACCTGCTGCCGCTGGTCCTGCAGGACGGCATCAGCACGCTGATCGTGATGGCCGACGACCCGCAGACCATGCAGGTGTTCGCCGAGCAGGTGATGCCGCCGCTGCGCGAGGCGGTCAGCCGGGAACGAGCGGCCCGCGCCCCGGCCGGACTCACCGGGGCGGACCGGCCGGCCGCGCCGGTCCGCAGCACCGCCGCGCTGGCCCGGCGCCGGGACGGCATCGACTATGACGGCCTGCCCGCCTCGCTGGCCGCGGCCGCAGTGGAGCCGGGAGACTTCTCCTACGCCCGGGTCCGGTCCACCTACATGCGCGGCGGAGCACCCGGCCTGGTGCTCCGCGTCACCAGCGTCCCGCAGGTCATCGACGCGCTCGCGTTCGCCCGGGACCAGGCCGGCGTGGCGATGTCGGTCCGCAGCGGCGGCCACGGCATCAGCGGCCGCTCGACCAACGACGGCGGCATCGTCATCGACGTCTCGGCGCTGAACACGATCGAGATCGTCGACGAAGCCACCCGCCGGGTCCGGCTCGGACCCGGTGCGCGCTGGATGGACGTGGCCGCCGCGCTGGCGCCGCACGGCTGGGCGCTGAGTTCGGGCGACTACGGCGGCGTCGGCGTCGGTGGCCTGGCCACCGCGGGCGGCATCGGCTGGCTGGTGCGCGAGCACGGGCTGACCATCGACCACCTGGTGTCGGCGCAGATCGTGCTGGCCGACGGCACCGTCCAGACCGCGAGCCCGGCGGCGAACCCCGACCTGTTCTGGGCCATCCGGGGGGCGGGCGCGAACTTCGGCATCGTTACCTCCTTCGAGTTCGAGGCGGACGAGGTCGGCGACGTCGGCTTCGCCCAGCTAGCGTTCGACGCGACCGACACCGCGGGGTTCTTCGAGCGCTGGGGCGCGGCCGTCGAGGCGGCCCCCCGCGAGGTGACGAGCTTCGTCATCCTCGGCCCGCCCCGCGGCGGCCAGCCCCCGGTCGGGCACGTCATGGTCGCGGTGGACTTCGCCGACGCCGACACCGTGCTGGCCCGGCTCCAGCCACTGGCCGCCATCGCCCCGCT
>Ga0302229_10000850_pt1 | contig 23618 bp, 19 predicted proteins | sample II_Palsa_N1_3_FD_193518 | JGI IMG/M metagenome (GOLD analysis project Ga0302229, IMG submission 193518) | Peat permafrost microbial communities from Stordalen Mire near Abisko, Sweden - II_Palsa_N1_3 | ecosystem: Environmental > Terrestrial > Soil > Palsa > Peat permafrost | place: Sweden... | reverse complement strand
GCAACCTCAACCTGCAGGGCTTGAAGATCGATGCCCAGCGTTATCGCAATGGGCGCATCGATCTCACCGACCTGGCCAAGTCATCACCATCGCATCATGCCGCGGGCAAAAAAGCCGTGGCGCCGGCATGGCACTGGAGCATTGCGCATCTCGGCATCGATGGCAGCAGCTTTGCCTATAAGGACATGGCGGTTGCAGGCAAGGCTGGCCGCATCACGGTGAATGCCGACAAGTTCAGCATCAATGACCTGTCCGACGACATGCATAAGCCGCTGAAGCTGGACCTGGCCGGCGGTATCGATCAGGGCAAGTACCGCGTCACCGGCTCCGTGCGGCCGGAACCGCTCAATGCCGACCTGCGCGTCACCGCAACCCGTTTGAACGTGGCGCCGCTGCAATCCATGGTTAAGGTACCGCTCAACGTGCACGTCGACAGCGCACTGCTGAGCCTGAAGGGACGGGTGCGCTATCGCGACCACAAGCCGGAAGCTCTGCTGAGCTATCAGGGTCAGCTCACGCTGGGCCGCGTGAACGTGCTGGACAATCTCACCAATGACGATTTTCTGCGCTGGAATTCACTGGCAGCCACCGGCGTCAACGTACGCACCGGCGAGGGTGCAGCGCAAGTATCGGTTGGAGGGTTGGCGCTCGATAATTTCTATGCCCGCGTGATCGTCAACAGCAACGGCCGCTTGAACCTGCAGGATGTGGTGGCCAGTCCGCAGACAGCGCCGGTTTCGGTGACACAGGCCAACAACGCGCCTGCTGCGTCCAATGCAGCGCAGGTGGCCGCTACCAATCCGGCCGCCTCCGGCACCGCCGCCGTACCCAGCTCAGCTGCCAGCAGCGCCACCCCGCCAGCAGTCATCCATATTGGTCAGATCATTCTTGCGCGCGGCAACCTCAACTACACCGACAACTTCATCAAGCCCAATTACACCGCCAACATCACCCAGCTCGCGGGCAAGATCGGCGCCTTCGGCACGGCAAGCGGCGGACCGCCGGCGCCGCTCACGTTGCAGGGCCAGCTCGATGACAATGCACCGGTCAATATCGACGGCACGATCAACCCGCTGACGCCAGTGACGTTCCTGGATGTGAAAGGGAAAGCCGATGGAGTCGAGCTGACGCACCTGACGCCCTATTCGAGCAAGTACACCGGCTACCCGATCATCAAGGGTCGCCTCACCATGGACGTGCATTACGCGCTCGACCAGGGCAAGTTGAATGCGGACAACCATATTTTCCTGAGCCAGCTGACCTTCGGTGATCGCGTCGAGGGCAACGGCATCAGCCATCTGCCGGTGAAGCTGGCGGTGGCCCTGCTCAAGGACTCGCGAGGCAATATCGATGTCGATATTCCGGTGACCGGTTCGCTGAGCGATCCGCACTTCAGTTTCGGCAGCCTGATCTGGCACGCCTTCGTGAACCTGATCGGGCGTGCAGTCACCTCGCCATTCCGGCTGATCGCCTCGGCGATGGGCGGCAACCATCAGGATCTCGGTTATGTGGAGTTCGCGCCGGGCTCGAACGTGCTCGATGCCCAGGCGCAGGAACGGCTGACCCAGATCGCCAAGATCCTCACCGAGAAGCCATCGCTGAGCCTCGACATCATTGGCCGGGCAGACCCCCAGTTCGACGAGAACGGCTTGCGCAAAGTCATGATGCAGCAGCTGATCACGCACGAGCTGGCCAAGGACCAGGGTGGTGACGAGAGCGATGTTTCCGTCCTGTCCAAGCTCAGTCCTGATGACTACAACAAATACCTCAGCAAGGCTTACAAGCATGCCAAGTTTTCCAAGCCGCGCGACCTGATCGGCCTGACCAAGTCGCAGCCGCCGGGCGTGATGGAAAAACTGTTGCAGGCTAATGTGACGGTCGACCAGGATGCCTTGCGTCATCTTGCCGAACGTCGTGCCGACGCAGTTCGCCAATGGCTGCGCGGCAAGGTCGACGACAAGCGCGTGTTCGTCTCGGCACCCAAGCTGGATGCCAAGGGTATCGACGACAAGGGCAAGACCACGCGCGCCGATTTCGGCTTGCACTGACCATGTCGGAGGCCCAACAGCCCTCGCGGTGCTGTCAATGGTTTTCCGCTGCCGGCGAAAGGCTCACAATGGGCGCTTTCCCCGCATGCGGAACCCACCATGAGCTACCCCGGCCAGACGCGTTACACCAGCGAACTCGAATCCATACGCGAGCAGGGCCTGTTCAAGGCCGAGCGCATCATCACCTCGCCGCAGTCCGCCGAGATTGAGCTGGAAGGCGGTCGCAAGGTGCTGAACTTCTGCGCCAACAACTACCTCGGCCTGGCCGACAACGCGGAAGTGATCCAGGCCGCGAAAGACGCGCTTGATACGCACGGCTTCGGCATGGCCAGCGTGCGCTTCATCTGCGGCACCCAGGATCTGCACAAGCAGCTGGAGGCGAAGATCGCCGACTTCTTCGGCACCGAGGACACCATCCTCTACGCCGCCTGCTTCGACGCCAACGGCGGCCTGTTCGAACCGTTGCTGGGCGAGGAGGACGCGGTCATCTCCGACGCGCTGAACCACGCCTCGATCATCGATGGCATTCGCCTGTGCAAGGCCAAGCGTTTTCGCTATGCCAACAGCGACATGGCCGACCTGGAAGCCCAGCTCAAGGCTGCTGACGCCGCCGGTGCGCGCACCAAGCTGATCACCTCGGATGGCACGTTCTCGATGGACGGCTTCATCGCACCGCTGGATCAGATCACCGCACTGGCCGCGAAATACAACGCGCTGGTGCACATCGACGAATGCCACTGCACCGGCTTCCTCGGCGACACCGGCCGTGGCGCTGCCGAAGTACACGGCGTGATGGACAAGATCGACATCTTCACCGGCACACTGGGCAAGGCGCTGGGCGGCGCGCTTGGCGGCTTCACCACCGGCCGCAAGGAAGTGATCGAGATGCTGCGTCAGCGTTCACGCCCGTACCTTTTTTCCAATTCGCTGCCACCGCACGTGGTCGCGGCAGCGATCAAGGTCTTCGACATGCTTGCCAGTGCGGGCGACTTGCGCAACATGCTCAAGGAAAACACCCGTTATTTCCGCGAAGAGATGAGCAACGCCGGCTTCGACATCAAGCCGGGCGTGCATCCGATCGTGCCGGTGATGGTCTATGACGCGAAGAAGGCTCAGGCGATGGCTGCCGGACTGCTGGAAGAAGGCATCTACGTCACCGGCTTTTTCTATCCGGTGGTGCCGCAGGGTCAGGCGCGCATCCGCACCCAGATGAGCGCCGCGCATACACGCAAGCATCTGGATCACGCGATTGCCGCATTCACCAAGGTTGGTCGCCAGCTGGGCGTGATTGGCGCGTAACCGTTCAAGCCACCCTATGGAAGCGGCTGAAGCCGCTTCCATAGAACAGGACGATCAAGCTGCGCTCTTGCTGCGCGTATCGAGCGCCCGAACTTCATCTGCAGTGAGCTGACGCCACTGCCCTTTCGCCAGTTCGCCCAACACCTGCGGCCCGATCGCCACCCGGATCAAACGCAGCACGTCGAAACCCAATGCGGCCAGCAAACGGCGGATATGTCGGTTGCGGCCTTCGTCCAATACCACTTCGAGCCACGCATTTTTCTCGCCTACGCGCAGTAGCGTCGCCCGCGTGGCTTTCAGAAAATCACCGGCATCGTCGACCCCGGCTTGCATCTTCGCCAGAACGGCAGCGTCCGGCTGGCCAGCCACCTGCACGTGATAGGTCTTGTCCAGATGGGTGACAGGATCGGTGATGCCAGCTGCCCAGAGGGTGTCGTTGCTGAGCAGCAATAATCCCTCGCTGGCCTTGTCCAGGCGGCCCACCGGTCCCAGCCAGGGCAGCCCGGCGGCGGCTAGCGCGGTATAGACCGTCTCGCGGCCATGCTCATCGGCCGCACTGACGACCAGTCCGCGTGGTTTGTTGAACATCACATAGACGCGTTCGGCCGATTTCACCGCGTTGCCATCGACGGCAATCCGCTGTCGATCCAATTGTGTCGGGTGATAGGGATCACGTATCACCCGCCCGTCCAGACTTACCCTGCCCTCGCGTACCCATTGCTCGGCCTGGCTGCGCGAACATGCCCCCAGCTTGGATAAAACTCTTGCCAAGCCATGCCGCGGTGCATGAGTCGTGGATGCTGTCGTGCGTGCAGAACGGATAGGTGGGCGAGACATCCGGCTAGGGTATAAGCCGGACGCCTGCAGCGACAAGGATTCCGTGATGTTGCGCGTCATGGATCAGTGTCGAGTAGCGGATATGCCGCATTCGGAATGACAGCCAAAAAAAACCCGGCCGAAGCCGGGTTTTTTCATACTGCGTTACTCAGGTTCGATTACTGCTGAACCTGCAGCTCCGTACGACGGTTCTGGGCGCGACCGGCATCCGTGGCGTTGTCGCCAATCGGATCGTTCTTGCCGTGACCGATCGGTCCTTCCAGACGGCTGGCGTCGATACCATGGCTGGTCAGGTAGCTATACACGATCTGTGCACGGCGCTCCGACAGGCTCTGGTTGTACGCATCGGTACCCTTCGAGTCGGTGTAACCAGCAACCGTCACGTGCACCTGCGGGTAACGCTGCAGGGTGTCGACGGCCTGATCCAGAACCGACAGCGAGTCCTTGGTCGGCTCAGCCAGCGACTTCACGATGTTCGTCTCACCCTTCTTCGGGCGGTCGAACTTGAAGTTCACGCCGCGCAGGTCGATCACAACCTTCTGCGGGCAGCCGTCCGGACCCACGACCGTGCCTTCCGGCAGGTTCGGGCACTTGTTGTCGCAGAGGTTCACGCCGTTGACGATGGTCTTCGAGCAGTCAGGAGCAGCCGGGGCCGGAGCCGGGGCAACCGGAGCTGCTGCCGGGGCGCCAAAGCGCGAAACGATGCTCAGGCCGAGGAACTGATCACCATAGCCGTTGCGGGCCGGGTTGGTCTTGTCGTCCCAGTCGTAGCGGTAGCCGGCTTCCACACGGATATCCGTGCTGTCGGTGACCGACTTCGATACACCAACACCCAGTTCGGCAGCCGGTGACCAGCCGCTCGCATAGATGCTCTGGTGATGGCTACCCATCACGCCAGCCAGCAGGTATGGACGCCAAGCGTTCCAGTCGCCAGCATAGAAGCGGGCGGCTGCACCGACGTTGGTGCTGGCCCACGAATCCTGGCTGTGACCGCTTACGCCAGGACCGGCACCCTCAACAACAACGTTGTCGATCTTCCGCTTGGTGCGGTCAACGAACGCGTCGATCGAGATGTTTGGAGTGAAGAAACGACCAAAGCCCAGGCCGTAATAGAACTGACGGCTGTTGGTGTCGCGCTTGTCGTCGTTGTAGTAACCGCCGATGGTCGGCGCAATGTACCAACGACCATCAAAGGTCGAGGTCATCGTATCGGTTGTGGTAGTAGTAGTGGTGGTGGTGCTGGCCGGAGCCGTGGCGTCCTGCGCATGAACGGCACCTACGCCGCCCAGGGCCAGCGCGATCAGAAAATACAAGCCCTTACGTTTCATCAGGTGTCTCCTCATTTATTAGATTTTTTCGCGTCCGTTCAATCCCAACCGGAAATCGCGCGTCAGAACTGAATACGTCATTCAGAGCTTTTAAAGCCCCTGCTTGGCGTTCATGCGACAAGCGAAGGGGAGTGTAGCAAAATCGTTAAGTCAATGACACTTTAACATATTGACTACCAGACCCCAGTGAGCGTTTGTTCAGGAAAGCCCTCTGGCAATCAAAATCTGGCGGCTCAACTCTAACGTGCGGTTCTGGTTGCGATCTACAACTTACGATATCCGATTTTCATGAATTTACGGAAGTGGCGGAGTTTCGTGACAAGTTCGGTGCCAACCGCCGCCCTCGCCCTGCCTTAATGTTCCACTCACATCGTCTTTACAACGTGAAGAGACCCAGGAACTCCTGCACCGGCATCGCATCGAGCTTCGCCGGGTCCTGCGTCGCCGCCAGGATTGCCTTGACCTGGTGCGCCGGCAGATGGCCCTGCATGGCAGCCTCGAACTTCTTCAGCAACAGCGGGATACCCTCGGCACGACGCTTGCGATGGCCGATCGGAAAATCGATCGAAACCTTGTCCGTGCTGCTCCCATCCTTGAAAAACACTCGCAATGAATTGCCAATGTAACGCTTGGCCGGGTCGAAATAATCCTTGGTGAACTGCGGATTCTCGACGACGGTCATTTTGTCGCGCAGCGCATCGATACGCGGATCGGCGGCCACATTATCGTTATAGTCACTGGCCACCAGACGACCGAAGATCAGTGGCACGGCAACCATGTACTGGATGCAATGATCGCGATCGGCGTAGTTCGCCAGCGGGCCGGTCTTGTCGATGATGCGGCAACCGGCCTCCTGGGTCTCGATGACGATTTTCTCGATCTGATCGAGCTTGCCTGCCACCTGGGTATGCAGCTGCATGGCGCATTCCACTGCAGTCTGCGCGTGGAACTCGGCCGGGAAGCTGATCTTGAAGAGGACGTTCTCCATCACGTAGCTGCCGAACGGGCGTTCGAACTCGAACGACTTGCCCTTGAACGCAACGTCGTAGAAACCCCAGGTCTTCGCGCTCAGCGCCGACGGATAGCCGACCACGCCGCGATAAACCGCATTGATCGCATGGGTGACTGCGCGACGGCAGGCATCGCCAGCGGCCCAGCTCTTGCGCGGACCAGTGTTCGGCGCATGGCGGTAGGTGCGCAACGCACCGTTGTCGATCCAGCTGTGCGACACAGCGGTAGTGATCTGCTCTTTGTCGCCACCGAGCATCGCGGTAGCGACCGCGGTGGATGCGAGGCGCACCAGGATCACATGGTCCTGACCGACCCGGTTGAAGCTGTTCAACAAGGCGTAGCAGCCCTGGATTTCGTGTGCCTTGATGGCGTAGCCCAGCACGTCACGAACGGTCAGCGGGGTGCCACCTTCGCGTTCCGCCTTGCGGCTGAGGTAATCGGCCACGGCGAGGATCGCACCGAGGTTGTCCGACGGATGGCCCCACTCCGCCGCCAGCCAAGTGTCGTTGAAATCGAGCCAGCGGACCTGCGTGCCGATCGCAAATGCCGCCTGCACCGGATCCAGCTCATGGCTGGTACCCGGCACGCGAGCGCCACCTGGCAGGTTCGCGCCCGGAACGACCGGGCCGAGGTGCTTGACGCACTCGGGAAATTTCATGGCCATCATGGCCGTGGCCAGCGAGTCCAGCAGCATGTAGCGCGCGGTGGCGTAGGCTTCCTTCGAATCGATCCGGTAATCGGCCACATAGTTGGCGATGTCGACCATCGGCTGGTCGGGATCGGGACGTTTGGCGGAGCGGATATCATGCGCACTCATGAGTGCTCGTCTCCTGGCAACAGGGAAACCATCATAGTGTCTGATGGTTCCAACCTATCGCGTGACGCAAAGCTTGTCGAAGTTGCCCAACCATGTCGCGTGACAGAAGTTAGTCCCTCCGACCCTTGCGGGCTCACCCCGCTGGCACGCGTACCCAGCCTTCCATCAGCACGCGCGCGCTTCGGCTCATGATCGCCTTGGTAACGGTCCATGTACCGTCAACCAGTGCCGCCTCAGCGCCCACCCGCAACGTCCCCGACGGATGGCCAAAGCACACCGCCTGGCGCTCACCACCGCCTGCCGCCATATTTACCAGCGTGCCTGGAATGGCCGCTGCGGTGCCGATGGCCACCGCCGCAGTACCCATCATGGCGTGATGCAGCTTGCCCATCGACATCGCACGCACGAGCAGGTCGACGTCGCCCGCCGTCACCGGCTTGCCACTCGAGGCGACGTAATCGGCCGGCCTGGCGACGAAGGCCACCTTGGGCGTGTGCTGGCGAGTGGCGATCTCGTCGAGCGAACCGATCAGGCCCATGCGCAACGCGCCGTGCGCGCGAATGGTCTCCAACATCGCCAGCGCCTTGGCATCGCTGTTAATGGCGTCCTGCAGCTCGGTGCCGGTGTAGCCGATCGCAGAGGCCTCGACGAAGATCGTGGGAATGCCGGCGTTGATCATGGTCGCCTTGAGCGTGCCGACACCCGGCACCTCCAGGTCGTCGACCAGATTTCCGGTGGGGAACATCGCCCCACCCGCGCCCTCTTCCTCGGCGGCCGGATCCATGAACTCCAGTTGCACTTCGGCTGCCGGGAAAGTCACACCGTCCAGCTCGAAATCACCGGTTTCCTGCACCGCGCCGTCGGTCATCGGCACATGGGCAATGATGGTCTTGCCGATGTTGGCCTGCCAGATGCGCACGGTGGCAATGCCGTCGCGCGGCAGGCGCGCCGGATCGATCAGGCCACCCGCGATGGCGAACGGGCCGACCGCCGCCGACAGGTTGCCGCAGTTGCCGCTCCAATCGACGAAGGCCTGGTCGATGGCCACCTGACCGAACAGGTAATCCACGTCATGGTCCGGGCGACTGCTCCTGGACACGATCACCGTCTTGCTGGTGCTGGAGGTGGCGCCACCCATGCCGTCGATCTGCTTGCCGTAGGGATCGGGACTACCGATCACGCGCTGCAGCAGCGCATCACGTGCGGGACCCGGCATCCGCGCCAGCTCGGGCAGGTCCTCAAGGCGGAAGAACACGCCCTTGCTGGTGCCGCCGCGAAGGTAGGTAGCGGGAACGCGGATCTGAGGAAGCTGTGCCATGTAGATATGGTCCTGTAGTGACTAGGCAGCACCCGCATTCATGCAAGCGCAGCCGCGTGGCATCGCCCGCGGATCTGCAAGCGGTCAGGCCGCCTGCGAGGCCTCGAGGAAGTCCTGCGCGAAGCGCTGCAGCACGCCGCCCGCCTCGTAGATCAAAATTTCCTCGGCGGTATCGAGGCGGCAGATCACCGGCACCTCGACGCGTTCGCCGTTCTTGCGATGGATGACTAGTGTGAGATCTGCGCACGGCGTGCGCGCACCGACCACGTCGAAGGTCTCGCTGCCGTCGATGCCCAGCGTCTTGCGGCTGGTGCCGGGCTTGAACTCCAGCGGCAGCACGCCCATGCCGACCAGGTTGGTGCGGTGGATGCGCTCGAAGCCTTCGGCCGCGATCGCTTCCACGCCCGCCAGGCGCACGCCCTTCGCCGCCCAGTCGCGCGAGGAGCCCTGGCCATAGTCGGCGCCGGCGATCACGATCAACGGCTGCTTGCGCTCCATGTAGGTCTCGATCGCTTCCCACATGCGCATGACCTTGCCTTCCGGCTCCACACGGGCCAGCGAACCCTTCTTCACTTCGCCATCGACTACGGCCATTTCGTTGACCAGCGTGGGGTTGGCGAAGGTGGCACGCTGCGCGGTCAGGTGGTCGCCGCGATGGGTCGCGTACGAATTGAAGTCCTCTTCCGGGAGGCCCATCTTGGCGAGGTACTCGCCCGCGGCGCTGTTGAGCATGATCGCGTTGGACGGCGACAGGTGGTCGGTGGTGATGTTGTCGCCGAGCACCGCTAGTGGACGCATGCCCTTGAGTGTGCGCTCGCCCGCAAGGGCACCTTCCCAGTACGGCGGACGGCGGATGTAGGTGCTCTGCGCGCGCCAGTCATACAGCGGCGCGGCGCTCGTGCCGGTGCTCCCCGTGCGCGCGAACATCGGGTCGTAGACCTTGCGGAACTGCTCGGGCTTCACGCTGGAGGATACGATCGCGTCAATCTCTTCGTCGCTCGGCCAGATGTCCTTGAGCGTCACCGACCGACCGTTGGCGTCGATGCCAAGCACGTCCTTCTCGATGTCGAAGCGGATGGTGCCGGCGATGGCGTAGGCCACCACCAGCGGCGGCGAGGCCAGGAAGGCCTGCTTGGCATACGGATGGATGCGACCGTCGAAGTTGCGGTTGCCGGACAGCACGGCGGTGGCGTACAGGTCGCGATCGATGATTTCCTGCTGGATCGCCGGATCGAGTGCGCCGGACATGCCGTTGCAGGTGGTACACGCGAACGCGACGATGCCGAAGCCGAGCTGCTCCAGCTCGGACAACAGGTTCGCCTCTTTCAGGTACATCTCCACCGCTTTGGAGCCGGGGGCGAGCGAGCTCTTCACCCACGACTTGCGGGTGAGACCGCGCGCGTTCGCGTTGCGCGCCAGCAGGGCCGCCGCGATCACGTTGCGCGGATTGCTGGTATTGGTGCAGCTGGTGATGGCGGCGATGATCACCGCGCCATCGGGCATCTGGCCCGGCTGTTCCGTCCACTCACCGGCGATGCCGCGCGCAGCGAGATCAGACGTGGGCAGGCGCTTGTGCGGGTTGGACGGGCCAGCCATGTTGCGCACCACCGAAGACAGATCGAATGTCAGAGTGCGCTCGTAGTGCACGGCGGTAAGCGTGTCGGCCCACAGGCCTGCGACCTTGGCGTAGGTTTCCACCAGCTTGACCTGTTCGTCGCTGCGGCCGGTGAGGCGCAGGTAGTCGATGGTCTGGCCGTCGATGAAGAACATCGCGGCGGTGGCACCGTATTCGGGCGCCATGTTGGAGATGGTCGCGCGATCGCCGAGCGTGAGGCTGCCCGCGCCTTCGCCGTGGAACTCCAGGTACGCGCCGACCACCTTTTCCTTGCGCAGGAACTCGGTGAGTTCAAGCACGATGTCGGTGGCGGTGATGCCGGGCTGCCGCTTGCCGGTGAGCTCCACGCCCACGATGTCGGGCAGGCGCATCCACGAGGCACGGCCGAGCATCACGCTCTCCGCCTCCAGACCACCGACGCCGATGGCGATCACGCCGAGCGCGTCCACGTGCGGCGTATGGCTGTCGGTGCCCACGCAGGTGTCCGGAAAGGCCACGCCCCTGCCTTGATCATCGTGTTGCACCTGGATCACCGGCGACATCTTCTCCAGGTTGATCTGGTGCATGATGCCGTTGCCCGGCGGGATCACGTCGACGTTCTCGAACGCCTTCTTGGTCCAGTTGATGAAGTGGAAGCGGTCCTCGTTGCGGCGATCCTCGATCGCACGGTTCTTCGCGAACGCGTTCGGGTCGAAACCGCCGCACTCCACCGCCAGCGAGTGATCGACGATCAACTGCACCGGCACCACCGGGTTCACCTTGGCCGGGTCGCCGCCGCGTTCGGCAATCGCATCGCGCAGGCCGGCCAGGTCCACCAGCGCCGTTTGGCCGAGGATGTCATGGCACACCACACGCGCCGGGAACCAGGGAAAATCGCGATCGCGCTTGCGCTCAATGAGCTGCTTGAGCGACTCGGTGAGGATTGCTGGATCGCAACGGCGCACCAGATTCTCGGCGAGCACGCGCGAGGTATATGGCAGCGCGTCATAGGCGCCCGGCTGGATCGCCTCCACGGCGGCATGCGCATCGAAATAATCCAGCGACGTGCCGAGGAGGGGTTGGCGGTAGACAGTATTCATAAATATCAAGAACCTTAGAGATAAACGCCCGGCTGACCTCAGGCCGACACTCGGCGCGCGCGCCACTGTTCGATCGGCACGTGTGGCCAGTTTCGTGGGCCATGGCCGCGCACGCCCGGGCGGATGGAAGTGGCGCCCGCGCGCGTCCAACAGCTGGAGTACCCGTGCCGGCGACCAAGGCGTAGTTTCACCCGTGACAAAGGCACGATCGAGAAATTGCACTAGCTAGCTCGTCATTGTAACGCACCCTCCCTGGCGTGACCCAGCCTGGGCCTGCATTCGCGCCCCAAATCCAGGGCCGTGATTCGCGCCTCTTCGTGGTTCCATCGGGCGTGCTCATCAAAAGCTTGGTCAGGCCGTACGGCAGGAACATGGTGCCAGGCAAGAGGCGTGGCAACCGGCGACGGAGCCGAGGCAAAGGGGCACGCTCATGCTTGGCCCGGTGTCACCACAGTCGAGTGCCTTAACCGTGTCAGCGAGGTACGCGCTCGCCACTCGACCGCCGATAATTTTGTTGAAAACAGGAAATTGTGGAAGGCGACAGACGGTACGTGTTCCCGACACGTTGTAGTCGAAGAAGGCCTTTCCTCAAGGGGGTTTGGCTTGACTGGTATGCATGACGGCATCGAGAATGCACGAATACTGATTCCCAAAAGGGAGTAGTTCCCGACGCAGGCTCGCCTGCATCGGTGTGGTGATCGTCAACACGAGCGACGCTTCGCTCCGGTCACCTCGGCAGTCATGCTGCGAACGAGACTTTTGCGGTAGTCACGGGCCACGCGCGCCCGCGTCTGCTGCATTGTCTTACGCGCATGGATTCCGCATGAACTTCCTCACTACTGATTTTTTCTCCGACCTGCTGACCATCATCCTGCTCGACCTGGTGCTGGCCGGCGACAATGCCATCGTTATTGCCATGGCAGCCAGTCGCCTGCCCCAGGCGTTGCAGAGAAAAGCGGTGTTCTGGGGCACCTTCGGCGCTGTCGCCGTTCGTTTCGCACTGACTGCCGTGGTGGTCTACCTGTTCAAGCTGCCGGGACTGATGCTGGTTGGTGGCCTTCTGCTGCTGCCGATCGCCTGGAAACTGCTGCGCCACGACAGTGACGGTAATCCGGCGATAAGTGCCACCAGCACGTTCGGGAGTGCACTGCGCACGATCATCGCCGCCGACGCCTTGATGGGCCTGGACAACGTGCTGGCGATCGCTGGCGCGTCGAGTGGGCAGCTCGGACTGGTCATCCTCGGCCTGCTGATCAGCGTGCCGTTGGTGGTCTGGGGCTCAACGCTGATCCTGAAACTGATTGGCCGTTACCCGATCATCATGTACCTCGGTGCTGGTGCGATTGCGTTCACGGCCAGCCGGATGATCACGCACGATCACCTGCTGAATGGCTGGTTCGAGGTACACGGCTGGCTGAACTGCATAGTCGATGTAATGCTGGTACTGGGCATCTGCGGCGGCGGCTGGCTGAAGCAGCGGCGGCGCCGCGCATCGTTGCCATCGACGAACTGAAGTCAACCAAGCCAATGCATTACCATCCGGCAGACTCAGCGCCCTGAACCCAACAACAAGCGCGCTCGGCACTGGCGCCGTACATGCCCTCATCCGGAGTTTCCATGAAGCTTTACTACATGCCCGGCGTCTGTTCGCTGGCCGACCACATCGTACTGGAATGGATCGGCGAGCCTTACCAGATCGAGGAAGTGCCACGCACCGAGTTGCGTTCACCGGAATACCTGAAACTCAATCCCGATGGAGTGGTGCCCGTGCTGGTCGATGACGATGGCTGGGTACTGACCGAGAACATCGCGATCCTCAATTACCTTGCCGATCGCTTCCCTGCGGCAGGGCTCGGCGGCGACGGTTCACCGCGTGGTCGCGCCGAGGTCAATCGCTGGCTCGGCTTCCTCAACTCCGACGTGCACCCGGCGTTCAAACCGCTGTTCCGACCGGAGCGCTTCATTGCCGATACGGCCCAGCACGCCGAGTTGCAAGACACGGCACGGTCGAAGTTGCGCAACTATTTCGAACGACTGAATGCACAGCTGGCAAACCAGGACTGGCTGGTCGGTACACGTTCGATCGCCGATCCCTATCTGTTCGTGGTGCACCGCTGGGCCAGGGCGAAGGCAGTCGACCTGCACGGTCTCGATCACCTCGAGCGCTTTGTCCATCGCATGCATGCCGATACCGGCGTCAGGGCCGCCATGCAGGCCGAAGGGCTATAGGCCAAGGTGGGCAACCTTCGCGGCAAGCCAGTCGCATGCCCCGTCTGGCCGGCTCATCAGTACAGCGTCGGCACCCGCACCGTCACGAGCACATCGGGCGTATCGCGGGTGACGCCGGCACCGAGTGTGAAATTGATCGTCCGCTTGGGGTTCAAACGATAGGAACCGCCGATCAGCAGTTGGCCCAGCCAGACCTTGGTCGAACCGGGTACGGTCTGGCCCATCTCTTTGGTGACGCCAATAAAACTCTGGTCATAGCCGATGCTCAGCGAGGCCTTGTCGTTCAGGGCAAAGCCCATGCCAATGCTCACATCGGCGACATTGCCGATACTCACATTGCCGAGGTACTGCTTGCCCAACACCAGGTTTTCCCATACCCCGTGTCGTTCGACGTTGTACAGGTAGCTGATGTTGCCGAAGAACACCACCGGATCGGAAGGAAGCAGCCAGGTCAAACCTGGTTGCAAGGAGTAGAAACCGGAGCCGGTAGGCAATTCCAGTGGAAGACCCGTGCCGGTGACGTCTTCCACACAACGCTGCTGACAGTCGGTCGTCACCTGGAAAGGATCGGTTCCCGTGCGTGATTTGAAACGGAACCAACCGACGTAGTACGGCTTGTCCGCACCGCCGTCATTGAACTGGTAGCGCGCGGTCGCCTCGATGTCGCCGAGGCCGCTGCCGCTGGAACTCAATACATTGTTCGTGGCCGCACCGGTGAAGACCTCGCGGCTGACGATGTTGCTCCCGTCCCATACATAAGGCACGCGCACCTCGACCTCGAGGCGATTGGTGATTCCGTAGCGCGCGGTAAGCGTGGTGGTCTGGGTGGTGGTCCGCACCGTGCGGATATCGATCAGACCGATCAGGATGGCAGGAATGATGGTGTAGCCGATCAGGTCGACCTGATCGGCGGAGGAGTAGCCGAACTGATACGACGGCTCGATCACGATGTGGCCCTTGGGGGTCAGTACGCCCGGCTGATTGGTGATCGGTGCGACCTCGGGGGGACGGGTATCCGTCGGCGGCGCTACCCCGACCGGCGGTGAATTCGTGGCACTGACTTGCTGCGTGGCATCGGCATCCGGCATCGGCAGTGTCGATGCACTGGCGCTGCCGGTATTCAGATTGCCGCCACGCTCCTGGGCGAGTACATCCATCCCCACCGCATGGCGCAAGCTCTTGTAGTCGGCTTCCTGCTGGGCGAGCTGCTTCCGCATCGCGTCGAGTTGTGCCACCTGCGCATCAATCTGACTGCGCATCGCATCGATCCGCGCGTCCTGCGCCTGCAGTTGCTTGCGGATCACCGTAGAAGACGCCGCAGAAGGTGTTGTAGAAGATGCCGTGCCATCGGACCCCGACGACGGCGCTGGCGTGGGTGCCTCCTGCGCACCCGCCCAACCGCCGAACAGGATCAACCCAGCACAGCCCGCCGAGTACATCCACCGCCTGCGTTTGCGCTCCACTACAGTTCCCCTTGCCAAACCGAGGTGAATGAAATCTTTGGCGCTGACATGGCCCGCGCAGGCAACGGCACAGGCATGCTCAATGCCCAAGCGACAGCGATAGTTGTTGTGCTGCCTGCAAGGTGCTCTGCAGGTTCAGCTCATGGAGTACTTCCAGCGTGTTCACCGAAATGTTGAGTGTGGTGAGGGTGCTAATGGACTGGTTATTCAACGAGTTCTGGATGACCGTCGCCAAGCCAGCGTTCTGGATCGGTGAAGATGAAGCGGTGGGGTTGCCCGGCCCGTTCTGCACGAAGTTCACGGTGCTGAGCACCGACGCCAATGCGGTCGCTTGCTGGGCGGTGATTTGCCCGATATTCGGGATATTGATGCTGGTGGACGTCACCAGATTGCCGTTGATGTACGCCAATTCCTGGATGCCGAGCGATGCCACCAGGCCATCGCCGAAGTCAAAGCCACCACGCACTTCATCAAGCCTGGCATAACTGACCGGCTGCCCCAGGCCGGCGATGTCCGGCTGCGCATGGGCGACAGCCACACTCCCATCTGCCGCTACGCCGGCTGGAAGCGACGAGGCCTGTCCCCCCGCCTCACCCGCTCCCTCTCCAGGCACGGCATGCACGACACCGGCACTCCCGAGCAGGCAGAGTGGCAGGACAATACGGAAACCACTTATCAATTTGTTTTGCATTTCATCATCTCAATACTGCCCAGGCCCGAACTTCGGCATGGTGAGGTAGTCCATCAAGCGTCGGTCAACACCTGCGCTCATTGGCGCGAACGGTGCCGCACGCCAGTCACTCACCGTGTTGAAGCGCGCGAGATCGCGCCGGTCGTGGATCACGAACAGCAATTTGTCCTTCCACAGCTTGTCGAAGCGGTCACGCGGGATCGAACGCGTGCCCAGGGCGGGATCGCCGATCAGCACGCGGCCGTAGAGCAAGCCCTTGATCACCACGAAATGGTGGTAGCCCTTGTCTTCGATCAGCGCGATCGCTGGCAGGTGCTCCTGTGCGAGCTTCTCCAGCGGGACGCGGAATCCGTCGGCCTCGAATCCATTGGCCTGCAGAAACTGCTTGATATCCAGCAGCGAGAATCCTTCCTTGTTGATCTTCGCGCGGTTGCCGTGCGCATACATCTGCGCGAACGCCGTCTGCTCGCTGAGCGGATAGCCGTATTGGTAGGTCAGCAAGGTGGCCACCGCCGCCGAGCCGCAGCTGAAGTCGTATTTCTGCCGGATGGTGTTCCTGAATTTGGCTTCTTTCAGGGTAGTCAGGTGCAAGCTGTAGTTCTGCCCTACCCCATTGTTGATCACTACCGTGGCGGCCAGCAGGCCACCGGGGCATGCCAACGCAAACATGATCGCAAGCGATGGCAGCAGCTTTTTCATTGCTTGAACTGCACGTTGACGATAACGCCGTTCTGGATCAGCACGTTGTTGCCGGTATTCTGGATGACCGTCGACAACCCCGCCGCGCCACTGAAAGAATCCGCGCTGATCGCATTCGCGCCGGTCACCACCTGCGTCGCACTGTTGCCTGTCACTGCACCGGTGATGTTCTGGTTGTTATGGATGTTCGTGCCGCCGCTGTATTGACCCAGGGTATCGGCGCTCACTGCCAGCCCCAAGCCATCGACATACATCGGATGTGCAGGGGCAGTAACAGCCACCTGCTGTTGCTGACCAACCACATGCTGCGTGGCGCTGGCGCTCCCGGGTGGGTTCGAAGCAACCGCCCACGCGGGCACCCCAGCGAAGCACAGCACCATCACCCTCATCACGGGCCTCATGAAGGACATGACACCTCTCCGATTGCGTTTGGCGCATCAAAAACGACTGCGTATCGACCGGTCGCGTACAGTGGCCGGTCGATACGCACAGCAAAGTGGGGCGATGCGTGCTCCACCCTGCTGATCAGCCGTCACTCACTCAATGGCCACCCAGAGTCAGATTGGCTTGGACAGTCACGCCCTGCTGGATAAGAGCAGCTGCGCCACTGTTCTGGGCAATCGTCGTGATGCCTGCGGCCGCGGCCGCCGTGCTGTCCATGGTGTTGGACATGTCGAAGCTGCCAGCATCGGCTGCCGCGGTTCCGCCGTTACCGCCGTTACCGCCAGAAGCACCGGTTCCCGCACCGCCCATGCCTGCGCCTCCGGCCCCGCCAGCACCACCAGCACCACCTTCGCTGGCGACTTCACCGCTGGTACCGCCCGTCGCAGAGGAATTGCCGCTGGTAGCGCTCGCGCTTCCAGCCGTATTGCTGCCGCCCGTGCTGCTACCACCGGCACCGCCCGTAGCTCCACCCGTACCAGCATGATGGCTGGCATTGGCCCAGGCATCACCACCGTCGCTACCGTAGGCACCCGCGCCCGCCGCAACACTGGCTGCGCCAGCATCGCCGCTGCTGGCACCCGACCCGCCGGCACGACCGCTCTTGGCGAACGCGTCACCGCCGCTACCGCCGCTGCCGCCCTTGCCACCAGGGCCATTGCCGCCGTTGCCGCTACCGCCCCTGCCGCCACGTGCTCCATTCGCGTTGCCGTTATTCACGGCGCTGTTGCCAATGCCCCACACCGAGACATCGCTGACCGAACCTTCGAGATCGCTATTGGCTACTGCGACGGTCTTGTTGAATGAATCGCTGACTGTGGCGTTGGCGGTCGCACCGTTGTCGGCTGCGGCGGTTCCCAAGCCGGAGCTCTGCACATCGCTCAGGCTTACATTCTTGGTAACGGTCTTGGTATTCGTACTCGAGTTGGTATGCGTACTCGAATTCGTGTTGCCCTGATTCGAATTGTTGTTGTGGTTGTTGTCGGCCATGGCCGGGAGAGCAAGTCCCAAACCAAGCATCAGTGCCGTGAAAAGAAGAGTCTTGCGCATAAGGAGATTCCTCCCGGACTACCGCGATGACCCCCTGCTTTGCTTTGCATGTACATCTTTGGCCTTGCATGTACAGCAGCTACGCCCCGCAAACTGCGTGCCATCAGGGGCGCGCTTATGATTTCACGCGCGATTTCTGCAATATCAATCACTTAGCTTCATTCTTGCCCGACAAATTTCGACAGGATCAAGCGCATCGGCGAGCAAGGTGAAGCATTCGTGTTACATCCTTTTTTCGTCAAACTCCTCTCATACGACATGTCGTTCAAAAACATTTCTCCAAAGATCATGGGCTTAAATTAAAAATCTACAATTATTCTGAGGTTGTATCACTCGTGTTACATCAATCACCAATGCGTCGCACTAGCGACCGTAGCCCATCGCCATTAACCCAACAAAAAGAAAGGGGCCTTGCGGCCCCTTTCTTTTTGATTGTCGCTCCCTTCGGATCAGCGCTTGTCGATCGGCACGTAGGCCTGGTCTTCCGGACCGGTGTAGTTCGCGCTGGGACGAATGATCTTGCCGTCCTCGCGCTGCTCGATCACGTGTGCACTCCAGCCTGAGGTGCGCGCAATCACGAACAGCGGCGTGAACATCGCGGTGGGTACGCCCATCATGTGGTACGCGCTGGCCGAGAACCAGTCGAGGTTGGGAAACATCTTCTTGACGTCGCCCATCACCTTCTCGATGCGTTCGGATACCTCGAACAGGGTCGGGTTGCCGCCGTCGGTGCACAGCTTGCGCGAGATCTCCTTGATGATCTCGTTGCGCGGATCGGACACCGTGTACACCGGGTGGCCGAAGCCGATGATGATTTCCTTGCGCTCGACGCGTGCGCGGATATCGGCCTCCGCATCATTGGCACTGCGGTAGCGCGCGATGATTTCCATCGCCACTTCGTTCGCACCACCATGCTTCGGGCCACGCAACGCACCGATCGCACCGGTCAACGCCGAGTACATGTCCGAACCGGTACCGGCAATCACGCGCGCGGCGAACGTCGAGGCATTGAACTCGTGCTCGGCATACAGCACCAGCGACTTGTCCAGCGCATGAGCATGCAGGTCGCTCGGCTTCTTGCCGTGCAGAAGGTGCAGGAAGTGCGCCGCGATCGAGTCGTCATCGGTCTGTGTCTCGATGCGCTTGCCGTTGTGGCTGAAGTGGTACCAATACAGCAGCATCGAGCCGAAGCTGGCCATCAGGCGGTCGGCGATCTCGCGCGCACCGGTGACGTTGTGGTCGTCCTTTTCCGGCAGCACGGTGCCGAGTACCGAGCAGCCCGTGCGCATCACGTCCATTGGATGGGTAGCAGCCGGCAGCAGCTCCAGCGCAGCTTTCACCGGCGCGGGCAAGCCGCGCAGGCGCTTCAGGCGCGCGCGGTAGTTGTTCAGCTCGGTCCAGTTCGGCAGCACGCCGTGCACCAGCAGGTACGCCACCTCCTCGAAGCAGCCCTTGGCCGCCAGATCGTGGATGTCGTAGCCACGGTAATGCAGGTCATTGCCGCTACGACCGACCGTGCACAGCGCGGTATTGCCCGCCGCCACACCGGACAGCGCGACAGATTTCTTGGCCTTGGGCAGGGTTTGCTCGCTCATCGATAACTCTCCTGAGACTTGCTGATACATGGCGATGCGATGGGCATCGCGCATACGAAAAGAATGGCGCGTTCAGGCCTTCTTGCTGGCGAACAGCGCGTCGAGCCTGTTCTCGAAATCGTGATAGCCGATGCGCTCGTAAAGCTCCTCGCGCGTCTGCATGGTGTCGATCACATTGCGCTGGTGGCCATCGCGGCGAATCGCCGTGTAGACGTTCTCGGCTGCCTTGTTCATCGCGCGGAAAGCCGACAACGGATACAGCACGATGCCAACGCCGGCCGTGCGCAATTCGTCCACGCTGAAGAGTGGCGTGCTGCCGAACTCGGTGATGTTCGCCAGCACCGGCACCCTCACGGCGTCGACGAAGCGGCGATAGGTCGGCAGGTCGTAGGCGGCCTCGGCGAAGATGCCGTCAGCACCCGCCTCGACGCAGGCGACCGCGCGCTCGATCGCGGCATCCACACCATCGACGGCAATCGCGTCGGTCCGTGCAATCAGGAAGAAATCCGGGTCGGTCCTCGCGTCTGCTGCAGCCTTCACGCGGTCAGCCATTTCATCGGCGGATACGATCTCCTTGCCTGGCCGGTGCCCACAGCGCTTGGCGCCGACCTGATCCTCGATGTGGCACGCGGCTGCACCGAACTTGATCAGGCTCTTCACCGTGCGGGCGATATTGAATGCGCTGGGGCCGAAGCCGGTATCGATATCCACCATCAACGGCAGGTCACAGACGTCGGTGATGCGGCGCACATCGGTGAGCACGTCATCCAGCGTATTGATGCCCAGATCCGGCAAACCCAGTGAACCGGCCGCCACGCCACCGCCGGAAAGGTAAATCGCACGATAACCGGCGCGCTTGGCGAGCAGCGCATGGTTCGCGTTGATCGCGCCGATCACCTGCAGCGGCTGTTCCTCCACCAAGGCAGCGCGAAAACGCGCTCCAGGAGATGCGATCTTCGTCATGGGCTGCTCCACGGAAAACATCCATTTTAGCGCACCGGAGCCATGCCCGTGCCCCATGACCTTCGAGGCATCGCATCTAGCTCCCCTGCTCCAGGCCCTGTTCGAGCGCACGACGGATTTCCTCCAGCACCTGCGGATCATCCAGTGTCGACAGGTCACCTGGATCTGCGCCCTGCCGTAGAGCGTCCAAGGCCAGAACAGACGCAGCGCAGCAATGCACCCGACTTTCGTCACTGCGGAAACGACAACGGGTCGGCATGAGCCGGCCCGTTACGAGTCGCTGGATCCCGTGTCACCAGCCATCCATGGCCTGCACGGGATGAAGTCATCCTGACTTCACTTCTTCGCGAACAAATGCTCGACGCCGGCGCGCTCTTCGCGCAGTTCCTTGTCGGTGGCGTCCATGCGGGCACGCGAGAAGTCGTTGATCGCCAGGCCTTGCACGATCGTGTACTTGCCGTCCTTCACGGTCACCGGGTAGCCGTAGATCACGCCCGGCGCGATGCCATACGAGCCATCGGACGGGATGCCCATCGAGACCCAGTCGCCCTCGGCCGTACCCAGCGCCCAGGAGCGCATGTGGTCGACCGCGGCCGAAGCGGCCGAAGCAGCTGAGGAAGCGCCGCGCGCCTTGATGATCGCCGCACCGCGCTGCTGCACGGTCGGGATGAAATCGCTCTCGTACCAGGCCTGGTCGACCAGTGACAACGCCGCCTTGCCGTCCACCGTGGCGTGGTGCAGATCCGGGTACTGGGTGGAGCTGTGGTTGCCCCAGATCGTCATCTTCTTGATGTCGGTGTTGTGCTTGCCGGTTTTCTCGGCGAGCTGGCTCAAGGCGCGGTTGTGGTCGAGGCGAACCATCGCGGTGAAGCACTTCGGATCCAGGTCCGGTGCGTTCTGCTGGGCGATCAGCGAGTTGGTGTTGGCCGGGTTGCCGACCACCAGCACGCGCACGTCACGCTTGGCGTGATCGTTCAGTGCCTTGCCCTGCGGGCCGAAGATGGCGCCGTTGGCTTCCAGCAGATCCTTGCGCTCCATGCCCGGGCCGCGCGGACGCGCGCCGACCAGCAGCGCGTAGTCGACGTCCTTGAAGGCGACGTTGAGGTCATCAGTGGCCACCACGCCAGCCAGCGTCGGGAACGCGCAGTCGTTGAGTTCCATCACCACGCCCTGCAGCGCAGGCAGCGCCGGGGTGATTTCCAGAAGGTGCAGGATCACCGGCTGGTCAGGACCCAGCATGTCACCTGCAGCAATGCGGAACAGCAGCGCATAGCCGATCTGGCCAGCGGCACCGGTAACGGCAACTCGAACGGGGGCTTTCATCGTGGCAACTCCTTGGGAGAATAAGGCAACACCCGCATCCAGCGATGCGGGCTGGAACTGATCGGTCAATTCAACTCGGCAAAGAACTCGGTGATGCGGGCGAGGCCCGGCGCGAGTTGTGCCGTTGGGCAGGTATACGAAATTCGCATCGCGCGTGGCTCGCCGAATGCCGAACCCGGCACACAGGCGACGCCCTTGGCTTCCAGCAAGGCGGCACAGAAATCCACATCGCTGCTGATCTTCGTACCGTTGTGGCTCTTGCCGAATGCCACCGAGATATCCGGGAACGCATAGAACGCACCCTGCGGTCGCGGGCAGATCACGCCGGGGATCGCACTGAGCGCAGCGACCACGGTGTCGCGCTTGCCGGCGAACTCGGCGCATTTCGCCTGCGGGATGTCCTGCGGACCAGAAAACGCTGCCACCGCAGCCGCCGTGATCACTTCGGGAATGCTGGTGATGTGGTTGGAATTGAGCGTGGTCACGGCCTTGGCCACCGACTCCGGTCCGGCGATCAGGCCAACGCGCCAGCCCGGCATGCCGTAGGTCTTGGAGACCGAGTCGACGAAGACCAGCCGTTCTCGCAGCTCGGGCCTGGCGAACACGAAATTGTGGTAACCGATGCCGTCGAACACCATCGAGTTGTAGATGTCGTCGGTGACAATCCAGGTATCCGGATACTTCGCCAGCACGTCGGCCAGCGCAGCGATTTCCTCGCCCGTGTAGACCATGCCGGTGGGATTGGACGGATTGTTGAACAGAAACACTTTCGGCTTGCGCGCCAGCGCCGCCTCAAGCTGCATCGGGGTGAGCTTGTAGTTCTGCTCAGCACCACACGGCATCACATTGACTTTGGCGCCCACGATGTCTGCGATGTCGCGATAGGTGGTCCAGTACGGGGCCGCGAAGCAGATCTCGTCGCCTTCGTCGAGCATGGCCTCGGCCAGGTTGTACAGCACCTGTTTGGCACCGATGCCGATGGAGAGGTTCATGCGGCCGTAGCCACTGAAGCCGAGCGCCTCGATATGTTTCAGGAACGCATCCAACAACGGTTCGGCACCACGGTTGCTGCCGTACTGGCCGGAGTCATGCGACAACGCCTCGCGCGCCGCAGCATACACATGGTCGCCGGGCAGGAAGTTCGGTACGCCAATGGAGAAACTGATGATGTCGCGGCCGGCAGCCTTGAGCTGCTTCGCCTTCTCGGCTATCACCATGATTGCGCTGGGTTTGGCGCGGCCGACACGCTGGGCAAGCTGGGGCATGGGTTCCTCGACGTCAGGGGATGAGGTCAGCAAACCCCCGAATTTTAGCATGCGGCGACGCGGCATTCGGCAGGATCGCAAAAGCTTGCGCGGTCAAATTCCTATGGTGGTATCCAGCCGACTAGTTGCATGATGCGGACGCCGCCGCACCATGTGCACACGGTCGCTGGTGGAATTGGTCAACTCAACAGCAATCCAGGGAGGTAGGCGTCCATGTTCCACCTGATATGGTCCATCATCGTTGGCTTCTTCGTTGGTCTGATTGGCAAATTCGTCCTCGATCACGTTTTCCACGCGAACATACACCTCGGCTTCTGGCTGACAGCCATCGTCGGCATCGTGGGTTCGGTGATCGGTGGTCTGATCGGCAGGATGATCAGCACACCGCCACCCGACTCCAAGTTCCATACGGCCGGCTTCCTGCTGTCAATCCTCGGCGCCATCATCCTGCTGCTGGTTGTGCAGTTCGTCTTCAAGTAATCCCTGCCACCGGCCGAAGCATCGGCATCTACATTTGCAGGCAGCACAAAAGAAATCGGCGGGTAAC
>Ga0302229_10000849_pt1 | contig 23629 bp, 26 predicted proteins | sample II_Palsa_N1_3_FD_193518 | JGI IMG/M metagenome (GOLD analysis project Ga0302229, IMG submission 193518) | Peat permafrost microbial communities from Stordalen Mire near Abisko, Sweden - II_Palsa_N1_3 | ecosystem: Environmental > Terrestrial > Soil > Palsa > Peat permafrost | place: Sweden... | reverse complement strand
GGCCCGGCAGATCGGGCTCCACTCCCCCATCCGGGTCACGTCGGAGATCATGTCGTAGAGGGTCTCCGGCGGGCAGCCGACGACGACCGACTCGGCGTAGCTCAGATCGCTCATGGCCTCAGTATCGTGGCCCGGGCCGCGCCGGGTCACGCTACCGCCGGCCGCCGTCCTCCGCGGTCTCCGGCTGGCGGCTCTGCGGCGTCTTCGTCTTCGGCGTCCGGCCAGGCGGCGGGCGGAACGGGGCGATCGGCTCGACGGGGTGCATGCGGGGCCCGGACCACAGGGCGGGCGGCACGTCCAGGGCGTAGGCGATCGCGTACGCGGCATCCTCGTAGGTGAGCCGCCAGCCGACGAAGTCCGGCCAGGCGTCGGCCGGATCGCGTTCCAGCGGGAAGTCGACCTTTTTGAGCCGCTCCACGGCGTCGAGGAACTCCTCGTAGGTGAGCTGGATCCCGGCGTCGGGGTCGGGCTCCTCGGGAATGTCGAAGCCCATCGCCCGCCCGATCCGGCTGAAGCACAGGAAGCCGCCGCGCAGGCACAGCCGGGCCGGTACGACGGGGGCGGCCTTGGGCGAGAGCGACAGGTACATCGCGGCCGAGTCCAGCACGGCGAGCAGCGCGGTGACCCAGGACGACAGCGGCTGCGGCGAGCGGAACCGCACCAGCGGCAGGTAGGTCGTGTGGCTTTCGGCGACGTCGGCGGCCCAGCGTTCCCACTGGGCGTACAGGGCCGGCATGGTGTCGATGGTGGACACCCCGGAGCCCAGCGCGTAGTGCGTGCGGGCCAGCAGTTCCGGGCCCCACGACGGGACGCCGGCCCGCGCGTTGAGCAGCGCCACCTCGGTCTCCCGCCGGTTGAACGCCCCGTACAGGGTGGGCAGGTAGGCGATCAGCAGAGTGACGATGATCAGCCCGGTCGCGGCGGCCACGAAGACCATCACCGCGGGCGTCGCCCCGGGCGGCTCGTCGAACCCCAGGGTGAACAGCGAGGATCCGGCCGCGATGAACGCGGCCGTCATGTCGTGCTCGAACGGCCAGAGCAGCAGCGCGAAGCCGACGAACGCGGAGACCAGCCAGACGGACAGCTGGGCGAACAGGATAGCCGCGGCCTGGGCGGACAGGATCCGGTCCCGGCGGCGGTAGTCCGCGACGTGCTCGCTGACCATCCGGAACACGATGGTCACGAACTTATCGGACATGCGGGTGAGCCGGCTGCCGACCGACCGCGAGACGATGAGGGCGCCGATGGCACTCCTCCAGACCGTCAGCACCAGGAGGCCGCCAGCCACCGCGGCGATCACGCGGCCGTAGAGCGGCACCAGCATGGGTTCTCCTCGACGGTCGGGCCGGGAAGCCGTGAGCGATGTATGAGCATAGAGTGCCATGGATGCGGCCCAGCCCCTCAGGCCGCCCCGCGCAGGACCGCGCAGAGACGGGCGACGGCCCCGCTGAAGGCGTGCTCGGGCGGCGTGCCGTAGCCCACGATCAGGGCCGGGCGGTCATGCCGTCCCGCGACGCGGTAGGGCGCCAGCGGCGCCACGGCCAGGCCGCGGGCGGCGGCGCGGGCCATGACGTCCTGCTCGGCGGCGGCGGCGTCCGGGCCGGGCGGGAGTTCGCACAGCACGTGCAGCCCGGCCGCGATGCCAGTGACCCGGACCTGCGGGGCCTCCCGGCGCAGCGCGTCGACCAGCCGGTCCCGGCGCCGGCGGTAAGCCAGCCGGGCCCGGCGGACATGCCGGTCGTAACCACCGGAGGCGATGAACTCGGCCAGCGTGAGCTGGTCCAGCCGGCTGCCCGGCCCGTCGGCCAGTTCCCTGGCCGCGACCACCTCGTCGACAAGATGAGCGGGCAGGACCAGCCAGCCCAGCCGGAACGCCGGGGCGAGGCTCTTGCTGGCTGATCCCCCGTAGACCACGTGCTCGGGGGCGAGCGCCTGCATGGCGCCGACCGGCTGACGGTCGTACCGGAACTCGCCGTCGTAGTCGTCCTCGACGACCAGGCCGCCGGTGGCCCGGGCCCAGTCCACCGCGACCGTCCGCCGCTGCGGCGCGAGCGCGGCCCCGAGCGGGAACTGATGGGCCGGGGTGCACAGGATCGCGTCCGCGGCACCGGCCTCGTGCACCGCGGCGCCGCGGCCGTCGACGGGCAGCGGGATCAGGTTCAGCCCGGCCGCCCCGGCGGTGGCGCGCAGGCTGGGCAGGCTGTACTCCTCCACGGCGAGGGTGCTGCCGCCGCGGGCCCGGAGCACCTGGCTGAGCAGGGCGAGCCCCTGGGTGAAACCGGAGCACACCACGATGTGGCCCGGGCTGGCCCGCACGTCCCGGGTCCGGGCCAGGTAACCGGCCAGGGCCTGCCGCAGCTCCGGGTGGCCGCGCGGGTCGCCGTAGCCGAGCGCCCCGGCCGGCGCCGCGAGCAGCGCCCGGCGGGCGGCGGCCAGCCAGGCCGAACGGGGAAAGGCGGACACGTCCGGTACCCCCGGCCGCAGGTCGTAACGCAGCGCGCGGCGTGGCGCGGCGGCAGCCGGCGGCTCGGCCGGGACGGCGGCCGGCCGGCTGGCCACCCGGGTGCTCGATCCGCGCTCGGCGGTCAGCCAGCCCTCGGCCACCAGCTGGCTGTAGGCCTCGGCCACCGTGTTGCGGGCCACGCCCAGGTCCGCGGCCAGGGCCCGGGACGACGGCAGCCGGGTGCCGGGCCCCAGCCGCCCGGTGCGCACGGCGTCGCGCAGCGCGGTCTCCAGGCCGGCGCGTATCTTGCGGCCGGCTAGGTCCAAGTGCAGGTCGATCCCGAAAGTGGCCCAGTTATCTGCCATAGAAGTGGACCTTACTCGCGGGCCGATTTGACTCTAGGTTGAAGGCATGACAGAGACGATGAGCACGCAGGACACCCGGCCGGTCCCGATCCGGCTGGACTTCGAGAGCCATGCCGCCGGGTACGCGCGGGCCATGGGGCACCTCGACCAGGCGGCGACCAGGGAACTGGACCGGGCCGGCGTCGACGCGCGGCTGCGCGAACTGATCCGTATCCGCGCGTCACAGCTCAACGGGTGCGCTTACTGCATCGACATGCACACCAAGGACGCGCGGGCGGTCGGCGAGACCGAGCAGCGACTGTACGCCCTGCCCGCCTGGCGGGAGACGCCGTTCTTCACCGACCGCGAGCGCGCTGCGCTGGCCTTCACCGAGTCGGTCACCCTGCTCGCCGCGGGTCATGTCCCAGCGGCCGACTACGACGCAATGGCCGCCGAGTTCAGCCCGGATGAGGTCGCCGCGCTGGTGAGCCTGATCGTCACGATCAACGCCTGGAACGCGATCAGCGTCAGCACCCGGGCCTGGGTCCCGGGCTCCTACCAGCCCTAGTCCCGGCCCTGGTCTCCGGTCAGGGCCTCGGGGTCCTGCACCTGCTCGGCGTACCGGGTGAGCACCATCGGCCAGCCCTGGTCGTATTCGGCCCGGGCGGCGGCCGGGTCGTCGAAGGTCTCCCAGCCGGAGTGGATGAGCGTGACCAGGGTCTGCTCGCCGATCGCGGTGAACGTGACCTCGACGTGGCTGGCGCGGTCCGGCAGCTGGCCGGGGTGCCAGGTGAAGGCCAGGGCGAACGGCGGTGCCCAGCGAGTGATCGTCCCCCACAGGGCGCTGTGCCCGTCGGGCGACCGCTCCACGATCTCCTCGTCGGCCATCGTGACCGTGGCGCCGGCGCCGTAGACGCTCAGCTCCGCGATGGGCCACCAGCGGCCGATATCCCCGGTGAACACGTCGAAGGCGAGCTGCGGCCCGGCGTCGACCAGGACTTCGCGGCGGATGGGCGGAACAGTGGTCATGGATCGCTCCGGCGGTCGGCTGGATGCGCGACGGTGACGACCGGCTCGTGCCGGACCGGGAAATTGACCGAGCTGGCGATGAAGCACTTGGTGCTGGCTTCCCCGTGCAGCCTTAGCGCGGCCTCGACCATGCTCGCCTGGCTGACCGTCACCCGGGGCCGAAGCACGACCTCGGTGAAGCGGCCGCCCCCGTCGCCAGTTTCGGCCATGATGCCGCGTGCGTCGTCGGTATAGGAGGTCACGATCACGCCCGCCGAGGCGCACACGTGCAGGTAGGACAGCAGGTGGCACTGGGACAGCGCGGCGGTCAGCTCCAGTTCGGGGTTCCAGCGGTCCCGGTCGCCGTGAAAGGCCCGGTCGGAGCTGCCGGCAATCGGCGGGAGGCCTTCGGCGTGGACGTCGTGGCTGCGGCCGTACGCCCGGTAGCCACTGGTGCCGGTGCCGCGGTTGCCGGTCCAGGTCAGCGAGATCTCGTAGCGGTGGGTGCGGCCCACGGCCGCCGTCACCCCGTCTCCAGGACGGCCCGCAGAATGCCCGCCTCGCGCCGGAGCGGTTCGGCCCGGTCGGGGTGGCCGCCCTGGTCACACTGATCGGCGGCGGTCTCGCGTTCGCCCGCCTCGCGGCGGACGATCACCGCGAGGTCAGCCTGGGTCAGCGGGCGCTGCGCGGCGTCGGTGGCACCGAGCCCCGCCCCGGCCCCTGCCACGTACCGGCTGCCGGCCCGGGGGGCAGGGTCCGGGCCGGCCGGTATGGCCCCGGCGTTGCCAATGGCGCTGAGGGCCGACCGCAGGGCGAAGACCGCGACCACGTCCCGGGTCTTCATGGCGTCCCGCAGCGCGGCGCGCAGCCGGGTTTCGATGTCATCCGGCCGGCCCTCCGCATCAGCGCGGGCCTCGCCGGGGTGGCGCGCACTCATGATCACTACGCTACCCCCGGGCGCAACGGTCACCGCCGACCCGGGCCGGGCTGGAGGACACCACGGCAGGCCCGGACGGCGTGCCCGCGGAAGGCAACGCGGAGCTGATCCGGCAGGCGCTGGCGCTGTGGGCGGCCGCCGCACTCGGCTAGCCCCCTAAGGCCGGCTGGCCGGTCATCGCGGGGCAAGCCGGCCCTGGGCGGCCCGGGTCAGCCGGGCGGCCAGGACCAGGAGGTAGTCGGCGAGCGCGGGCGGCTCGATGACCTCGAATTCCGCGCCGACCAGGGCCACGTAGATGGCCAGCGGGGCGAGCGACGAAGCACCGGTGACGAGGATGCAGGCCTGGTCGCCGTCGGCCTCCAGATGCCCGACGGTCGGCGGGACGCGGGCGGCGGCGACGTCGGCGGGCAGGTGCAGCCGGACCCGGGCCTGATAACGGTAGGGCGCGGACGACACCGAACGGGACACGTACCCGGCCGCGTCGCCGCCGGGAACTTCCCTCGGCACGAACCGCGGCCCGGTGACCTGCGGGGCGGCGATCCGGTCGACCCGGAAGGTGCGCCAGCCTGCCCGGCTCAGGTCCCAGGCGAGCAGATACCAGCGCTGGCCGGTGTGCACCAGCCGGTGCGGTTCGGCGCTCCGCCAGGCCTGCGCCCCGTCGCGGCCGGTGTAGCTCAGCCGGATCCGCTGCCGGTCGCGGGCGGCCGTGGCCAGCACGGTCAGGATGGCCGGATCCACCGGCGGCCCGGTCCCAGGCAGCGGCAGGGTGATCGTCCGCAGCGCGTCGACCCGGTACCGCAGCCGCGACGGCAGCACCTGCTCCAGCTTGGCCAGGGCGCGGACCGACGCCTCCGCCATCCCCACGACGCTGCCCCCGGCCGCGGTGCGCAGGCCGACGGCGACCGCGACCGCCTCCTCGTCGTCCAGGAGCAGCGGGGGCAGCTCCGCGCCCGCGCCAAGCCGGTAGCCTCCCGCGGTCCCGGACGTAGCGAGCACCGGGTAGCCGAGCTCCCGCAGCTTGTCCACGTCCCGGCGCAGGGTCCGGGCACTGATGCCGAGCCGGGCGGCCAGCTCGGGGCCGGGCCAGGCCGGCCGGCCCTGCAGCAGCGACAGCAGGCGGAGCAGCCGGGCCGAGGTTTCCAGCACGCACCGATTCTGGCATCCGTTGCGGACAGTAGCTGACCGCGAGGCTGCTTAGCGTAGGTCCATGGGCAACATCGCAGCAGGTGACAGTTACACCATCAGTCAGTTTCGTATCGATATTCCGGAAGCGGACCTCGGCGATCTGCGCGTCCGGCTAGGCCGCACACGCTGGCCCGTTCAGATCCCGGGCACGGACTGGGAGGCAGGCGTGCCGGGCGGCTACCTGCGGGGGCTGGCCGAGTACTGGCGAACCGGTTACGACTGGCGCGCGGAGGAGGCCCGACTGAATACGTTCCCGCAGTTCACCACCGGCATCGACGGGCAGAACGTGCACTTCCTGCACGTCCGTTCGGCCGAGCCGAACGCTCTGCCGCTGATCATGACGCACGGCTGGCCGGGCTCGGTCGCGGAGTTCACCGAGGTCATCGGGCCGCTGACCGATCCGACCCGGTACGGCGGAGACCCGGCCGACGCGTTCCACGTGGTGGCGCCGTCGCTGCCCGGCTTCGGCTTCTCCACTCCACTGCAGGGGCCAGGCTGGGACACCGAGCGCGTGGCGCGCGCCTGGGCGGAGCTGATGCGCCGCCTGAGGTACCGGCGCTACGGGGCCCAGGGCGGTGATACCGGTTCCATCGTGTCCCCCGCGCTCGGCCGGCTCGACCCGGACCACGTGGTCGGCGTGCACGTCAACGGCGTGCCGACGTTCCCGTCCGGGACGCCGGGCGAGCTGGCCGGGCTGAGCGGGGGCGACCAGGCCCGGCTGGAGCGGATGGAGCGGTGGGCGGGCGAGATGAGCGGCTACGCGATCGTGCAGTCGACCCGGCCGCAGACCCTCGCCTACGGGCTGACCGATTCCCCGGTGGGCCAGCTGGCCTGGATCGTGGAGAAGTTCAAGGAGTGGACCGACCCGGCCGCGGACCTTCCGGAGCAGGCGGTGGACCGCGACCTGATGCTCACCGACGTGTCCATCTACTGGCTCACCGGCACGGCTGGCTCGGCAGCGCGCCTGTACTACGAGGGGGCACGCGGCTGGGGGAAACCGCGGCCGGTGTCCAAGCGGCCGACCGCGGTGGCGGTGTTCCCGGGGGACATCACCGTCCGGCCGTTCGCCGAACAGGCCTTCGATGTCGTTCAGTGGACGGAATTCGATCGCGGCGGGCACTTCGCCGCCATGGAGGCGCCCGATCTGCTGGTGGGCGACATCCGGAAATTCTTCCGCCGCTTCCGGTAACCGGTGCCCTTGACGTTAGTCGCGGGCCTGCCAGGTGCAGACGCACGCCTCGTTGCCTTCGGGATCGGCCAGGACCCAGAAGGCGGGGGCTTCGGCGTCATAGACCAGGGTCCCGCCCGCGGCTAGGGCGGCCTCGATCCGGCGGCCGGCCTCGTCGTGCGGGACCACGACGTCGAAGTGGATGCGGTTGCGCTGCGGCCGGGGGGCGTCCATCTGCTGGAACCAGACCGACGGGCCCTGCCCAAACGGATCCGCCAGGCCCGCTCCGGGGTCGGCGGGGCCGCCGGGCTCGTCGGTGTAGCCGAGTACCGCCTGCCAGAAGGGCCGGATCGCGGGGATGTCCAGCGCGTCGATCCCGATCTCGAGGACCTGGACCGACCGGGGCGCCCCGGAGCCGACCTCGGCCCCGGTGGGCAGTCCCCGGTCACCGGCCAGCGCGGAGATCCGCCCGGCCAGCTCGATCTCGCGCTCGGTGACCCAGGCGCCGGCGCGCGACTGAAGGGTGAGGATGACCCGGTCCGGGCGCAGATCGGCCGACAGGCTGTCGCCGTCCTGGGCGGCGAGGGCCGTGACGGCCTGGGCCAGGTCCGCGGCCTGGGCGATCGATCCAACCTTGATGGAGGTGCGGATCAGTCCCAGGTTGTACCGCCAGCCGAGCCCGGTGACGCGGTCGGAAATCTCCTGGCGGCTCAGCTTCTGGCCCGTGGCTGAGGGCTGATTGGACATGGGCGCATCCTCTCACCGGTACGGCAAGTCGTTGGAAACCTGCCACTGCGGTGCGCCGTCGGCTGCGTCAACGGCGTACACGAATACGGCCGGTCCGCTGTAGACGGCCGCCTGGCCCAAAGCGACGGCCAGCCCGGCGGTGGCCTGCAGGCCGCACTCCGCCGTGCATTCCAGCAGGCTGACAGTGTGCATGGTGTCCTGCCGGAAGCCACCGAGAACGCGGGCCCGGACACCTCCTATCGTGACGCCCTGCTCGTCATACAGCAGTGAGACGAGCCGGTCGGAGCGGATCAGCTCGTGGTTGGACGTGTACACCCAGATGTTTTGCGGTTCGGCCATATCGGCACGTTAAGGCATAGTCTTTCCGCCGTCCTGGGCCGGCCGGCCCAGAGCCCGCGGCTGGGATTACCTGGGGCGGCTCAGATGCCCAGGTAGGAGACGACTTTGGTGCCCTCAGGGACGACGAGCCGGGTGCCGGAGGCGGACAGGGACGGGAAGTCGGTGTCCGGGGCGGGAGTCTGAGCGGTGAACACGGAACGGCCGTCGGACAGGCGGTAGCCGGCCAGGGCGCCCTTGCCGCTCAGGTCCCAGACGACACCCCCCGCGATGATCGGCGGACCCGGGTTCTTGCCGGTCACCGTCCAGAGGACGCGCAGGCTGGGCGCGGCACCGTGGACGCCGGGAGTGATCTGGATCGCGCGCAGGCTCTGGTAGCAGGAGAACACCACGGTGCTGCCGTCCACCGCGTCGCCACCGAAGCCGCCCTCGCACACATTGGCGGAGGTCAGCTCGCCACCTGTGCCGCCGAGATGAGAGCCGTTGAGGACGTAGCCGATGCCCTGCTTGCCGACCTGGAAGACCAGGCCGTCCGGCAGCAGCGCGGGTGCCGTCGACCCGAGATCCTGGTCGCCGGCGGACAGCGACTCGAAGTTGGACGGGGTGAAGCGATCCTCGACCTGCAGGGACGGGCTCAGGCGGAGCACGCTGTCGGAGTCGTCAATCTGGTCGAAGGGCATGCCGTTGCCGGTGGCCGCGTACAGGCTGTTGTCACGCACGGACTCCCCGGCCGGGGCCCAGATGCCCGCCTGGCGCTGGTTCGCCGTGGTGAAGCTGACCAGCGGGCCGGACCCGGACGTGGGCGCGCCGACGACGCGGCCCTTGTAGTCGGAGCAGTCCCCGTACAGCCCGCCGAACGGCACGTAGACCCGGGAGCCGAGCAGGGTGAGCGCCCCGCGCTGCTGCTGGGCCTTGGGATCGCTGCCGCTCAGGTCGATCGGGCGCTGGGCCACGGTCTGGCCGGTGGCCAAATTGAGCTCCCACAAGGTGTGCTGGTACGTCGGCTGGCTCGTGAACGTGACAAACCAGAGCCGGCCCGCGGCCACGTCAGCCACCGGCGTTCCGGTGATGCCCGACGGGTCGATGTTGCCGCACGGCAGCCCGGACGGCACCGGGGAGGCCAGATGCCGGGACCAGCGCACCGCCCCCGTCGACGCGTCGAGGGCGTAGACGGTGTCGTTCTCGGTGGCGATGATCACCTCGGACCCGACGATCAGCGGCTGGGCGTACACCGGGCCGTCCACGGACACCGTCCACGAGGACCGCACGCTGCCGGCCACCGGTGAGCTGACCGACACGCCGCTGCGGTCCGCCGTGCGATCGTAGGTCGGCCAGTCAGCATCCTGCCCCGACGGCGTGGCCGGCGCGGTGGACGCTGGCGCGGCGGCGGACGGGCTCGCGGGAATGGCGCTCGCGCTCGGCCCGCTCCGCGGCGCCGCGGAGGAGCAGGCCGCCGCGGCCAGCAGCGCGGTCAGCGCGGCGGCGAGCATGACCGGCCGCCTGCGGGAAGACCGGAGCTGGCGGCGGCCCGGCCCCGGGTCGGGCCCCGGCGGTGACGGCACGGCTACTGGTCCCATGGGTCCACGCTAGTCCCAGGGCACCAGCGTCGGCCGCCGGCGCGCGGCTACCCGGCACTGACAGCCGATGCTCAGGACGCAGATCCCATGCCATCCGCTCATCCCCTCGGGAGCTGCCACACCGATACGTGCTGGCCGCTGGCCGCGGTGAACGGCTGGCCATGCCAGCCGCCCCAGCGCGCAGTCAGCTGCATCCCGGCCAGCCGGGCCATCAGGTCGAGCTCAGCGGGGTACGCGTAGCGCATGTCGATGGGGAAGGCTTCGACGCCGGCCGTCCCGATGACGAAGTGCCGGGACCGGATCTGCTGGCTGACCGGGTCGTGCAGGGACGCGGTGAACCGGCCCATGCCCTCGTCGAGCCGGTCGACCCGCACCAGCTGGCCTTCGCTGAACCGGCTCGGTTCGGGCACGAAGACTTCCATCACGAAGGCGCCCCCGGGCATCAGGTGCGCCGCCACGTTCGCGAAGCAGCGGACCTGGTCCTCCTGCGTCAGCAGCATGAAGAACGTGTTGAACACGACGTAGACCAGGCCATAGGGGCCGCCGGGCGCGCTGACATCGGCCATATCCCCGATCGAGACGGCCATATCGGCACCGGCGGGCTTGGCGCGCAACTGCGCCACCATCCGGGGCGAGGCGTCGATGCCATCGACCTCGATGCCCTGGGCGGCGAGCGGTACCGCGATCCGGCCGGTGCCGATGCCCAGTTCCAGGGCCGGGCGGCCAGCGGCCTGGGCCACGAGAAAGCGGACGACCGGGCCGCGGTCTTCCCGGGCGCCGTACCACTCGTCGTACCGGCCGCCGATGCGCTCACCGTACTCGGCGGGATCGTGGCCCCCGGTGCCGCCCGTGGTGCCGGCTGCGGAGTTCATGCGGCCAGCGTGGCACCCGGTGGGCGGCGGCCGCATCTCTATTTCGGGCCGTAGGCCGTATCTGCACCGGGGCCGTAGCTCGCACCGCCCTGACTGCAGCCGACGAACGTCGCGCGGGCCAGGCTGTGCGGCACAATGGAACCGTGAGCACCGTGGAGGAGGCCGCGCAGGCGTACATCGATGGCATCGCCCCGCAGAACCGGCCGCTGTTCGACCGGCTGCATGGCCTGATCCTCGGAGCGTACCCGGACGCGGCGGTCGGGCTGTCCTACGGCATGCCGACCTACACGCTGGGCGGACGCCGTCTCCACGTCGCCGCGTGGAAGCATGGCCTGTCGATCTACGGCTGGCCGCAGGGCCGCGAGGCCGGCTTCGCCGCGCGCCATCCGGGGCTGAAGACGAGCAAGGGGACCATTCAGCTCAGGCCCGGCAACTCCGCCGGCGTCAGCGACCGGGACTTGCTCGAGCTGATCCGGGCCGCGCTGGAGGGCTGAGGGTCAGTCCTGCTTGACGGCCTGCAGGGTGTAGCTGTGCGCGAGGCGCCAGGGCCGGTCGGCCAGCCGCCACTCACCGCCGCCGATCTGCTCCATCCGGCCGGGGAAGGCCTGCCATGGAATGCTGTCGTGCTCGGTCAGCGCGGTGAGGCGCAGGCCCGCGTCCATCAGGGCCGTGATGATCTCGCCCAGGCCGTGGTTCCACGAGTGCGTGACGTTGTGCTGGAATGCCACATCGGTCGCGACGTACGTGCCCGCTTCCTCGAGGATCAGCGGATCCTCGCGCTCAAAGTAGGGGTACTCGATGGTCAGCGTGCCGTCCGTGCGGAACTCGTCCACGGACCAGAGCATCGGGTGGCCCTCGCGCAAGAACAGCCGGCCGCCGGGCCGCAGCAAGGCGGAAACCACCTCGGCCCAGCGGCGGATATCCGGCAGCCAGCGCAGGGCCCCTATGCCGGTGAAGACGAGGTCGAACTCACTCTTCCCGAGGAGGTCCGGGGCCGCGTACACGTCGGCCTGCACGAAGCGCGCGTCGGCCCCGGCCCGCTCGGCGAGGCGCTGGGCCCCCGCCACGGCCGGAGCCGAGAAGTCCAGCCCCGTCATCGAGGCGCCCAGCCGCGCCAGCGAGACCGTGTCGGTGCCGATGTGGCACTGCAGGTGCACGCCGCGCAGCCCCCGGATGTCGCCCAGCCGGGGCACGTCGAACCGGACGACGTGACTGAGGAAGCCGGGATCTTCCGCGTACCTGTCGACCTCATAATCGGGGGAGGCCAGATGAGCCGGGACACGCTCGTCCCAGTTCTCCCGGTTGACGGTGCGGTAGTCCTCCATCCGGATACCGTCTCACGCTCCCGGTCTCAGCGGAAACGCCTTTTGCCGGCCGGCCCTGCGGGTGGGTGGTGCGGGGCAGCAAGCGGCACGATGCGCTGCTCGGCCGAAGTAGCCATGGCGTGCATCGGGAGCGCGCCCGCGCCGAGCATGCGGCCGAGCCGCGGGTGTCCCTGCCGACGGAGAATACCGGGGACGACCCGGGTCATGACCGCGGTCAGGCCGGGCAGGGGCCGGCCGAACAAGGTGATCTCGGTAATGAGGCCCGCACCGTCCAGGCGCAGCAATTGGGCCTCCTCCAGCGCCTGGCCACCACAGGTGGCGTGGTAGAACAACGCCCGCGTCCGGTCGTCGCCCACCTCGGTGTGGTAGCGGATCCGGCTGATGACCTCGAAGCCGGACCGGAACACGTTCGCTACCTCATCCCGGCCGCTGAACGTGAACTGGGCGGTCAGCGGGGAGATCAGCGTGACATTCGCGGCCAGGCACGCGATGGCACGCTCGGCGTCGCCGCGCTCCCCTGCCTGACGGAATTCGGCGACCGTGACGTCTGCGAGGCTGGGCTTCGCTCCCGGCTCGGTGACCGCAGGATCGGTTTCAGGCTCAGGCATGTCCAACCTCCAGGGTTGGTACTACGGTAAGTCAGTCCCGCTCCGCGGGAAATGTGGCATTGGCAGCCGCGAAACGGCCCGGGCGGTACGGGGCCAGCTCGGGCAGCTCGGCCCCGCCCGCCACCTCAGCCGCGACGAGGCGGCCCAGCTGCGCGCCGAGGGTCACGCCGCTGTGCGTCACCGCGACGTACACGCGGCCGGCGCCGGGGAGCCAGCCCACGACGGACCGGCCGTCCGCGGGCATGGGCCGCACGCACACCCGGTACCCGGTGACCTCGGACTCTTCCAGGCCGCGGATGACCCGGCGGCCGCGGTGCAGCAGTTCCGCCGCCCAGCGGCGCAGCTCCGCGTCCGGGGTGTGCAGGTCAACCGCGGCGTCGGGGGCCTCCAGATGGATCAGGCTGTCGCCGTGGGGCCGCAGGTACACGCGGGGGGCGTGCACCATCCGGGTGAGGCCGGACACCGGGCCGGCCCGGACCACGAGACCGGGCGCTTCCGCGCCGGGCGGCTCCCACGGCACCAGCGGCACCGAGGCTGTCGCGCCCGCCCGCCGGGCCAGCTCCGGAACCCAGCGTCCCGCGCAGCACACGACCACGTCCGCCTCGATCAGCTCGCCGCCGGCCGTCTGTACCGCACGTCCCCCGCCCGCCGGGCACTGGCCGGCCAGCGGGCCGAAACCGGTCACCCGTCCCGGCTCGCCGGTCAGTACCCGGGCCCCGTAGCCGGCGGCCAGGTCCACAAGGTAACCGACCGCGGGCTCGGTGAGCAGGTAGCCCTCGTCGGGGAACCAGGCGACCTCCGCCGCCGGCGCCGGCAACCGGAGCGCCGGCTCCAGCTCCAGCGCCGTGGCGGCGTCCAGGAAGCCGGCCGGATAGCCCCACTCGGTCAGCCGCCGCACCCGGGCGGCGAGCTCCGCGTGCGCCTGCGCATCGCCCGCCCACTCAAGGTTGCCGGACGACTGGTACCAGGCCGGCTGGCCGGCGCTGGCCGCGAGCTCGGCCCAGGCCCGCATCCCCGCGTGGTTGAGGTCGTGATACGTGCGGGGCGTCTTGCGGTTGGCGTTCAGCCAGGCGAAGCTCGACCGGGTCGCGGCCTGGCCGGGCTGGTCCTGCTCCAGCAGGGTTACCGCAGCGCCCGCCTCAGCCAGCCGGGCGGCCACGCCGGCGCCGAGCACCCCGGCTCCGATCACCGCGCAGCGGAGCGGCCGCATCTTGCTACCGGCCCCGGTCCTTGTCCCGGTGCTTGATGTCTACCGGCGGCAGGTCGCCGACCTCCTGCTTGGTGATGTTCAGGTGGATGCCGTCGTCGGCGACTTCCTTCACCGCCGCGACCGGGATGGCCACCTCCTTGCGCGCCCAGATGTGGCCTTCCATCAGCAGCACGTGGGTGACGCGCTGGCTGGCCGAGTCGACGACCAGGCCAGCCAGCTGCCCGATATCGCCGTCCGTGGCGTGGGCGTGGGTGACGTGCACGGCGACGTCGCCATCGTCGGGAAGCGGCGCGTCGGTGGTGACCGTCTGCGAGAGACTCGGCAGGTCACCGCGCACAAACGGCTCGTCTGTGTAGTAGGGCTGGGCGATGATCTGCGCCGGGCCGTAGACCGGGTAGGCGCCGGTGCCCGGCACGAACTCGGTGTTCTCGGCCGAGTCCAGGTGCTCGAACTGGTCGATGGTGCAGTCGAGCGTGATGTCGCCGGATGCGCCGTCCACACCGCTGACCAGGGCGAGGGGAACCAAACGGGCGAGCCCCACCCGGTGCGCCGGCTCGACCACGAGGTGGGTGATCCGCCATGCCGCAGCACTGTGGTCCACCACCACCCAGCGCACCCGGCCGCTTACCCCGTCCGTGCAGCTGACCTCGGCGCCGATCGCGAACTGCATCTCTGCCATGGCCTTCTTCATACCACGAGCCCCGTCGGGACGGGGGTGGCGACGGTTCCGGGCGCTCTGGGCAGGCGGGCCGCCCGGGGGGACCGGCTGCGAAGGCCGACGGCCGGGAGCGGTCCGGCCGCCGGGGACGGGCGAGGGGTCACCCCCGCGGGGCCCGCGCCAGGCCCGGCGGATAATGGGACTGTGAGCTGGCAAGATGCGGCGGTCCGGATCCGGGGCCGGGTCGGGGCGTCGATCTTCGAACGAGTCGCCGGCCCGGAAGGGCCCGCGCACCATGAGGTGATCTTCGCGTCCGGCGGCGAGCGCTGGTTCGCCGAGGACCGCCCGATCCGGCGGGTGCACGGGGACTCGTCGATGTTCATCGGCGGGATCAGCGCCCTGCTGCTGCAGTCGCTGCATCCGCTGGCCATGGCGGCCGTGGCGGGCCATTCCGGCTACAAGGGCGATCCGTGGGGGCGGCTGCAGCGGACCAGCTACTTCCTGGCTGTCACCACCTTCGGCCGGGCCACCGACGCCCAGGAAACCATCCAGCGGATCCGCGGGATCCACCAGCGGGTCACCGGCAGCGCCCCGGACGGGCGCCCGTACGCGGCTTTCGACCCGCGGCTGCTGACCTGGGTGCACATCGCCGAGGCCGACAGTTTCCTGCGGGCTCATACCCAGTTCGGGGTGGACCCCCTCGACCAGGCCGGGCGCGACGGCTACGTCGCGGACATGGCCCAGATCGGGACCGAGCTCGGTGTACCGGACCCGCCTCGCACCGAGAAAGAGCTGACCGAGCGGATCGCCGCCTACCGGCCCGAACTGGCCAGCACCGCCGAGGCCCGCGCCGCGGCCCGGTTTCTGCTGCTCAATCCCCCGCTGCCGGTGATCGCCCGGCCGCCGTACGGGCTGCTGGCCGCCGCGGCGGTCTCACTGCTGCCGACCTGGGCGCGCTGGCCGCTGCGGCTGCCGCGCCTGCCGGTCGCCGAGGCCGCCGTCATCCGCCCGGCAGGCCAGGCCGCCGTGCAGGCCATCCGCTGGGCCACCGCCGCGCGGCCCAGTGCCGCGGCCAGCTGATCCGTTAGTGCCCGGCGGGCGTAAGGAGCCCGGTCAGGATGCGGGCCAGGGTGCGGTCGAAGACGGGCAGCGGGGCCTGAGCGGTCCCCCGCGCCCGGGCAGCATCATCAGCCTGGCCAGCGCCATCGGCGTGACCGGCGTCATCTCCCTGGCCCGGGTCATTCCCCTGGCCGGCCAGGGCCGCGGCCAGGTGGGGGTACCGACCGTCGGTGACGAGGCCGAATAGGTAGCGGGCCAGTGCCTCCTGCCACTCGGCCATCTGCTGGCCGGCCCGCCGCTGGTCGACCTCGGTGCGGACGAGCAGCCGGACGACGCCGGTGAAGATGGCGACGGTCTCCAGCTTGGCGGAACTGCTGAGCCCGGTGCCGTCGAGGACGGCCAACACGTATTCGACATAGCCGACCGCGTTCGGGCCCGGGACGCCTACAGCCGACGGAACGTCCAGCAGCCACGGGTGCCGCAGGTAAATCGCCCGGGCCTGATGAGCCAGCCGGACCAGATCGGCGACCGGATCACCCGATACGGGGCCGGTCAAGGAGAACTCGCCGCCCACTTCGTCCTGGATCAGCTCGATGACTTCGTCCCGAGTCCTGAGGTAGCGGTAAAGGGACGCGGGAGCGGCACCGATGGCCGCCGCGACGGAACGCATGGTCACCGCGGCCAGGCCGCCACCGTCGGCCAGCGCGACGCCTGCCCGGGCAATCTCCGCGCGGCTGTGCTCCGGAGCGGGCCCGCGCGCCGAGCCTTCGGGCCGCAGCCAGATGCTCGACGGCCGGACATCAGCCGCCCGCCCCGTTTTCTTTCCCGCCCTGGCTGTCATTGCGAACACTGTACTCAGTCACTTACCCTGAACGAAACAGCGAACATTGATCGCAGTTTGGCGGCAGTGCGCTATGAAGGGAGACGGCGAGTGAGCGACACAGGCAGGACGCGGCCGTGGGAGAACGCGTGGACACCGACGAAGTTCGCGCATAACGGCGCCGTGGACATCGCCTACGACCAGCTGGCCGGGGCAGAGCGCGAGCCGCTGCTGCTCATCATGGGGCTCGGGGTCTCGAGGTTCTGGTGGCCGACGGGGCTGGCCGAGGCGCTCGCCGACCAGGGTTTTGCCGTGGCGCGCTATGACCAGCGCGACGCCGGGCAGTCCACCCGCATGCCCGATCGCGGCGCTACCAACCCGTTCGTGGCCGTGATCCGCAAACGTGGGTCCTACACCTCTGAGGACATGACCGACGATGCGGTGGCGGTGCTGGACGCGCTGGGCTGGGAGCGCGCCCACGTTTTCGGCGCCTCACTGGGCGGGGTGATCGCGCAGCGGCTGGCGCTCCGCCACCCTGACCGGGTGTTGAGTGTCGTGTCGGCGGCGGCTCTGCCGAGCGACGTAGCAGGGATCCGCGGCGGCCGGTACATGCGTTTCGGCTTGCTGGCCCGGCTCGCGCGGACCAAGTTCCCCCCGGGCCGGGAGGGTGACATCGCGCTCGCGCTCATGCTGGCCCGGTCCGTCGCGTCCCCGGCCTATCCGTTCGACGAGGACGCCGCCCGGGAATGGATCGAGCGTGAGGTCGACCAGGGGCCACGGGACCAGAAGGCGCAGAGCAGGCAGTCCGGTGCGACCTGGCACGGCGGGAAGCTGCGCGACCTGCACAAGCCCGTCCTGGTCCTGCACGGCGACCGGGACCCGATCCTCCGGGTCAGCGCCGCCCGGGCTACGGCGAAGGCCATCGACGGGGCGCGGCTGGTGATCCTGCCGGGCGTCGGGCACGATCTGCCCGCTCCGCTATGGCCGATGATTGCCCGGGAGGTGCGGGACCTCGCCGACCGCAGCCGCCCATCCGGGGTCACCGCCGGCTGTGAGCCGCCTGCCTCACCCGGCTGACGGGACCGTCTCCGCGCCCCGGCTCCGCTGGGCGCCCCAGCCGTCACGGCGCGGCCGGACGGCCCAGAAGGTGTCGTACACCAGCGGTGCCGGGTTGAGGTGCGAGGCCAGGCGGCTGCCGACTCCACTGCCTGATCAAGTACATAATGGGTGATCCGCGGCCACGCTCCGGGCAGCTGGTGTTAATGCCGGGCGTAAGAGTGGCCTCGGTGTCTGCCCGCGGCAGGTCGCGGGCCAGAGCCGGGCTGGAGGGGTATGTCAGAATACGTCCTTGATCATCACCAAGAAGGCGAGCGCGAGCGGCTCGCACTGATGTCGCGGTTGCTCGATCCGATGCACCGCGGCCACATTGAGCGGCTGGGCATCGGGCCTGGGGCGCGTGCGCTTGAAGTTGGCTGTGGTAACGGGTCTCTGTCGGCCTGGTTGGCCGGGCGGGTCGCGCCCTCCGGGGGGGCGGTGGCGGTGGATCTGGACCTGTCCTTGGTCGACGCGGACGTACCTGGGCTCGAGCTTCGTCAGGAAGACATCCTGGCGGGGCCGGTCGAGCCGGGAGACTTCGACCTGGTGACGGCCCGCGCCGTGCTGCATCATGTCGGCGATGCTGAGGCTGCTGTGGTGAATCTGGTGGCTAGTGCGCGGCCGGGCGGGGCGGTCCTGCTGATCGAACCGGATTTCCTGCCGGTCAGTGTGGCCGAGCCGGCTGAGATCCGGGCGTTCTGGGAGGGCTGGCTGGCCTGGTCGCGCGAGCAGGGCATCGACTACTTCATAGGCCGCCGGCTGCCGGCGATGCTGTCCGGGCTCGGACTGCAGGACGTCCGGGCAACGGCAGAGACAGCGCACTATAACGGTGGCTCTGCCTGGGCCGTGTACTGGCGGCAGACGGTCGCCGAGTTGCGCACTCGGCTGGTGGCCGCTGGCAAGCTGGATGACCGGTTGATCGACACGTTCCTGGCCCGGTGCGCCGATCCGGCGTGGTGGACGCAGACCATAGCCTTCACAGCCGCCGCCGGGCACGTGCGGGGTGAGTGAGAAGCCGGTTCACTCAGGCAGCCGAGGGGCAGCCCTCGCCAGCACGCACGTTCACGGCCTAGGCGACCCCGGTTTCACGGGCCGCCCTCGCCCCCTGGCGCAGGTTCGCCGCTGAGCCATTGGATCCACCCGCCGGACGGGTGAGCGCGGGCCAGGAGATACCCGCGGTCGCCAGCCCCATCGAAGATGCGGGCACCCAGCACGGCGAAGACGCCGCCGTGCTGGTAGTCACGGATCAGGCCGGGGGGAAGGGGCAGCCCCTGCACGCTGTCACGGCCCGACGGTCCTAGCGGGACCAGCGGATCAAGGGACAGCCATGTCACCGGACGGTCCCGGCCGGCCTGGGCGAGAATGCCTGCCAGCCGAGCCCGCCGATCCTCCGGGAGGAACACAGCCATATAGGTGTCAACTACGATGATGCGCTGTTGCCGGGGGATGCTGCTCAGCACGCCGGGGAGCGCGTCAATCACGTCACCCGTGATGACCGGCTCCGGATGCCGCCGCGCGATGTTGACGGCCGCCGCCAGCCGGGACAGGGCCGATGCCTCAGGTGGCGTGCAGGCCTGCAGCCACGCCCGGGCCGCCGGGTCTTCCAGGCCCACCGGATCAAGATCTACCCCCACCCTCGAGGCGATGCGCGGCAACTCGGCCGACGGTGGGATGATCGGGCCGCGCACGTCACAGGCAAGACTCAGCCCGGCCGCTGCCGGCCCGTACGTGTCGGCCCCCACCCGGTACCGGTAACGGTCCAGCTGCAGCCCCAGCCCGGCCCCGGTACCCAGATCCACCAGGGCCACCGGGTCGGCGGATCCGCCGTTGACCGCCGCGATGCCCAGGACGATCTGGGTGCACCTGGCCACCTCGTTCATCTGGTACCGGCGGCCGCGGCAGACCTCGATGATGTCCTCCAGGCGCGCAGCACAAAACGCCCGGAACGCCGGGAAGAACCCATCGTCGAACCGCGGCTGGGACCCGCCAGGTTCGGGGAAGTAGCTGGCCAGCGGGACCGGCCGGTCGCGCCGCACCAAAAAGGCAACGGCCGCGCTGGCCAGCAGCGCGGGCAGCCGGTCAGGCGGGAGCACGGCCAGCTGCTCCAGAAGCTCATCGTCAGCCGCGATCGCCTCGAATAGCGCGGCGGTCAGGCGCCAAGAACTGGGCGCGCCAGGCGGTGACCATCCACCGGCCACCTCCTGCGCCTGGGCGCGTACCTCATCGGCCCCGGACAAGATGGCACCAGCCGGATCGGCGCACCCGCATCATCCGCCCAGGATATACAGACCCTGCCTGGTGGTCCATGAGAAGCTCCGCAGCATACCTGGGCTGACTGAAGACGCCTCGCCCGAGACGCAATGCGGCGTCCAGGACAACGCATGCCTGGCACCAGAACTCTCGAGGGTGAGCGCGCTCGTCCGTGATCCGGGGACGAACCTCCCCGGAGCGGGGTGACCAGGCGGGCGTTTCCTGGCGCCCTGCCCGCCGGCTGGCAGGATGAGAGCGTACCGCCAGAGTGCCCTGGCGGACCGCGCTCGGCCGGGGAGGACAGATGAGGGTTGGGCTGCACGCGCTGGGCATCGGCACCGGCGCTCGCCCAGAAGTTATCCGGGCTGTTGCCTTGGCGGCCGAGGCGGCCGGTTTCGCCACCTTGTGGTCAGGGGAGCATGTGGTGCTGGTGGACCAGCCCAGGTCACGCTACCCGTACTCGGCTGACGGCCGGATTGCTGTTCCTGCCACGGCCGACTGGCTGGATCCGCTGCTCGGCCTGAGCTTTATCGCTGCCGTGACCACGACGATCGGGCTGGCGACGGGCGTGCTGCTGCTCCCCGAGCACAACCCGGTGGTGTCAGCCAAGCAAGCCGCGACGCTAGACGTGCTGTCCGGGGGGCGGCTCACGCTGGGCGTAGGTATCGGCTGGTCGGCCGAAGAGTTCGCCGCGCTCGGCATCCCGTTCGCCCGACGCGGACGACGCACGGCGGAGTACGTCGCTGCTATGCGCACGCTGTGGGCCGATGACGTCGCCTCGTTCCGCGGCGAGTTCACACGGTTCGAATCAATAAGGGTCAACCCCAAGCCGGTGCGCGGCCGGCGCATCCCGGTCGTGATCGGGGGCAACAGCGATGCGTCACTTGTGCGCGTGGCGGCCTTCGGGGATGGCTGGTACGGCTTCAACCTCCCCGTGAGAGCGGTCGCCGAGCGGGTTGGGGCACTGGCCGAGCAGTGCAAGCGGCACGGCCGTAGCCTGCGCGAGCTGACCGTGGCCGTGGCGCTGGCCGATGGCAGCCCCGGCATGCTACCCGAACTTGCCGGGGTCGGCGTGACCGAGTTCGTCGTGGTGGCAACGCCACCAGCCCATCCGGCCGCCGCCACCACCTGGGTGGAGGAGCTGGCAGCCCAGTGGGGCGTCACACCCGGGCAGTAGCTCCGACCGAGGCGGCCGAGCAGAGTTGCTCCGCGCCCGCCCCCAGCCGACGAGTTCGGCGACCTCCGCCTCGACGATCTCGACTCGGCGCTCCAGCGGCGCGTGGTGGGTGATCGTCTCCACCCCGTTGACGCCGTCGACGTAGCTCCGCGTCTGGGCCGGAATCGTGTAGCCGAATCCGCCATCCGGCGTGCCCAGCCGGACCCGGGGCCGGGAAACCGACGTCGCGACGACCCGGGCCGGTCAGAAATGTACGTCGCGCACGGGGTCCGGCGGCGCGTCCACCCCGTCGGGAGTGAGCACGTAGCCGTGGAAGGCGACCGTTTCGCCCGGGGTGAGGGATCTTTGATCAGCCGCGGCGGCAGCCGGCCCGGGGCGGGCCGGGGCGCCGGGCGCGGGCGGGGCCACGGCCGGGCGGGTGAGCGCGTGCCGGGAGCCGTGCAGTGGAATGCCCTGCCAGTTGAGCAGCGGGGTGCGGCGCCAGTTGAGCAGCGGGGTGCGCCGCCAGTTGAGCAGCGGGGTGCGCAAGTTGAGCGGGGTGCGGCGCCAGTTGAGGACCGGGACCAAGCGCCGGCTGGGAAGCGCGGCACTGCGCCGGCCGGGTGCGGGGACAGCCGACGGGACGGCCGCATGCCGGGCCGGCGCACGGCGGCCGGCCCGGAAGGGCAGGAAGGGCAGGATCGGCGCGACCGGGTGGCAGGTCGGGGCGGGCCGGCGAACGGGCGGCGGCGGGCTGACCCGGCGGTCGACCCGGTTGACGAAGAAGTTCGGGCGGGGCGCCATGGCCTGCCGGCAGCGGAAGCGGCAGGTGGTGCAGGCACCGACCGCGGCCCGGCGGCGCCGGATCATCCGCGCGGTCCAGATGAGGAAGATCGCGACGGCGACTTCGGCGCTGAGCAGCAGCGTGACTTCCATCGCCAGGCCCACCATGCTGAGGAAGTGCATGATCGCCCGGTGCCAGACCAGGTAGACCGCGAAGCCGAGCACGGCGAGCGTGCCGGTTCCAGGGACGTAGCAGACCATGAATTGCCCTCTTCCTGGAATACAGGCGCGCCGGAGGCGGCGGCGCGCATCGTCACGGGCGTAATTTTGCTGGGAACACGATGCGGACCACAGCCCGGAGGATCGGCCGGTAACCGTACGGCCGTCGGCTTCGATGGCCAGCCCGGCCTGCGCGCCGGGAATTGCGTGACCGGTTTACCGCTACCGTCCATGGTGACCACCCGCCATAACAGAGGCACTCGGCGCAATTGTCTCCTGCGATGACGGGCCTGTAAATGACGCATTGTGTTAAAACATCACCGAAATATATCGGTCGTGTCACCGCGCGAAACGCCTTACCGCCCGGCACGGACGCGTTGGCGGCTGGCGCGGACGCGTTGGCGGCTGGCGCGGACCGCTCGCCTGCCCGGCGCGCACCGCTAGCGCGGGGACGGTGCGCCCCCGGCGGCGTAGCCGTCGACCTCCGCCTTCCAGCGCTGCTTGTCGGCGTCGTCGGCGGAGCAGGCGTCGAAGGAGTTGCGGGCGAGGGTGGCCAGCTGCGCATCGGTCAGGCCGGCCCGTCGGTCGGCGGCATGCACGCCCCCTTTCGTCCAGCCCGGCAAGCCCGGTCATCCAGCCCGGCGGGGCGCTTCCCTTTTCGCCACCGGCGGCCGGTCAGCGGTCGAGCTGCCGGAACGCGGCCAGCCGCCGGGCGAGCTCATCCCGCTCCCGGGTCACCTGCGCCAGCTCGTGCTCCAGCTCGATGATGCGGCGGATCGCGGGCAACGTCATTCCCTCGCCCATCATCACTACCACCTGCTGAACGCGGCCGATGTCGTGGCGACTATAACGACGCTGGCCGCCCGGTGACCGCTGCGGGATCACGACCTGCTGGTCATCGATGCGGCGCAGGAACGCCTGCTGGACCGTCAGCATGGCCGCGACCTGGCCGACGGTATAGAAGGGCGTGTGCTCGTCATCCAGCATCGGCAGCCGCATTCCCGGTCCCTCCCCTCGCCCCTCGTCTCCTCTGAACAATAAAACCTGGCCGGTGAGCAGTCGCCCACCGGCCAGGCTGAGCCATCGCCCGGCGCGGGATGGCGTGCCCGGGCGGCTCCGTGCGGATTACCTGTTGAGCGCGGGCTCGCCCGCCGTCACCTTCGCCTGGGTGTCCGCGTGCTGGACCTCGACCTTGCGGGGCTGGGCCCGCTCCAGCACCGGGATACGCACCGCCAGGACCCCGTTGCTGTAGGCAGCGTCGATCCCGCCGGTGTCCAGGTGCTCCGACAGGTACACGCGGCGGGTGAAGGTACCCATGGCCCGCTCGCGGATGAACAGGTTCTCGTCCTCGCTGTAGTTCTCATCGCGGGTGGCGCTCACCGAGAGCACGCCACGGTCCACCGTGACCTCAAGGGAATCCGGGTTGATACCCGGCAGGTCGAACCGGAGCACGACCTCGCCCGGACGGCGGATCCCGTCCATTGGCATCCCGGCACCGCTGCCCTGACCGAACGACCGCTGGGTCAGCCGGTCGAACTGCCGCTCGATCTCCTGGACGAACGGGTCAATCGACGTCAGTACCATAATCCTTCACCTCCGAAGCTCAACGAGCCTAATCTCAGTTCTAAAGGAAACTTACAATTTCAGTTATAGATTACTTCCTTCCTGGCGTCAACCCCCGGCATTAGAAAGCCGGTCGCCGCGCGGCCAGGGCGGTGACCGTGGCGGCACCGATCCCCCGGGCCGCGCCGGCCACCAGCGCGACCCTGGGCGGCTCAGTCACCGCACCACGCCCGCACCCGGGCGAGCAGGTCGGACAGCAGGTCGTC